>WNGN01001378.1_pt1 | contig 22797 bp, 22 predicted proteins | sample 5400561 | NCBI WGS metagenome assembly WNGN01 (sample SAMN13153379, study PRJNA577476) | soil metagenome | isolation source: 115 cm soil or saprolite under Garry oak tree replicate 2 | place: USA:California | collected 2016-06-15 | reverse complement strand
GCGGGTGTCGGACGCGCGCATGAGCGGCACCGCCTACGGGACGGTGGTGCTGCACGTCGCGCCGGAGGCCGCGGCGGGCGGCGCGCTCGCGCTCGTCGAGAACGGCGATATCATCGAGCTCGACGTGGCGCAGCGGCGCCTGGAACTGCGCGTGCCGGACGAGGAGCTCGCGCGGCGCCGCGGGAAATGGAAAAAGCCCGAGCCGCCGCTGGCACGCGGCTACTGGCGGCTCTATTTCGATCACGTGCTGCAGGCGAACGAGGGCGCCGACCTCGATTTTCTCGCAGGGAAGAGCGGCGACTTCGTGCCGCGCGACAACCACTGACTTTCGCTTGAAGGGAGACGACATGACCAATCTTACGAAGCTCATCGCGGCGGCGCTGCTCGCCGCGCTGCCCGCCGCGGCGCCGCTCGCGCAGCAGAAGCTCAAGTTCGCGCACGTGTACGAAACCTCCGAGCCCTACCACACCTGGGCGCTGTGGGCGGCGGGCGAGATCGCCAGGCGCACCGACAACCGCTTCACCATGGACGTGTTCCCGGCCTCGTCGCTCGGCAACGAGACCCAGATCAACCAGTCGCTCTCGCTCGGCACGGTGGACGTGATCTACACTGGGCAGGCCTTCGCCGCGCGCACTTATCCGCCGTTGGGGATCGGCGGCGCCCCTTACATGTTCCGCGACTTCGACCACTGGAAGAAATACTCCGAGAGCCAGGTGCTCCGCGACCTTGCGGAGGCCTACTACAAGAAGGGCGGCAACAAGCCGATCGCGTTCGTCTATTACGGCGTGCGCCACACGACCGCCAACAAGCCGATCGTCAGGCCCGAGGACCTGAAGGGCCTGAAGCTGCGGGTGCCGGACGCGCCGCTCTACATCATGTACCCGAAGGTGGTGGGCGCGAACGCGACGCCGATCGCCTTTGCCGAGGTCTACCTCGCGCTGCAGAACGGCACCGTGGACGCGCAGGAGAATCCGCTGCCGACCATCCTCGCGAAGAAGTTCTATGAGGTGCAGTCGCACATCAACCTCACCGGCCACATCACCGAGATGCTGCTCACGATCGTGAGCGGGCCGCTGTGGAGCAAGCTCTCCGATCCGGACAGGAAGGTCTTCCAGGACGTGTTCCGCGAGGCCTGCGCCAGGGCGACCGTGGAGATCGCCGCGGCCGAAAACCGGCTGGTGGACGAATTCGCGACGAAGTACGGAAAGACCGTGGTGAAATCCGACCGCGCGGCGTTCAAGCAGGCCTTCGCGAAGTTCCTCGTCGGCCCGGACGTGCCCTGGGACAAGGCGCTCTACGACAAAGTACAGGCGCTGAGATAGGAACGCGCGTCTCGCGATGGGCGCAGACTCCGGACAGAAATCCGGCGCCGAAGAGCACGTCCTCGGCCCCGACGGCCGCTTCCACGTCGCGGACGAAGCGGTCCGCCTTTCCGTGTACGCCTGGGAAGACTGGATCGTCCTTGCGGTGTTCTGGATTCTCGCCGTCGTCGTCTTCTACCAGGTGTTCACCCGCTACGTCCTGAACGACGCGGCGGGCTGGACCGAGGAGATCGCCCGCTATCTGCTCATCGCCGTGACCTTCCTCGGCGGCGCGATGGCGGTGCGGCGGAACAGCCACATCCAGGTGGATTTCGTCTACCGCTTGGTTCCGCCCGCGGCCGGGCGCGTCATGGCGACCTTCGTCGACGCGGTGCGGATCGGGTTCTTCGGCTACGCGGTATGGCTCACCTGGCTTCTCGTCGACCGGATCGGCACCCAGCGCATGGCGGTCGTCGAGCTTCCGATCGGCCTGGTGTTCGGCGCCATGCTCGTCGGGTTTGCGCTGATGTTCGGCCGCGCGCTGCAGGCGGCCTCGCGCCACTGGCGCCAGGGCTACAGCGTGCTCGAGCGTCCGGAAATCGCGCACGGAGACCGACCGTGACGGCGGTGCTCCTGCTCGGCTTTGTCGTCCTCATGCTCGCCGGCGTGCCGGTGGCGCTGGCGATGATCGTCTCCTCGCTCGTCTACGTGATGATCTCCGGCACGATCCCCGATTTCGTGGTGATCCACCGCATGTACGGCGGCATCGATTCCTTTCCGCTGCTCGCCGTGCCGTTCTTCATCCTCGCCGGCAACCTGATGAACTCGGCCGGAATCACCAACCGCATCTACAACTTCGCCCTGGCGCTGGTCGGATGGCTGAAGGGCGGCCTCGGGCACGTGAACATCGTCGGCTCGATGATCTTCGCCGGCATGTCGGGCACGGCGATCGCCGACGCCGCGGGCCTGGGCACGATCGAGATCAAGGCGATGAAGGATCACGGCTACCCGATCGATTTCTCCGTCGGCGTGACCGCCGCCTCGGCGACGCTCGGGCCGATCATCCCGCCTTCGCTGCCTTTCGTCATCTATGGAATGATGGCCGGCGTCTCGATCGGGCAGCTGTTCCTCGCGGGCGTGATCCCGGGCATCGTCATGGGCGTGTTCATGATGGCGACCGTCAGCTGGTACGCGCACCGGCGCAATTACGGGCGCGACGCGCGCTTCTCGTGGTCGGCGCTCTTGCGTACCTTCATCGACGCCTTCCTTGCGATGATGACGCCCGTGATCCTGCTGGGCGGCATGACCTTCGGCGTGTTCACGCCGACCGAGGGCGCGATCATCGCTTCGGCGTATGCGCTCGTCCTCGGGCTCGCCTGGTACCGTACCCTCGACTGGCGCATGCTCGCCAAGATCTCGATGGACACCATCGAGACGACCACGACCGTGCTCTTCATCGTCGCGGCGGCTTCGATCTTCGGCTGGCTGCTCACCGTCACGCGCGTCACCGACGCGGTCGCGGCCTGGGTGCTCGCGTTCACCCACGCGCCCTGGGTGTTCCTGTTGCTCGCGAATCTGCTCATGCTCTTTCTCGGATGCTTCCTCGAGCCCGTGGCGGCGATCACCCTGCTCGTCCCCATACTCGTGCCGATCTGCCAGAAGCTCGGCATCGACCTGGTGCACTTCGGCCTGGTGATGGTGCTGAACCTGATGATCGGCCTGCTGCACCCGCCGCTAGGCACGGTGCTGTTCGTGCTGTCGCGCACCGCGAAACTGTCGGTGGAACGCACTACAATGGCGATATTGCCCTGGTTCGTGCCGCTCCTCGCGGCGCTCATCGTGTGCACCTACGTCCCCGAGATCGTGCTGTGGCTGCCGAAGCACTCCGCCGCGATGACCGAGGCGGTCGGCAGCTTCTTCAAATAGAGCCGCTACGTGAAAGTCGTCATCACCGGAGGCGGCGGGTTCATCGGCTCGAAGCTCGCCCGCGCGCTGATCGCGCGCGGCGCGCTCGCCGGCCCTGACGGCGCGGCGCAGAGAATCACCCGCCTCACGCTCGTCGACCAGGTCTTTCCCGCCGATCTTCCCGAGGATCCGAGGCTCGAAGCGCTCTCGGGCGATATCTCCGACCCGCGCCTCGTCGCGCGCGCCATCGCGCCGGACACGGCCTCGGTCTTCCATCTCGCGGCGGTCGTTTCAGGCGCCGCCGAGGCCGACTTCGATCTCGGCATGCGCATAAACCTCGAGGGCATCCGCAACGTGCTCGAGCAGGCGCGCAAATGCGCGCGAGCGCCGCGCCTCGTCTTCGCCAGCTCGGTCGCGGCGTTCGGCGGCGAGCTGCCGGAGGTGCTCGACGACTCGACCACGCCCGCCCCGCAGACCTCGTACGGCTCGCAGAAGGTGATCGGCGAGTATCTGCTCGGCGATTTCGCGCGCAAAGGCTTCATCGACGGGCGCTCGCTGCGTCTGCCGACGATCGTCGTGCGTCCGGGCAAGGCGAACGCCGCCGCTTCATCGTTCGCGAGCGCCGTCATCCGCGAGCCGCTGAACGGTGTCGCGTACGAATGTCCGGTCGGGCCGGAGACCGGTGTGTGGCTGCTCTCGCCGCGGCGGGTCGTCGAGGCCTTCATGCGCGCGCACGATCTCGCGCCCTCCGCATGGGGCTCGCGCCGGGTGGTGAATCTTCCGGGCATCACCGTGACGGTGGCCGAGATGATCGTGGCGATGAGCCGAGTCGCCGGCGCCCGAGCCATGGAGCGCGTTGCCTGGAAGCCGGATGCGCGCATCGAGGCGATCGTGAAGACCTGGCCGGTGCGCTTTGCGACCCCGCGCGCGCTCGCGATGGGTTTCAAGGCCGATCCCGACATCGACACGGTCATCCGCGACTACATCGCCGACGAGGGCGTCTCCCCGGCTTGACGCCGGTCGCCGGGTTCCGTGGTAGAGTTTCCGAAGCAGAAGGAGGGTCCGATGATGATCGCGGGCGAAAGGGTCAGGGTGTTCTGGCAACCCGGGTGCACGAGCTGCCTGAGGACCAAGGAGTTTCTCACCAAGCACGGCGTGGATTACGAATCGATCAACGTCCACGGCAACGCCGCCGGCATGGAAGAGCTGCGCAAGCTCGGCGCGCGCAGCGTGCCCATCGTCGCGCGGGGCGACCAGTTCGTCTTCGCCCAGACCCTGACCGACGTCATCAAGTTTCTCGATCTGAAGATTCGTCTGCACGAGCGGCTCGGTCCGGACGCCTTGATAAAGAAGATGGATCTCGTCCTGACCGCGGCGGCGCGCTATGTGCGGCAAATACCGGCCGAGCGGCTGGACAAGCCTTTCCGCAATCGAAACCGGCCGATCCGGGTGCTCTCGCACCATGTCTTTCGAATTCCGGACGCATTTCTGGAGGCGGTACGGGATCGCCGTCCCCTGACCTACGAGCTCATCATGCAGGAGGCCGGCCCGGGGATACGCACCGGCGAAGACATCGCGCGCTACGGGGAGGGCGTTCTTGCCCGGATGAAGAGCTGGTGGGCGAGTTTTCCGGACCGAGACTGCCTGGAGACAATGGATACCTACTTCGGCAAGCATTCCATGCACGAAGTGCTGGAACGAACCGCCTGGCACCCCGCCCAGCACACGCGCCAGCTCTTGCTGATCCTCGAGAGCCTGGATATCCGCCCCGACGGCCCGCTCACCGTCGCGGATCTCGCGGGGCTGCCCCTGCCGGACAAGGCGTGGGACGACGAGTGATACCGATGACAAAGGAGGCAGCGGTGCGAACTACACGTTTTTTGCTCCTGGCGGTCGTGAGTACGGCTGCGCTGGCGCTGGTTCAGGCCGGAACCGCCCGCGCGCAAGGCTCGATAGCGCTGGCAGGGCAGGTGAGCTCCGCCGAGGAAGGCCCCATGGAAGGGGTGCTGGTCAGCGCCAAGAAGACCGGCACCACGTTGACGATCACCGTGGTGAGCGACGCCAAGGGACGCTACGGTTTCCCGCGCGCGAAACTCGAGCCCGGCCAGTATTCGCTGCGCATTCGCGCCGCCGGCTACGATCTGGGCGCGCGCGCGCTGGCGGAAGTCGCCGCGGACAAGACGGCGACGCTGGACCTCAGGCTGCGCAAGACCCTCGACCTCGCGGCGCAGTTGAGCAACGCGGAGTGGATCACGAGCATGCCGGGCACGGTGCAGCAGAAGAAGACGCTGCTCAACTGCGTGGGCTGCCACACGGTGGAGCGCATCGTGCGCTCGAAATACGACACCGAGGGGTTCCTGCAGACGATCGTGCGCATGGCGGGCTACGCCAACCAGAGCACGCCCCTGCATCCGCAGCGCCGGCTCGCCGACCGCGACCGCGAAGCGGTGGGCGAGGAGCGGGCGCGCCTGCAGAAATCGCAGGCGGAATGGCTCGCCAGCGTCAACCTCAGCGCGGCGCCGACCTGGGAGTACCCGTTGCAGACCTTTCCACGCCCGAGCGGCAGGGGAACGCGCGTGGTCATCACAGAATACGATTTGCCGCGCCCGACGATCGAGCCGCACGACGTGATCGTCGATTCGGGCGGGATCGCCTGGTATTCGAGCTTCGGCGAGCAATTCATCGGCAAGCTTGACCCGAAGACGGGCAAGGTGACCGAGTATGCGGTGCCCGAGCCGAAAAAAGGCTCGCCGACGGGGCTGCTCTCGCTGCGCGACGACGGAGACGGCCATCTATGGGCCGGCATGATGTACCAGGCGGGCATCGTCAAGTTCGACAAGAAGACGGAGAAAGTGCAGGTGTGGAACGTTCCTGCGGAGCTGAACAGGCCCAACACCCAGATCAACATGACCAGCCCGCTGCACTACGCGGTGGACGGGAAAGTGTGGACGCAGAACAACGGCTTCGCCGGCGTGCACCGCGTGGATCTCGCCTCGGGCAAGTGGGAAACCTTCGAACCGTTCAAGGCCTCGAAGAAAACGCACAACATCTACGACGTCATCGCCGACTCCAGGAACAACGCCTACTTCACGGACTTCGCGAACGAGCACGTCGGCCGGATCGACGCGAAGACGGGGCAGGTCACGCTGTTTCCGACGCCCACCGCCGGATCGGCGCCGCGGCGCGGCATGATGGACGCGCAGGACCGCCTGTGGTTCGCCGAGTATCGCGGCAACCGGATGGCGATGTTCGACACGAAGACCGAGCGCTTCCAGGAGTGGGAAGCGCCGACGCCGTGGTTCGCTCCGTACGACGTTGCCCTGGACGGGAACGGCGAGGCGTGGACCGGATCGATGCTGAGCGATCGCATCCTGCGGCTCGATCCGAAGACCGGTCAGTTCACCGAGTATCTGCTTCCCAAGTCCACCAACATCCGCAGGGTGTTCGTGGACAGCTCGACGACGCCGGTCACTTTCTGGACAGGCAGCAACCACGGCGCCTCCATCATCAAGCTCGAGCCGCTCGACTGAGCCGACCGGGAGCGCATCGGGGCTCTCGACCGTCAACCGTATCGTGAGGCGGCCGTTGAGGCGATTTGAGGAACTCTCTCCTCAAACCCGTTAAAAGGAGGACCCAGATGCTGAAGCCGTTGATCGCCGGCGTATTCGGCGCGCTGAGCTTGATCGCGCTCCCGCTTTGCCACGCGCAGGGGGACGCCGCGAAGGACAAGCAGGACATCCGCAAGGACCGGCGGGATTTGCGCGAGGACAAGCGCGAGCGCCGCGAGGATCGGCGCGAGCTGCGCCAGGACGTCAAGAAAGGCGACGTGCAAGGCGCCAAGGAGGAACGCCGGGAAATCCGCAAGGACACGCGCGAAATCCGGGGCGACCGGCGCGACCTTCGCGAAGACAGGAAGGATCGGCGCAAGGACCGCCGGGAAGAACGCCGCGAAGGCAAATAAGAGGATCGAGCCGGTCCGGCCGCCCGATCATTCCGCTTTGATGCGGGCGGCCTTGATGATCGGCGTCCAGCGCCCGATCTCGGATTTCACGAACGCGGCGAACGCCGCCGGATCGAGAGGTTCCGGGTCGATCCCGTCGCGCTGCAGGCGCTCGCGGACATCGGGCTGCTTCAGCGCGCGGATGACCTCGGCGTTGATGCGGTTCACCATGTCCGCGGGCATTTTTGCCGGCCCCTGCAGGGAAAACCACGTATACGCGACGAGATCCGGATAGCCCTGTTCGGCATAGGTCGGCAAGTCCGGAAATTCCGGCAGCCGCTGCGCCGCGGTGACCGCGATCCCGCGCAGCACGCCCGTCTTGATCTGCTCGGCCGAGGAGCTCAGCGACGTCGCGGCGGTCGCCAGGTGCCCGCCGATCAAATCGGTCATCGCCTGGCCGGCGCCGCGATAAGGCACGTGGGTCAGCTTGATGCCGGCCTGCCGCTGGAACAGCTCGAAGATCAGCTGAGCGTGCGACCCGACGCCCGGCGATCCATATCGGATCGGGTCGGGCTTCGATCTGGCGAGCGCGACGAACTCCCTGAGATTTTTCGCGGGAATATCGCGCCCCACGACGAAAACGGTCGGCGGCCCCCCGAGCAGCGCGATATGGGTGAAATCCCGGAGCGCATCGTAGGGCGTGTTGGGATTCATCGCGGGCACCACGACGAGCGGGCCGACGCCGGAGACGAGCAGCGTATAGCCGTCCGGCGCGGCCGCGGCCGCCGCCTGGGCTCCGACCAGTCCGCCGGCCCCCGGCCTGTTCTCGACGACGAACGGCTGGCCGAGGCCGTCCGTGAGTTTTTGCGCGACGATGCGGCCCAGCGTATCGGTGGCGCCGCCGGGGGCGAAAGCGACGATGACCCTCACCGCTCTTGCGGGCCAGCCGTCGGCCGCGAGCGCCGGCGCGCCGGCCGCGGCAAGCAACGCCAGAAGGGCCGCGCGCAGGCCGCTAGGCATCGAGCTCCCCGCGCACGATGGCCGCACCCGAGGCGAGCGCCCTGAGCTTGCCGAGCGCGATCGAGCGGGGAAGCGGCACCATGCCGCAGTTGGTGCAAGGGTAGAGTCTGTCCGGCGGGACGAATTTCATCGCGGCCCGGATCGTCGCCGCGACCTGCTCGGGCGCCTCGATTTTGTCGGTGGCGACGTCGATCGCCCCGACCAGCACGTCTTTGCCCTCGAGCAGCGCGAGCAGATCGAGCGGCACGCGCGAATTCGCGCACTCGAGCGAAATCTGGTCGATCTTGGATCTCGCAAGCAAGGGAAAAGTCGCCTCGTACTGCCGCCATTCCGGGCCGAGCGTCCTTTTCCAGTCGATGTTCGCCTTGATGCCGTAGCCGTAGCAGATGTGAACGGCCGTTTTGCACTTGAGCCCGGCGGCGGCCGCCTCGAGCGCCTCGATGCCCCAGGCCTTCACTTCGTCCAGGTAGACGTTGAACGCCGGCTCGTCGAACTGGACTACGTTGACGCCCGCTGCCTCCAGCTCGCGCGCCTCGCGGTTGAGGATGGCGGCAAACTCGCGCGCGAGCTTCTCGCGGCTCCGGTAATGGTCGTCGTAGAGCGTGTCCACCATGGTCATCGGGCCGGGGAGGCTGAGCTTGATCGGTTTTTGCGTGTGCGCGCGCAGGAACCGCGCGTCCTCGACGAACACGGGCCTGCCGCGCGCGACCGCGCCGACGACGACGGGGACGTCGGCGTCGTAGCGGTTGCGGATGCGCACGGTGCGCTTGTGCTCGAAGTCGACGCCTTCGAGGCTTTCGATGAACGTGGTGACGAAGTGCCGGCGCGTCTGCTCGCCGTCGGTGATGATGTCCATGCCGGCGGCTTCCTGATCGGCGAGCGCGACGTGCATCGCGTCGCGCTTGCCCTCATCGAGCAGCGCGCCTTCGAGCAGCCAGGGCGCCCAGAGCTGCTTCGGCGGGGCGAGCCACGCCGGCTTCGGAAGGCTTCCCGCGATGGTGGTCCGGAGGAGCAAGCGAGCCGTTCAGGCGGAAGCGTCCAGGTCCCACGAAGCGAAGCCGCAACCGACGTACACCTCGGGGCAGTTGCAGTAGCCGATCAGCTCGAAGCCGCGCTTGCCCGCGGCGCCGTGCGCGGCGACCCAGTTGCGGATCTCCGCCGCGCCGTTGCCGATGGTGGGCAGGCGCTCGTTGAGGAAATCGACGAGGCTTCGCTCGTCGCCGTTCTCGAAGTGGCGGATGCATTCGCGGTCGAACGGCTCGTCGATCTCCCCCATGGTCGGCTCGCCGATCGAGTGGCTCAGGCCGCCGGTGGCGAGCATCGCGACGCGGATGTTCTCCGGATAAGTCCTGACCGCTTCCGCGAGCATCGTTCCCCATTGCAGGCAGCGACGCACGCTCGGGTAGGGCGGCTCGAGATCGTTGAAGATGATCGGAACGATAGGGGGCAGGGGATCGAGCCCGCCCCTCCAGAGCGGGATGCAGAAGCCGTGATCGAGCGTAAGGCGGTGCGACACCGAGGGCTCGAAGTCGCTCTCGAGCGCGATCTGGAGAATATGGCTGGCGAGCCTCGGATGACCGGCGATCTTCTTGAACGGGCAGTCCTTCATCCACGGCTCGGCCGGCCCGTCGTGCTCCTCGCCCATGCCGATGCAGATGCTCGGCAGATTGTTGATGAAGAAATTCACCCAGTGGTCGGGCGAGATCTCGATCAGCACGTCGGGCCGCGCGGCCTTGATGCGCCGGCCGAGCTCGGTCATCGCGCGCGTGAGGTCTTCCCGGTTGGCGGGCCTGACGTCCTTCCAGCCGCGGATGATGAGCGGCGCGTGGCTCGAGGCGTACACGCCGACGAGCTTAGCCATGGCTCGACCTCGCCGCCGCGGCGGCCCCGGCGGTTCTCACCTTGCTCAGGAACTCCGCCTCGGGCATGCCGGTGACGACGAAGTAGAACCGGAGCAAATACGGATTCACCCGCGGCGCGAGAAACGCCACGTCGTCGCGCTCGACGGCCGCGCGCACCTCGGGCTTCAGGGGATAGCGGTCCAGCACCTTCTTGCGGTGGGCGCGGTATTCCTCTCCGAGGGGGGGAGAGCTTTGAAGGTCGAAGAAGAGCTTGCTCAGCCAATAGTCTCGCATGCTCGTCATTTTGCCACGACAGCGGGTCGGCGCGAAGTCCCGAGCGCCGCTCCGCTCACTGGCCGCGCTCTCGCGTGAGCGGAACGAACCGCACGGGCAGCGTCTGTCTTGTCGTGGTGGTGCCATCGGACTGCTTTTCGATCAGCAGAAGCCGCTGCACGTCGAAGGCCGCGCCCACGGGAACGACCATGCGCCCGCCAGGCTTGAGCTGCTCGACGAGCGGCTTCGGGATCTCCGCCGGCGCGGCGGTGACGATGATCGCATCGAAAGGCGCCGCCTCCGGCCAGCCGCGATACCCGTCCCCGACGCGAACGGCGACGTTGCGGTATCCGAGCTGCTCGAGGAGCCGCGCGGCGCGCTTGCCGAGCGGCTCGACGATTTCGATGCTGTAGACTTTCGCCACCAGCTCCGCGAGCACCGCCGCCTGGTAGCCCGAGCCGGTCCCGACCTCGAGCACCACGTGACCCGGCTTGGGATCGATCAGATCGGTCATCAACGCGACGATATACGGCTGCGAGATGGTCTGTCCCTCGCCGATCGGCAGCGGCCGATTATCGTAGGCGAAGCCCTGCTGCAGGAAGGGGACGAACCGGTGGCGCGGGACTTTGCCCATCGCGCCCATCACCGCGTCACCGAACGCGGGCCGGCCGGTTTCGGTTCCGGTCTCGCGCGCCATTGCGGCGATTTCCGCGACCATGCGCTCGCGCGGCTGCGCGTAGCGGTCCTGCGCAGGCGAGGGGCCGGCGTGCGTCATCGCCAGGACCAGAAGGGCGGGTAGGAGAATGGCCAACATGGTTCGCCGGCGCGGGCGAATCGCCTTCTACTGAGCCACCACCAGACTGGTGAGGCGTTGCGGATCGGCGAGCAGCTCCCGGCTCGAACCGTGGTAAGCGATGCGACCGCGGTTCAAGACGAGCGCGCTCTGCGTCACCTCGAGCGCGAGCTTCGCGTGCTGCTCCACCAGGATGATGGTGAACGAATCCTCGCGGATCAGGCGCAGCAGGGCCTGCAACAGCGCCTCGACGATGATCGGCGCGAGCCCCTCGAGCGGCTCGTCCATGAGCAGGAGCGTCGGGTTGCCCATGAGCGCGCGGCCGATGGCGAGCATCTGCTGCTCGCCGCCCGAGATCTGGTTGCCCCAGTGGCCGCGCCGCTCGGCGAGCGGAGGAAAGAGCTCGTAGACCCGCTCGCGTGTCCAGCCCCCGGGGCGCCCGGCAACGATGAGGTTTTCTTCGACGGTGAGCGAAGGGAAGATCTCGCGCGCCTGGGGCACGAGGCCGATGCCCAGGCGCGAGCGCTCGTACACCGGCAGCCGCGCGACCGGCTTGCCCCGGTATTCGATGCTGCCCGCGTGAAAAGTCGTATGGCCCATGACGGTCGCGAGCAGCGTGGTCTTGCCCACGCCGTTGCGGCCGAGCACCGCGAGCGCGCCGCGCTCGGGCAAGTCGAATCCGACGTCCTCGAGGACGACGGTCTCGCCGTAGCCTGCGCGCACGCCGCGGAGGCTGAGCGCCTCAGCCATGCCGCTGCTCCCCGAGATAGACCTGGTGCACGCGCCGGTCCCTGGCGATTTCCTCGGGCGTGCCCTCGACGAGCACTTCGCCCTGCACCAGCACCGTGATCCGCCGCGCGAAGCGGAACACCAGATCCATGTCGTGCTCGATGATGAGAATGGCGATGTCATCGGGCAGATTGTCGAGCACCTGCAGGATCCGGCCGCATTCGAGCGAGGGCACGCCCGCGGCGGGTTCGTCGAGAAGCAGCACCTTGGGCTTCAGGCCGAGCGCGATCGCCATTTCCACCAGCCGCTGCTTGCCGTAGGGCAAGTCGAGGATGCGCTGGCTCGCGTCGTCCGCGAGGCCGAGCGTGGCGAGCAGGTCGAGGCTCTCGTCGCGCACGTCGCGATGGGCGCTCGCCGCACGCCACATGCGGCGGGCGATCTTGCGGCGTTCGGCGACGCTCAACGCCACGTTGTCGAGCACCGAAAGCTGGCGGAAGAGGGCGTTGATCTGGAACGTGCGGCCGAGGCCCCGCTTGACGCGCGCGGCCTGCGCGACCCCGGTGATATCCTCGCCGCCGAGGACGATCCGGCCGGAGGAGGGCGGGAGCGCTCCCGTCAGCATGTTGACGAAGGTGGTCTTGCCCGCGCCGTTCGGGCCGATGAGCGCATGGCGCGCACCGGTCTGGAGCCGGAAATTGATGTCGCCGGCGACCGTGAGCGCGCCGAAGCTCTTGCATAAGCCGTGCGTCTCGAGAACCGCGCTCACGCCTTTCTCCGCAATCTGGCGAGGATTGCATCGACGATACCGAGGATGCCGCCGCGGGCGAACATTACCACCACGACGAGCATCACGCCGATGCCGAAGTACCAGTATTCGGGAAACTGCTTGGCAAGCTGGTCTTGCGCGATCAGGTACACGAGCGGTCCCACGAAGGCGCCGTAGATGCGGCCGACACCGCCGAGGATCAGCATGACCAGCAGCTCGCCCGCCGGCTCGAAGCCGAGGACGTTCAGTCCGACGAACTGGTTGGTCTGGGTGTTGAGAGCCCCCGCGACGCCCGCGATGGTGGCCGAGACCGTATAGACCAGGACCATCCGCCGATAGACGGGCGCGCCGATCGCGTGCATGCGCACGCTGTTCTCGCGCACGCCGGCGAGCGAGGCCCCGAAGGGCGAGTAGATCATGCGCCTTACCAGCCACCACCCCAGCAGCAGGAACACGAGGCAATAGATGAAGGCGGTCTTGCCGAAAATGTCGAATTTGAATTGACCGAGAATCGGGGCGACGACCACGCCGGACAAGCCGTCCGCGCCGCCGGTGAGCTTGGTCGCCTTGTTCGCGATCTCCAGGCATACCGAGGTGATCGCCAGGGTGAGCATGAGCAGCGTCAGCCCTCTCGTGCGCAGGATGATCGCTCCGGTGACGATCCCGAGCAGCGCGCCGGCAACCGCCGCTGCGGCGAGCTGCACGAGCGGATCGGCGACGCCGGCCTTGGCGGCAAGGATGCCGGCGACGTATGCGCCGAGCCCGAAATAGGCGCTATGTCCGAGCGTGATGATGCCGGCGTAGCCGAGGATCAGGTCGAGCGAGAGCGCGTACAGGGTAAAGATCAGGATGCGCGCGCCGAGCGACAAATATTCCGGCAGCAGAAAGAAGCCCGCCAGCGCGACCGTCCACGGCAGCCACTCCTGCCAGCGCACTCGCGGGTTGGCGCTATAGCCCCCGGAATGCATCATCACATCCGCCGGCCGAACAACCCCATCGGGCGCCACAGCAAAATGCCGATGGTGGCGATGTAGATGGGAAACGCTCCGTACTGCGGCAGCCAATATTTGCAGGCCGTGTCGGCGATGCCGATCAGGAGCGCGGCGAAGAAAGGCCCGCGCAGGCTGCCGAGGCCGCCGACCGAGACCACGACCAGAAAGTATACGAGATTCTCGAACGGGTAGGTGGGCTGCACCGCGATGATTTCTGCGCCGAGCGCGCCGCCCAGGCCCGCAAGACCGCTCCCGAGCGCGAAAGTCAACGTGAACAGGCGCCGGGTGTTGATCCCGATCGACTGCGCCATGGCGCGGTTGTCCACCGTGGCGCGCACCATCGCGCCCCAGCGCGTGCGCTCCACGCCGAACCACAATAGGCCGACCATGACCGCGCTGAACACGATGATGAAAACGCGGTAAGTCGGGAAATCGCGTCCGAGCAGGGCGAACTGCCCCTTCAGGTAATCGGGCAGCACGACCGGCTGCTGCAGCGTGCCGTAGATGAATCGCGCGACCGCCACAGCGATGAAAATCAGGCCGATGGTGAACAGGACCTGCTCCAGATCGCTTGCCGTGTAAAGCCTGGAGTAGAGCAGCCGCTCGAGGATCACGCTGCCGGCGGCGACCAGAACAAAGGCGAGCGCCAGCGCGAGCGGGAAGGGCGCGCCGAAACGCGAAATCGCCGTGGTGAGCACGTAGCCGCCCGCCATGGCGAACACCCCGTGGGCGAGGTTCGCGAATCCCATCAGGCCCAAGGTCACCGACAGCCCGACCGAGATCACGTAAAGGATCATGCCGAAAGCGGCGCCGTGAAAGGCAACGCTGATGATCGACGGAATGAGCGTGTCCATGCCTGGCCCCAGTCAGGGCATCGAGATCGGCTGCGAAAGCAAACCCCCGCGGCACGTCGTCGTGGCGCGGGGGTCGATTGAAACGCCGTTACTTCTTGTTCTTCCTCCGGAAGACTTGAACGGCGATTCTAACCAGTCTGCCCGGGCTTGGCACCTGTGCCTGCGCTCGGGTCACTCCGGGCGCGGTGTTATCATAGGGGCCGCTTCGGGAGGAACCGCATGTTTCTCGAGCGACGCCTCGAACGGTTGATCGAAAAGCTCAAGCAGTCCGCATCCATTCCGCTGCGCCTTGAGCTGTGGAACGGCCGCGCGTTCGACCTTGCGGTCCGCCCCACCGTGAAAATCAGCGTGCCGCGCCCTTCGGCGCTGCGCTTTCTGATTTCACCCGATCTCATGAAGCTCGGTCAGGCGTACGTCGAGGGATACCTGGGCGTCGAGGGGCCGATCCAGGAAGTCTTGCGCGTCGCCGAGAGCCTTGCGCGCAACGCGGCCGCCCGCGGGCGCAGAGGCCTGCGGCGTTTCGCATATCACAGCAGGAAGCGCGACCGCGAAGCGATCCAGTACCACTACGACGTCTCCAACGACTTCTACTCGCTGTGGCTCGACCGGAACATGGTCTACTCCTGCGCCTACTTCCGCGCCGAGGACGATTCCCTGGAGATCGCACAGGAGCAGAAGCTCGACCATATCCTGGGCAAGCTGATGCTCGAGCCGGGCGAGCGCTTTCTCGACATCGGTTGCGGCTGGGGCGCGCTCATCCTGCGCGCGGCGAAAAAATACGGGGCGCGCGCAACGGGCGTCACGCTCAGCCGCAATCAGCACGACTTCGTCCTGGGACGGATCGAGGAAGAAGGGCTCCAGGGGCGCTGCGAGGTGCGGCTCCAGGACTACCGCGACGTTCCGGGCGAAGGCGCGTTCGACAAGATCGCGAGCGTGGGCATGTTCGAGCACGTGGGGCTGCGCAACCTGCGAACCTATTTTGCGAAAATCCGCTCGCTGCTCGCAGACGGCGGCCTGGTGATGAATCACGGCATCACGTCGGCCGATCCGGACAGCCGCTGGGTGGGGATGGGGGCGGGGGAATTCATCGAGCGCTACGTGTTTCCGCACGGCGAGCTGCCGCACCTGTCGCGGGTGCTGCGGGAGATGGCCCGCGCGGGCCTCGAAGTCGCCGACGTCGAGTCGCTGCGACGCCATTACGCCCGCACCTGCCTCGAGTGGGCGAAGCGCCTCGAGCGGAGCCGCGAGCGCGCCGTCGCCGCGGCGGGAGAAAAGCGCTACCGCATCTGGCAGGTCTATGTCGCCGGCTGCGCCCACGGCTTCGCGCACGAGTGGATGAATATCTACCAGGTGCTCGCGCGCAAGGAAGGCAGCGCGGTGAATCCGCTGCCGCTCACGCGCGACTACGTTCCAGCGTTCCTTCGACTCCCATCAGCTTCGAGCCGAGCAGTTCGCGCCGCTGGCGCTCGATGAGATGGGGCCAGACGATGACGTTGACGCAGCCGGTCTCGTCCTCGAGCGTGACGAACACGGTTCCCGAGGCAGTGCCCGGGCGCTGGCGGCCGGTGACGATGCCGGCAACGCGGACCGGGCTGCCGCTGGGCAGCAATCGGATTTCCTCGGAGGAAGCAAAGCGCATGCGCTCAAGGCGCTGACGCAGCAGCGCGAGCGGATGGCGACCGAGCGTGAGGCCCACGCTCGCATAGTCGGCGACGAGATTCTCGCCTTCGGTCGGGGCGGCAAGGGCGGGCGAAGCTTCGGCAACCGGCGCATCGCGCAGGATATGCGCGCCGGTTTCGATTCCGACGACCTGCCAGTAAGCGCGGCGGCGGTGACCGGCGAGCGCTTCGAACGCCCCGGTGGCGGCCAGGCATTTCAGGTCATGGCGGTTGAGCGCGGCACGGTGAGCCAGATCCTCGACGCTCTCGAACGGTTGCGTGCGCCGTGCCGCGACGATGCGCTCGGCGCCTGGTTGCGACAGACCCCGAACCAGGCAGAAACCGAGTCGGACGGCTGGATTTCCATCGGCACCAGGCTCCAGGCTGCAATCCCGCTCGCTGTGAATCGCGTCTATCGACCGTACCTCGACACCGTGCCGGCGTGCATCCTGCACAAGCTGTGAAGGCGTGTAGAAACCCATCGGCTGGCTGTTGATGAGCGCGGCGAGAAACGCTGCGGGATGGTGGCGCTTGAGCCAAGCCGAGTCGTAAGCGATCAAGGCAAAGCTCGCCGAGTGCGATTCCGGAAAGCCGTATTCGCCGAAGCCGAGAACCTGGTGGTAGATGCGCTCGGCGAACTGCGGCGGGTAACCATTACGACGCATGCCTTCCATGAGCTTTTCCCTGAAGGGTTCAAGCCCGCCTTTGCGTCGCCAGGATGCCATCGCGCGGCGCAGTCGGTCGGCCTCGCCTGGCGTGAAACCGGCGGCGACGACGGCAAGTTGCATCACCTGCTCCTGGAAGATCGGCACGCCGAGCGTGCGCTCGAGCACCGACTTCACCGCCTCGCTGGGATACTCGACGGACTCCAGCCCCTGACGCCGGCGCAAGTAAGGATGCACCATGTCGCCCTGAATCGGCCCCGGACGCACGATTGCGATCTCGATCACCAAGTCGTAGAAATGCTCGGGCCTCAGCCGCGGCAGCATGCTCATCTGCGCCCGTGACTCGATCTGGAACACGCCGACGGTGTCCCCGTGCCGGATCATCTCGTACACCTGCGGGTCTTCCGCCGGAATGTCGGCGAGGGCGAAGGGCTTGCCGCGCCAGGCGCCGATCAGCTCGAGCGCGCGGCGCACGGCGGAGAGCATGCCGAGGGCGAGCACGTCGACTTTCAGCAGCCCGAGCGCATCCAGATCGTCCTTGTCCCATTCGATGACGCTGCGCTTTTCCATCGCGGCGTTCTCGATCGGCACGAGGCGCTCGAGCGGCCCGCGCGAGATGACGAACCCGCCGACGTGCTGCGACAGGTGGCGCGGAAAGCCGATGAGCATGCCGGCGAGCGCCATGAGATGCCGGATGACCGGACTAGCGGGGTCGAGTCCCGCCTCGCGCAGTCGCTGAGACAGCGCTCTGTGGTCGTCCCACCAGGCGAGGTTCTTGCTCAGTCGGTCCATTTGATCCAGCTCCAGGCCGAGCGCCTTGCCCACGTCGCGCAGCGCGCTGCGAGGCCGGTAGTGGATGACGGTCGCGGCGATCGCCGCGCGGTCGCGGCCGTATTTCCCGTAGACGTACTGGATGACTTCCTCACGCCGCTGGTGCTCGAAGTCGACGTCGATGTCAGGCGGCTCGTGGCGCTCCTTCGAGACGAAGCGCTCGAACAGCATGTTCATCCGCACCGGGTCCACTTCGGTGACGCCGAGCGCGTAGCAGACGGCGGAATTCGCCGCCGAGCCGCGCCCTTGGCAGAGAATCTTTTTTTCGCGCGCGAACTCGACCACGTCGCAGACGGTGAGGAAAAAGGGCTCGTAGCGCAGCTCGGCGATGAGCGCCAGCTCGTGCTCGATCAGCTTGCGTACGTCGGCGGGAACGCCGCCCGGAAAGCGCCGCTGCAATCCCGTTTCAGTGAGCTTGCGCAGATGGCTCGCGGGGGTTTCTCCCTCGGGCACGAGCTCCTCGGGATATTCGTAGCGCAGCTCGTCCAGGGAGAAATCGCAGCGCTCGGCGATGCGCACGGTCTCCGCGAGCAGTTCGGACGGATAGATCTGAGCGAGGCGCATGCGCAGCCGCAGATGCCGCTCTGCGTTCGAGTAGAGCGCGTGGCCGCATGCTTGCACCGGCATGCGCAGGCGGATCGCGGTGAGCGTGTCCTGCAGTCGCCTGCGCGAGCGTAGGTGCATGTGCACGTCACCCGCGGCGACGAGCGGGAGGCCAAAGCGGGCGCCCAGCTCGCGCAGGGCCGCGAGGCGGGAGCGGTCGTCCGGTCCGCACAACAGCTCCGCCGCGATCCAGGCACGGCCGGCGAAGCGCTCGGCCACCGAACGCGCATGTTCTTCTTCCTCAAGAGGAGGGCGGGCGTGAGGGGGGGTAAGCAGCGCCAGGCAACCCGGCAACCCGCTGTCGAGATCCTCCCATCCGAGGGAATAACTTCCTTTCTTGCCCCTGCGCCGGCCGCGGGTGATGAACTCGCAGAGATTGCCATAGCCTTCGCGGTCAGCAGCGAGCAGCACCAGCTTCGGACCATCCTTCAGTCGTATTTCCGAGCCGATGACCAGAGGCAAACCCGCGTCCTTCGCCGCGACATGCGCCCGCACGGCGCCGGCGAGCGAGCATTCGTCGGTGACGGCGAGCGCCGAATAGCCGAGTGCGGCGGCGCGGCATGCCAGCTCTTCGGGGTGCGAAGCGCCGCGCAGAAAGCTGAAGTTCGAGAGGCAATGCAGCTCGGCGTAGAGGGGAAGAGGGGAATACATGGAGCTACGCAAAAATGCCATGCAGGTACCACCCATTTTCGCCGCGGCGCTCGCGATAGATCCACACGAGCGATTCGTTCTGCGTCCGGGCGATGAAGTAGTCGCGGGCGACGTCGTCCCCGTCCCACCAGCCGGACTCGATACGCTCGGGACCGGCAAGCAGATCAAGCGGTCCTTCATAATGCGGCACCGCGCTGATTTCCCGGAGCTGCTTTGGACGGTCGAGCAGCCAGAAAGGGCGTTCGCCAAAATCGATCTGAGATTGCTCTGCGCCCAACCCGGCGGCGGCGACGGCGCGCTCGGGACGGTGCTCGGCCCGACGGACAAACCCGTATACGGCGTCGGCTCCAAGCCGCGAGCGCAAGCGCTCGACCAGGTGCTCCCACTGGCCCAGCGGCGGCTCGAGCAGCAGCCCGAGATTGCGACCGGGAAGCGGTACCACGTCGTCGGCCCGTAGCCCGATTTTGCGCACCGGCTCGGCGAACGCGAGGTTGGAAAACCGCTCGCGCAGAAGCAGCGTGAAATGCTCGGTATCGCGCGAAGGCGCAACGAGACCGATTGCGATCTCGGTGGCGGCCTTGCTGCGGTGCCCGAGCCTGAGGACGAAGCGCTGCACGCCGCCCGAGCGCGCGGCGAGAAATCCGACGAGCTGCACGATCAGCCGCCTCGCGGCGAAGAGCAGCGCCTCGGCCTGGGTGACTTCGGCGGGAAGCTCGATCGCCGCCACGAACCGGGCCGGCGGGACGAAAAAATTCCGCGGATCGGAAAGCCGCCCGAGCGCGCGGTCCAGCTCGGCTAGCGGTCCCTGCCCGAAGCGCCGCGCCACGCCTTCGCGCGGCAGCGCGCGCAGCTCGCCCAGCGTGCGGACGCCGATCGCCTCGAACGCCGCCAGCGTTTCATCGTTGCAGCGCAAAACTTCCACGGGCAGCGTGACCAGCACCGATTCGAACTCTGTCGCGGAGCCGATGAACTTCCGCTCTCCGGCAAGGGCGAGCCAGAAAGCCGCCCGCGGCGTGGGGGCGCCCGCGAGCACGAAGCTCCAGCCCATTTCTGCCAACCCCTGGCGCAGGCGTTGGAGGAGCGATTCGAGGCCGCCGAACAATTTCAGGCTGCCCGAGATCTCGAGCAGCAAAGCATCGGGAAATTCGATCGCCACGCTTGGCGTGAATTGCACAGCCCAGCCGGCCACGCCGAGCAGTGCCTCGGTTTCCGCCTCAGGGTCACGCGCCACGAGGCGCAGCCGCGGCGCCAGGGCGAGCGCCGCCGGAACCGCCATTCCTGCGCTTATGCCGTGCCCTGAGGCCTTGGGGTTGCAGGCGAAAACGCGGTGCAGTTCCTCGACCGCGAAAGGCTCAGGCGTGGACGAGCCGCGCAGGAAGATTTCGAGCGGCAGTTGCAGGAGCCGGATGGCGATCCACATGGCGGTTGGAGCTGCGCACGGCGGGCGGTATCGCCGGCAGCAGGATGGGAGAGGCGAGGGGAGCGCCGCGTCGTCTGAGCACGCGCACCGCCAAGCCGCCTTCAGCGGTGCCGAGCGTAATCCGCAGCGCGGCGGGGGAAGCTTCACTGGCAGTCTCGGGAAGCCGAAACAGAAAGGCCGGCGCCCGCCCGCTTTCTGCGGCAATTTGCAGCCGCCGCAATTCGGCATATCTCGCCACCTGCGGCCAGGCGAGCACCGCGCCGCAGGCGTTCGAGGCAAGCGCCTGTTCGGCTGCCCAAAGCGTCTCTTTCGCCGAAGTGGTGCGCACGATGATGAGCCCGGCGGCATCGATCCCCGCCGCGGCGAGCGCCGGCACGTAGGGCAGATAAGGCGGCGCGATCCAGGCGAGCCGCAATCCCCGTTTCGACAGCGCCGCAAGCGCCGGGCCGAGCAGGCGCAGCTCGCCGATGCCCGCGTGCGCGGGAAATATTTCGGTCAGCGCCCCGGCCGGCCAGCCGGCGCCGGGAAGCTCGGCGTCGAGCCCGGGAAATCCACTCGGGACCGCCGGCGTGCCGGCCCGGCTCAAACTGCCGCCGCGCCAGATGTCGGGACGGTCGAGCAGCGCGGCAAGAAACGGGATATCAGCGCTCACGGAACAAGAAACAACCTCCCCTCGAAGGGGAGGGCTCTTACAGAGTCATAGAGGACGTCGGATCACGCCGACGCCGATGCCTTCGATGGCGAAGTCCTCCTCGCGCGCATCGACGACGATAGTTTTGAACTCGGGGTTCTCGGGGAGCAGCTCGACGGCGTTGCCGCGGCGGCGCAGGCGCTTCACCGTGACCTCGTCGTGCACGCGCGCGACCACGATCTGGCCCGAGCGCGCCTCGCGCGTGCGGTGCACGGCGAGCAGATCGCCGTCGAGAATGCCGGCGTCGCGCATGCTCATGCCGCGCACTTTCAGCAGGTAGTCCGCGCGCGGCTGGAACAGGGCCGGATCGACCTGGCAACGCCGCTCGACATGCTCCTCGGCGAGGAGTGGGCTGCCCGCGGCGACACGGCCGATGAGCGGCAGCCCGAGGCCCTCGGCGAGGCGGATGCCGCGCGAGGCGCCCGGGGTCAGCTCGATTACGCCTTTTCTCTCGAGCGTACGCAGATGGTCCTCGGCGGCGTTGGGTGAGCTGTAGCGGAACGCCTTTGCGATCTCTGCGCGGGTGGGCGGAAACCCGGTTTTTTCGATGGCCTTGCGGACAAAGTTGAGGATTCTCTGCTGCTTGGGGGTAAGTTCTTCGGTCATAGAGCCTCCTACCTGTATTTATATACAGTATTCGGCGCCGTTTAGCAAGCGGGGGCCCTGCCAGGGCGGACCGGCAGCCCGGCCAGCGTATAATTTCAGGCATGGCGCGGAAATATTACGAATCCGACATTACCAAGATGATCCGGGAGCTGCTCCGGGAAAACCCGCACATCGTCGAGGAACAGAAGAAGGGACGGGCCATGTGGTGGGACAAGAAGCCCGATCCCGAGGCGCTCAAGCGCGCCGAAGAGTCGAACGTAAAACAGCAGGCCTACGTCTATCAAAACAAGGTCTGAATCCCGCTCCGCGATTCTCGCCGCGGCGTTCGCGGCCTGCGTTTACTTTGCCGGCTGCAGTTCGATGCTCGCGCCGGAGGAGAGCATGTTCCCCACCAGCCCGCTTCTGGGATCTCCTCTTGCCGTTCGCGCAAACAACTACGAAGAGCGGAAGCGGATCGCCGAACTCGAGCGCAAGCGGGACTGGTCCGGGTTGCTGCGCTTTGCGCAGGAAAAGCAGCGGCTCGAGCCGGAACGGCCCGACTGGTGGATCGTCTCGGGCTATGCTTGGCTTGCAGGCGGCGATTACCCTAGGGCCATCGACATCCTGAACCGCGCCACGCAGCGCAGTCCGGAAGATACGGACGCCTGGAACCTGCTCGGCGAGACCCAGCGCCTCTCCGGGCAGGCCGGGCGGGCGGTCCAGACGTTGGAGCGCGCCAGCACGATGAGCCGGGCGTCCCGGCACATCACATTGTTCCTGCTCGGGGAGGCTTACCGGGACGTCAGGCGACCCGACCGGGCGATCGGCGCCTACCGCGAGGCACTCCAAATCGAGCCCCAGTACGCGCCCGCCTGGTACGGAGTGGGGAACGTCTATGCTCAGACCGGGGACCGTAAGCAGGCCCAGGCTGCGCTGGAAGAACTGAAAAAACTGGATCCGGGCCTGGCCCAGCTCCTTGCGGCGCGGATCCAGGCTGGCGGCAGATAGACCTTCGAATCGTAATCATGCTCCATTTCCGCCACGCCTGACTTCTGCGTAAGCGCTTTGTCGCATATGTGTATTATGTTAAATTATCTCTCAGCTGACGCCCATCAGCTATTTACATTTTAGGGATAGCTGGTTAAGAGCCTCACCTAAAGCTATTTCTAGGATTGAGCATCGCTAAAGAGCCGGAAGAAATTTTCTGAGGTGGCGGCAGCCAGCTGCTCGAAGGGCATTCCCCGCAGGCGCGCCACCTCCTCGGCCACCTGCCGGACCA
>WNGN01000574.1_pt1 | contig 22816 bp, 18 predicted proteins | sample 5400561 | NCBI WGS metagenome assembly WNGN01 (sample SAMN13153379, study PRJNA577476) | soil metagenome | isolation source: 115 cm soil or saprolite under Garry oak tree replicate 2 | place: USA:California | collected 2016-06-15 | reverse complement strand
GCCCGTGACGGCCCGCGGCATTCTCAGCACGAGCAACGGCAGGGGCCAATTCAAGCTTGGATCGGCCGAAATTCTCGGCGTCCCGTTGCCCAAGCCCATCGTCCAGGAACTCGTCACCTTCTTCTCGCGCACGCCTGAGAATCCGGGAGGATTCGATTTGGACTCGCCTTTTGATCCGCCCGTGAAAATCCGCGAACTCACGATCAACAGAGGCGAAGCTATCGTCGTCCAATAGCATTTCGGCCAGCGGTTTTGCATATCACCAAAAACCGAACGCGCCCTCCTTCCTCCATAAACAGGCCTCCGTGAGAGTGTCAAACCTTCGCCGTTCAGCTTCCGAGTTTGCATGTTTATCGAAACATCTATATATTGTGATGAATCTAATATGGAGTTTGTCCGCACTTTAAAAGCCTTGGCGGATCCCTTGCGGTTGCGGGTCCTGGCCGCCGTTTCCGAGGAAGAACTGACGGTCGGAGAAGTCCAAGAAGTGGTGGCCTCGGTTCAGTCTTCGGTGTCGCGCAACCTCGCGATTCTCCGCGATGCCGGCTTCGTGCGGGACCGAAAGGAAGGCACGAATGTTTACTTTTCCGTCCGTGAGGATATGCCCGAGCCGGCGCGCGAGTTGTTCAAGTCGCTGCAGGCGCGGTTAGGAGAATTGCCGGAAGCCAAGGGCGACCAGGCGCGTCTCGAAGACTGCCGGCGCCGCCGGCTGCACCGGTCACAGAGCTATTTCGAGTCCGTAGCCGGTGATTGGGAGCGAATTCGCAAGAGTTATTTTGATGATCGGGTCGCTTCTCTAGCGATCGAGAAGCTCCTGCCCAAGGATCTGATTCTTGCCGACATCGGCTGTGGAACCGGGAGTTTGACGTTCGAGCTCGCGCGCTTCGCCCGAAAAGTCATCGGCGTGGACCTCTCCCAGGAAATGTTACGGCGGGCGAGAGAAGTCGCTAAAGAGAGAGAGCTTCGGAACGTCGAGTTCCGCCGGGGTGACGCCCTCAAGCTACCCGTGGAATCTCATAGCGTCGACGCGGCATTTTGCGTCATGGTGCTGCATTTTCTGCCCGATCCAAAGCTCGCTATGGCAGAGCTTTGCCGGATCACGCGCGGCGGCGGCTCCGTCATCCTCGTCGACCTGGTGGAACACAACCAGGACTGGATGCGCGACCAAATGGCGCACCGCTGGTTGGGTTTTAAGCGAGCATCGATTGAATCGTGGTTCGGAGAAACCGGAGCCTCTGAAGTGCATTATGAACTCACCGGCGCTTACGCCGGCGAGAAAATGGTTCGGAACGGAAATCGCCCGGTAGAAATCTTCGTCGCGCGGGCCGTCATGCCCACGAGACGAAACGCGCGGCGGATTACGAAAGCGATAAAATGAGCCACGTCGAAAACCAGTTGCGACGACTTTTGGCGGAACGAATTCTTTTATTCGACGGCGCCATGGGAACGATGATCCAGCGCCTCGAGCTGGAAGAAAACGACTTCCGTGGTGAGCGCTTCGCCAACCATCGTCGCCTGTTAAAAGGTTGCAACGATTTGCTGTGCATCACGCAGCCCGATGCTATCGCTCAGATTCACGCGGCCTACATCGAGGCCGGGGCTGACATCGTAGAGACCAACACTTTCAATTCCAACGCTATATCTCTCGCCGATTATGGGCTGGAGGCGGAGGCCTATGCGATAAATGTCGCGGCCGCGAAATTGGCGCGCCGAGCCGTCGAGGATGTCAATCGTCACGCATCGGACAAACCCCGATTCATAGCGGGCGCCATCGGTCCGACGAATAGAACAGCGTCGCTCTCGCCCGACGTGAATAGCCCGGCGTACAGGGCCGTCACTTTCACGGAACTCGTTCAGGCTTATTACGATCAGGTTCGGGGGCTCATGGACGGTGGTGTCGACCTCCTACTGCCGGAGACGACTTTCGATACCTTGAACTTGAAAGCCTGCCTGTTCGCCATCGAGAAGCTTTTCGAGGAGAGGAGCGTACGACTGCCGGTGTTCGTGTCCGTAACCATCACGGATCGCAGCGGACGGACGCTTTCCGGGCAAACACTCGATGCCTTTCTGGCTTCGATCTCTCACGCGCCGCTGCTGGGAGTAGGCATCAACTGCGCCTTCGGGCCTCATCAGATGGCGCCGTTCGTAGGCGAACTCGCGCGGCTTTGTCCTCATTTCGTCTTCTCCTATCCCAATGCCGGCTTGCCCAACGAATTCGGCGGCTACGATATGGGACCTCAGGAGCTGGCGACGGCTTTGGGGGCGTGGGCTCGAGATGGCTGGCTCAATTTAGTCGGCGGCTGTTGCGGTACGACCCCGGAGCATATTGCTGCCATTGCCGATGCCGTTCGCGGAAGCCGTCCCCGCGTGCCTCCGAAGCCGGACGGTTTCACGCACCTCAGCGGTCTCGAGAGTCTCACGATTCGACCGGAATCCAATTTCATCATGGTCGGCGAGCGCACCAACGTCGCCGGCTCGCGCAAATTCGCCCGCCTGATTCGGGAGGAGAAATACGAAGATGCCTTGTCGGTTGCCCGCGAACAGGTTGAAGGCGGCGCAAATATTGTCGACGTCAATATGGACGAGGGCATGCTCGATTCCGCGAAGGCAATGACTCAATTTTTGAACTATGTCGCTTCCGAACCCGACATCGCCAAGCTCCCCATCATGATCGACAGCTCCAACTTCGATGTCATCGAACCGGGGCTTCAATGCGTGCAGGGGAAGGGAGTCGTGAACTCGATTTCGCTTAAGGAAGGTGAGGAAGAATTCAAGCGGCGCGCGCGTTTGATCAAACGCTACGGTGCGGCGGTGATCGTGATGGCTTTCGATGAAGTGCAGCAGGCCACGACCATAGAGCACAAGGTCAATATCGCCAAGCGGGCGCACCGGATCCTTACCGAAGAGATCGGTTTCGATGAGGCGGATATCATTTTCGATCCGAACATACTAACGGTTGCGACCGGGATCGAAGAGCACAACGACTACGCCATCAACTTCATCGAAGCGACGAGACAAATCAAGGAACTCTTCCCGCGCTGTCACGTTTCGGGAGGTGTTAGCAACATCTCGTTTTCGTTCCGCGGCAACGACCCGATGCGCGAGGCGATGCACGCGGCTTTTCTCTACCACGCGATTCAGGCAGGAATGGATATGGGCATCGTCAACGCCAGCCAGCTTGCCGTGTACGAAGAGATTCCGGCCGATCTGCTGGAACGGGTGGAGGATGTGCTCTTCAATCGCAGACCGGACGCTACGGAGCGCCTCGTTGAGTTTGCCGAACAGGTCAAAGGCGCGAAGAAAGATGCGGCGGAGGAAGAGAACTGGCGCAAGGAGAGCGTGGAACAGCGTCTCTCCCATGCGCTGATTAAGGGAATCGTCGATTACATCGAGGCGGATCTGGAAGAAGCGCTGAAAAAATATGATCGCGCGCTCAAAATCATCGAAGGCCCGCTCATGGACGGGATGAACGTTGTCGGCGATCTTTTTGGCGAAGGAAAGATGTTTCTGCCCCAAGTGGTAAAAAGCGCCCGGGTGATGAAAAAAGCGGTGGCCTACCTGACGCCGCTGATGGAAGCGGAGAAGCAGGCCGCGCAGCGGGTGGAGCGTCGAACTAAACTGGTTTTCGCGACGGTCAAGGGCGATGTCCACGACATCGGCAAGAACATCGTCGGCGTGGTCTTGGGTTGCAACAACTACGAGGTCATTGATCTGGGCGTGATGGTGCCGGCGGACAAGATCATCGAAACGGCGATCCAAGAAAGGGCTGACATCATCGGCCTCAGCGGCCTGATTACTCCGTCGCTGGATGAAATGGTCCACGTCGCGGCCGAGATGGATCGTCGCGGTTTGAAGATTCCACTTTTGATCGGCGGTGCGACCACGAGCAAACGCCATACGGCCGTGAAGATTGCGCCTGCTTACCGGAATGAAACCATCCATGTTATAGACGCTTCGCGGGCGGTGCCAGTCGTGGGCGCCTTGAGCCGGCCGCAGAGTCGCAAGGCGCTTGACGAACAAAATCGCGCCGAGCAACAAGAGATGCGGGTACAATTTGAGAGCCGCGTGGGGACGCAACTCCTCACCTATGAAGAAGCCATCAGAAGAAAGCTGCACACCGACTGGGACGAACGCCATATCTGCCTACCGGATTTCATCGGACGGCGGGTGCTGACGGATTTTCCCATCGCGGAACTGGTGCCATACATCGATTGGTCGCCTTTTTTCCATACCTGGGAGATTCGCGGCCGGTACCCCGATCTGCTCAATGATCCGAGCCGAGGGCCGGCGGCACGCGAATTGTTCGCCAACGCTCGAGATCTGCTCCGAGAAATTGTCGAAAAGAAACTTCTCAAAGCCCAGGCGGTTTATGGCTTCTATCCGGCCAGCGGCGACGGCGATGATATTGTCCTTTACACGGATGCGTCCCGCATTCAGGAACTGACCCGGTTTCACACATTGCGCCAACAGAAGGAGAGCCAAAGAGGCAAGCCGCAAATGGCGCTCGCTGATTTCATTGCTCCCCGATCCAGCGGGCTGGTGGATACCATCGGCGCTTTTGCTGTCACCGCGGGCCATGGCGCGCAAGAGTTGGCGGAGAAATTCGAGAAGGATAACGATCAGTACAATTCCATCATGACCAAGGCGCTGGCGGATCGACTGGTGGAAGCCTTCGCCGAGTATTTGCACAAGCGGGTCCGCGCTGAATGGGGATATGGCAAAGAGGAAACCCTGACCATCGATGATCTGATTGCCGAGAAGTACCGCGGTATTCGGCCCGCCCCGGGTTATCCCGCCTGCCCAGATCATACGGAGAAAGCGATCCTTTTCAATCTGCTCGGAGTGAAGGAGGCGACCGACGTCACGCTGACGGAGAATTACGCCATGTTTCCCGCCGCGTCGGTTTGCGGGCTCTATTTCGCTCACAAGGAAGCGCACTACTTTGCTGTGAGCGCTATCGGCAAAGATCAGGTGGAGTCTTACGCTGCAAGAAAGCGCATGACGGTTGCCGATGTGGAACGCTGGCTTGCGCCCGTTCTGGGGTACGATCCCGCTCGCAAGTGAGCTGCAGCGGTCAATTATAATTCAGGATAGGGAACACGGACGAGTTGATCGGCCGCCGAGCGCACATCCTCTTCCCAGAGTTGGAGTAGCTTTTTCGCGATCGGGCCGGGTTTCCCGTCACCGATCGGTCGGCCGTCCCATTCGACCACAGGCGCGATCTTGATGGAACTGCCGATCAGCATCATTTCGGCGGCTTCCCTTCCTTCGCTCACGGACACATCAGCCAGCCGAATCTCTTTTAAATCTCCCTGTTGCACCAACCGTTCAGCAAACTGCAGCACTCTTTGAATCGTAATGCCGGAAAGTATCGCGTCGAAGACGGGATGGCGAAATACGCGATCCTTGGTAACGAAGGCGACATTCATATTCGAGCTTTCCGCTACCATACCGCGTTGATCGATAAAAATGCCGTTGTCCGCGCTTCGATCCTTCGCCTCAAGCACGACCAACACGTTCGGCAAGTAATTGGTCGATTTAATGCGAGCGAAAAGCGGCGGTTTGATGGGGATGTTACTGGTAATGACTTTCATGCCGTCGGTGTAGTAGCTGGCCGGATAAAGTTCCTGGTTGAACACGATCACATAAAAGCTGCTGCCAACGCATTCGGCCGGCCCGAGGCCAAAGCCCCCTGGCCCTGCGGATAGCCAGTAACGGACCGAACCTTCGCGTTGGCGGCTGGCGGCTGCCGTATCTAGAATGATCTGGCGCAACTCTTCTCTCGGAAACGGCAGCGGGACGCGCGCGAGTTCGGCGGAGCGTAGCAGCCGATCCAAATGCGGGTCCAACTGATACAACATGCCACCGGTCAGTGTTGCGGTGTCGAACACGCTGTGACCGCGATGCACCATGTGATCGTCCAGGGGCAGCACCATGAGGGCCGGATCCGTGACAATGCCGCCGAGCGCGCTCGAATACATCGCGTAAAAATTCGCCGCTTTGGCGTGAACGGCGTCCTGCAAACGGGCGATCGCTTCATCCCTGGTCAATATCGGTATTTTTGTCACGCTAGACAATTTTTATTCCTTACGGAAAGGATTGCAAAGAGAAGAAGCGCGCACTTGAAACGAGTCATGATAACCGCTCGCATTACCAAAATGAATTCAAGAAGCCATCGTTGGTGACGGCGCGGTGGATGGTTAAAAGGAATAGCTTATCCGAAAGCGAAAACTAACTATCCAGTTCGGGTTTTGGCAGAATGGCGTACGGAATACCCTCTTCGGTTAGCTCCGCTCTCTCCTCCGGTGTGGCAGTGCCGTGAATCGAACGCTCTTCAGTCTTGCCGCAGTGGATCTGCCGCGCTTCCTCAGCGAAACGCGAACCTACATCTTCGAAGTTTTCCTTGATGTAGTGATGGACTCGAAGAAGCATCTCTTTGAACTCAGCCGGTGACGGTGGTCCTGGAGGAGCTTTCTCGGTCTTTTTTGGAACGGGTGCCGGCTGCTCCTTTTTGACATGAACGGCGCAGGCGTGGGGCAACTTCTCAATTCTAGTACTGCCGCAGGTTGGACATGAAATCAGCTTTTTATCGGCCTGCTTTTGGTATTCTTCGTAGTTTGGGAACCAGGCTTCGAAACGGTGTTGTTTCTTGCAGATGAGGTCGTAGACAACCATGGGTGAATCAATAAGGTCGATTCCGCGGGTTGTCAAGAGTCGCGTCGGTCCAGCGGTTGAGCCAGAGGGTAGCATCGGGGCGACATCCTGCGCCTCTGCCGCAAAAAACTCTCGTCTTTCCGGTATGTTTGACGAACCGCTCATGGTAAAATTGGCTTTCTATGCCGGACAACATTGCCATCAGAATCATTCGCCAGATTTCTGCTGTGCCGCAGCCCGATTGGGATAGCCTACTAGGGGATGGCTCGCCGTTCATGAAATGGGATTGGCTGGACAGCCTGGAGAAAAGCCGCTGTGTGAACGAGGAAACGGGCTGGTTGCCGCACCATCTCATTGTCGAACGGCACAACCGGCTTATCGCGGCTTGTCCCATGTATCTCAAGCTTCACAGCATGGGCGAATTCGTCTTCGATTATGAATGGGCGGATGCAGCGCATCGTCTGGGCCTTCAATATTATCCGAAGATGCTCGTGGGCGTACCTTTTACTCCCGTCACGGGACATCGTTTTCTTACCGCAAACGGCACTGACCGGCGGCAACTGATCCGACTTATGGGACAAGCGCTCGCAAAAGTTGCAGCCGACAACAAGATTTCGTCTGTGCATGTGAATTTTTGCGTGGAAGAGGAACGGGAGGCGCTGGAGGAAGTCGGCTTCATGCCGCGATCCGGTCTCCAGTTTCAATGGCAGAACGGCGGATTCAACTCATTCGACGACTACCTGGGGAGTTTTCGCAGCGATCGCAGAAACAAAATCAAGCGCGAGCGGCGCGAGGTTTTTCAAACGGGAATCGTCATTCGCGCCGTCGAAGGAGAGGAGCTGACGCAGAAGCAGTTACGGACGATGTATCGGCTCTACAAGACCCACGTGGATCGACTCTATTACGGGCGGCAGTACCTGACCCAGGATTTTTTCGACGAAGTACACCGCCGCTTACCCCAGCATGTTTGCCTTATGCTGGCGGAACGCGATGGTAAGGTCATTGCGGGAACCTTCAATGTGCGTGACGATAAAGCGATGTATGGACGGTATTGGGGCGCTTTCGAGGATCTACCCTTTCTCCATTTTAACGTCTGTTACTACTCGGCCATCGAGCATTGCATTCGTTTGGGCTTGGGACGCTTTGAAGCCGGGGCCGGCGGGAGTTTCAAACAATTGCGCGGGCTCGACCCGCGCACGACAGTGAGCGCCCATTACGTCGTTGACGGTAAGTTTCGCCGGGCCGTGCAGCACTACCTGCAGCAGGAAAGAGAGCTGGTCCGGCAAAAACGGGAATTGTTGCTCGATCGCAGCCAGCTCAAACCGGAATACCAAGAACCCTAATTGCATGCTGCGCGCTCCATTTCCTTGACACCTCGGGGGCTTTCCTTTAACGTTTGGCGCGGAGTCAAACGCGTGAAGTTACCCGTGCGCACCATTGTCGAGCCGCTGCTTTTTTTCGCGGGACTCTTGATACTCTGGGAAATCCTGGTCGAGCTAATCAAAATTCCGGCCTTCATTCTCCCGCCGCCCGGAGATCTCTGGCTCTCGTTCATGAAGAAGTTACCGATCCTCGCAAATCATTCTCTAATCACATTTGCAGAAGCGGTCGGCGGATTCGCCCTTTCTTTAGTGCTCGGAGTTTTCTTTGCAATCGCGGTTGTCTACTCACCCCATCTGCAGAATACGATTTATCCGCTCATCGTGATTCTTTACGCCATGCCGAAGAGCGCTTTTGCGCCGCTGATGGTCATTTGGATCGGCTACGGACTGTTTTCCAAGATCGCGATCGCCTTTCTCGTTGCGTTCTTTCCCATCGTGGTCAACACCGTTGTCGGACTCAAAGAAGTAGAACCCGAGCTCTTGGAGTTGGCTCGTATCAATCGTGGATCACAGTTTGACGTCTTCAAGAAGATCCGTCTGCCCAACTCGCTTCCCTATATGTTCGCCGGGATTAAAGTCGCCATTGTCCTGTCGGTGACCGGCGCCATCGTCGCGGAGTTCGTCGCCGCCAATGAAGGGCTGGGCTATCTGATACTTCAAGCAAACTACAGCTTGGATACCGCGTTTGCGCTGGTGATCTTGTTGATCCTCGCGCTGTTATCCTTGGGGCTTTTCTGGCTCATCGATGTGGTTCAAAAGAGGCTGACGCCGTGGAGCGCCGAGGTGCGTCAAGTCGAGGGCTCTTTCTGACACTGGAGGTCGAATCATGCAGTTGACGTCGGTAGGGCGGCTACGCGGAATCAAAATCGCATGCGTCAACGCCTTCATCCTAGGGTTCTTGTCGGCCGGCGTTGTTCAAGCCTTCGCGGCAGAATTGAAACCGGCCACGATTCGCATGGACTTTATTCTCGGCGGCAAGCATACACCTTGGTTTGTTGCTTTGGAGAAAGGTTTTTATGCCAAGCGTGGTCTCGCGGCCACCATTCAGGCAGGCAGCGGCTCGGCCGATACGGTCCGCAACATCGCCGCAGGCGGAGCTGATTTCGGCTTTGCCGACATCTCCACTGCGATAGTCGCTAGATCCCGCGGCACGGGAGTCGTAGCGGTCGGCCAACTCGGTTATGTCGGCGCAACGATTCTCTGGCGGGATGAAGGTGCGATCAAAGGCTTAAAGGATCTCGAAGGGAAATCCTTGGCCATCAGCCCGGGACAGGCGCAATGGTTTCTGATGCCGGCCTATTGCCGCATCAATAAGATTGATTTTAAGTCCATTCGCATCCAAGAAACCGCCGCGCCGATTCAACCGGCGGCGTTGGTCGCGAAGAAAGCCGATTTTATCATCATGTTCCGCGCCTCGAACGACGAGGTGGCGGAACAAGCGGCAACCAAGCAGGGAATCAAGCTGACGCGGGTCTACATGAAGGACACGGGCCTCGATATCTATGGCAGCGGACTGGTCGTCAAGGAGGACGACATAAAAAAGCGGCCGGAGTTCGTGAGGGCTTACGTGGAAGGGACCATGGAGGGGCTGCAGTACAGTCGGGACCACCAGGAAGAAGCGCTGCAGATCTTACTCAAACACAAGCCCGAGCTGGATCAAACGCTGACGACGCTTCAATTGAAAAATGCTCTCTACGAAGTCATGATTCCGCCGGAATCGGTGCAGTCGGGACTGGGATACATGAGACCTAACATCATGGAGAAGACGGTCAAAGTAACCAATGAGTTCTTTGACGTCGCGCGCAAAGTATCGCTGAACGAAGTATTCACCAATCAGTTCATCAAGAGGTGAGGGGATCAAACCCTCAGCATCCGCAACGTGCCGCCGCTCATCTCCGTGCAAGAAGTTTCCAGGGTGTTTCATGGCGGCGCGAAGTTCGTGAACGCGCTGGATCGCGTCTCCTTTGAGATCAGCGATGGCAGTTTCGTCTCCCTCGTAGGCCCCAGCGGCTGCGGCAAAAGTACGCTCCTCAAAATTATCGCAGGGCTACTCCCCGCCAGCTCGGGAAGCGTTTCCGTCAGCGCCAAACCTGTCGATGGGCCGCTCGAAAATGTCGGCATGGTGTTTCAATCGCCGGTGCTCCTGAAGTGGCGATCGGTCCTCGGCAACATCCTGTTGCCGGTGGAATTTGCCAAACTCGGGGTGGGAGATCACATGGAGCGGGCCTGGTCGTTGCTGCAACTGGTGGGCTTGAAAGGTTTCGAGGAGATGTATCCACATCAGCTTTCCGGCGGGATGCAGCAACGCGTTTCTCTCTGCCGCGCGCTGGTGACCGACCCTCAGCTCCTCTTGATGGATGAGCCGTTTGGCGCACTGGACGCGATGACGCGCGATGAGTTGGACCTGGAGCTGCTGAAGCTTTGGCAAGAGAAGAAAAAAACCGTGCTCTTTGTGACGCACAGTATCCAGGAGGCGGTGTTTCTTTCCGACCGCGTATTCGTGATGTCTCCGCGGCCGGGTCGCTTGTTGGAGAATCTGGCCATCGACTTGCCGAGGCCGAGAACGATGGAGATGATGAGCTCGGCACAATTTGGCGAGCACACGCTCAAGATTCGCGCCCTCCTGGCATCCGCCGCCAGTAAACCTGACGCGTCCGCACGTTCCACTATGTGAATTCGGTTGCAACCTGCGCTATGATGTTTTGGCGTCGATAACCGTTCCATAGGAAATTCCAGCACAAACGATATTTATGGCTTCTAGTCAAGGCATGACTTACGCCAAAGCCGGCGTCAGCATAGAAGCAGGCGATCAACTGGTCAGACGCATCGTTCCTCTCGCGCGGAAGACTCAACGGCCCGGCGTGTTGGCGGGAGTAGGTGGTTTTAGCGCGCTGTTCGATCTCAAGCGCCGGGACTATCGTCGCCCGGTGCTCGTATCTTCAACCGATGGGGTTGGAACCAAGCTGAAGATCGCCTTCATGACGGGAATACACGGAACGGTGGGCATTGATTTGGTTGCCATGGGAGTTAACGACATTCTCACCCAAGGAGCCGAGCCGCTTTTTTTTCTGGATTATTTTGTCTGCGGAAAATTAAACGTCGAGGTGGCGGCAGCGGTGGTCCGTGGGATTGCGGAGGGTTGCCGCCGGGCAGGCTGTGCCTTGATCGGTGGCGAGACTGCGGAACACCCCGGGGATTTTCCCAACGGCGAGTACGACCTCGCGGGATTCGCCGTCGGGGTGGTGGACAAAAGCAAGATCCTGGATCCGAAGAAGATCGTTGCGGGCGACGTGCTGGTCGGAATTCCTTCCAGTGGTCTCCATAGCAATGGATACTCGTTGGCGCGCAAGGTCCTGTTCAACGTCGGGCGCATAAAAATTGGTCACCGGGTGCCTGAGCTGGGCCGCACGTTGGGAGAGGAGTTGTTAGAGCCCACACGGATTTACACCCGGATCATTCGGTCATTGTTCTCGCGTTATTCCATTAAGGGCGCGGCGCATATCACCGGCGGCGGCATTCCCGGAAACCTGCCCCGCATCTTGCCCGAAGGGCGACGCGCGTGGATCGACCGCCAGGCGTGGGAGGTGCCGCCGATCTTCGGCCTCATTCGGAGCATCGGGCGCGTTTCTTCTGACGAAATGGACCAGACATTTAACCATGGCCTCGGCATGATTTTAGTGGTAGGTGAAAGAGATCTCGATGGCGTCACGCGATCACTTCGGAAAATGGGTGAACGATATTTTGTGATCGGGGAAATTAGAAAAGGCAGGCGAGGAGTCACTTTTAATTCGTAAAGGTAGTCCTATGGCGCGAAAGGTTCCCATCGGCGTTCTTATCTCAGGCAGCGGCACCAATCTCCAGGCGATCATCGACGCGATCGAAGCGAATAAATTGGCTGCGACCATTCAGCTTGTTCTCAGCAATCGCGCCGACGCCTATGGACTCATGCGCGCCAAGAATCACGGTATCCCCGCGGAAGTGCTCGATCACAAAAACTTCACCAGTCGGGAAGCGTTTGACGCGGCGGCGGTCGAAACCCTTAAGTCCCGCGGCGTGGAGCTGGTCATTCTCGCCGGCTTTATGCGTCTCCTGTCACCTGTCTTCGTGAAGGCATTTTCCAACCGCACGATGAATATTCACCCGTCACTGCTGCCATCCTTCCCCGGGCTCCATGTTCAAAGAAGAGCGGTGGAGCACGGCGTGCGATTTTCCGGCTGCACGGTGCATTTCGTCAACGAGGACTGCGACGAGGGTCCCATCATCATTCAGGCCGTCGTTCCTGTCTTCCCGGAGGACACGGAGGAAACGCTTGCGGCCCGGATTCTGACGCAGGAGCACCGCATCTACCCGCGGGCCATTCAACTTTACAGCGAGGGGCGGCTTCGCGTCGAAGGCCGCAAAGTCTTTGTCGAGGGCGTTACCAAAGAAGAGACCCAGGCGCTTTTGCAACCACCGCTCGAAGGATGAAAAAAGCTAAGCCGGTGCTGATTCTGCTGATGAAGCTCCTGATCAGCGCGGGGCTTCTTGGCTATTTTCTCACTCGAATCCATATCGAGCGTTTTGTAAACACGTTCGCGTCGGCGGACGTTTCGTACGTCGTCTTGACCTTGGTCGTCTATCTCCTTTCCCAACTGGTAAGCGCTGTACGCTGGATGGTTCTGGCTCGTCCCCTGGGATTCAAGACGCCATTCAAAGTACTGGTGCATTACTATCTCATCGGGATGTTCTTCAATCTCTTTGCCCCTAGTACTGTGGGAGGTGATATCAGTCGCGTTTACTATCTCTCCCGGGATGACGAGAATCACTCGCAAAAAACAATGGCGAGTTCCACCATGCACGCGGCGGTCTCGGTATTCATAGATCGGGCCATCGGCATGGTCGTGTTGGTTTGGTTGGGCGCCGTCGGCCTGTTTTTTTTCCCGGGGTACGCTGTTCCCCCGGTGGTGCGCGCCTTGACCTATGCGCTCGCCCTGGGATTCATTATTGGAGGGCTACTGCTTCCTGTACTTCGGCACGTGCTTCCTCAAGACGGCCATCCGATGGTCGTCAAGTTAAGAGTTGCTTTGAGAAGCTATCGGGCTCATTGGAGGGCGATTCCTCAGGCCATCCTCATTTCATTCGTGATTCATCTGATTCAAGCCTGGATCCATTTGATTCTAGGCCGGGCGATCCATATAGAGATTCCGTTTTCGTACTGCATTATCCTCTACCCATTGGTGGGGACGTTCTCTGCTCTGCCCATCAGTCTCAATGGTCTTGGACTACGTGAGGGCGGCTATCTTTTCTTGCTTCAGGTCATCGGGGTCAATTCGGAAAAGGGCGTTGCCTTTGGCTTGTTGCTGTTTCTGACTGTCGCAGCGGATAGCCTGATCGGCGGGCTCCTGTTCTTGTTGAAGAACAGTCCTAAACCGTCGGCGGCGGTCGCCCAGAGCAAAATCTAGTTCAGTTCAAACGATTACCGTTATTGTTGGCGTGATGTCTTTACCGCCATACCGGCGACCATGGGCATAAATGTGGGTCATAGCGGGTTTCTCGGCAGTTTTAACGCCTGGCGAAAATTTGTTATCCTTCTGCGTGGGGTCGGTGTAGGCCAAAAGGAGATCGATGCGGATGTTTCAGCGGCGAAATTCATTGGGGCCGGCGTTGGGCGCAGTGATCGGTCTATCGCTGCTTGCGACCCCACTGCATTCGATCCACGGGGCCCCGGCGGCAAGCGCCGCAAATATCACGGCGCTGGAGGGCCGACCTCCTTCATTCGCTACCATCGCCAAGAGAACCATGCCGGCGGTCGTCAATATTTCGACAACGTCGCAACGTTCCGGGCGCGGCGGCTCGAACGATCCCATTGAGGAGTTCTTTAATCGCTTCTTTGGCGAATCGACGCCCAAAGAGAACAGCCAGCGCAGCCTGGGTTCGGGTATTCTCATCAGCAAAGACGGCGAAATCCTCACGAACTATCACGTCATTCGACACGCCGATACCATCAAAGCCAAACTGGCGGATCAGACGGAATATGAAGGGCGGCTGGTGGGTAAAGACGATAGAACGGATCTTGCTTTGATCAAGATCAGGAGATCCGGCGGCAACATGCCTTTTGCCCGACTGGGCAGCTCAAGTCAATTGGAAGTGGGCGATTGGGTGATGGCGATCGGTAACCCGTTCGGCCTGGAGCATACCGTGACGGCGGGAATTGTTAGTGCCAAAGGGCGCGTGATCGGAGCCGGCCCCTATGACAATTTTATCCAGACGGATGCTTCGATCAATCCGGGAAACAGCGGCGGACCCCTCATCAATGCCTTGGGTGAGGTTGTCGGAGTGAATAGCGCCATCTTCAGCCAGAGCGGTGGTAATATCGGGATCGGTTTTGCGATTCCCATCGATTTAGCAAAAAAAGTCGTCGAACAGCTGAGGAAAAACGGTCGAGTGATTCGCGGTTGGCTGGGCATCCGCGCCCAAGACGTATCGCCGCAGCTTGCTTCATCGCTCGGTCTCACGCGGAGCGGCGAGATGTCGCTGGTGACTGAGGTAGCCGAGAATAGCCCCGCGGCAGAAGCAGGGGTTAAAATCGGAGACATCATTGTGGAATACAACGGCAAAGCGGTGCCCAGGAGTCAGGACTTTCCATTGCTAGTCGCTGACACGCTGCCCGGTCAGAAGGCAACGTTAAAGATTATTCGCGACAAGAGAGAGCAGACGGTCCCGGTGAAAATCGGTGAACTCCCCGATGACAGCGACACTGGCCAGCCAACCGAGGCGAGAGATCCGGAGGTCGGCGTACGGGTTCAAAGGATTACCCCGGAAGCCGCGCGCCGCCTAGGCTTAAGTTCCACCAAAGGGGTGTTGGTGGTGGAGGTGCAGCCGGGGAGCCCGGCCGACCAGGTCGGCTTGGAACCCGCCGACGTGATACGTGAAGTCAATCAGCGGCCGGTTAACAATGTTAGAGATTTCGAACTCGCCGTGCGTCAGGGTCGGCGGGGAGACCGCATCTTGCTCCTTGTCCAACGAGGTGATAACGCTGTATTCTTCGCAGTCAAGCGTAAGAGCTAGGAGGAATTATGTTTGGACTCGGACTTCAGGAACTTTTGGTGATTCTGGTCATCGCTCTAGTTATTTTCGGTCCGAGCAAGCTTCCGCAGATCGGTAGTGGCCTCGGCAAGGCGATCCGTGATTTCAAAAAGGGAGTCACCGGCGACGATAATGAGGAGGCCGGTAAGGAAGCGAAAAAGGACAACCCAAAAGACCTTCCCCGTTAATGTGAGCCTCAGTCGACCACGCGGATTTTACTCTCCCTAGCGGCGGTGGTGGTTGCGCGAGAGGTGATCTAAGCGCTTCCGTTAAACATTGAATAACGCGTTCATTGTTGGGATAGATTTCATCTCGGCGCGCCTCGCTCTCGAGGCGTGCCTTCACGCCTAGGCCAAGATTCGACAATCATTCGATCCGGGAAACGAATGAAAGTGATAACCCCCACGACTCAGTTGAGCTTTGATTTGATCGGTAGGCGAATAAGGTCCACTTATGCAGAATCGACGGCAGGAGATAGCGGATGAGATTCTTACCTAGAGATGAGAAATTCTACGATTTTTTTGAAAAATCCGCCCAGCAGGCAGTGCAGGGTGCCTTGCAATTGGAACAACTGTTACGCAACTTCAATGACGTGCAAGTCAAAGCCAAGCAAATCAAGGACATTGAACATGAGGGCGACCTGATTACTCACGACACCATTGAAAACTTGAACCGCACGTTTATCACCCCGTTCGACCGAGAGGACATTCACGATCTCATCACTACACTCGACGATGTGCTCGATTACATCGAGGCCTGCGCCGAACGGCTCTTCCTTTTTAAGATCGAAAAGACGACGGAGGAATCGATTCTCATCTGCGGCGTTTTGGTCAAATCGGTGAAGCAGCTCGAGCAAGCCGTTTCCCAATTGCGCCGGCTGAAAGATGCGGATTCCATTCTCAGGCACTGCGCCGAAATTAACCGTCTGGAGAATGAAGGGGATTACCTTAATCGCGCGGCCGTGGCCAAGTTATTCGAGCCCAACAGCGATCCCCTGGAAGTGATCAAGTGGAAGGAAATCTACGAGACGATGGAGAACGCTATCGACCGGTGCGAAGATGTCGCGAACGTGCTCGAAGGCATCGCTCTCAAAAATACTTAGGCGTGACCGGCATTACCTGCCGCTCAGATGTCCCTATAGCTCGCGGGCGAGATGAAATCCGTTGTGGTCTTTCCTGCCGAGCACGACCGTATAGAGCGAAGCCTTGGAAAGTTTATAGACCTTCTCTACGGCGAGGCTGGTGGTTTCAATGAAAGGCTTGAGTCGCACATTCGTGCGCCAGCCCAACCAACGAGTCAGGGGATCCAAGGCTTCTGTTAGAGATCCGAGTAGTGGAAAGTCGCTGGTAAAATGATTGACGATGACGATGTTGCCCCCGGGTTTACAAACGCGTTGAGCCTCGGCGATCATGCGAACAGGATCGGGGACGACGGTAACGACATGGAAAGCCATGACGTAGTCGAATGTGTCATCGGGGAATTCCAGATCGAGCGCGTTCATCTCGAGAACCTTGAGATGCGTCCAGCCGTTGTCCCGAATCTTGCGCTGGGCGCGCGCCAACATGTCCGGGGCTAAATCGATTCCCGTGACCTCGCAATGGCTTGGGTAAGCGGGAAATGAGGTGCCGGTGCCGGCGCCCACCTCCAAAACTTCGGCGCCGGGCGGAATATCGAGCTCTTCAATGACGCGTTCTAGACGCGAATAAAAAATCTTGCCAAAAATCTTGTCGTAAAGCGGTGCAAATTCCGAATAGAGCTTGCTTTCGTGCGCCTCGATCTCAGCCATGACACCTCAACCCCAACCCGGAATATTCAGGCATCCCGGATGTCTCTGCTTTGCTTTTTATAGAAGATGGAGATGTCGCGTTTGCGAAATCGCCACTGTTTGCCTTTTTTGAAGGCGGGCAAAATATTCTTTCGAGCAAATTCATCCACTGTGTCTGGGCTAAGATCCAGAATAACGGCAACTTGCCTGCTGTTCAACAGCTCCTCTTCTCTTTCCAACATAAACACCTCCCGGAGAATGATCTTCAGTTGCCCTTCGGCGAAAAGTTTTTTCCTTCTAACAAGTTCATCAGGTTGTGTCAAGGCGAATTGCCGCAAAATCCGCATCTGACTGGATTCCGAGCGAACGGAATCGGCAGACTCGCTAGCGCTGCGACCCGCCGCGGGCCGTCTCAAAGACCCGGACCGGCAAAATCATCATGTCCAGGCCGGCGAATTGAAGCTTCTGCTGCAGGGTTGCGGGTGTGTGGTTATGAAGAAACCGGCTAAATGCATTCTCTTTCTCAAAAACAAGTTTACCCGAGAAAAAGATCGGCTTGGGAAATTCTTTAGCGACGGCGGTGCACAGCTCTTCGAGCTCGTCCATCAAATCGACCCCAAGAGAGTAGCGATATTCGGCATACCATCCGAGACAGTTGGCAAACTCGACGAAGCTTTTGAGGTCTTCTTCTTTGGCCTTGCGTAGATTCTCAATTTCCTCGTGGCCCTTGAATTGTCCGGAATCGATGACACCGACGGAAATAAAGACCACGTTCTTGAAATGATTGGGAAACAACCGCGATATGTTTAGTAGTGCGTGAACGGCGATGCCATCGAAATCGCGCACGATGATTGCGGCCGTAGGTCCGTTCGGGTTCTTGGGCGGCACCGGTTCTCTTAGATTCGGTTGAAATGGAATGTTGATAAGAGCGTCGTCGAGGCTTTTGATTGCCCGCCGAACTCCATCGTAATGAGAGCGCACCGTGTAACATAAAGAAATGAAACCGAGGGTGACCAACAGGGTGACCCAACCGCCCTCGGCGAATTTGAATGTGACCGTGACGATCAGAATCGTGCCCGTTAACAGAAGGCCCACCCCATTAACGCTGAGCTTTCGCAGCCATTCAGATTGCGTCTTCCTTGCGTCCCACCAATGCTTACACATGCCCAACTGAGAGAGGGTGAAGGTGACAAAGACGTTGATGCTGTACATGACGACCAGGAGGTTTACCTCTCCCCGGCTATAGAGCAAAAAGCTCATTGAAGTCAGTCCCATGAACCAAATTCCATCCCGTGTGACCAAGCGATCGCTCAGGAGAGAGAAACGGTGTGGTGCCCAGGAGTCCAGGGCCATATTGGAGAGTACTCGTGGGCCATCGATAAAACCGGCCTGTGCCGCTACCAGCAGTAGTGCCGCTTCGGTTACTAGCGTTAGGATGACCAGGGGAGCCGTGATGCCGGCATCCGCTCCAAAAAAAAGGCCATAGACCTTCGAGACAAGGCTCGCATTCAGTGTCTTGCCAGCTTCCGCTGAAACCTGATGCAGCAAGTAGCAAAGTAAAATTCCACTTGCAGTAAACGCCAGCGAAACGGCCATGTAAAGCATCGTGCGTTTTCCTGTCTCCACACGCGGCTCGCGCAAGACCGGCAGACCGTTGCTAACGGCTTCGATTCCAGTATAGGTGCCGCCGCCGAGGCTGTAAGCGTGCAGGAGAATGCCCAGCGTCGCCCAGATCCCGATGCCGCGGATGTCGCCGACAGTTTTGTGAACCGATTGGGAGACGATGGAGGGTAGCTCGCCAATTTTTGTGCCGACGCCCAGCGTAATCGCTATCGTGTGCATGATGACGAATAGAAGGAAAATCGGCAAAAGGAATTGCACGGACTCTTTGGTGCCACGAAGGTTCAGTAAGATTAAACCGAAGATAAGAAAGATTTCGGTGAGCAGTTTTAATTCGTGCACCGACAACGGGAGAAAACTGAAGAGCGCGTCGGCGCCGCTGGCTACGGATATGGTGATGGTTAACATGTAGTCAACAACGAGGGCCGAGCCAGAAACCAGGCCCGTCTTTTGGCCCAAGAGCTTCGTGGCGACTAAGTAGCCACCGCCCCCGCTAGGAAAAAGTTCTATAATTTGCGAATAGCTGGCCGAGATGATGAAGACGGTCAGGGCCATCAAAATGGCCAGCGGCAACGCTAGCAAATAATGCTGCCCCAATGCCAAATACGCTTCTTCTGGGCCATAGGCCGACGAGCTGAGCCCGTCCGCTCCTAGTCCGACCCAAGCGAGAAAGGCGATAAGCGAGATGTGATGAAATACTTTCGGATCGAGAGGATCCTTCGGTTTGCCGAGGAGTAGCTCTCTGACGGACGATAAATGAAGCTTATTCACGTTGTTTCCCTGGTTCAGAGGGATAGCAAATTTCTTGACCAATAGAAACGAAACGAGCAAACCTCGATTCACTTTCGTCAACCACAAAAGAAACAAATGGAGTTAAGCGTGGCAGCACGATGGAATCGCTGACTTGCGCCGTCGGTGCGCTTCCTTTAGCATGAGGGTGAGCTGCAGATCGAGCAACCTTCCCCGTGGGGAACGAGAGGCGTCTGAATCTTTTTCTATGTTCGACCGCCTATGAGAAAAGCCCTCAAGTTCGTCGGTTTTTTAGTATTTGTCTTGATCCTGTTTGTCGCCGTCGCTTCTTTAGCCTTTTACCATTTAATTCGAGAGGGCGAATTCCGCCGTTTCTTGATCAGCGAAATCGAAAAGCAGACCGAGTTGAAGGTCCAACTCGGCGAGGCCGACTTGGAGTTGGGACAGATCTTAGCCGTCGGGTTTCGCGATGTCGCTCTATCGGAGCCGGGCGGAACTGAACGAGCGATCACGGCCGAGCGCATTACCGCTCGGGTTGCGCTCTTACCTCTTTTGGAACGCAAACTTATTTTCTATGAGATCGGTCTCCAAAAGCCCACCGCCCAAATGGTACGGGATAAGGACGGTAAGATTGTTCTACTCGACCGACTTCTCAACCTGCCCTTTCTAAAAAAGAACGATTCTCAATTCGCTCTCGATTTGCGCGCGATCAACATCACGGGTGGCGAGGTCGATTTTTACGACCATTTCACCGGAGAAAGGCCGGCGACGACACGACTCCGGAACGTTGATCTGGAAGTGCAACGCATCAGTGGGGTCGCGCTGCGAGAGTTTTTCCAAAAACTGGTCCGACCCAAAACCAACCAGCCGCACGGGCCAGCGCTTCAATTCGACCTGCGAACGGGCGTGCAAAGGGACGGTCAACAAACGCAGGTGCGGGCTAAAGGGACCTTGGTTTTTCCCGGGGAGCAGCTAGAACTTACCAACGCTTGGTGGAATGCGGAAACCTGGATTACCGATGTTCCAGCGCCGATGATTCAGGCCTATGCCGGCCGCCGTTTGCCGGTAAAATCCATCAGCGGGACATTGAATTCACAATTGCACGTAGAAGGAAGCATGAAAGAACGGCTCCACCTCAAGGGTGAACTCGCGTTCCGAAGTCTCGCGGCTGATGCCCCGGAAATTTTCTCCACGCCGCTAACGCCCGGGGATGGGCGCTTGGAACTGGAAGTGAACTGGCAACCCCAGCGGTGGGATCTCTCGCGGCTGTCTTTTCGCTCGAAGGAGCTGAAGCTGGAGCTAAAGGGCGCATTATCGGGGGCGGACCGCAGGGACCCCCATGTACAGTTGAATTGGGTTACGCCTTCTCTTCCCGTTGCGGTCGTTAAGAAATATCTGCCCAGAAAATGGATCGATTCGCCGCAGCTCGAACATGTCCTGGCGGCCTTGCAGCAGGGTGATTTGCGACTGAATAAAGCCGGAGTTAACGGCAGACTTTCGCAGCTCAGCCAAATGACCAAGACGGGTCTTGACGAGCACGTTTGGTTTGACGCCGAGCTGCATGATGTCGGAGCGAATTTTTCCGGCGGCTACCTGCCGCTGCGCGGGATTCAAGGACGCATTGCCTTGGATCGGGGCTTGATCTCCTTCACGGGCGTCAGCGGTGACTACGGGCAAAGCCGGTTGACGAATATCGACGGCAGCTATCGGTTCTTCGCAGCAGGCCAGGGAGCGCTCCAATTTTCCGCGCGAGGAGAGGTGGATCTGGCAGAGCTGCGCGAGCAATTGACGCAAGGATTTTTGCCGGCGCAGGCCACAAGGGTCGTCTCTTCCATCCAAGAGATAGCGGGTAGGGGAAAATTTGACGTGGCGGTGAGCCGAACGGCCGGATCGTTGCCACTGGTCGAAGGCAAAATCATGCTCGATGGCCCGCGCCTTCGGATAGATAATTTTTCGCTCTCGGAGATCAGAGGCGATCTCGCTCTCACGCCCACTGAACTCAAGGCCGAGAAAGTTCGCGCGCTGCTTTCCGGCTCGCCCATCCAGATTCAGCTGGATCTCAAGGACTATGCCCGGGATAACGGCACTTTCGACCTGGTTGTCGACTCTACAGCGGTCAAAGCAGGAGTGATCACTCGGCTGCTTTTATCGACCGGGTCGTTACAGGACCCGGGGTTGGTACGCGGCTTTATTCGTTACCAGGGCCCTTTCGGTACAAGAGAGGGCAGGAAGCTCACAGGCACCTTGGATCTTGCCGACGTTCAACTCGGGACTTTACCATTATTGCAACCTCTCAAAGAGCTCAATGGCAGGGTCAAAATCGACGAGACGGGAATCGATTTTCAGAATATCAGAGGCTTGCTGGTCGGCTTTCCCGCCAATTTCAGCGGCCGCTGGCGCTATTCGCAGAAGCCGCAATTGCTCTTTGATTTCGCCTCACCGAATTTAGACGTGAGTTATTTGTTGTCGCAGATCGAACCAGAATCCAGCGACTTCTACGCCAATCTGCAAGCCGAAGGCAGGATGGGGCTCGCCAAGGGCCGCGTGAAAGAACTTGAGTTGTCCGATTTGAAGTCTGACGTGGTGATCGACCATCGGGTGTGGCGGCTCAGGAACTTGTTCCTGCGATCCGCGGGAGGCTCAATCCAGGGAAGCGGAACGATTGCGGATAAACCGGACGCGGTAAGATTTGACGTGACGCCAAGGATTCAAGGCGTTCCGGTGCCGACATTTTTTAAATGGTTTGATATCACAAACGCGGAAATGACCGGAAGAGTGAACCTCACGGGCAACCTAGAGTCCATCGGTAAAGACGGTGCCGAGCGCAAGAAAAATCTGAACGGGTCGTTTAACCTTAGAATCGAAGATGGGACCATCCGCCGACTGCGGGTCTTGATTCAAATCCTGAATCTGCTCGATCTATCGCGCTGGTTTACGTTTAAACTTCCGGACCTCACCAAACAGGGTATTCGCTTCCGCAACATCACCGGGGATTTCAAAGTCACCAACGGTGTTTACTACACCGAAAATCTGCTGGTTGACAGCGACGATCTCCGTGTGAGCGGTGCTGGTAAAATCGACGTGCCTAAAAGCGAGATCGATTTCCTCGTCGCCGTGCGTCCGTTCGCAGGTATCGACACTGCCATCAACTACATCCCCTTGATCGGGCGAGGCATCGCGGCCATTAAGAATTCTCTGCTGGTGGCGAGTTTTAACATTACCGGCTCCATTGACGATCCGACGATTACCCCGGCGCCTCTGAGCACGTTATCGGAGGTATTTTTGAGTGTCTTGGGGATTCCAAAGAACATGATTGGCCTCGGCGACACTGAAAAAAAAGATCAGGCGACCGAGGAAGCGCCCAAACAGTCGGCAAAAGAAAAACCGCCCGCCTCAAGCAAATGACGATCCAGTTGCTTCTCTATACGAGAAAAGAGTGCTGTCTCTGTGAAGCAATGAAAGAGGTGATCCGTCAGGTCGCCACGGATCGTCCTTTACCGATCCAAGAGATCGACGTCGACACGTCGGATGAAATACAAAAAGAATTCGGCAACGAAGTCCCGGTTTTGTTTATCAACGG
>WNGN01002659.1_pt1 | contig 22821 bp, 25 predicted proteins | sample 5400561 | NCBI WGS metagenome assembly WNGN01 (sample SAMN13153379, study PRJNA577476) | soil metagenome | isolation source: 115 cm soil or saprolite under Garry oak tree replicate 2 | place: USA:California | collected 2016-06-15 | reverse complement strand
CTCGAGCTTGGCGGGAACGCCGGGGTGATCGTGCACTCCGACGCCGACCTGGATCACGCGGCGGCCCGGGTGGCCGTCGGCGGCTACTACCAGGCCGGCCAGTCGTGCATCTCGGTCCAGCGCGTGCTGGTCCAGTCCGAGGTCTACGACGACTTCGTGGCTCGCCTGGTCAAGCAGGTCGAGTCGCTCAAAGTCGGCGACCCGCTCGACCCGACGGTGGACGTCGGGCCGGTCATCGACCACGGGGCGCTGGAGCGCATCGACGCCTGGGTCAAGGAGGCGGTCGCGCAGGGCGCTGAGATCCTCACCGGCGGCAAGAGAGAGGATCCCCTCTACTACCCGACCATCCTCGCCAACACGACCGCTCAGATGAAGGTCCGGTGCGAGGAGGTCTTCGGCCCCGTGATCACCGTTCAGAAGTACGAGACGTTCGAGGAGGCGCTGGCCGAGGTCAACGACTCGCCCTACGGCCTGCAGGCGGGCGTGTTCACCTCCTCGATCGACCGTGCCATGCTGGCGCACCGCGAGCTCGAGGTGGGCGGCGTGATCGTGAACGACGTGAGCGCCTTCCGCGCCGACCAGATGCCGTACGGCGGCGCGAAGGAGTCCGGCTACGGCCGCGAGGGGCTCAGGTACGCGATTGAGGAGATGACCGAGCCCCGGATCATGGTCCTCTCCCACGTCCCGCTGTAGGTCCCAAAGTGTCTTGGCCGAATCGTTCGGGCGTGGTCGCCGGGCTGTACAACGTGGACACCGGGCTTTCACCCCACGGGCCGTGCAACGGAGCCTGACCCACCGCGGTAGGCTTCGAGCTGGTGAGCGCCCTTGCCTGATGTCGACGTCAGTCTGGACGGGGTTACGAAGCGATTCGGCGACGTCACCGCCGTCGACGGCATCACGCTCGAGATCGAGCAGGGAGAGTTCTTCAGCCTGCTCGGCCCCTCGGGATGCGGGAAGACAACGACGCTTCGCATGATCGGAGGCTTCGAGGAGCCCTCGGGCGGGACCATCTACCTCGGCGGAGGCGACGTCACCAACCTCCCGCCCTACCGCCGGAACGTCAACACCGTGTTCCAGTCCTACGCCCTGTTCCCGCACCTCTCCATTTTCGAGAACATCGCGTTCGGGCTGCGAAGGAAGAAGGTCGGCAAGTCCGAGATCGACCGCAGGGTCAAGGAGTCGCTCGAGCTCGTCGACCTTCCGGGGTTCGAGACGCGCAAGGCCACTCAGCTCTCGGGTGGGCAGCAGCAGCGGGTGGCCCTGGCTCGCGCGCTGGTCAATCGGCCGCGGCTCCTGCTCCTGGACGAGCCCCTGGGGGCCCTGGACCTCAAGCTCCGCAAGCAGATGCAGCTCGAGCTGAAGCGGATCCAGCAGGAGGTCGGCATCACGTTCCTGTACGTGACGCACGACCAGGAAGAGGCCATGACGATGTCGAACCGGTTGGCGGTGATGCGCCACGGAAGGATCGAGCAGCTCGACGTCCCCGAGCGCGTCTACGAGAGCCCGGCCACGGAGTTCGTGGCAGGCTTCCTCGGCGCTTCCAATCTCCTGGAGGGCCAGGTCCTGGACCGCTCGGGGGAGTTCGCCACCGTGCAGGTGATCGGCGCGTCGGCGCTGTCGGTGCCGACGGCCCGCTTGGACGGCCAGGGGTCCATGGTCAAGGTGGGAGTCCGGCCCGAGAAGATCCGGCTGGAGGTGGACCAGGGTGATCCACCGAGCGGTTGGAACTGTGTGACTGGCACCCTGCGCGTTTCGACGTTCGTCGGAGTGAGCCACCAGTACACCGTGAACGGACCGGCCGACACCACCCTCACCGTCTACGCGCAGAACCTTGGGGCCGAGGCAGCTCCCCGGGAAGGAGATCGGGTCCGGTTGCTTTGGCGCCCCGAGCACACGTTCGTCGTGCAACCGTCCGCTCCGATGGCCGAATGGGAGGAGGAACAGTGATGAATCAGCAGCCAGACCAGAACCGCGTCCCGATCGATCCCGCCCTGCTCCGGGGCCTGACCCAACGCCGGTTCTCCCGCCGAGACGCGTTGAAGTACGCGGGAGTTGGCGCCGGGTCACTGAGCCTCGCCGCCTTCCTCTCCGCATGCGGGGTGAAGGGGACAGCGGCCAGGTCCAGCCCTACGCCCTCGACCTTCGACTTCAGCAAGATCTACGGGGATGGAAAGCCGGCCGGCATCCTGAACTTCGACAACTGGGAGGACTACATCGACGTCGACTCCAAGGGGAACAGCCCTTCCCTCAAGCAGTTCACGAAGGAGACGGGGATCAAGGTCACGTACAAGACCGTCATCGAGGACAACGACCCGTTTCTGTCGAGGGTCATCCCGGCGCTGCAGGCCGGCCAGGACCCCGGGTTCGATCTCATGGTGATCACGAACGGGGGTCCGATCGAGCGGCTTATCCGTCTCGGATACCTGACTCCCCTCGACCACAAGTACCTGCCCATCTGGGACGCCAACGCCGATCCCAAGGTGAAGAGCCCGAACTACGACCCCGGCAACAAGTACACGGCGGTTTGGCAGTCGGGGTTCACCGGCATCGGCTACAACTCGAAGGTCATCAAAACGCCGCCCACCAGCTTCAAGGACCTGCTCAACCCGGCGTACAAGGGGAAAGTTGGGATGTTCGGCAACAACCAGGACTTGCCCTGCCCCGCGCTCAACTCGCTCGGGTTCGACATCGACAAATCCACCCAGGACCAGTGGAAGCAGGCCGCGGCCACGGTGACCCAGGCCAAGGACGCCGGCATCATCCGGAAGTTCTACGACCAGAGCTACATCGACGCGTTGGAGCGCGGAGACACGGTCATCACCCAGGCGTGGTCGGGTGACGTGTTCATCGCTTCTGCGCCGAAGGACTTCGGCGGCGACGGGTATCCGGAACTGAAGTTCGTGTTCCCACAGGAGGGTCCGATCTACTGGCACGACAACATGTGCATCCCAATCCACGCCCAGCACCCAGTGGACGCCATCACGTACATGAACTACGTGTACCGTCCTGATGTCGCCGGCACGATGGCCGACTTCATCTGGTACGTGACGCCGGTGCCGGCGGCGAAGGATTACGTGGCAAACACCATCAAGGACCCAACGGTCGCGAACAGCCCGCTGATCTTCCCGACGAGCGAGGATCTCGCCACGGCCAAGCAGTACAAGGTCTTCAAGTCGCCCAAAGAAGAGGACGACTGGAACGCCGTGTGGCAGCCGGTGTACAGCTAGGGTGAGGCCGAAGACCCGGATCGGCAAGCGCCTGGCGCCCTATCTCCTCATCCTGCCGGGTGGGGCGTGGCTGCTGATGTTCTTCCTCATCCCGATGCTGTTCATGGCCTCGGTCTCGCTGCAGACCGGCAACCTCGAGGAGGGCTTTCGGCAGACCTGGCACTTCCACCGATACATCGAGGTCTTCCAGCAATATCGGCCCCAGTTCATCCGGTCACTCCAGTTCGGATCGATCGCCACAGCCATCACCCTCATCGCGGGATACCCGCTCGCCTACTGGATCGCCTTCCACGGGGGGCGGCACAAGACGACGTTCCTGTTCCTGCTGCTGCTACCGTTCTTCGTCTCGTTCGTCATCCGGACGCTGGCGTGGCAGTTCATCCTGGCAGACGACGGGATCGTGTTCGGGACCCTCAAGAGCTGGCATCTTCTGCCGCAGAGCTTCCACATCTTGGCGACCCGGACCGCGGTGATCAGCGGCATCGCCTACAACTTCCTCCCGTTCATGGCGCTGCCGTTATACGTGGCGCTCGAGCGGATCGATCGGCGAGTGGTCGAGGCGGCGAGCGATCTGTACGCGAACAAGAAGGATGTGTTCCTGCGGGTGATCTTTCCCCTGTCCATCCCCGGCGTGTTTGCCGGCATCCTGCTCACGTTCGTCCCCGCCGTTGGGGACTACGTCAACGCAGCCATCCTGGGCGGAACCAATACCACCATGATCGGCAACATCATTCAGCTCGAGTTCTTGCAGAACTTTCATTACCCGGCAGCGGCCGCCCTTTCGTTCATCCTCATGGCCATCCTGCTCATCGGGATATTCGCGTACGCCCGAGTGCTAGGGGCTCGAAGCATCGAGGAGTACGTGTGAGCCGAGGGCCCGCATGAGCGTGGTGATGACCCGGGAGGCCGCGAAGGCGCCGCCTGCTCGACCGGTCGGCCACCGGAAGCGATGGACTCGGCTCATCCTGCCCGTCTACGCGGGGCTGGTGCTCTTCTATCTGGTGCTGCCGATCCTCATCATGATCCTGTACGGGTTCAACGCCAGCGGGTTCAAACGCGTGAGCTTCCGGTGGCAGGGGTTCAGCCTGTTCGGCTACTCGCACCTCTTCGCAAAGCCAGACCTGACCGCCGCGCTCAAGAACTCCCTCATCATCGCAGTGGTGAGCACCGTCATCGCCACGGCCCTCGGCACCCTCATCGCGCTGGCGCTCGTCCGATACCGCTTCTGGGGTCGCGCGGTGAGCGACTTCGTGCTGTTCATGAACATCTCTGCTCCGGAGATCGTCCTCGGCGCGTCGCTGCTGGCCCTGTTCATCAGCTTCGGTGTTCCCCGCGGGATTGTGACGATCATCATCGCCCACGTGATGTTCAACATCGCCTACGTGGCGGTGACCGTGCGAGCCCGGCTGGCAGGGTTCGATCGCCACCTGGAAGAGGCGGCGCAGGACCTGGGAGCTGGCCCGTGGGTCACGTTCACCCGCGTGACGCTTCCGTTGATCTGGGCCGGCATCCTGGCTGGCGGTCTCCTCGCGTTCGCGTTGTCGATCGATGACTTCGTGATCACGAACTTCAACGCGGGCACCACTCAGACCTTCCCACTGTGGGTGTACGGAGCGGTGAAGGTCGGCATCCCCCCGCAGGTGTTCGTCATGGGCACGCTGATCTTCGGCTTTGGTGTGCTGGTAGCCTTGTTGAACGTCGTCGCCCAGCGACGGCGGGCCTGATCTGCTCGCTTCTGCGGCCATCGAAGGAGGTAGTCGGGACCCGTGGCTATCCAAACCGATACCGAACGCATCATCGCGCGAGCCAAGGAGATCGCGGGACTAGAGACAGCGAAGCTGCTGGAGCGCACTGTCAGGTCGTCGGCGCTTCACCGGCGCGCGATGGCGAGCATGCCGATGGGAGTGGCCTCGTCGTTCCAGGCGAACGACCCCTATCCCGTCTATCTCGCCCGGGGCAAGGGCTCCCACGTATGGGACGTCGACGGCCACGAGTACGTCGATTTCCATGGTGGCTTCGGCGTGAACGTGGTCGGCCATGCCCATCCCAAAATCTCGCGGGCGATCAATGAAGCGGCCGCCACCGGGACGCACTTCGCCGTGACCACCGAGGTCACCGTCGCCCTGGCGGAGGAGATCTGTCGTCGCTTCAACCTCGAACAGATGCGGTTCGTGAACTCGGGAACCGAGGCCACCATGGATGCGATCCGAGTAGCACGCGCCGCGACCGGCCGGGACAGGATCGTCAAGATGGAGGGTTCCTACCACGGTCACCACGACGCCGTGCTCTTCTCCGTCGTCCCGGAGTCCGATGCGCTCGGTCTCCTTCGGACCGTCGAGGGCGAGACCGTCGACGGGGCGGCCGACGCCTATACGACGAGGCCCACCTCGAGGGGCGTCCCTCAGTCGATGTGGCACGACACCATCATCGTTCCCTTCAACAACCCGGACGCGCTGGAGGCGGTCTTCCAAGCGCGTGGCGCACAGATCGCGGCCGTGATCATGGAGCCGGTGATGATGAACGTGGGGCTGGTCGTCCCCCAGCCCGGCTACCTGCAGCGGGTGCGCGAGCTCTGCGATCAGCATGGCGTCGCCCTGATCTTCGACGAGGTGAAGTCAGGGGCGACCATCGCGTCCGGGGGGGCGATCGAGCGATTCGGGGTCCAGCCGGACCTGGCGTGCTTCGCGAAGGCGCTCGGCGGAGGCACGACCATCGGCGCGTTCGGGGGCAAGGCGTCGTTCATGGAGGTCATCGGCAAGGGCACCGCCCAGCAGGGAACGTTCAACGGCAACCCCCTGTCTGCCCGGGCCGGCCTGGCGGCGCTGACGGAAGTCCTGACCCCGGTCGCGTACGAGCGGTTCGCCGTGCTGGGATCGATGCTCGCCGAAGGGTGCGCGCGAGCGATCGGGGAGTTCGGCATCCCCGCCCACACCATGGATCTGGGAGCCAAGGGATGCGTCTCGTATCGGAGCGAGCCGCTCCAGAACTACCGGGATTACCTGGAGACCAACCCGGCGCTGTTCGCCGCGTCCTTCCCCTGGATGGTCAACCGGGGGATCTTCATGACCCCCGGAGACGAAGAGCAGTGGACGCTCTCCGTCCAACACACGGAAGGCGACATTCAGCGATACATCGACAACTTCGGGGAGTTCTGCGCGTCGCTCGCGAGCTAGGCCAGGCCTCAGTCGACCCACACACGCTGGGCCATGTCGGTGGACATCGCCACGCGGGTGCCCGCGACCTCGACGGCGAGGGCCCCGGCGCCCGGGTCGGCGCTCACCACTTGCACCTCGACCTCCAGGCCGAACCCATGATCCGCGAGGAACCGGAGCAACATCGGGGCTTCGTGCTCGGTGACCTCGGAGACCCGTCGCACGTGTGAACGCTCCCCGACGCCCAGAGCGCTCAGCGGGCGGCCGCCCCGAGCTTCCACGGCCGCTCCGGGAATGGGATTCCCATGAGGACACGTGGTCGGGCGCCCCATCCGCTCGAAGAGGCGCTCGGCGATGGCATCAGAGACCGCGTGCTCGAGCCGGCCTGCCTCGGTGTCGGCCTCGAGCCAGTCGAGCCCCAGCTCATCAGTCAGCCAGCGCTCAACGATCCGGTGCGTGCGCACGGTCCGAGCCGCGCGGGTCCGCCCCGAAGCGGTGAAGGCGATCGTTCTCGACGGGGTCCGGGTGAGGAGCCCGGCATCGACGAGACGGCCCACGGACGCACTCACCGTCGGGAGCGACACTCCGAGCCACTCCGCGATGCGCGACTGGCGGGTGTCCTCGCCCTCGGCGTCAAGGTAGTAGATCGCCTCCAGGTACCGCCCGAGGGCGGGAGAGATGTCGTTCGTTGACACTTAGTCTCCTCTAATGATAAGAGTGAGTGGAGTCAAACTAAATCCACCAGAGAGTCACCGAGCGGAAGGGTCGCATGTTGAGCGGCGGGCTGACGATCCTCCTGGGGGCCATCGCGGGCCTGACGATCTTTCTTGGTCTTCCCGTCGCCAGGGTCGGCCAACTGTCGCCCCGGACGAAAGGATTTCTGAACGCCGTCGCCACGGGGATCCTCGTCTTCCTCCTTTGGGACGTGCTCACCGGCGCCTCTACGCCGGTGCAGAACGCCCTTCGCGGGATGCACGACGGGCATCCCGGCCACTTCCTCGTCCTGCTCGGCGCGTACGTCCTCGGGCTCTGCGTGGGACTCCTGTCGCTCGTCATGGTGAACGCGGCCCTCCGTCGCAGCCCCCGAGGGGGGTACAGCCTCGGGCCCGGCGCGATGGCGCTCACCGAGCCCCTGCCCGTCGCATCGCTGGGGCGACGACTGGCCCTGATGATCGCCATCGGCCTCGGTCTGCACAACTTCTCGGAAGGGCTCGCCATCGGACAGTCGGCGGCGCGCGGTGCGATCCCGTTCGCGCTGACGCTGATCATCGGGTTCGGGCTTCATAACGTCACGGAGGGGTTCGGCATCGCCGCCCCGCTGGCGTCGGATCCGGACCTGCCCTCGTGGGGATTCCTCCTTGTCCTGGGCCTGATCGGGGGAGGCCCGACGTTTCTCGGCACCGTCGCGGGGTACAGCTACACCTCCGACGCGGTGTTCGTGCTCTTCTTGACGCTCGCCGCAGGGGCCCTCATCTACGTCCTTTCCGAGATGTTCGCCGTGGGACGCAGGATGCTCTCCGCCCGGGTGATGGCCGTGGGGTTGCTCGTGGGGTTCCTTGCCGGTTACCTCACGGATCTCTTGTTGACCTATTTCGGCGCCTGAGCGTCGGCTCGCCACCCGGACCGTTGCGGCGTGGGCTCCCGGCCAAGCTTCCGAAGCGCAAGGCTCGAAAGTGCTTCCAGGACAAGGCGATTCGCAAGCAGCGCGGTCGTGTCGGCGTGATCGTACGGAGGTGATACCTCCACCACCTCCATCCCGGCCAACCTAACCTCCAGAGCCAGCCGGCGCACGGCCCGCAGGGCTTCGCGGGCGGTGATGCCTCCCGGCTCCGGGGTCCCCGTTCCGGGGGCGAACGCCGGGTCACAGACGTCGATGTCGAAGGACAGGAAGACGTGGTCCCAGGATTTCGCCACGGCCACGACGTCGGCCACCACCGCGTCCACGCCGCGCTCGCCGATCTCCTCCATGAGGTGCCACCGGAACCCCTGTCCGCGAGCCCAATCGAAATCCTCTGGGTCCGGCCAGTACCCTCGGAGGCCGACCTGTACGACGTGGTCGCCGCGGAGGGACCCCTCCTCGACAAGGAGGCGCATCGGGGTCCCGTGGGAACGTGTCACCCCCCACAGGTCGGGCGCGTTGTCGGCGTGGGCGTCGAAGTGGACCAGGCCGAGCGCAGCCGGCGCGAGGTGGGCGGCGACGGCACTGACGTCCGGGTGGGCGATCGAGTGGTCACCACCCAGCACGATGGGGATGGCTCCCGCCGCGCAGATCTCACCGACGGCTCGCCGGATGGCCTTGTGGCTGCGGGCTGCGTCGGCTGGGATCACCTCGGCGTCGCCGTAGTCGACGACCGTCAGGACCTCGAACGGATCGACGCCAAGGTCCATGTTGGGCCGAGCGGAACCGCCGGCCGGGTCGGCCAGCCGGATGGCTCGCGGCCCGAAGCGCGCGCCGGGCCGGGCCGACACGGTCTCGTCGACCGGAGCGCCGAGGATGGCCACGTCGACGCCGTGGAGCCCTGCGGGGTCCAGGACCAGCGGGAGCTTTGCGAAGGTCGCCCCCGCGCCCGCGTACGCTGGCTCGCCGGGGCGGGAGATCTGCATCCCGGGCACCGAACTCACCCCTTCCTCTGGAGATGGCGTTGCACCACGGTGGTCCCCGTCGCCCTGGCGACCAGGACGGGCTGGTCCATGACGTCGGCCGCCGACTCGCCGATGTCCTGCCTCGTGGTGATCACCTTCCAGGCCTCGGCCTCGAACGTCCGCGACGTCGGCCCTTCCACGACCACCCTGGCCCGGCACTCGAGGAAGTCGCCGGGGCGGACCGGGGCAAGGAACTCGACGCGCTCGTAGCCCCGTAGCAGTCCTTCGTCGCCGTCGCGGCGAACCGTGATCTCCGTCGCCAGGTCCCCGAACAGCTGCATGACGAACGCCCCCGCGGCGATCGTTCCGTAATGCGCGTCCTCCGACCCCACCCGGATCCGCAGGTATGCCTCGATCCCATCGGTCACCGTCGGCTCCCCTCTGTTGCTCAGCCCGTCTCGCCCCTCTGCACGACGACCAGCGCGTCGGCGGCGACAGCTCCGTCTCGGCCCGCGAACAGCGGATTCACGTCGATCTCCTCGATGTCCGCATGGTCGAGCGCCAGGCATGACAGGGCCGCGATCACCTCGGTGACCGGGCCCGGGTCGACCCCTGCGGCGGCGAGCACCCGCCCTGCCGCGCACTCATCCAGCATCTCCCAGAGATCCTCGCGCGAGGGGGGGCAAACCCGCACGGCCACGTCGCGCAGGATCTCGGCAAAGCTTCCCCCCATCCCGACGAGGACCACCGGGCCGAACAGCGGGTCCCGGCGCATCCCGCAGATCAGCTCAACGCCGCTCGCGGTCGCCTCGACGAGGAGGCCGTCCCACGCATTCCCGAAAGAGGCAGCCCGAGCGGACAGCGCCGCGAAGGAGGCGCCAACATCAGGGCGAGACGCCACGCCCGTCCGGAGCAAGCCCGAGGCCAGTTTGTGGGCCATACCGGGCATATCGGCCTTCATCACGACGGGGAAACCAAGGGCCTCTGCGGCGTCGACTGCCTCGGCGGATGTGCGGGCAACCCGGCCCGGAACGACGGGAACGCCGTAGCTCGCAAGAACGTCTCGGCTGGCTCGCTCAGAGAGGATGGGCCCCGGCTCGCCGATCGACAAAGAAGTGGGACCGCCGCCACGTGCGACGGCGCTCCGTGGCTTCCACTGTTGCCAGTACCAGGCTCGTCGCACGGCTACCAATGCCGGCCGAAGGCCATGCAGGAGAGGCACGCCGGCGGCGCGAAGGCGCTCCCGGACCGATTCGACCGCCGGCCCCGTGGCGTGCACCGTGAAGAACACGGGCATCGCGCGGGATCCCGCCGTGCCCAAGATCAGAGCCTTGGCCGCGGCGAGGCCCAGCTCGACCTCGTTCTGGCCCGCCCATGGCGTCACCTTGTCGAGCGCGACCGCCACGACGTCGACGTCCTCGTCGCCCGCCGCTTCCAGGATCTGCCCGTAGAGGGTTTCGTAATCGAGGTCCACGCCCCAGGGATCGATCGGGTTCCCGATATAGGCGAAGTGTGGCCACCGGGCCTGCAGGCGCTCGCGCAACCGGTCCGACGGCACTGGGAGATCCAGGCCGATCCGTCGGGCGTGGTCTGCGATCAGGTTCGCCTCGCCACCGGAGTCCGTGACGACGAAGAGCCGCCGGCCCGCGGGCAACCTGCCGTGCCCTAGGAGCTCGGCCACCTCGAAGAGCTCGTCGAGGTCATCGACCCCGATCGCGCCGAGCTGGTGGAGTAGCCCGGCGACCACCTCCGGCGCGCCGGCCAGCGACCCCGAGTGGGCAGTCACCGCGGCGCCGGCCTCTTCCGAGCGCCCCGCCTGCAACACCGCGAGCGGCTTCCCCGCTTCCCGCAGCGCCCGGGCTCCCTCCACGAAGCCTGCCGGGTCGCGGAAGCCCTCCACGAACAGGATCACCGCGCCCGTCTCCTCATCACGGGCGAGGTACTGGAGATACTGGCCGATCGTGGTCGCCGCTTCGTTCCCACACGAGATGAGCGTGGAAAACCCCACGCGAGGCCCCATGTTGACGGCCGCCTCGACGACCGACCCGCTCTGCGATACGAGGGCCACCCTGCCCGGCAGGAGACTCGCAGGGATGCTTCCGATGTACAGGGCGGCTCGCCGCCCGGGTGAGATCACGCCCATGCAGTTCGGCCCGCAAACGGCCATCCCGAACTCGGCGGCAGCAGCGCCGATCTCGCGGTGGACTGCCAGGACCCGTTCTCCGGTCTCGGTGAAGCCCCCGCCTGGGATGACCGCAGCGCGAGCGCCGAGCTTGCCAGCCCCCCGCAGGACCTCCGGCGCGAGGTCGATCCGCACGGCGCTCACCACCGCCTCGGGGGGCTCGGGCAGCGCCTCCAGCGAGGGGTAGCAGCGCCAGCCCAGGATCTCCTGGTATCGGGGATTGACCGGGTAGACCCTGCCGCTGTAGCCGAGCGTCCGGAGGTTCTCACACAGAACGCGGCCGACGAAGGAGCTGCTCGACGCGCCGACGACGGCGATCGAGGCCGGCGCCACAAGGCTGCCGATCGGGGCCAGAGTGTCGGAAGGCATCCGAGAATTCTCCGCGTCCGAAGGCCGGCAGCTCAACTCCCCGGCCGCTAGCCCGCGTCCGGCACCGCGACAGGCAGGCCCTCGCTCCGCAGGATGCCGGTGAGGGCCGATGCGTCGAAGGGTGCGGCGGCGAGTTCGTCGTTGTTGAAGAAGACGAAGGTATCCCGAGCTGGCAGCTCGGCGATGCGCTTTGCCCAGGACCGGAGCTTCGCTCGGGAGTAGGCGGAACGATCCGACCGGCCCTGATGGAAGCGGATGTAGCTCCAGTCGCCGGTCACGACGGTTGGAACGTGTGCGCCGGGCCGGTCGGCCAGCACCCACGCGGCTCCGGCCCGATCCAGCAGCGCGAGGACCTCATCGGTCCGCCACGAGTCGTCGCGGAACTCGAAGGCCGCGCGCGTGTCTTTCGGGCGCGGCTCGCGAGCCGAAGAGCTCGAGGGGCGCCGCCGCCTCTTTGAGCCGCCGGAGGTGCGTGATCAAACGGCTGGCCTTGAGGACGAACCGAAACCCCCCAGGGGTCTGGTCACGCCATCGATCGAACGTCTCCTTGGACGGGAGCCGGTAGAAGGTGTTGTTCACCTCGACGATGGGGAAGCGGGCCGCGTACGACGCCAGCCACCCCCGCGTCGGCAGCTCCTTCGGATAGAAGGAGCCCCTCCACGAGTCGTACTGCCAGCCGCTCGTTCCCACGAAGATCATCGGCTCCTCCATTCTCGGGCCCCGGCGTACACTGGCTGCGTCGAAAGGAACGCATGGGACTCCTGATCTTTCTCCTCATCCTGGTACTGCTGGCGCTGGCAGGGATCCTCGGCTTCGTGATCAAGGTCGCGCTCGGCGTTGCGCTCGGCGTTTTCCTTGGAGCCCTCTTGGTCAGCGCCATCGTCATGTGGCGGGTCCGCCGATTCTTCCGGCGAGGACGGACCCAGTGGCGTCGGATATCCGGCTCCTCGACGATCGACGTGCTGGACCCGAAGGACCGAACCTAGCCGGCGAACAGCGTACGCCGGGCGAACCGGCCAACGGCGTCGGCGGCCTCCCGCTCCCGCTTGGCGAAGTAATGGTCGGCGCCCTTGAAGATCGTCACCGACCCCTTCGGGATCCGCGCGGCGAGCGCCCGGAGCTCCGCGACCGGACAGAACGGATCCTCGTCGCCGGCCACGAGCAGCGTGGGACGATCGAACCGGCCAAGCTCGGCCGGCGCCGGAAGGCTCGGGAGGCCCGCGGCAGAGGCCCCCAGCGGGAGGGCGACCAGTGCCAGCGAGTCAACCCGATCATCTGCCGCGGCCGCGCGCAGGGCGACGTTGGCCCCGAAGGACCACCCCACCACCAGTGTGGGCCCGGGAGCGCGGTCTCGAACTGCCCCGATCGCGGCTCCTGTGTCGGCCACCTCGCTCACGCCACCCCCGTACGAGCCCTCGGATCCCATCACCCCGCGGAAGTTGAAGGAGAGAACCGCGAGCCCTTCGTGCGCGAGAGCGATCCGGATGGCCCACAAGAGCGGATGGTCCTTGCTCCCGCCGAACTGCGGGTGCGGGTGGCACAGCACCGCGGTTCCCCTCGCAGGTCCGTCCGGGAGCCTGACCTCGCCTTCGAGGTGAAGCCCGTCTTCGGTCTGGATCGTGATGGGTTCTATGAAAGGTCTCCGGCCGAGAGCAAGCATGCTGTGCGACGATGGCGCACATGACGATAGTGGCACCGGGAGATCCGGAGCGATCCGCGGCCAGTGATTCGACGGGGCTGGTCCTCCGCGACCCTCTGCCATGGCACCAGCTTGAGCAGGTGGTCCAGACTGCCGAGGACACCGGGTATCAGGCGGTGTTCGTGCCCGAGATCGCCGGGCGCGAGGCCTTCGTGACACTCGCGGGCTTCGCCGGGGCCACGAACCATCTGCGGCTGGGCACCGGCGTCACCACCATCTGGTCCAGAAGCCCGGTCACCGCCGCGATGGCCGCGGCGAGCCTCCAGGACCTTTCGGGTGGCCGGGCGATCCTGGGGATCGGCGCCGGGTCCGCGCAGGGCTCGGCGGCTCGCCTCGTCGAAGCGGCGGGCCCGGTGGAGGCCGTGCGCCGGTACCTCCGCATCATCCGGCAGGTCCTGGCCGGAGAGACCGTGAGCGACGACACGTTCGGGACGGCGGGATTCACGCTGGCGCTGGCCACCCAGGTGGGGCCCCCTCCGGTCTGGCTCGGGGCGCTGGGGAACAGGATGATCTCCTTGGGGGGACAGGTCGCGGACGGCGTGCTCCTGAACTGGTGCACACCGGACCGGGTCGCCCAAGCCCGAACCCTGATCCGCGGAGCAGCCGAAGGCGCGGGCCGTGATCCGAGGAGCGTGGCCATCGCGGTCTACGTTCGAGCCTGTCTGGGGGTGGACGAAGAGGTGGCGCTGCACGCCCTCCGGTCCGTCACGGGGCAGTACGCGGCCATCCCCCACTACCTCCGGCAGCTCCAGGCGATGGGACTGGGAGAGGCCGGAACGCTGGCGGCGAGGGCCTTCCAGGCCGGACGGCCCGACCAGGTGCCGGAGTCTTTGGTGAGAGCGCTCACGGTGACAGGTGGACGAAACGATGCGCTGGCCCGGTTCGCCTCCTACCACCAAGCCGGCGCCGACCTGGTCCTCTGCTACCCCGTGCCGGCGCTCGAGCCCTTCTCGTCGATCCTGGGCTCCGTGCTGGCGGCAGCGCCGGACACCGCCGTGGAACACTGATCGATGTAGGGGTTGCGCCCCGCTCGGTCCGACGCTAGACTCTATTAACACGGTGTGCACGGTGGATAAGAGGAGAATCGGATGACGTACACGATCTGCGAGCCCTGCATAGACGTGAAGGACCGCGGGTGCGTGGACGAGTGCCCGGTCGACTGTATCTACGAGGGCGGCCGCATGCTCTATATCCACCCGGATGAGTGCGTGGACTGCGGCGCCTGCGAGCCGGTCTGCCCGGTCACCGCGATCTTCTACGAGGACGACGTCCCCGCCGAGTGGAAGAACTACACGCCGATCAACGCCGAGTTCTTCGCCGAAGGCGTGACAGGGCTCGGCTCGCCCGGGGGAGCCGCCCAGGTGGGCCCGGTCGAGAAGGACGCGCCGTTCGTGGCGAACTTCGCGGCGCCGGAGTAGGCCCCCTCAAGCCTCCGCCGATGCCGCCGGCGCGGCGTCGGGGTCGGGGAGAACGCCGGGGAACGACCATTCCTGGGGGAGCTCTCCGCCGGGCCAGCGCTGCCGGGACTTCGCTGCCAGCTTGTCCATCAGGGCGACGGCCGCCGGATCCTCGCTCCCGGGTCGCCACTCGACCACCCCGGCGCTCACGGCGTCCTGCCAGATCTGCTCGCCGAGCTCAGTTCGGATCACCGTGAGGGTCCACCCGTCGTTCTGGCCGAGGCCGCCGAAGGAGATGTCGGCGTGTTCGGCGGCGAAGTCGGGGCACTTCAGGCAGCCGGGCCGGGTGAACTCGTGGGCGGCCTTCAGCGAGTACTGGTGCTCTTGGCCGTCGCGCGTGTAGAAGAGCAGCTTCCCCTTCACGTTGACCCGGACGATGTCGTCGAGCTGGAGGCCCAGGCGTTCTTTGGCGATGACGTTGTTCAGGCCGTCGTAGGTGAACGTCTTCGAGCAAAGCAGCCCGAACGTCCAGGCGATGCGCTTGCGCCACTTGTGCACCCTTCGGGCCTCCAGGGCGCCGGTCACGCTGGCCTGGCAGGACATGCCGACCAGGGCCACCTTCGAGAGCCCCATCTCCGCTGCCTTGACCAAGGCCAGTGGATTGGCCGAGTACGTGTATCGCGAGCCCGCTGTGGCCAGGACGCCCTCGAGGTCGGTGACCACGGCCGGTTCGGCATCCCAGGGCCGCTCCTCGGAGAGCTTCGAGGTGAGCGCGCCGTCGATCTGGCCGGTCTCCAGTCCCCAAAGCAGGAGCGCGGAGACCACGCCACCGTCCTGGCCCTGGGCCAGGACCCGAGGATCGGCCGCCCGGGCCAGGACCACGTCCCGATGCACCCCGATGACCTCCTCGGGGAGGCGGGTCCGGCCGAACATGACCTGGTCGACCTCGGGCTCCCATTCGCGGAACCGTGGGCAGGCCCGCGTGCAGATGTCGCAGCCCTTGTCGCCGTGAAGGCAGACCTCCGGACCCTCGGGCTGAAGCTGGACCGGCTTGTCGTCCTCGTAACCCAGGACGTGGAACGGACAGACCACAACACAAGCGGAGCACCCGGTGCACAGGCCGGTGGTCACGACCTCGTTGAAGAGATCACGCCATTGGGTCTTGTCAGCGGAGGAAGGCACGACGTCGGCAAGTATATGGGCGCAGATTTCGAGGGGCGCTGCTTTCCAGGATTGTCAGGGGTTGCTAGTCTCCGGGCGGTGCACGACCAGCGAAGGCCACATGCTCGAACCTGAAGCCGTCCAGGCCGCCTTCCTGGCGGCAGCGGGCGAGGTGCAAGCGCTCATGAACCACCTCGGCCTCGCCGCGCGGTCCGCCCCGACCGCGAAGCTGGTCTTCGAACCCGACCTGCGAGCCTCGCTCCGACGGGCCCTGCAGTTCGGCCGGCAGGAGACCGTCAACGTTGACGTGCCCCTGGGCAGGGTCGGGGTGCTGGCCCGTCCGACGGACGTCGTGGTCGCAGCGAAGACGAAGACCGCTCAACTCGCCATCGAGGTTCAATGGCATCCGCGCGGTGAGGACCATGCAGGCTTCGCACAAGCTTCCATCGCCGACCTGGCCAGGTTGGTCCTGGCCCGCTCTCGGGACGCCGTCGAGCAAGCCACGCTCGTCGTGGGGGCGCCGGCCCGCTTCTGGCGGTGGCTCCCGGGCTACGCGGAGGATCACATCGGGTTTGAGTTGTTGAATGCCGACAGCGAGACTCCTGTCAGCGTGAAGTCGGACTTCCTGGCCGGTGGGTCCTGGGATTCGCTCGTCGAAGGAGGCCTGGACTTCGAGCTGCCGGATCGCCTCTGGACCCAGCTCCTGCAGAAGGCCGAGGTGAATTCGCCCTGGGCAGAGATGGAACTCCGCCTGCTCGAGGTCAAGGGCCTCGGCGCGACCGGCAAGGTCCGAAGCTAGGCGTCAGATCGAGAAGGACTCGCCGCAGGCACACTCGTGGACGGCCTGCGGATTGTTCACCTTGAATCCGCCACCGAGCAGCGCGTCGTTGAACTCGAGCGTCGAGCCGGCAACGATCGGTGCGCTCTTCGGGTCGATCAGCACCTTGAGCCCGTGGGCCTCGATCACGTGGTCGTCGGGCCCAGGTGCCTGTTCGAACGAGAGCTTGTAACTGAACCCTGAGCACCCACCGGCCAGCACCCGCAGCCTGAGGCACGTATCCTCGTAGCCCTCGCGCGAGCCGAGCTGGATGGCCTTGGCTGCGGCCTGCTCGGTCACGCCGATGACCTGGGTATCGATACCGTCCATTCACTCCATCTTACCGGGGTTCAGCGGAGGCGCTCGGCGACCTGATGGAACGCGGAGCTGACCGACTGGGCAAGCGTCGGGTAGGCGTGGATGGCATCACCCACATCGGAGGGCTTGATGTGGCAGGCCATCACCGCGACCACCTCGTGGATCAGCTCGCCGGCGTGCTGGCCGACAATGTGCCCGCCCAGAACCTCACCGGTCGCCGCGTCGGCCACGACCTTCACGTGCCCCGCAGGCTCGCCCTCGATGAATGAGCGGGCGTTGTCGGCGAAGGGTGCGAAACCGGTCACGACCTCGTGATCGGAGCGGGCCTCCGTCTCAGTGACCCCGACGCTGGCCACTTCCGGCTCGGAATAGGTCACCCGGGGAACGACTCGATAGTCGCGAGGGCGGGGACGGTCCAGGATGTCGTCAACGATGAGTCCGGCTTCGTAGCCGCCAACATGGGTGAAGAGCAGCTCGCCGGTGGCGTCGCCTCCCGCCCAGATGTGGGGGGCTGTGGTGCGGAGCGTTTCGTCGAGGACGGGCCTTCCCTTTCGGTCGAGCTCCACGCCGGCGGCGGCGAGGTCGTGGCCGTCGAAGCACGGCCGCCTGCCCGTCGCGACGACCAGCTCGTCGGCCTCCAGGAAATCGTGCTCGGAGTCCTCGAACGTTACCCGCCAACGCCCCTTGGGGCGTTCGACGCGCACGGCCTTGAACCCCACATGCAGATGGACGCCGTCGGCCACCAAGGCATCGGCAATGGCCCGAGCCGAGTCCACGTCCTCCGCGGGGAGCACGTGGGGGAGGGCTTCGATCAGCGTCACGCGGGAGCCGAACCGCGAGTAGATCTGGGAGAACTCGACGCCGATCGCTCCGGCACCCAGGACGAGGAGAGAGTCGGGGACGCCGCCCTCGTGCCAGATCGCCTCCTTGTTCGTCCAGTAGCCGCTCCCCTCCAAACCCGGAACTGGTGGAGCGGTGGGTTCGGATCCCGTGGCCAACACGACCTCGCGAGCCTCGAACGCCGTGCCGTCGGACAACTCGACCCGATGCTTCCCGGTCAGGTGTGCCTCTTGCATGAAGACCCGGGCTCCGAGTTCTTCGTAGGTGCGGGCCCCAGCCGAGGTCTCCTCGTCGATCAAACGGCGAGCCCTGGCCATGACGGCCTCGAAGTCGATCTCAACCGATGGGATCCGTACGCCGAACTCGGAGGACCGGCGAGCCAGCGCGGCCACCCTGGCCGACTTCAACATGGCCTTGGTGGGGTCGCACCCGTAGTGCGCGCATTCCCCGCCGAGCTTGTCGCGCTCGGCCAGGGCCACGCTCAGCCCGGCTCGGGCCAGCGAGCCGGTCACGTCCGAGCCGGTTGCGCCACCGCCGATGACGAAGACGTCCACGCGCTCCATTCGAGGCTCCCTGCGTACTATGGGTTCGAGGAATGTACCCTCCCCAGTCACTCCGCGAACTGCTCACGTCCCTGCTCGAGCCCCTCGACACGAGCGACGTGACTCATCGGGCCCGTCTGCCCGCGGAGACCCGGCCCGCGGCGGTCGTGGTCCCGATCCTCACCGCCGCCCCCGAGCCCCGCCTCGTGTTCACTCGACGAACGGCGACGCTCTCGCGGCACGCGGGCGAGATCTCCTTCCCGGGCGGGCTGGCCGACGACGGCGAGAGCCTGCCTGCGGCTGCCCTTCGCGAGGTAGACGAGGAGCTCGGTGTGCCCCCAGCCGACGTGGAGCTCATCGGCGTGCTCCCGCCGGTGCACACCCACGTGAGCAGCATCCTGATCGTTCCCTTCGTGGGGCTGCTCCGGGCGGATCCGATGTTCGCTCCGAACGCTGCCGAGATCGCCGACGTGCTGGAGTTCCCGCTGGCGGACCTCGTCGCCGCGGGCGCAGAGCAGGAATGGGAATGGGAGGGTCGGCGGTTCCAGACCCATGTCTACGACATGAGCGGAGACGTGATCTGGGGGGCGACGGCCAGGATCCTGCAATCGCTGGTCCACCTGCTCCGCTGGGCGCACCCGGCGACGGAGGCGTGGCATGTCGAGGGCTGAGCCCGACGGCGACGGCCGGAGCTATGTGCCTGGTGATCCTGAGCTTCGCTCCATCCTCGGTGAGGCTAGGACCATCGCCGTGGTCGGGCTCTCATCCGACCCCGAGCGCTATTCGTTCGAGGTCGCCAGCTACCTTCAGGAGAAGGGCTACCGGATCCTTCCGGTGAATCCGAACGAGGCCGAAGTGCTGGGCGAGAAGGCGTACCCCTCCCTGCTGGCGATCTCGCCCAGCATCCCGATCGACGCGGTCGACGTGTTCCGCAGAGCTGAGGACACGCCGGCCGTCGCTCGGGAAGCGGTGAAGGTCGGGGCGAAGGTCCTGTGGCTCCAGAACGACATCGTGAACGATGAGGCCCGGAGGATCGCCGAGGAGGGCGGCCTTGAAGTGGTGATGGGTGTGTGCATGATGAGCACGCACAAGAGGCTTGGGGTCGAGGAGGTTTCGTGATGACGACGTGGGAATACTTCGTGGCGCCGCTCCTTCCGCACAACCCGGGAGAGATCCTGAACAACTTTGGCCGGGACGGGTGGGAGCTGGTGGGCGTCCTGCAACAAGAGACCCCCGCGGGGGGAGTGTCTCTCGTTGCCTACTTGAAACGAGCCAAGCAGTAGCTCAGCGGGCCCGGCGCGCTCAGCTAGGCGAGAGCGCCTGCTGAAGATCCTCGACGAGGTCGTCGGGGTGCTCGATCCCGACCGAGAGCCTTACCAGGGTCGAGGGGACCTCCAGCGGCGAGCCGGCCACGCTGGCATGGGTCATCCGCCCTGGGTGCTCGATCAGCGACTCGACGCCACCGAGCGACTCGGCCAGGAAGAAGAGCTTCGTTCGGCGACATACCTCGAACGCTCGCTCGGGGGTCTCGACCTCGAACGACACGATGCCGCCGAACCCACGCATCTGTCGCGCCGCGATGTCATGGCCGGGGTGGTCCGGCAGGCCCGGGTAGTAGACGCGCACCACTCCGGGGTGGGCGGCCAGGAACTCGGCGATCCTTCCGGCGCCCCGGCAGTGCGCCTCCATCCTGATCGCGAGCGTCTTCAGCCCTCGCAACACGAGGAAGCAGTCCAGGGGGCCTGGGACGGCACCCACCGAGTTCTGCAGGAAAGCCAGGCGCTCGTGCATCTCCGGCAAGCTGGTGACGATGGCTCCGCCCACGACGTCCGAGTGTCCGCCCAGATATTTCGTGGCCGAATGCACCACGGCGTCGGCTCCGAGCGCGAGTGGTCGCTGCAGGTACGGGGATGCGAAGGTGTTGTCCACGACACACCACGCGCCGCATTGGTGCACGATGTCCGCGACTGCCTCGATGTCGACGATCTTGAGGAGCGGGTTGGTGGGCGTCTCCACCCACACCACTCTGGTCTCTTCGCGGATCGACTTTCGAACTGCGTCGAGGTCGGTCAGATCCACGGTGTCGAGCTGGATGCCCATGGCGGGCGCGAGGACCCGCGCCAGGAGGCGGTGGGTACCGCCGTAGACGTCGTCGCCGACCACCACGTGGTCGCCGGGTCCCAGGAGGTAGAAGAAGGTCGATTCGGCGGCCATCCCGGATGCGAAGCACAGCGCGCCGATCCCTTCCTCCAGGGCGGCGATCGCGTCCTGCAGAGCGGTCCTGGTGGGGTTGGCGGTCCGCGCGTAGTCGTATCCCTTGTGCTCTCCCACCGCGGCCTGCGCGTAGGTGGAGGTCTGGTAGATGGGAACGCTGACGGCGCCGTAGGTCGGCTCCGGGTCCTGCCCGGCGTGGATGGCTTTGGTCTCGAAGCGCATGGGGCTATGCCCTTGTTCGCTCACGGTGGGCCAGGAATTCCAGGAGGTCGGAGCGCGTCAGGACGCCGAGGGCCTCGCCGTCCTTTGCCACGATCACGGCCGGGCCATTCTGCAACTCCGCGAATGCCACCTCCATGGGATCGTCGAACTCGACCATCGGCAGGGGCGGGGCCATGACCTCCGCGACGTCGGCCTGCAGGGAGTCGGGGTCCCGGAAGATTCGGTCCAAGAGCACCCGCTCCCTGATCGAACCCACGTACGCGCTGACCTCGGTGGACGGTTCGCGCACGACGGGAGCCTGGGAGATCCCGTACTCCTGGAGCCGGTCGATAGCCTGGCGCACCTTCTCGTGCGCCCGGATCGTGACCAGGTTTGGCATGGCCCCATGCTTGGCCGAGAGCACCTCTTCGACCCGGATCACCTCGGGCCGATCGAGGAACCCGTACTGCAGGAGCCACGAGTCCGAGTAGAGCTTCGAGAGATAGTTGCGTCCCGTATCCGGGAAGATGACCACGATCACAGACTGCTCGGGCAACTCCCGCGCCACCGTGAGCGCGGCGAACAGGGCGGTGCCCGAGGAGCCGCCGACCAGGATCCCTTCCGATCGGGTGATGGCCCGCGCGGTGAGGAACGAGTCCCGGTCCGACACCCGGACGTACCGATCGACGACGGCGGGATCGAACGTCTGCGGCCAGAAGTCCTCGCCGATGCCCTCTGTCAGGTACGGCCGGGCCTCCTCACCCGGCGCCGCGGAGAACAGCGATCCTTCGGGGTCGGCGCCCACCACCACGAGCTCCGGTTTCCGCTCCTTCAAGTATCGGCCCGTGCCCGTGATGGTGCCGCCCGTGCCGACGCCCGCCACCAGCACATCGACCTTGCCCTCCGTCTGCTCCCAGATCTCCGGCCCGGTCGTCTCGTAGTGTGCGGCGGGGTTCTCCCTGTTCATGTACTGATTCGGCTGAAAGGCTCCCGGAATCTCCTCGGTCAAGCGATCGGCCACCCGGTAGTAGGACTCGGGGGATTCTGGCGGAACGGCGGTGGGCGTGATTACGACCTCGGCCCCATACGCGCGCAGCAGGGCCACCTTCTCCTGGCTCATCTTGTCGGGCATCACGAAGATGCACTTGTAGCCCCTGATCGCCGCGGCGATCGCCAGTCCGTGTCCGGTGTTGCCCGATGTGGGCTCGACGATGGTTCCGCCCGGCCTCAGCAACCCCGCCTGTTCGGCCGCCTCGATCATCCGCAATCCGATTCGATCCTTCACGCTTCCGCCCGGATTGAGCATCTCGAGTTTGGCCAGGACGGTGGGCTTGACCCCTCGGGTCACGCTCCGCAGGCGGACCAGCGGGGTATCACCCATCGCGTCGAGGAATGACTCCATGACCCGCATCGTCAGGAAACCCCTTCAGGGCCTGAGTGGTGGGCGGCCCGGACCATCTGATTGTAGAGGTCGAGGCTTCGCCATCGATGGGGGCGGGCCTGGAGGCCGGACTACAGCGTCGCCGAACGAGGTTTCGGCGCGATCCGCGAGACGCTGGGGCGCGGACGTGAAAGGTAATACCCCTGGCCAAGCGTGATCCCGATGCGGAGTAGCGTGTCGAGCTGGGCTTGCGTCTCCACGCCCTCCGCGATGATCGTCGCTCCGATCTGGTCGGCGAAGGCGGTCAAGGCGGAAGCAAGTGCCCGCTGGGCCTGATCCGTGGCGATATCGCGGGTGAGGGCGATGTCGAGCTTGATGAAGTCCGGCCCGAGGCGAACCACGTGGCGAAGGCTGGCGAACCCGGCGCCAGCGTCGTCGACAGCCAACCGGATCCCGCGGGCTCGGAGCGGAGCCAGCGCGCCGACCAGCTGATCGTACTGATCGACGGGCTGGTGCTCGGTGACCTCCAGCACCACCCGACCCGGCGGAGCGGCTGCCAGAACGCTGATGAGAAGCGGAGAGAGCACGGTCGGTGCCGACAAGTTCAGCGAGAGGAAGACGTCGGCCGGCAGCTCGTCGAATCGATCGAGCGCGTTCTGGATCATCGCCAGCTCAAGCTCGATCCGCAACCCCACCGCTTCGGCCTCTGCCAGCCAGACAAGGGGGCCTCGCCGATGG
>WNGN01002051.1_pt1 | contig 22838 bp, 15 predicted proteins | sample 5400561 | NCBI WGS metagenome assembly WNGN01 (sample SAMN13153379, study PRJNA577476) | soil metagenome | isolation source: 115 cm soil or saprolite under Garry oak tree replicate 2 | place: USA:California | collected 2016-06-15 | reverse complement strand
CCCCACCACGCTCCGGGGAGCCCGAGGCCCGGGGCGGCTCCGAAACGGTGCTCGTGGTCGAAGACGACCATCAGTTACGGCGCTCGGCCAAGCGGATTCTCGAGGAGGCGGGCTACCAGGTCGTCACGGCAGCGGATGGGCTCGAGGCGCTCGAAGCGCTGCGGCAGACCGCGGGCGTGCGGCTCGTGTTTTCCGACCTCGTGATGCCGCGGTTGGGAGGGCGTGCCCTGTATGACGCGGCCCGGCGCGAGGGCGTAACCGTCCCCTTCCTGTTCGCGAGCGGCTACTCGGATCTGGGTCGCGCGGCGACCCTCGACCCCGCGCTGCCGCTGCTCCACAAGCCGTGGATGGCGCCGGATCTCCTGGGTCGGATTCGCGAGATGCTTGATCGGAAAATCGGAAGTAACTAGCTGTCCAGTACGTCCCTCACTTTGCGCGCCAGCGAATCCGGCACGAACGGCTTTTGCAGGAAGGCGACACCCGCGTTGAGCACGCCCTGGCGGACCATCGCGTCGTCGGTGTATCCCGACGTATAGAGCACCTTCATCTCCGGCCGCGTCGGGGCGAGCCGCTCCGCCAGCTCGCGACCGCTCATCCCCGGCATCACGACGTCGGTGACGAGGACGGCGATGGCGCCGGCGTGCCGCGCGGACAGCTCGATCGCGCTGGGTCCGTCGGCCGCGTCGAGCACGGTGTAGCCGCAGGCCTCGAGACTGCGGCGCGCCAGCGTGCGGACGGGCGCGGCGTCTTCGACCAGGAGGACCGTCTCGTGCCCGCCCCGGAGCGCGGGCAGCTCGGGCGCGGGCAGCGGCGGCTCCGCGGCCCCGGGCACGCGCGGGAGATAGACCCTGACCGTGGTGCCCCGGCCGGGCTCGCTGTACACCCAGATGTAGCCGCCGCTCTGCTTCACGATGCCGTACACCGTGGCGAGACCGAGCCCCGTGCCCTTGCCCACCTCTTTGGTCGTGAAGAACGGCTCGAACAGGTGCGCCTGGGTGGACTCGTCCATCCCGGCACCTGAGTCCGTGACGGCGAGGCACGCGTAGTCGCCGGGGGGAAGGCGATGGCGCCGCTCGACCAGCTCGTCGCGCAGCAGCGCGCGGGTGGTCTCGATGAGCACCCGTCCGCCCCCCGGCATGGCATCACGCGCGTTGACGACGAGGTTCAGGAGCACCTGCTCGAGCTGGCCCGGGTCGGCGTTCACGGCGCCCGCCTCGGCGTGGAGGGTGGTGGCCAGCTCGACGTCCTCGCCGATCAGGCGGCGCAGCATCTTGTCCATGTTCGCCACGACGCCGTTGAGCTCGAGCACCTTGGGGGCGAGCACCTGGCGGCGGCTGAAGGCGAGCAGCTGCCGGGTGAGCTCCGCGGCGCGCAGGCCGGCGTTGCGGATTTCGTCGACGTCCTCGCGGCGCACGTCGCCCGGCGGCGTGACCTGCAACAGCAGCTGGGTCGACCCCAGGATGGCCGTGAGCAGGTTGTTGAAGTCGTGGGCGATCCCTCCGGCCAGCTGGCCGACGGCCTCCATCTTTTGTGACTGGCGCAGCTGGTCCTCCAGGTGGCGCTGGGCGGTCACGTCGCGCGCCAGCACCAGGCGCGCGCGGCGGCCCGCGAACTCGAGCGGCCGGGCGACGAGGTCCACCTCGAACAGCCGGCCGTCCTTGGCGCGGTGGCGCACGCCCGTGCGGATGGCGCCCTCGTCGGGGCGGCGCGCCAGCTCCTGCTCGAGCCGACCCTGCTCCTCCACGGGCCGGATGTCGCGGATGGTGAGGGCCAGAAACTCGGCTTCGGAATACCCGTAGCGCGTGATCGCCGCCCCGTTCACCGCCAGAATGCGCAGCGTCTCGAAGTCGTACACGAACATCGGCTCGGGGTTGGTTTCGAACAGCAGCCGATACTTGCGCTCGCTCTCGTGCAGCTGCTCCTCGGTGCGCTTGCGCTCGATGGCCATGGCGACCTGGGTCGACACGAACTGCAGGATGTGGCGCTCCGTCTCGCCGTAGCGCACGCCCGGTGCGTACGTCTGGGCGACGAGCACGCCGATGGGTCGGTCACCGATCTTCAGGGGCACGCCCACCCAGTCGATGGACGGCGCCCCGATCAGCTCGACCTGGCCCCGGCGCTCGAGCTCGGCTTGCACCTCGGGTGTCACCAGCAGGGGCTCGCCCGTGCGCAGCACGTATTCGGTCAGCCCCTTGCCGGGCCGCTTGGCGGGGAAGTCGCTGTCGTACTCGTCCACGTAATACGGGAAGGTCAGCAGGTCGGACGCCGCGTCGTACAGCGCGATGTAGAAGTTCTTGGCCGGCATCAGCTCGCCCACAATCGCGTGGATCGCGCGGAACAGCTCCTGCAGGCTGCCCGCGGCGTGGGCGGCTTCGGAGATGCGATAGGTGGCGAGCTGGATCCGCTCTGCGCGCTTGGCCTCGGTGACGTCGCGGAAGCTCCACACCCGGCCCACGCTCTTGCCGCCGATGCGCTGCGGCTGGGACAAGCGCTCGAAGATGCGCCCGTCTTTGAAGACCAGGACATCGAAGCTCGACGCGTCGGGCCGGGCGTACAGGTCGCGCACCTTGGTGATGAACCCCTGAGGATCCGCCAGCTGCTCCAGCACAAATGCGATCGTCCGGGGGGCGTCCTTGGTCTCGAGGATCGAGTCGGGAATGCGCCACAGCTCGGCGAATTTGCGGTTGAAGCTGACGATGTGACCCGCGAGGTCCACGACCAGGAGCCCGTCCGCCGTGGACTCGAACGTGGCGTTCAGGAGCGACAGGGTCTCGCGCAGGTCCCGCTCGGTCCGTTCTCGGTCGGTGATGTCCCGGTAGTTTACCACGACGGCGCCGATGGCCGGCTCGCTGAGCCGGTTCACGCCGACCACCTCGAGGCGGCGCCACGTGCCGTCCTTGTGCTGCGCGCGCAGCTCGCTCCGAACGACGTGCCCTGGCTCCTCCATCAGCTCGGCGAATAGCTCCAGCGCACCGGAACGGTCGTCGGGGTGGATGAGCTCGAACACGTTGCGGCCCACGTTCTCGGTAGGACCGTAGCCGAGCACGGGGGAGGCGGGCTGGCTGGCATAGAGCACGGTGCCGTCCGCGGCGAGCAGTGTAATGACCTCGCTCGAGTGCTCGAACAGCGCGCGGAACCGCTGCTCGCTCGCGCGGAGCGCCTCCGCTGCCTCGCCGCCGGGCGGCGCAGGGGTGGCGGGCTTGGCGGTGCTCATGGCAGTCCCGTCACGCCGCATCCGGGTGCGGGGGCGGCTCGTTCAGGACGAGCCAGTAGAGCCCCAGCTGGCGCACGGCCTCCACGAACTGCCCGAAGTCGACGGGCTTGCGGATGTAGCTGTTCGCGCCCAGGCCGTACCCGCTGACCACGTCCTTTTCCTCCCGCGACGAGGTGAGGATCACCACGGGGAGGAGCCGCGTGTTTGGGTTGGCGCGAATGCGCCGCAGCACCTCGAGGCCGTCGACCTTGGGGAGTTTCAAGTCGAGCAGCACGAGCTCGGGCGCGGCGGGCTTGCCGGCGTGGGCGCCGGTGCCGAACAGCCAGTCGAGGGCCTCGGCCCCGTCGCGGGCCAGGAGGATCTGGTTCTGGATGTTGTTCTTCGCGAGCGCGCGACGCGTCAACGCCTCGTCGTCGGGGTTGTCCTCTACCAACAGGATCGAACGGTCGTGCATGATGGCTCCAGCTCAAAGCGTGAAGTAGAAGGTCGCGCCGCGGCCGGGGGTCCCCTCGGCCCAGACCTCGCCGCCGTGGCGGTGGATGATCCGCTGCACCGTGGCGAGCCCGATCCCCGAGCCGGGGAACTCGTCGCTCGCGTGCAGCCGCTGAAACGCGCCGAACAGCTTGGCGGCGTACGCCATATCGAAGCCGGCGCCGTCGTCGCGCACGAAGAACGCCCGCCGCCCGTCGTGCGCCATCGCCCCCACCTCCACACGCGCGCGCGGGCGCTTGCCCGTGAACTTCCAGGCGTTGGCGAGCAGGTTCTGCAGCACGATGCGCAGCAGCCCCGGGTCCGCCCGGACGACCAGATCGGGGGCGATGGTGAAGCTGACCTCGCGCTCCGGATCGCTTTTCTGCAGCTCGGCGACCGCCGCGCCGGCGAGTGCGCTCAGGTCCACCTCTCGCACCTGCAACTCACCGCGCGTGACGCGCGACAGGCTCAGCAGGTCGTCGATGAGCGTCGCCATCCGTTGGCTCGCCGCCCGCACCCGCTGCAGGAAATCGCGGCCCGTGTCGTCGAGCCGATCGTGATAGTCTTCGAGCAACGCCTGGCTGAAGCCGTCGAGGCTGCGGAGCGGTGCCCGCAGGTCGTGCGACACCGAATAGGAGAATGCTTCGAGCTCCTTGTTGGCCGCTTCGAGCTGGCTCGCGTAGCGCCGCAGCGTGTCCTCCGCCTCCTTGCGGGCGGTGATGTCGCGGATGATGGCCGTGAAGGCGGTCTCCGTGCCCTCGTGCCGGCTCGCCAAAGACAATTCGAGCGGGAACTCCGTCCCGTCCTTTCTCCGCCCGGCCAGCTCTACCGTCTTCCCGATCACGCGCGCTTCCCCGGTGGCCACGTAACGCGCCAGTCCCGCACGGTGCGCGTCGTGGAATCGCGGCGGCATCAGGATGGTGAGCGGTCGACCGTTCACTTCCCCCGCTGTGAAGCCAAAGATCCGCTCGGCCCCGGGGTTGAAGTAGGTGATGGTTCCCCGATTGTCGGCCGAGAGGATGGCGTCGTTCGCGGTCACCGCGAGGATGCGGAACCGCTCCTCGCTGGCGCGCAGCGCCGCCTCGGCTCGCGCACGCCCGGTGACGTCGCGCGCCAGCACAAGTTCCGCCCGACGACCTCGGTAACGCAGCTCGTGCGACGTAATCTCGACCTCGATGATGGTGCCGTCGTGCTTGCGGTGCCGCCAAGCGCCCACCCCCGCATGGCCGGGGCCGATCCGGGCCACGGCTTCGCGCAATGCCGGCACGTCCCGTGGCGGCCGGATGTCGGCGATGGTCATGGCCAAGAACTCGGCCTGGCTGTAGCCGTAGGCACGCACCGCGGCGTCGTTCACTTCGAGGAACTGCAACGAGTCTAAGTCGAAGACCCACGCGGGGAGCGGAGTGCTTTCGAACAATAGCCGATAGCGCTCCTCGGACTCCCGCAGCGCGGCTTGTGCCTGCGCCCGCCCGGCCATCTCGCGACCGACCAACACGCTCGCGAGCGCAGCGAGCGCGAGCGCGACGAGCACCCCGGTCCACGCCGCCAGTCGCGCCAGGCGGGCCCTGGCTTGCAGCATGGCCGAGCGCTGCGCCAGCAGCTGGGCCTCGTCGTCCTCCATCTGCGTGACCACCTCGTGCACCAGCTGCATCAGCTCCTTCCCGCGGCCCCCGATCACGGCCCGGCCGGCGGCGGCGGGGCCGCCGGTGCGGCGCGTTGCGATGGTCCACTGGAACCGCTCGAGGCGGGTCGCGACGAGGGTTTGCAGCGAATCCAGCCGGCGCTGCTGCGCGGGATTGTCCGCCGTGAGGGCCCGCACACCCGCCAGACGGCCGTTCAGAGTCGCCCGCGCCGAGTGATAGGGCGCGAGATAGGTAGTGTCGCCCGTGATCACGTAGCCGCGCACGCCGGTCTCGGCTTCCATGAGATCGGCGAAGCCGGCCTCGAGCTCGGCCCGCACCTGCAGGGTGTGGGCCACCCAGTGCGCACCGCTGACGGTCGCATCCGTGCTGCGCAGCGAGGCGGCGCCCACGGCCACGATGATCGCGACGGCGATGCCAAACCCGAGTTGGATCCTGCGCTCGAGCGACAGGCCCGTCCCCATCACGCGCGCTTCCGCCGCTCGGTGGTGCCGTCCAGCACGTCGCGCACGGTGCGCGCCAGGGCGTCCGGGGTGAAGGGCTTCTGCACGAATACGAACCCGGGCTCGAGCACGCCGTGGCGGGTGATCGCGTCGTCGGTGTAGCCCGACATGTAGATGACGCGCGTTTCGGGCCGTAGCGTCGCCAGGCGGGCCGCGAGATCGCGCCCCGACATTCCCGGCATGATGACGTCGGTGAGCAGCACGTGGATCGGGCCCGAGTAGCGCTGCGCCACGTCCAGGGCCGCTTCCGCGCTCGCGGCCTCGAGCACGTGGTAGCCGTAGCGCTCGAGGGCATGGCGGGCGACCGCGCGCACTGGTGCCTCGTCCTCCGCGACGAGCACGGTCTCGCTGCCGCGGGCGACGGGAGCGGGCGCGGGACGGCCGCTCGCCGGCTCGGCCGCCGCGTCGACGCGGGGGAGGTACATCTTGAACGTCGTCCCCACGCCCCGCTCGCTGTACACCCAGATGAATCCGCCACTCTGCTTCACGATGCCGTACACGGTCGCCAGGCCGAGGCCCGTACCCTTGCCTTTCTCCTTGGTGGTGAAGAACGGCTCGAACAGGTGCGCCTGCGTCGCGGGATCCATGCCGGTGCCGGTGTCGCTGACGGCGAGCATGGCGTATTTCCCCGGCGGGGCGGGGTAGTGCTCCGCCGCGTAGCCGCCGTCGAACTCGACGTCGGCCGTCTCGATCGTGAGCTTGCCGCCCGTGGGCATGGCGTCGCGCGCGTTGACCGCGAGGTTCATGATCACCTGCTCGAGCTGGCCGGCGTCGGCGCGGACGCGGCCCAACGCCGGGGCCAGCACGGTGGCCAGCTTCACGTCTTCGCCGAGCAGGCGGCGCAGCATCTTCTCGAGCTCGCTCACGAGCGCGTTCAGGTCCAGCACACGCGGCTGCAGCACCTGCTGGCGGCTGAACGCGAGCAGCTGGCGCGTGAGCCCGGCGGCGCGGTCCGCCGCCTTGTGAATCTCCTCCGCGTCCTGGCGCCGCGGGTCCTTGGGTGCCAGGTCCTCGAGCAGCAGGTCCGCGTACCCGGTGATGGCGGTGAGGATGTTGTTGAAGTCGTGGGCGATCCCGCCGGCCAGTCGGCCCACCGCCTCCATCTTCTGCGCCTGGCGGAGCTGCTGCTCCAGCTGCACGCGCTCGGTGACGTCGCGTCCGATGCCGAGGATGCCGATCAGCCGCTCGTCGCGGAGCTGGGCAGTCGCCGAGAACTCGGCGAGGCGGTAGTCGCTCCTGCTGGTGCGGATGCGGAATTGCGCGGTGGGCCGCTCCTCGCCCCGCACCACGCGGCCGAACAGCTCGAGGGCGAGCGGCAGGTCCTCCGGATGCACCAGCTGGTCGAACGGCTTGCCGAGCCACTGCTCGCGGGGCGAGCCGGTGATCGTTTCGAACGCGGGATTGAGCGAGGCGATGACCCCGTCGGGCGAGAGCGCGAAGATCACGTCCCGCACACCCTCCACGAGTGAACGGTACTGCTCCTCGGAGTCGCGCAGCGCCTGCTCCGCCTCCTTGCGCTCCGAGATGTCGCGGAAGTTGATGACGATGGCGCCGACGGCGGGCTCGCCCAGCCGGTTGACGACGACCGCTTCCACGGCGCGCCACGACGCGTCCCGATGCAGCAGCCGCAGCTCCAGCGTGAGCGGGGTGCCGGGGCGTGCCGCCATGTCCGCGAGCAGCCCCAGCAGCCGGGGGGCGTCGTCGGGGTGCAGCAGCTCGAGGGCGCTCCGCCCCACCAGCTCGCTGGGCGCGAAGCCGAACAACTTCTCGGCCGAATGGCTGAGGAACAACACCGTGCCGTCGGCGCTGAGCAGGGCGATCGCGTCGGCCCCGTGCTCGATCAGGGCGCGGAACCGCTCCTCCCCCTGGCGACGCGCTTCCTCGGCCTGCGCCTGCTCCTCGCGCGCCTGCTTCAAGTCGAGCGCGCGCTGGACCGCGGGACCCAGGCGCTCCAGGTGATGCTTCACGACGTAGTCGGTCGCCCCGGCCTTGATGTATTCCGCGGCGATCTCCTCGTCGAGGCTGCCCGTCACGATGATCACCGGCGTGTCCGGGGTCTCCTGGTGGACGAGCTGCAGGGTTTCCCGCGCCGTGAGTCGCGGCATCGAATGGTCGGTGAGCACCAGGTCGGGAGCGAAGCTGCGGAGGGCTTCGCGCAGGGCCGGCTCCGTGTCGACGCGGCGCGTGGCACAGCCGATCCCGGCGCGGCGGATCTCGCGCTCGATGAGCTCCGCGTCGGTCGCGACGTCCTCCACGATGAGGATACGCGCGAGCGTGGGCATCGGCGTCAGCGGGGCAGCTCGTTCAGGAGCACCCAGTAGAGCCCCACGTCCGACACCGCCCGGGCGAACGACTCAAAGTCGACCGGCTTGACGATGTAGCTGTTGGCGCCGAGCCGGTACGCCGCGGCGATGTCGGGCTCCTCGCGCGACGAGGTGAGCACGACCACGGGGAGGGTGCGGGTGCGCTCGTCGTCCTTGAGGCGCCGCAGCACCTCGAGGCCGTCCACCTTGGGGAGCTTCAGGTCGAGCAGGACCACGCGCGGCACGATACCGATCTCGTGCCAGGGGTGACTGGGGTCGCCGAAAAAGAAGTCGAGCGCTTCGGCGCCGTCGCGAGCCACGAACACCTGGTTCGCGATGTTACGCTCCTTGAGCGCGCGCAGCGTCAGCTCCTCGTCGTGCGCGTTGTCCTCGACCAGTAGGATTTCGACTTCGTGCGGGAGATTCATGCGCAACCGTGCTCCGGCAGGGTTCAGAAAAAGGCGGCGCTCGTGCCACGTCCTACACCCGGTCATGACCGGGGCGCCGCCCGTCCAAAATGGGTCGCTCGGCCTTCCGAAAACAGGGTGACGTCGCGAACCTGTAGTCGCGGCCGTCCCACACCCGGCGTGTCGCGTTCTGACCCTCCTTGCCGCAAAAACGACCTGGTGCCTGTCCGGCTCCCTACGAGCTTGCCCCACGCGCGCCTCCAATCTATGGGTTTTTAGTGTTGCGTGGCCGCCTCAGCAGTGGAACGTGACCGCGGCGGCAGCGCGCGAGGTGATGACGCTCACGCCCGGGCTACCTGGAAACCCCACTTTGGTACCTATGGGCAAACCCTTGCGGGTGCTGATGGTCGAAGACTCGGAAGACGACGCGCGCCTGATGCTGCGCGAGCTCCGGGGTGCGGGGTACGACCTGACGCACGAGCGAGTGGACACGGCGGCCGCCCTCGAGGCCGCGCTCGATCGCCACCCGTGGGATCTGGTGATCGGCGACTACAGCATGCCGCACTTCAGCGGCACCGCCGCGCTGGCGATCCTGCGGGGGCGCGGCCTCGACATCCCCTACATCTGCGTGTCGGGCACGATCACGGAAGAGCTCGCTGTGGCAGCGATGAAGGCGGGCGCCAACGACTATGTCACCAAAGGGCAGCTCAAGCGCCTGCTCCCGGCGATCGAGCGCGAGCTGCGCGACGCCAAGGCGCGCGCGGCGCTGCGCGCTACGGAGGCGAGCTTCCAGACGCTGGTCGAGCATGCCCCGGTCGGGATCTACCGCTCGACCCCCCAGGGCAGGTTCTTGTCGGTGAATGCCGCCGTGGTGCGCATGCTGGGATACGACTCCGCCGCGGACGTGCTGGCGCTCGACATGGGTCGGGACGTGTACGCCGACGCCGCCGAGCGGCAGCGACTGGTGGAGCGCGATAGCTACAGCGACCGCCAATACGACAACGTCGAGGCGACCTGGAAGCGCCGGGACGCCCGCTTGCTCACGGTGCAGCTCAGCGTGCGCGCCGTGCGGAATGGAGCGGGGCAGGTCGAGTACTACGAGACCTTCGTCCGCGACGTCACCGACCAGCGACGTCTCCAGCAGCAGGTGCTGCAATCCCAAAAAATGGAAGCGGTGGGACGCCTGGCGGGAGGCATCGCGCACGACTTCAACAACCTGCTCACCGTGATCACGAGCTACTCGGACCTCCTGCTGGAAGACCTCGCGCCGGGCGATGCCAAGCGCGACGACCTCGAGCAGGTCCGCAAGGCGGCGGACGGCGCGGCGGCGCTCACCCGGCAGTTGCTCGCGTTCAGCCGGCAGCAGGTGGTCGAGCCACGGGTGGTGAGCCTGAACACGGTGATCGAAGGTCTCCAGAAGATCCTGCGCCGCGTGATCGGTGAGGACATCGAGCTGACGACCACGCTCGCCCCGGACCTGGGGGCCGTGCGGGCCGACGTGGGGCAGCTCGAGCAGGTGCTCATGAACCTGGCCGTCAACGCGCGCGACGCGATGCCGACGGGCGGCAGGCTCACGGTCGAGACGGCCAACGTGGAGCACGACCCGGAGTACGCCCGCGGCCAGGAGGCCGCGGCGGTCCACCGCTTCGCGATGCTCGCCGTGACCGACACCGGGTGCGGCATGGACGAGGCGACCAAGGCACGGATCTTCGAGCCGTTCTTCACGACCAAGGAGCCGGGGAAAGGCACCGGCTTGGGCCTCGCGACCGTGTACGGCATCGTGAACCAGGTCGGCGGCTTCATCTGGGTGTACTCCGAGCCCGATCAGGGCACCAGCTTCAAGATCTACCTCCCGGAGGTGGACGCGACTGCGGAGCGGGTCACGGCCGTGGCGGGCGCGCGCGTGCCCGGCGGGACGGAAACAGTGCTGCTCGTCGAGGACGCCGCTGCCGTCCGGGCCGTCACGAAACAGGTCCTGGAGCGTCAGGGCTACATGGTGCTGGAGGCGGCGGACGGCGAGGCGGCATTACAGCTGACGCAGCGGCATCGCGGACCGATTCACCTGCTGCTGACGGACGTGGTGATGCCGCGCGTGAGCGGGCGGGAGCTGGCGGAGCAGTTCGCGCGGCTCCGTCCCGACGCGAAAGTGCTGTACGCATCGGGGTACACGGACGACTCAGTGGTGCGCCACGGCATCCTCGAGTCGGGGACCGCGTACCTCCAGAAGCCGTTTTCCCCGGAGTCGCTGGCCCGCAAGGTGCGCGACGTGCTCGACGCGCCGCAGCCGCGCTGAGGCGCGGCGCCCCCATCAGGACGGTCTCTCCTCCCGCCGGTCGAGCTGTGGCTGCACGTGCTTGGCGTAGCAATCCGGACAGATGCTGTGCGTGACGAGCCGCTCGAAGTGTTTCTCGATGTAGCGCTCCAGCGGCTGCCATTCTTCGTTGTCGTTGCGAATGCGCTTGCAATAGGAGCAGATGGGGAGCAGCACCTCGAGCTGCTCCAGCTCCTTGCGGAGACCCAGGATCCGCTCCGCCACCTTGAGCCGGGCGCGCAGCTCGTCCGGATCGAACGGCTTGGCGATGAAATCGTCCGCCCCCGCCTCCATGCCGGCCAGATACTGCTGCTTGCCCCCGCGGGCGGTGACCAGGATGAAGTAGACATACGGCTCGCGGGTGCGCGCGCGGATGCGGCGGCATAGCTCCACGCCGTCCATCTCCGGCATGTACCAGTCGGAGATCACGATCGGGATGCGCGCCAGCTGCAGCAGCTCCCACGCCTCGCGGCCGTTGGTGGCGGTCTTCACCTCGTAGCCCGCGGCCTTGGCGAGCGCGCCCAGCTGCGAGCTCGACACCGCGTCGTCGTCCACGACCAGCACCGGAATCGCGTTAGCCATCCCGACCGCCTTTCACCGTGGTCTGAAGGTATGCGAGCGCCGCGGACGCCTCGGTGCGCACACTCTCCAGCTTGTCACGCGCCCCGGCCACGTCGCCATCGCGGGCCGCGGCTTCGATCTGCTCCAGCAGCGTGGCCAGGGCGCGCGCGCCGATGGTCGCAGCCGCGGACTTGAAGGCATGCGCCGCCCGCTGAATCGGCTCGGCCGAATCCCCGCCCGTCGCGGCGGTCAACGCGTCGAGGCGCTGCGGCAGCGTCTGGACGAAGGTCGCCAGAATCCCGTCGACGGCCTCCGCTGCGCCCGCTTCCTCCATGGTGCGGCGGAACGCCTCGACATCTACGGGAGGCGATGCCGTAGGCCCCGGCTCGGCGCCGTCGGGGCCGCGGCCTTCGACCACCGCGAACAGCTCGTGGGCCTTGAACGGCTTCGCAAGATAGCCGGTCATGCCGCGCTCCAGGCAGCGTTCGCGCTCGCCGCTCAACGCGTGCGCCGTCAAGGCGATGATCGGGAGCGTGCCACCCTGCGGCAGGGCGCGAATCCGCGCCGTCGCCTCGAACCCGTCCATCTCGGGCATCTGGATGTCCATGAGCACCAGGTCAAAGCGCTCGGTGGCGACGGCGTCCACCGCCTCGCGGCCGTTCGCGACCACGTCCACGTGATGCCCGCGCTTCAAGAGCATCGCGGTCGCGACCTGCTGGTTCACGACGTTGTCTTCGGCGAGCAGGATGCGCAGCATGTGGCGTGATTCGGCGATCGAGTGTCGCGTGACGAGGTCGACCCCGCCGGCGGCCGACGGCGTGCCGGCGAGCACGGTGCCCACCGCTTCGATCAGGTCCGCCCGCGCGATCGGCTTGGTGAGATACGCCTGGATGCCGAGCTGGCGGCAGCGCTCGCCGTCCCCGCGCTGCCCGGCGGACGTCAGGATCAGGAGCCGCGTCCGCGCGAGCTGGGCGTCCCCGCGGATGACCGTGGCGAGCTCGAAACCGTCCTGATCGGGCATCTGGGCGTCGAGGATGGCGAGGTCGAACGGGGTTCTCGCGGTCGCGGCGCGGCGCAGCGCCGCGAGGCCGGCGTCGGCCCGATGCGCTTCGTGCACCGCCACGCCTTCGGCGCCCAGCATGTCGCGCAGGATGCGCCGGTTGGTCTCGTTGTCGTCCACGACCAGGAGCCGGCGGCCGCCCAGCGACGCGGTCCGCCTGGGAGTCGCGGCGCCGGCGGGTGTCTCCACCGGGAAGAGCAGCGTGCAGCTGAACTCGCTGCCGCGACCGACGTGGCTCGTGACCGTCAGCTCGCCCCCCATCAGCGCCACCAGGCGCCGGGCAATCGCGAGGCCGAGGCCGGTTCCGCCGTAGCGCCGCGTCATGGACGCGTCGGCCTGGGTGAACTCGTCGAAGATGTGCGCCAGCTGCTCATCCGAGATGCCGATCCCCGTGTCGCGCACCCGGAACCGCACCGCCGTGCGGTCGCCGTGGTGGGCGACCACGGCGGCCGAGACGTCGACCTCGCCCTCCTCGGTGAACTTGATGGCGTTGCCGATGAGATTCATCAGGACCTGGCGCAGGCGCGTGGGGTCGCCGCGCACCAGGTGCGGGACGTCGGGGGGCACGTCCACCGTGAGCTCGAGGTGCTTCTCGCGCGCCCGCACCGCCAGCAGCGTGGCCGTGGCATGGACGACCTTGGGCAGGTCGAACGCGATCGACTCCAGCTCCAGATGCTCCGCCTCGATCTTCGAGTAGTCGAGGATGTCGTTGAGAATGGTGAGCAGCGCTTCGGACGACGAGCGCACCAGCTCCAGGGCGCGCCGCTGCTCCGGCGCGAGCTCCGTGTCGAGCACCAGCTCCACAAATCCCAGGACGGCGTTCATCGGCGTCGTGACTCATGTTGGCGAGGAACGCGCTGCGCGCCCGGGCCACCCGCTCCGCCAGATCCCGCGCCGCGCGCATGGCCTGCTCGGCCGCCTTGCGGTCGCTGATGTCCTCGTACAGCGCCACGAGCGCGCCTTCGGCGGTGGCTTTGACGGCGGCGGCCGAGAGGCGGACCTGGATGGGGCGGCCGTCGTTGCGCCTGCGCTCTACTTCCACCCGCACGATCTCCCCGCCCCGCGCGCGCGCCTCGAGCTCGCCCGATTCCGAGCGGAGCGATTCGGGGACGATGAGCTCGTCGATGCTGGCCCCGACTGCCTCGAGGGCGCTGTATCCGAACAGCGCCTCGAAGGCCGGGTTGACGCTGCGGATGGAGCGTCTGCCGTCCAGGACGGCGATCGCCACGGGCGTGCTCGCGATCAGGGCGTCGAGGTAGGCGTGTTGCCGGGCCAGCTCCTGTTTGGACGATTCCAGCAGCACCGCGGTGCGCACCCGCTCGGTGAAGGTGCGGTGTGCGCGCCGGTGCACGCGGTCCATTCCCCAGGCGAACAGCACGACGATGAACGTCGCGAGCAGGTGGGGCCGGGAGTGTCCCTGCAACAGCAAGCCGATGGGCACGGGGACGAGGACGGTGAACAGGAGATAGTGGAAGCTGCGCCGGTCGCCAACCAGTGTTCCTGTCGCGCCCGCGACGATGCCGGCGAGCACAACCAGGATCATCGCCGCTTGGTCCAGACGGAGCTCCGGGATCGCGGCGGCGGCGCCGAACCCCCACGCCAACCCGACGCCGGCCACGGTCAGACGTACCCCCCGCAGCGCCTCCTCGGGCGACGCCGTGCGGCGGCCGAGGCCCAAGCGCCACCACGTGCGCAGCGCGGCGGCGGCCGTGACCGCGCCGACCCAGCCTATGGTGCGCACGAGGGGGAGGGAATTCCATACCAGCGCCGCCACGACCAGGACCAGCACGACGTGCAACGCCTCCGCGAGCGGGCCGCCCCGGAGCAGCTGCCCCAGCCCCGCACCGCGTATCTCGGCTTCCACGCGCGCGTCGTTCTCGCCAGCGCGAGCCACCGGATCCCCGGTCATGTCTCTATATGTGATCATCAGGTGTGCGGTGCAACATGATGGGACTGGGATAGGCGGGATAGGGCGTTTTTGCGGCACCATGGGGCGCCGGTGCGACAGGGTTACTCCGGCTTCGTGTCCGTCTCCAGGGCCGAGCGGATGGCGGCGAGCAGCACCTCGGTGTCCACCGGTTTTGTGAGTACCGGCGCGACGCGCATCGCCTCGACGCGTTTCCTGGTTTCGGCATCGGTGCGGCCGGTGACAATCAGCACGGGGATGGAGGCGAGCGTCTCGATCTTGCGCAGGCGTTCCAGGACGAGATACCCATCGCCCGCGGGGAGTCCCAGATCGAGCAGGATGAGGTCGGGATGCTCGCGGTTCACGACGGTCAGGGCCGAGGCGGCGTCGGCCGCCCGGGCGACGACGTAGCCGTTGGCCTCGAGCCGAGCCTGCAGGTCCGCGCGGGCGACGGGGTCGTCTTCGATGACGAGGATCTTCTGGCGGCCGGAGCCTCCGCGCCGCCGGGACGGTTTCATTCCGGGCCCTCCGGTACGGTGGACCACGTCTGGGCGCACTGCGGGCAGATCCCCATGACTGAAGTCCACGCCGAGGGGGTCATTGGCCTCGGACTCTGGATCTGAGGCTAAGACACGAGCGACGTTTCCGCCAGCCGTGCAGCCGACGGGAGAAAGGTTAACCCTGAAGTCCCCGTGAGGCTTGGTCTTCACCCCATTCGAGACAGCCGGACTCGAGCCGACGCCCCTTGTCCACCGATGCTGCTCAGGGAGGCCAAGAGCGTTGTCGCATTGGAAAAAGGGGCGTCATTGCTGTTACGTATCTTTCAGCAACGAAAGGAGCACTGTGACGGCAACGAAGCCTCCTGGCCTGCCCCCACCGCTGGCGAGCGAAGCGCGGGACCGATTACTCGCCCGTGTCGCCTTCGAGGCCATATGGGAGCGCGACTTGGACAGCGACGTGGTGAGCTGGGAGGGGAATCTGGAGTCCATTTTCGGCTACCCCCGCGATGAAGTCGTGGATCACGTCACCTGGTGGCGCGACCGCGTTCACCCGGACGACCTCCAGCGCGTCGAGGAAGCCGCGTCTCAGGCGATCCATGGCGACGCCCCCGGATGGTCGAGCGAGTACCGGTTCCGACGGCGCGACGGCTCTTGGGCATGGGTGGCCTCGCGCTGCGCGATCGAGCGTGACGATCGGGGACAGGCCCGTCGCGCCGTCGGCGCCATGATCGACGTCAGCAAGCTCAAGGAGACCGAGTCCCGGCTGCGCCTCTTCACCGAGCAGATACCCGCCCGCGCGTGCGTCACCGATCGCGACCTGCGCGTCGTCTGGGACGCGGGCGCCGGGTTCTCGTCCAGCCCCTCGGCGGTGGGAAAGACGGTCCCGGAGCTATTCGCCCAGTCGCCCGACCGCGAGCGCGTGTTGGAGGGATGTTGGCGGGCGCTCGCGGGGGAGTCGTGCATGCTGGAGATCGACGACGGCACGGCGGCCGCGCGGCTCCAGCTCCAGCCATTCCACGATCCGGCCGGGAACGTGACCGGCGTCGTCGGCATAGCGGTGGACATCACGGACCGCGTGCGCCGGGAAGCGGAGGTCCGAGCCGGTCAGCGGCTCTTGCGACAAGTCCTCGAGACGCTTCCCGTCGGCGTGGTGGTGCTCGATCGGGCAGGGGACATCATGCTTGGCAACCCCGCCGCCGACCACATCTGGGGAGGAACAATCGTCAGCGGGCGAGAGCGGTGGGTGAAGAGCAAGGGTTACTGGCACGCCTCGGGGCAGGCGATCGACCCGCGGGAATGGGCATCGCGGCACGCGCTGGACGAGGGGCGGACCAGCCGCGACGAGCTGATCGACATCGAGACCTTCGACGGTCGACGCAAGACGATCGAGAACTACGCCGCGCCCATTCACGACGGGGCAGGCGCCATCACCGGCGCCGTCGTGGTCAACGAGGACGTGACCGAGCGGGTTCGCGCCGAGGAGGCACTCCGCAAGACCGAGCGGTTGCTGGTGGACGCGGAGAAGCTGGGTCAGACCGGTGGCTGGGAGCAGGATCTCATCGGCCAGCAGTTCGTCAACACCGAAGCGAATCTGCGCCTCTTTTTCGGCGACGACCGGAGCAAGGGCGGCCGGCTCGAGGACTACGTCGAGGCGGTCCATCCCGACGACCGCGACTGGGTGATGCGCCGGCGCGAGCAGCTGCTCGCCGGCACCGGGTCCGGCGACATCGAGTACCGTGTCGTTTGGCCGGACGGCAGCGTGCACTGGATCTTTGGCCGTGCGGCGGTGGTCCGCGATGAGTCCGGCCGGCCGATCCGCGTGTACGGAACCAACGCCGACATCACCGAGCGCAAGCACGCCGAAGAGGAGCTGGCCCGGCGCGCGCGGCAGCAGGAAGCGCTATCGCGCAAGCTGATCGAGGCGCAGGAGGCGGAGCGCCGCGCCGTGGCCCGCGAGCTGCACGATGATTTTGGGCAGGTCCTCACGGCGCTCAAGCTGAACCTCCAGCGGCGCGACCGCGACGACTCCGAAAGTATGGCGCTCGTGGACGGCGCGATCGCGCGGATGCGCGATCTCGCCCAGGATCTGCGGCCACCGCTGCTCGACGAGTCCGGGCTCGAGGCGTCGCTCAGCTGGTACGTGGAGCGCGAGGCCAAGCGCGCCGGGCTCGCCTTCCGGCTCTCGCTCGCGCATCTCGAGCAGCGGCCACCGATCGCGGTGGAAACCACCTGCTTCCGCATCGCACAGGAGGCCCTCACCAACGTCATCCGCCACGCGCAGGCGCGGAGCGTCGAGGTCGAGCTCAGCGAGGCAACCGGCACGTTGCAACTCGTGGTGCGCGACGACGGCCACGGGTTCGACGTCACCGCCGCGCGCCGACTTGCGGCGCAAGGGGCGAGCCAGGGACTGCTCAGCATGCAGGAGCGCGTCGCGCTCGCCGGCGGAGACCTGGAGATCGACTCGGCGCCCGGTCGGGGCACTGCCATCCGTGCGCGCTTACCGCTCGGGGCCGGAGGTGGCGCGTGAGCTCGCTGCGGCTCCTGCTCGCCGACGACCACGCGCTAGTGCGCGCGGGGATGCGCGCGCTCCTCAACGAGCTGCCGGGTGTCGAGGTGGTGGCGGAGACCGGCGACGGCCGTGAGGCGCTGCGGCTCGTCTGCGAGACAAGGCCCGACATCGCACTGATCGACATTTCCATGCCCGGGCTCAACGGCCTGGAGGTGGCGGCGCGGATCGTACACGACCACCCGACCACACGCGTCATTATCGTCTCGATGCACGGCGACGACGAATCCGTCCGACGCGCGCTGGTCGCGGGAGCAGCGGGCTACCTGCTCAAGAATTCTGACCGCAGCGAGCTGGAGCTGGCCCTGCGGGCTGTAGCCCGCGGCGATACCTGGCTGAGCCCCTCCTTGACGAAGCGCGTCGTCGCAGCGTACACCCAGGGCCCCCCCCAGCCCTCTGAGGGGTCCTTCGCAACGCTCACGCCGCGTCAGCGGGAAGTGCTGCAGCTCGTCGCCGAGGGTCATTCGAACAAGGAAATCGCCAGCCGCCTCAATGTGGCCCTGAAGACCGTCGAGACCCACCGCACCGAGCTCATGGAACGCCTCGGCATCCATGGCGTGGCGAGTCTGGTCCGCTACGCCATCCGGGTCGGGCTCGTGCGCGCCGAGTCCTAGGTAGTCGTTCCGGCCCAACCCGGGGCTTTTACCGACTTCGCCGTCGGCGACCCCCGGTTACGCTTCCGCGATGACGGTCCGCATCCTCCTGCTCGAGGACAGCGACGCGGACGCTCAGCTGGTGGACGTGGAGCTCCGCAAGGCGGGGCTCGATTTCACGGCTCGGCGAGCGGTGACGCGTGTCGACTTCGAGCACGCCCTGCGCGAATTCCACCCCGATATCATCGTTTCCGACCACCAGCTCCCGCAGTTCAGCGGCGCCGCGGCGCTGCCACTGGCGCGGGAGCTCGCGCCGGGTGCGGCGTTCATTCTTCTGACGGGCTCGCTCGACGAGGAAACCGCCGTGCAGTACATGAGGGCGGGCGCCGCGGACTACATCCTCAAGGATCGGCTGGCCCGCCTCGGGCCTGCGGTGCAGGGCGCGCTCGAGCGCCAGCGCGCTGCGGAGCGCATGAAGCAGCAGCTGCGCGAGCGAGAGGAATACTTCAAGTCGCTGATCGAGCAGGCGATGGATATCATCGCGGTGCTCGACGCTGAGGGCGCGATCCGCTACGCGAGCCCCTCGGTGTTCCCGCTTCTGGGCTATGTCCCAGAAGAGCTCGTCGGGCGGCAGCTACTCGACCTGGTGCACGCCGACGATGCCGGGACCACGCTTCGGGTGTTCGCCGAGGGGGTCGCGACGGGCAAGGGCGGTCGGCTCCTCGAGCTGCGGTTCCGCCACAAGGACGGCAGCTACCGCATCCTCGAAGCCCTCGGTCGCTATCTCCTGGAGGATCCCGTCGTGAGGGGGGTAGTGATCAACGCCCGCGACGTGACGGAGCGGCGGTCGCTCGAGCGCCAGCTCCTCCAGGCACAGAAGATGGAAGCGGTGGGCCGTCTCGCGGGGGGCATCGCGCACGATTTCAACAACGTGCTCACCGCCATCCTCGGCTGTGTGGCCCTGCTGCTGGATGGTCTTCCGACCCTCTCCCCTCTGCGACCCGATCTCGAGGAGATCCGCGCCGCCGCCGATCGAGCCGCTGGGCTCACGCGTCAGCTCCTCGCCTTCAGCCGCAAGCAGGTCCTGGACCTGCGCGTGCTCCACCTCAACGACCTCGTGACCGACATGGACAAGCTGCTGCGGCGGCTGCTGGGTGAGGACATTGTCATGGTCACGCAGCTCGACCCGGCCCTCGGAGCCGTGCGGGCCGACGCACACCAGCTGGAACAGGTGGTCGTCAACCTCGCCGTGAACTCCCGCGACGCGATGCCCGAGGGCGGTCGGCTCACGATCGAGACGCGGAACGCCGAGCTGGATGAGTCGTACGTACGGGAGCACGTGCCGGTACGGCCCGGGCGGTACGTGATGCTGGGTCTCAGCGACACGGGCACCGGGATGTCCGCCGAAACAATGTCCCACATGTTCGAACCGTTCTATACGACCAAGGAGGCGGGCAAGGGCACGGGGCTGGGGCTTGCAACCGTGTATGGGATTGTGAAGCAGAGCGGCGGCTACGTGTGGTGCTACAGCGAACTGGGCGAGGGAACGACGTTCAAAGTGTACCTGCCACGCGTAGACGCACCGATCGATCGGTTACCGGTCCGCGCTGCTGCGCGCCCCGCCCGCGGGTCGGAGACGATCTTGGTTGTGGAGGACGAAGCAGCACTGCGGCACATTATTCGACGTGTGCTCGAGAAGCGGGGGTACACGGTTCTCGAAGCCTCCACGTTGGACGCGGCGTCGACGCTCGCGCGCACCTACGCCGGTGCTATCCAGCTGCTGTTGGCCGACGTGGTGCTACCCGGGGGAAGTGGTCGCCTGCTGGCCGATGAGCTGTTGGCAGAGCGCGCCGACCTGAAGGTGTTGTTCATGTCAGGGTACACCGAGGATGTGATCGTCCAGCGCGGCGTCCTGGCGCCCGGCACTCCGTTCATCAACAAGCCGTTCTCGGCTGATGCCCTGGCGGGGAAGGTGCGGGACGTTTTAGACGCGAGGTGACCGGATCGCAGCTCCGTGACTCTGGGCGCCAATGCGATTCGCCAAGAAGCTGGGCCTCGCGCGCGAGCAACAAAACAGCCGTAATCCATGCTTGACAACAATAGTTGTCAAGGCTACCATCACCTCATGCTCGACATCCAAGTCATCGATAATCCGGCGGCGGCGACGGTGGCCTTGGAGCCGATGCGAAGCCGACTCCTCTCCGAACTCGCCGCGCCCGCTTCGGCGGCGACGTTGGCCATGCGGGTCGGCTTGGCTCGGCAGAAGGTCAACTACCATCTGCACGCGCTGGAGGCGCACGGGTTGGTGCGTCTCGCCGAGGAACGCAAGTGGGGCGGGCTGACAGAACGCCTGCTGGTGGCGACCGCTGCTTCCTACGTCGTTTCGCCGAGCGCCTTGGGACCGGTCGCCATTGATCCCAATCGGGAAGTTGATCGGCTGTCCGCGAGCTATCTCATCGCCTTGGGCGCACGGGTTGTCCGCGAGGTGGCTGACCTGGTTCGTCGTGCGAAAAAGGCGGGCAAACGCCTGGCGACCCTGGCGGTGGATACCGAGGTTCGCTTCCGGTCGCCAGCGGACCGGGCGGCTTTCAGCGCCGAACTCGCCGAGGCCATCACGAAACTCGTTTCGAAGTACCACGATGAATCCACCCCCGGCGGCCGCGTGCATCGCCTGGTGGTCGTGGCCCACCCTGTGCCGCAAACGTCCAATCCCAAGGAGTCATCATGAGTGTGACGAAACAAGCCTCCGGACGCCGTTCGGTCCAAGTCGAAGTCGAGGTCCCCGGCACGCCTGAGGAAGTCTGGCAGGCCATCGCCACCGGGCCGGGTATCTCGTCCTGGTTCGTGCCGACAAAGTTCGAAGAGCGCGACGGAAAGCCCGTCGCGGTGACGTTTAATTTCGGCCCGGGCCTGGAGCCCCGTTCTCCCGTGACGGCCTGGGATCCGCCGCGGATGTTTACCGCGCAGGGCGAGGGCTGGGGTGGCTCGCCGCCCATCGCAACCGAGTGGAGCGTCGAAGCGCGCGCGGGTGGTGTGTGCCTCGTCCGCGTGGTGAATAGCCTCTTCGCCAGCACCGACGACTGGGACAACCAGCTTGAATCCACCGGACTCGGCTGGCCCGGCTTCTTCCGCACCCTGCGGATCTACCTCACGCACTTCCGCGGCCAACGCTCCACGATCATGCAGTTCGTGGCTCCCGTCGCGGGAACCGAAGCGGAGGCCTGGGAAACGCTGACCGCGGCATTGACACTGAAAGGCTTGAGCGTCGGGCAGCGTTGGACGGCGCCCGCGGGTGTGCCGGCGCTCAGCGGCGTGGCGGAGTACGTCAGCCAGAGTCCGTACGACGCCGTGCTGCGGCTCGACAAGCCGGGGCCGGGCGTAGCCGCCCTTGGCGCCTACAACTTCGGCGGCCAGAGCATGGTTGCGCTGAACTTCTACCATTACGGCGATCAGGCGGCCGGAACCGTCGCCTGTGAGACACCACTGTGGCAGGCGTGGATGCAGGAACGCTTCCTTATGCCGACGGAGCTGAGCAAGAGCGAATGAGAAAACTCAAGATCATGGAGCACATGTCGCTGGACGGCGTGATCCAGCACTCCTCCGATGACGACGATTTCCCCTACAGCGACTGGACGGCGCCCTATCGGACTCCCGCTGGCCGGGATGCAGTTCTTGCTGCGTATGGCGAGAGCTTCGATCTACTGCTTGGCCGTCGCACCTACGATCTCTGGTCGGCCTTCTGGCCAAAGGCGCCGAGCAGTCCGATGGCGGACCGCCTCAATGCGGCAACGAAGTATGTCGCTACGCACCGTCCGGAAAGTCTCGAATGGGGCCCGTTCGAGGGCGTTGGACCGGACATCGTCGAGGGCATTCGCCGCATCAAGTCGCAGGACGGCAAGGACCTTGTCCTCTCGGGTAGCTCCACGCTGACGTCGACGCTGCTCGAACATGGGCTTGCGGATGAAGTCCTGCTGATTGTCTCTCCGGTCCTGTTGGGCACGGGCAAGCGCTTCTTTGCGGAGGGAACCCCGGCACGCGCCTTCGAGCTCGTCAGCACGAGCACAACGCCGACCGGCATCATCTTCAGTACGTACAAGGTCGCCGGGCGCTTGAAGACCGCGTAGCTCGACTGTCACTACACCCTGGAGTGCTGCATGCACGTTCGTTCTGTCTTCTGACGTTCGCCCTGTCGTCGCTCGCAGCACTCGCGCTACCGCCGGCCGTACGGGCCGTCGGAAAGCGATTGGGGTGCTGAGAGTTGGGGAGCTCCCGAGGCAGGACTCGAACCTGCGACCCGCTGAGCGGAAAGATCGCTCGACGCAGGCGCCCCGCAAACAACGTCGTCACTTAGCTCGCGGCAAATCGTCACGCAAGCCCCGAAACGCGCCCGAATCGCACCCCTCAGACCGTACCCAGACCGTACCGGGCGAGAAGAAGCGCGACGCCTGACGTGCGCGCCGTGATTCACGTCGGGAAAGGGTTGAGGGTCAAGTCGCGGCGTTGGCAACCAGGAATTCGCGAATCCCGTTGGCGGGGAATCGGGCGACCATGGCAAGAACGCGACGACCGGTGGGGCGCCCGAGAGGTTCGGTCAAGCTCCGAGGGGCGCGTTCGCGGGATACGCCCCCTGGCGGGTCCGGATTCGATCGGGGTCCTCATGCAAGCACCGGTCTCCATAGACGGCGGGTCCCTGCGGGCCCGCCGGTCTTGTGCATACGCCGCGCCCTCCAGGACCCCCAAATCCCTCCACGTCCGTCTGGGACCGGCAAACACTACGGCGAACAACTCCGCTACTGTGTAGGG
>WNGN01006427.1_pt1 | contig 22868 bp, 19 predicted proteins | sample 5400561 | NCBI WGS metagenome assembly WNGN01 (sample SAMN13153379, study PRJNA577476) | soil metagenome | isolation source: 115 cm soil or saprolite under Garry oak tree replicate 2 | place: USA:California | collected 2016-06-15 | reverse complement strand
CCGAGATCGAGGCAGGCGCCTTTCAGCTCGACTATAGCCTGGTCGACATCCCCGCGCTCGCGCGAGAGGCCATCGCCAGAGCGGAGCGACACGTCCCCGAGCCACTCCGAGATCGCTTCACGTTTCATCTGCAATGCCGGGATGGGCTTGGGAACCAGACACAGGAAGTCCCCCCAGTCAAAGGCGATGCCCGGTGCTTGCGCAAGATGCTTGACCACCTACTGGACAATGCCATCCGCTATTCCCCGGCGGGAGGCAGCATTGATGTGATTGCGCGGCCAGCTCCGCAAGGAGGAACGGCCAGCATGCCTGATCAGCCCCACCACACGCCAGCGTTCCTGGAAATCTGTGTGTGTGACTATGGACTTGGCATCCCTGAGGAGCACCTGGAACGTATCTTTGAGCACTTCTACCGGGTCGATACGCGACTGACCCGTGAGGTGAATGGCCTGGGGTTGGGACTCACGGTGTGTCAACACCTCGTGGCATTACACCAGGGTCGTATCTGGGCTGAGAGCTGTCCCGATGGAGGCAGTGCGTTCCATATTTGGCTTCCCCTGGAGGACCTGTCAACGATGATGTGAGGTGCTGGTATGTCATTAGTAACGTCTGCGACCAGGCTGGCCCTTGCCCTGCTTCCTATCTCTTCCGGCTCTGTTCAGCAAAGAAGCGCAGCAGCTCAGTGGAAGCATCGGGTCCCAGGGGATCAGTGAACGAACCAGCAGCACTCCCTCCCGACCAGACATGGCCGGCCTGGTGAACCAGCCACTTCTCTACAATGACATGACCGCTAGCATTGTAGTACAGAGAGCGCGTGTAGGCTCGTCCACCGGCCACCTGTCCCCGTTCCACTTTCGTGCTGTGTGCAGCTCTGCCCTGCTCATGGCTCGTTGGCCGCAGCCACTGGTCGAGCAGGTGATCAGCATTGACCGGGGAGACAGTCGTATCGCGGTCGCCATGGAACACGATCAGCGGGAGAGCCGTAGTCAGTCGTCGCGCAGACTGATCAGTCCCTCGTCTCATCGCCGCAAAGCCGGAGCGTACATCATGCGCGCCACCGTAAGCAAGGCCGGAATGTACACCAACCGCAGCGTACAGGTCGGGATACGTCACCGCCATGATCACGGCCATGGCTCCTCCAGCCGACATCCCGGCCACGTAGACCCGGTTGCTATCGACGTGGTACGCGTTCATGATCTGCCGCGTGATCCCGGCGATGAGAGATGGCTCGCCCATGCCGCGCTGCTGATCGGTGGGCTGAAACCAGTTCCAGCACTTTGCGTTGTTGGCCGAAGAGACCTGCTCAGGGTACACTACAAGGAATGTCTTTCCTTCGGCGAACATATTCATGCGCGTGCCAGCGGCAAAATCAACAGCGTTCTGAGTACAACCATGCAGCATCATTACCAGGGGAACTGCCTGCCCTGTGTAGCTTCTGGGGATGTAGAGCTTGTAGGTGCGAGTTCCAGCCGTATTCCTATAGGCTCCATCGACGAACTTCCCTCCAGGATGGGATGAAGGAGATACTACCCCTGGCCTGAGCGCTTGCCCACGCCGCGTGGAACCATGCAGGCTGCCCGGTGGTTGCAGCGCGTCGGGAGCAGGTGTCTGCGGCGGAACAGCGGGACGAGCACTGGCTGGCCCAGGAGATGCTCCAATTCCTCTCTGCATCGTTGGTCCTAGTAAAGGTGGGGGAACTTCCACGACGCGAACCACTGCCTCATGTGGTGCATCGGCACGGGTGGATCTCCCTGCAAGGGCTGACATGCCTGTCAGTGTACGCTGGATCAAGGCAGTTGCCTCAGCGAGTCGTCCGGCGCGCGTGAGGTGTGTGACATCGGCCATGGCGGCCTGCATGTGCTCATTCATCTCAAAAGCTCTCTTTCTCTGGTGATGCCTGTTATGGCGATGTCTGGCGCCACCATAATACCAGCACCCAGGTCCTCTGGTTTCCATTATCCCCCGAAGGCACATATCTGGTGGCCCGCAACGTGACTTCACCACGCCGCTTACCTGATGCGTCCCGCCAACACCGCCTTTACCGCGGCACTTGCACGGAAAGCCCCGAGCACCTCGATTGAATCGATGGTTGCCAGGGCCAGCTCGGGTGAGACATCCTCGGCGATACTGACCAGGCCGAGCACGCTGATCTGCAACTTCTCCCCGGCTGTCCGCACTGCTTCCAGATCGGAGCGCGTATAATGCTGCATGCCCAGGACCAGCGTCTTGCGTGCCACCATGCGCTTGACCACGTCCGCATGGGTGGTGAGCTGGTTGCGGATCGCTGTGCGCACAAAATCGGTGCGATTGGTATAAAAGCCCTCCTGCACCAGCAAATCAATCTGTCCCAAATCCACAAGACCCAGGTTAATGGTGATTTTCTCCGTTTTCTCCAGTTCGGTCATAGTACCATCTCCTTACCATCCAATAGGATGGTAACAGGAAGTTTGTCATGGTGTCAAGGGTCAAGCGCAATACCGAGGCCCTCATTGAGGACTTGCGCCCGCTGATAGCCAAGGATAGCGATAGTTCACTGGCAGCCATTGGAGTGGAGCCTGCCCAAGCCCTCGACGACTTAACGCGCTTAGGTGAACTGATCAGCAGCCGACATCCGGAGCAAGGCCCTGAATTGGAGGGCATGCATCGTCGCTATCTGGGAGCTCCTCCTCCCAAGAAAGGGGCCGTAGCGAGCTTGGCCTATCGGCTGCGTCTCTTGTATCTGGATCGTTGGAACCCGTGGAGCCGTCTGACGTGCTATCGCAAATGGCATGGACCGAACAACGAGCAGTTGGATGGCACCAATAATGCCTGTGAACGAGCCATTGGGTGGTGGATCAAGGAACGCTATCGGCCATGCGTGGAGACATCGGTTCCAGCCAATGCGGTACATGTCAGTCGCCTTCTGGCTTGGTGTGGCAACTTTCTCAATAGCGGTGGGGCCAACCTGGCCATGCTGCTTCGGTAAGCGGACGCGAACAAGGAGCACACATAGCTTTTCTTTCCCTTTCCCTTATTTACCATTCTCTGAACAATCACCAATACTCGCCTCTTGATCTGATTCATTTCACCAAGACTCACATGGCGATGCTCTTTCCTGTCTTCTGCTACCTCTCGGTGGACCATAGGAATTTTCAAAGCACCTGCACGAGAGGCATGTCTGTACTCCAGACTTGAGGCTAGAAATTCAAAGATGATATACTTCCTTAGGACGGGTAGAAACCAACGAAGACAAACGAGTGCCTGGGTAAAGCAGAATATGGCATCGCTTGTTTCAGGACCATCTGAGATGATGGCACAGGAAGTCCTTACCTGGCGCACAAATCGCAGAACTTGCTCATTGCGTAGGCAATGGCCTGCTCGACCTGGGAGTCGATTTAGAGCAGCGTGTCGCGCTGCTGCTGCTCGGCTCAGCGCAATTTGTCGCTGTCTTCTTCGGGGCCATCAAAATGGGCGCGGTACCCATCCCGCTGAATACTGGGCTCCGTCCCGGCGACCATGTCTACATGCTTAATGACAGCCGGGCGCGTGCATTGCTCATCCATGCGGCAGTGTGGCAACAGATTCGGCAGATTCTCTCGCAACTCAAATACCCGCGCTACGTGGTCGTCGGTCTAGAAGAGCTGTTGTATCTCTGACTCCTTCAACATACCATGGATGGGAGAGGAGGGAACATATGCCACTCGATATCGAACTCTATCGCCGCACCATCTATGCGCCCCCCGCACGCAGTGCACAGGGGCCCCGGCGTATCAGCGTGATCGACATCCACCCCCAGGGAGCCACGCGGACTCTTCTCTTCGTGCACGGCTACGGGGGCAGTGCCTCACACTGGCTCCACCAGTTGCGCTTCTTCGGACAGAGCATGCGGGTGCTTGCCCCCGACCAGCGTGGCCACGCATTGAGCGATGATCCCGTCGGACTTCCCTATACCATGGATGGCCTGGTCGATGACCTGGAAGTCGTCCTGGATGCTTTGCAGGTCCAGGGACCGATTCATCTCATTGGGCATTCCTTTGGCGGAGCCGTTGCCAGCGAATACGCTGTTCGCCACCCTGAGCAACTGCACAGCCTGGTGTTGATCGGCGTGGCCACGCACTTCACCTTGCCCCCAGGCCTGGATAAATTGTTGATCATTCCTGACCCCTTCTTTAGCTATCTCAGCAAAAGACTTGGCGCAGTTGAGGCCGCTCCACAGCGGACACTCAAGGGGCTGGCTGATGACGTGCTCGCCACCTGGCGGATGCAGCAGCAGATCAGGGTCCCCGCGCTCATCATCCTGGGGCATCGCGATCGCGTCTTCCGGCGCGAACGATTCGAAGGTGTCCTGCGCTATATCCCTGATGTTCAGCTGGTCGAGATCCCTGTCTCCGCTCACATGGTGATCCTTGAGCGACCAGATGCCGTCAGTCGAGCCATCAGTCGCTTTCTCGAGAATCGACCGCCGGAGCCTCTCGCTGGGACAGGAGTGGAGCAACAGAGCACGCAACAGGATGGGGCCCAACGAGCGGCGCTTGCTGCCCAGCGTCGCGACATGCCCTGGCTCCAGCACTATGATAGCGGGGTACCGGCGCAGATTCCGCAGTCGAAGCAACTCTTGCATGAGCTGCTCAGCGACGCTGCGCGCGCGTTTCCTCACCATCCTGCCATCATCTTCTTTGGGAAGCAGATACGTTACCGCGAGCTGGATCATTTGAGCAATCGCTTTGCGCATGCACTGCGGGGATTGGGCATCAAGGCGGGAGATCGTGTCGCAATTGTCTTACCCAATATTCCGCAGTGTGTCATCGCCTTTTATGGCGCGCTCAAGGCCGGGGCGATCGTTGTCCTTGGGAACCCTCTGCTGCATGAACAGGAGCTGCGTCGCCAGATCTGCGACGCTGGAGCCCAGGTCTTGCTCACCCTGGAGTCTTGCCGGGCCATGGCCGCGCGCGTCTGTCCCGACACGAGTATCAGGCAGGTGATCTTCACCGATATCCGGGAGTATCTTCCGCTGCACCAGCGTCCATGGTTGGCCAGCTTCATCGGGGATAGCCCGCTCGCAGGAGAGCCGGAGACCCCCTATGCTCTCAACCCCGCTTCCGATACGTCCCCGCCCCGAGCAGGGGCCATGGCTGGAGATGCTCAGGGCACTGCTCCGTCCGAACATGCCCCATTTCGTGCGTCCTCGTTTCAGCAGCTGTTGCGCCGCCAGCCGAGCATGCCACTGGAGAGTGGGACGACAATGGATGATCTGGCGCTGATCCAGTATACGGCAGGCATGACCGGTCCTCCTAAGGGAGTGATGCTCTCGCACGGAAATCTGGTGGCCAATGTCGTGCAGAGGCGCCATTGGATGACCGACGCGAGGCGGGGGCAGGAGGTGGTGCTCTCGATGTTGCCTCTCTCACATATGTACGGGATTACCACCGGGATGACCATGGCCGTTGCCCTGGCAGGCGCGCTGGTGCTGGTGCCGACAGCGCACACAGACCAGGTCCTGCAAGCGGTGAAGCGCTACCGCCCCACGCTCTTCAGCGGGACGCCGGCCCTCTTCCTGGCCATCGCGCACTATCCCAAGGTCCGGAGTTACAGAATCGCCGCCATTCGCGTCTGTGTGAGCGGCTCGGCTCCATTACCTGTAGAAGTGCAAGAGGCCTTTGAGAAGCTCACGCAGGGACACCTGGTAGAGGCGTATGCGTTGACGGAAGCTTCCCCGTCCACGCACGCGAACCCCCACAAGGGCGAACGGCGCGTAGGGAGCATCGGTCTCCCGTTACCCAGCACTGACGCTCGGATTGTCAACCTGGAGACGGGCGAGCCACTCCCTCCGGGAGCTGCGGGGGAACTGCTTATTCGTGGGCCACAAGTCATGCAGGGCTACTGGAATCTGCCGGAAGAAACCGCCCAGGCACTTCGGGCCAAGTGGCTGCACACGGGTGATGTAGCTCGCGTGGACGAAGATGGCTTCTTTACCATCATCGGCCGCACACAAGACCTGATCCTCTCTGGCCCCTACCAGGTCTACCCCCGCGACGTGGAAGAAGTCTTGTACGAGCACCCCAAAGTCCTGGAGGTAGCCGTCGTGAGCATGCCCGCGAAAGCTGAGCAGGAGGATGGCGGCTCCGCCAGCCCTCCGGTACCCCTGTTCATCAAAGCTTTCGTCGTCCTCAAAGGTGGCCAACGGGCTAGCGCCGAGGAGTTACTGGCCTACGCACGTAAGCTTGCTGATGCAGGAATGAAGCGAACCGGGGCGAGGCTCTCTCCCCGAAGAAAGGATGAGTATGCCTTCAACAAAGCATTTTTTCCCTTTCCTTCTCACACTGGTAGCTGCCGGCGGTATAGCAGCCCTGGCCGCACAGGTGTATCGTCACCCGTGGGAAACGGGCACCAGTGTGCTTCGTGCAGGGATGCTGCTGGCTGGTGCTCATGAAGGGACCTATGAGGTGAGTGGTTCCCCAATCCATTACTACCGTGCAGGACAGCGTGGAACCCCGATCATCCTGATTCATGGCCTGGGTGGCTCTGCTGAAGCCTGGGGGTTCCTCCTGCCACGCTTGCACAAACAATACACAGTGTATGCGCTTGATCTGCCTGGTTTCGGCAGATCGCCTCTGGCACCCGAAGGCACTGACGTCCGCACGCATGTCCTTTACCTGGAACGGTTTCTCGATGCGCTTGGCTCTCCACGGGTGACGCTCGTGGGGAATTCGCTCGGTGGGTGGATCGCGACACGCTTCGCCGTCGAGCATCCTGAGCGCGTGAACCGGATGTATCTGCTCAACAGTGCCGGCTTGAGGCGTGAAGGGGCACAATCACCGTCTACTCCTGATCGCGCAGCGGCACGTCGCTTAATCAAGCATGTGTGGGGCCATGCGTTGCCCGTTCCAGGCTTTGTCCTGGATGCGTTCGTGCGGAACTCACAACGACCAGCCTATCACGGGTTCATCCAGGCGTATGACCAGCAAGAGGATGTAGAGGCGGCCCTGGCCCAGGTGCAGGTTCCTACCACGATTATCTGGGGGGAACGAGATCAGCTCCTGCCAATCACCTGCGCCTATGATTTTCACGCGGGAATAGCGCACTCGAAACTCGTGCTGTTACCTGGTGTTGGACACACACCGCAAATACAGGGAGCGGCAGAGATAGCCAGGATCATCTTGAAGGATGCTAACGGGAAACAGAAAGCATAACGGTACGCTCGAACAGGGTAGAGGAGGTCGAAGGAACAAATAGAGGGTCCTGAAGATGCGGATCTTCGTCGCAGCGCCCAGGTAGCTCAGGCTCTCCTCGAAGTCGAGCAGCAGATCGACGGTGACCTGACCCAGCTTCGTCTCTTCTAAAAAGAACAGGAAGCGATAAGCGGCGCTCTTATAGGTTTCCCGCGTTGACGCCTTATAGCGTCTGAGCCAGAGATCGACGAATTGCTGGTCGGTCATTCCCTGTGGGCAGCGCGGGGTAGGTCACGACTCGTCGCTCAATGACATCCTGTACCATGTGCTTTGCTCCTTTGCGCTCGCTGCTGCTCATCCTCTGGTGCGCGCTTCCCAGTCGGGTACGAACTGGTGCCTGGGGAAGCTTTTCTGAATACAACCAAACAACTTGCTTGTGATACAAACGTGAGATGAGTTCATTCCGTTGTGTTCGCGCTGTGAGATAGCAAGGATAAACTCATTGAGAGTATACTAGAGGGAATACTACCTAGCGACTGCCTGACCACAGGTAGAGCGTAGTTCATGCCTTCTAGAGGGAATACTACCTAGCGACTGCCTGACCACAGGTAGAGCGTAGTTCATGCCTTCCCGACTGCCTGACCATAGGTAGAACGCAGTTCGTCTGGCAGTCTGGCAGTCGGAATATAAGGAATTATGAAAGGAGCAAAACTATGTTCCGGCGGATTTTAGTCCCCTTGATGGATCAACCCGTGCGGAGCAAGCGCTACTCATTGCCGCACGCCTCGCGCGGGCATCGGGAGGATCACTTTTCTTAGTGCGTGTGGTACCCTCCCCCATCAAGATGACTCAGCAGACAGTCGCCTCCTCAACGCGTATGCGAGAAGCCTCAGATGCGGGTGTAGCCGGGGTACCAGCGGCTTCCGACTATCTTGCGCGTCTTGCCGCCTCCGCACTATTGGCGGGAATAGCTACGGAATCCGAGGTGATCACTGCAAGTCCGGCTTGTGTCGAGCCTGAACTTGCTCAACACGGCTCGCTTGTTAGGAATTTCTTCCAACCCTCCGAGAAGGGATTGAAAGCGTAGGGAGAGAAGTCTGCCAGGAACAAGGGAACGCATCATGAGTACCCCATAGAGGTCAAGTGAAGCCAGGAACGCAAGCCCCAGGCAAGAGATAGGTCTCAACAAAGAAAAGACAATGCCGAAGAGACACAGCAGAAGGAGATGCAGACGTGAAAGCTGAAGATGTCATGACCACCAAAGTGATTACAGTCACAGAACACTCGACCAAACAGCAAGCGGCACGCCTGCTAGCACAGCATCGCATTAGCGGTCTGCCCGTCGTCAACGCAGACAACGTGGTGGTGGGGGTGGTCACCGAGTACGATGTCATTAGCATAGAAGGGCAAACGGTTGGGGAAATTATGACCCGTGGCGTCATCAGCGTGACGCCAGATACCGACCTGGAAGAGGTGGGCCAGCTCCTCGTGCATGAGCGCATCAAGCGTTTACCTGTACTTGATCAAGGCCGGTTGGTCGGCATTGTCAGCCGCGCCGACCTCGTCAGAGAGGTAGCGATGCGTTGGGTGTGCCCTGTATGTGGGGAAGTGGTGCATAGCGAGGATCAGCCACAGCGTTGCCCGCGCTGCGGGGCAAAAAATGTGCCCGCTTCGTTTGAGCCGGTGCCTCCAGGATCATAAGCGGCAAATTCTCCCAACGTCCTTCTATCTTGCTCTCGTTGGAGGAGGCTGGCCTCGCAGTGGCGAAGCCCTTGATAAGAAAGGATCAGGTACACTGTGGACACGAAAAGCAACCCGCAAGCGGATGCGCAGGACACTGCCTCTGTCCGCGAGCAGGCGTTTCTCCCCATACCCAAGGGGGAAGACCGCGAGACGCTCCTCGACTATTATTTCCAGATGATGCTGATTCGCCGCTTTGAGGAAAAAACGGGGGAGATGTATCAAAAGGCTCGCATTGGCGGCTACTGCCATCTCAATCTGGGTGAGGAGGCCACTGTGGTCGGCTTCTGCGAAGGTCTGGAGCCGGCAGACTACGTCTATACGAACTACCGTGAGCATGGCTATGCCCTTGGTCGTGGCATCTCGCCCGGTGCAGTGATGGCCGAGCTGTTTGGCAAGGACACTGGCTGCTCGCATGGGCGCGGTGGGTCCATGCATCTCTTCGACCTCGAACGTCACTTTATGGGCGGCTACGCGATCGTCGGCGGGCAAATCCCCCTGGCGACCGGAGCTGCCTTTGCTGTCGCCTATCGCGGCTCCCATGAGGTCGTGGCCTGTCAAATGGGAGATGGCACGACCAATACCGGCGCCTTCCATGAATCGCTCAATCTCGCCAGGATCTATCATCTGCCCATCGCCTATTTCGTGGTGAACAATCTGTACGGGATGGGGCTGCGTGTCGAGCAGGGTTCTGCCGTGAGCGAACTGTACCGCAAGGCCTGCGCCTACGAGATGCAGAGCTGGCGCGTGGATGGCAACGATGTGCTAGCAGTGCGCGATGTGATGCGCACCGCAGCAACGCTTGCGCGCGAAAAGCACGAACCAAGCCTCGTGGAAGCTGTGAGTTTCCGCTTCCGCGGGCACTCGGTGGTGGATCCGGATCGCTACCGGGACAAAGAGGAGGTGCAGAAAGGGCGTGCATCTGATCCGATCACGGCGTTCGCGGCACGCCTCACGGCGGCTGGTCTCCTCGATGAGATTGGTGTCCGCGAGATCGAGGAACGGGTACAGCACGAGGTGGATGCGGCGATCACGTTTGCCGAGGAGAGTCCTTTTCCCTCGGTTGAGGCATTTATGAGTGACCTTAATGGGTATGTCTATGCGCCTAACGAAGCAGCGGTGAAAGGAAAATAAGCATGGCTGAGATCACCTATCGGCAGGCATTGCATGATACGCTGCGTGAAGAACTGCTACGCGATGAGAATGTCTTCCTCCTTGGAGAGGAGATCGCTGTTTTCGAGGGGTCGTATAAGATCACCGCGGGGCTGCTCAAGGAGTTCGGTCCCAAACGCGTGGTGGACACCCCAATTGTCGAAAATGGCTTTGTCGGCATGGCGACGGGTGCCGCCATGCTGGGGCTGCGGCCGATCGTCGAGATCATGACGATCAATTTTATCATTCTGGCCATGGATGAAATTGTCAATCATGCGGCCAAAATCTACGCCATGTTTGGGGGGCAGTGCCCGATCCCGCTGGTCATTCGCACCCCCGGCGGCGGTGGTCAGCAGCTTGCTGCCACCCATTCGCAGAACCTGGAAGTCTGGTTCGCGCATGTGCCTGGGCTCAAAGTGGTAGCCCCCTCGACGCCCGCTGATGCCAAGGGCTTGTTGCGGACCTCGGTGCGCGACAACAACCCGGTCATCTTTCTGGAGAACCTGGCCCTCTACAATACCAAGGGGGAGGTACCGGACGATGGGTATACCATCCCTATTGGGCAGGCGAAGGTAACCAAAGAGGGTACTGATCTGACGGTGATCAGCTACTCGCGCATGGCAGCGGTGGCGCTCAATGTGGCGCGCCGGTTGGAAGAGGAGCACACACTCAGTGTCGAAGTGGTAGATCTGCGTTCGCTGCGCCCGTTGGATCAGGAGACGATCCTCAGCTCGATCAAGAAAACCAGTCGGGCGATTGTCTTTGAAGAGGATTGGCGCTCGTTCGGCATCGGCGCGGAAATTGCCGCGCTGGTGCAGGAAGAGGCATTCGATGACCTGGACGCGCCTGTCAAACGTGTGGCGAGCCTGGAAGTGCCGCTGCCGTACTCCAAACCGCTTGAACTGGTGACGCTGACAGGGGCCAAGCAATTGGAAGATGCGATCAATGAACTCGCACCGCGTCGCAGGAGGTCAGCATCATAGCCCTGCGTGAACGACGCTGTCGCATCTAACCTTGCGGCTCACATGCATGAAAGGAGTGAAACAACCGATGGGTGAAGTATCCATGCCCCGGCTCAGCGATACCATGCAAGAGGGTACGATTGCCCAGTGGCTGAAGCAGCCAGGTGATGAGATCAAGAAGGGCGATATTCTGGCCGAGATTGAGACGGACAAGGCCACGATGGACCTGGAGGCCTACGAGGAAGGCACCTTGCAACAGATTCTGGTGCAGGAGGGGGAGACCGTGCCCATTGGTCAGGCCTTGGCGCTCATTGGCATGGGCGCGGTGGTCCAGTCGCCAGTGCCAGCAGCCGCCAGGAGCGGGACCGATGGAGCAGGTGCAGCGCCAGCTGTCGCGGCAAGCCCACCGAAAGCAGAGACGAATATCCAGAGTACGCACCCGGAGACCGCCAGAGTCAGTGAGCTGGGCACGGTCAAAGCCTCCCCACTGGCCCGTCGGATGGCCGAAGAGCATAGGATCGACCTTCACCAGGTGCAAGGGACGGGCCCCGGTGGCCGCATTGTACGCGATGATATTGAGGATCTGCTTGAGCAACGCGCTGCGCCTCCTGCGCCCGCATCCACGCCAGCTGCCGCTCCACAGGCGATTCCTGCACCTGCTGCGCCACCGAGTGCACCACCTCCAGAGACAGAGGTCCGCAAGCTCTCTCGTGTACAAGTGCTCATCGCCCGCCGGCTGACCGAGTCGAAACAGTCGATCCCGCACTTTTATGTCAGCAGCGAGGTCGATATGACCGACGTCCTGCTGCTGCGCCAGACCCTCAACGCCAACCTTGACGAAGAGGGAGTGAAGGTTACCGTCAACGATTTGATCGTGAAGGCCTGTGCGCTGGCGCTGGAAAAATTCCCCGAGGCCAACAGTACGATCCAGGGGGAGCAGCTCATCCTGTATAAACATATCAATGTTGGCATCGCCGTCGATGCACCGACCGGGCTGGTGGTGCCGGTGATCCGCGATACCAACACCAAGGGAGTACGCTCAATTGCCCGCGAATCCAAAGCCCTCAGCGCGCGGGCGCGGGCGAACAAGCTCTCCCCGATCGATCTAGAGGGTGGGACTTTCTCGGTTTCGAACCTGGGCATGATGGATGCCTCAAGCTTTATTGCGGTAATCAACCCACCGCAAGCCGCGATCCTGGCGGTGGCCTCCACCAGGAAGCAGTATGTGCCGGTCGAGGGGCAGCCAGTGCTCCGCGATCTGATGACGGTGACCCTCTCGGCCGATCATCGCATCCTCTATGGAGCAACGGTGGCACATTTTCTGCAGGAGGTCAAGCGCTTGCTGCAGACCCCTTATAGCCTACTAGGCTAGTAGAAAGAGACTTTTAAGGAGCTACCACTATGGCAGATACAGTATCTAACGGTCAAAGTCCTCTTGAAGCCTGGAGCAAGCTCATTCAGAGTACAATGGAGGGATATTCAGCCGGGCAAGCGCTTACCCGGCCCTCACAGGAGAGCGAGAAAGATCCTTGGATTGCCCTGATTGACCAACTCTGGATGGCCAATCCTTACAGCAAATTGTTGCCCATCGACCCGGCTGAGATTACGCGTGCTTTCCAGCAGATCTGGCTTGATGCTGTACGCAATCCGGGTCGTGCCTGGACCACCTATCTTGATTTCGTTGGGCAGTCCACGCAGTCGATGACGACGGCTACTCTGAAGTTCTGGGGAGGTGATCAAGACGCCGAGTCAGTTGTTGAGCCAGAGAAAGGCGATAAACGCTTCAGCGCCCCAGACTGGCAGCAGAATCCCATCTTTGACACACTCAAACAGAGTTACCTGCTTGCAGCGACTACCTTACTCAAGACCGCTGCGGAGATCGAGGGTTTGGATGAGCGCCAGCAGCGCAAGTTGATGTTCTACCTGCGCCAGTTCCTGGATGCGATTAGCCCCACGAACGTTCTGTTCACCAATCCGCAGGTGATCCACGAGACTATTACGAGCGGTGGGCAAAACCTGGTGAAAGGGATGGAACATCTGCTGCGCGATCTCAAAGCCGGGCAGATCAAGATGACCGACACCACTGCGTTTGCTCCCGGACGTAACCTTGCGCTGACAGCAGGCCAGGTGATCTATCGGAACAAGCTGATCGAGTTGATCCAGTATGCACCGACAACGGAGAAGGTCTACGCCATTCCCTTGCTCTTCATTCCGCCGTGGATCAATAAGTATTACATTCTCGATATGCAGCCACACAATAGCCTCATCAAGTTCCTGGTGGATTCCGGCTTCACGGTCTTTGTGATCAGTTGGAAGAACCCGGATGCTTCGATGGAAGATACCGCCTTTGAGGACTATCTGACAGTGGGGCCGCTGTCCGCGCTGGATGTCGTCAAAGAGATCACCGGTTCGCAGAAGGTCAATGCCGTGGGCTATTGCATCGGTGGGACGCTGCTCTCGATGGCGTTGCCTTATCTGGCAGCTAAGGGGGATGGGACGGCTCATTCGGCGACATTCTTTGTGTCGTTGCAGGATTTTAGCGAGGTGGGAGACACATCGGTCTTCATTGATGAGCCGCAGATCACGTATATCGAGGGGCAGATGCTGGAGCGGGGCTACCTGGATAGCCGCGCGATGTCGACGATGTTCAACATGCTACGCGCCAACGATTTGATTTGGAGCAACGTCGTCAATAACTATTTGTTGGGCAAGGAGCCACCTGCCTTCGACTTGCTTTACTGGAATGCTGATGGGACACGTATGGCTCGTGTGGCGCATTCGTTTTACCTACGCAATACCTACCTGGAGAACAATCTCGTCAAGCCGGGTAAGATTGTCCTGAACGGTGTCCCCACCGATCTAAAGCAGATCCGCCAGGATATCTATGCCGTTGGGACGCAGCAAGATCATATCGTCCCCTGGAAGTCGGCCTGGCGGATCTCTCAGCTTACCAGTGGGAAGGTGCGCTTTGTTCTGGGGGGAAGCGGTCATATTGCTGGCATTATCAATCCACCGAGCAAAGGGAGGGGGGGATATTGGACGAATGATAAAGCTGTGAAGAGCGCTGACCGGTGGTTTGAGAGCGCCAGGCAACACGATGGCAGTTGGTGGACGGACTGGGTGGAGTGGCTGAAGCCGCGCTCTGGTGAACAAGGCGCCCTGCCATCAATGGGCAGCGAAGCCCATCCGCCGATCGCTCCGGCGCCAGGTATCTACGTGCTGGAGAAGTGACAGTGCCTCAGCGGAACGCCAATTACATTGTGAATTTGGGAGGGGCACAAGCTGCTGATGTAGCAGCATTGATCATGGAGGCCCATCAAGCCGTCCTCGTACAGCTTGGCGTGGACCTGGAATAGGATGTTGAGTTACATAGCGAATGGAAGGTATAATCACGAGGTACCGTTGCTAAGAAGTACGTCTGGGCTGATCGATCTGTAATGCTATTCTACTATCCGCACAAGCGAAGCATGGTGTCTGGTAGCAGTGCAGAATGGAGGGTGACAGACTTGATCCAGCCGTTGATATACCTCTTTCCTGAGGAGATCAGGCGGCCCCGAGGGGACGTTGGCGGCAACCGTAGCGCCAGCCCGGAACCCGTATAGGACTCCGAGTTGAGAGATTTCGTTTTCATAGTCGGACGCTTGCGAGGGATCTCGTGCTCTTGGTGCTCCATTTCCTGCAACAGAGAGGCGACGCCCAACAGGGCAATGTTGATCGCCGCGGCGTAGTCTCTGGCCCCATTCCAGCCACACGCGCAGCGGAGCCAGGGGCCTGCATCAAGCTCTTTGGCGTCCAGAGCAGGCGAGGCATAGGTATGAGCTGGCAGGCCGCACTTCGGACACGTGTGCGTCGTGCCTCTGGGGTGCTGCCAGAGCAGGCGCAGCCCACTCAGATGACACTTGTAGTGCAGCGTGCGCCAGAGCGCTCCTCGGATCTGCGAGTTATTGCGCCAATGCACCCACCTGCCCTTGACTCCCCGGCCCCGGCCCTCCGACTTGAGCGACTTGAGGGATTCACCTGCAATCAATTCTGCTCCCCACACGCTCGCCAGGAGGATCAGCATGTTCGCCGCCAGGTGGGACAAATCGTTGTTTCTGGCCTCATACTTGCGCCAGCAGCAGGCAATTTCTTGCCTAAGGACAGCAGGTTTCCTTTCCGAGGCTTCCCTCCTTGGGTCGCCGACCGGAAATCGGTCACGCCTGGCTTCCAGTTGAGCGACCTTCTTTTTGAGCCGATCAATGTGGCGGCGCGTGTGGGCTTGTCGTCCATCCAAGCCCCCAGTATTCAGGAACAACGGGGGAGAGAGCCGGTTCCCTGAAAGGTCCACCACCGTTGCCGTCACCAGCGTCCTGACTCCCCAGTCCCATCCCAGTACCCGTCGCACCTGCTTGGGGTCGGGAAGTGGAGCGACAGGAACCTCAACAATGAAGTCGAGGACGGCGTACCGTGTCCCGTCGGGCTCGGCAATCTCACGCAAGGTGGGGGCCAGGACCGCTCCCGTTTGCAGGTGTTCAACGATTGGATCAGGCAAGGGCAGCCGCATCTGTGGTTCGGTCCACTCTTTTGCCCAGACCCCCTGCTTGTCGGGGAAGCGAAACGCGAAATAGCAGCAGCGCCCGCCCTTCCAGATCGAGACGGAACCGATACGCCTGGCCATGCTCGCCGCCATCGTCCCCTGCGTAGGGCAAAATGCCCACCTTGAGCATGGGGATGGGCTGCATTTCCTCGTAGGTGTCGGGAAAACAGCCATGTTTGAGGTAGAAATTGCATGCCTGCTCGATGAGGCTTTGCAGTTCCACCGCACTGCCCCCATCGCTGTTCTCTTCCCGCAAGGAGGCCAGAGCGGCCTTGATCGCTGTGCGGTTCTTCCCTGCTGGTTTTTGCGCTCGGCTTGTCCCCGTAAGATCCGCCCAGCTTGCTCAGCTTCACAGCGCCATTGCCGATCTCCATGGGGCTCCCTTGAGCCGATCATCGCTGTGACCTGTCTGTAGGCATACTTGGTCTCCCGTTCGCCAAAGTCGTCGAGCCGCTCCCACAGGGCAGCTACCGTGGCATTGATGACCTCGAGCGAGGAATCGAGCAAGCGCAGGGCAGCGGCTTGCACCGCATCAGGGAGGCGAAGCTCGTAGCTTAAAGGCTGAACAGTTCGGCCTGCGCGCATAGTTACTCCTCAGAGGAACATCTGTCCTTGTTGGCACAAGTATAGCATAGCTCATGGTTGCGGGCAACTGTCAGAAACCCTTCTTAAGAATGTAATTTTCCCGCGATTTCAGCGCCCGTTCCCGTAATAGTGATACTGAGGCTGTGTTCTTCATACCAGGAGACAGAACGCGGTTGGAAAGCTCACTCGATCTGAAGAGTGGCGCGACATCCGTCACAAGGAGACTGTTTGAGAACGGCACAGCCGAGGCTCCCGAGCCTGTGTCCGTTCATGCGTTCTGACTAGTTGGAGGTTCCAATGCCTATCCCGAGCTATGTCACCAATACGAAGCTCCGTGCCTGGGTCGAAGAGATGGTTACGCTGTGCAAGCCCGACCAGCTGCACTGGTGCGACGGCTCTCAGACGGAGTACGACCTCCTGTGCGAGCAGATGGTCGCCTCTGGCACCTTCCTCCGGCTCAACCCCGAGAAACGCCCCAACAGCTTCCTGGCCCGCTCCGACCCCAGCGATGTCGCCCGTGTCGAAGACCGCACCTTCATTTGCTCTCTGAGCAAGACCGACGCCGGCCCAACCAACAACTGGGTCACCCCAGGGAGATGAAGGAGACGCTCCGCGGCTTGTTCGACGGTTGCATGCGCGGGCGGACGATGTACGTGATCCCCTTCAGTATGGGACCTCTCGGCTCGCCGATCGCCCACCCTGGCGTCGAGTTGACCGATTCGCCCTATGTCGCGGTGAGTATGCGCATCATGACCCGTATGGGTCGTGTCATCTACGACGTGCTGGGGAAGGACAGCGACTTCATCCCGTGCGCGCACTCGGTCGGCATGCCGCTTGCTCCAGGCCAACAGGACATCCCATGGCCATGTAACAAAGAGACCAAGTACATCGTACACTTCCCCGAGGAGCGCGCGATCTGGTCCTGCAACGGGTGTGGGGTCCTCAATAGAGCGATGCAACCGATTATCTGAGACTCCCTGTGATGAATCACAGGGGTTCTTGCGCCACCAGCAACGCTTCCGACACCTCCGAGGAGGCAGTCGGCTCTTGTTGTGGATCTGCAAGACGTTCGGGCCGACACGCTCGGACTCCGGGGATACCGAAGCGGCGCAGGAAGCCCTGCGCGCTCGCATGTTCTCGGGTTGCTTCCAGGGCGGCCGACAAGCACGCCTCCATGCTCTGCCAGTGAATGTCCAACTGGCCCCTGGAAGGAAAGGTGAGTCTAATGGGATCGAGCACGCTGGCCAGCCAGGCACTGTACAGGTCCCGCTGGATCAGCCCGTCACTGCCGAGCCCGCAGTGGGGACAGCGATGAAATCGTTGCGCGAGCGGCTTGCGCGTGTAGTTGCCACAGCGGTGGCAATACTGCGAGAGCCTGGTGTGAAAGGGGGAGATTTCGTGCAGCTGGGCGGTGCGAGTTCTTGCAACCACGCACTTGACGGCGTCTACAAAACGCCCAGGGGCACGTAATCCCACGCTCTTGCCAAAGCAGCGCTGCCAGCCCTTGTAGCTGACTTTCTCGATCCGCAGATCATCGCCCAGGCGCATAATCTCATGAGCAAGTTTGCCATGCAGGCTGCGGCGGTGTGCCGCCAGCTTGCGCTCCGTTGTTGCTAGCCGGCGCCGGGTCTTCTGGTAGCCTCGGCTCTCCCGCCAGCGCCGTCGGCCCTGGCCTGTGGCTCTCTTGCGGATGCGGCCTTGTGCATCGTAGTGCTCGGGGTTGTTGGCCCGGCGTTGCCGCTCCAGTTTGCGCTGCAGGCGGCGGCGCGTGCGTGCATCGGGAGCCAGTTCCTCGGCCAAGAGCAGCAGGCGCGCCGGGCCCTGCTGCGGGACAATGGCTACCGTCGATGGCCCCAGGTCAAGTCCCACCACCCCCTTGCCAAGCCTATTTTTGGGTTTCTGCAAGGGATGTCCTTCGAGAAGGAGCTGGACCGTGTACACCAAGCCCCGGCAGTCGGCACCTTGCGCCTGGGGGGATGACGCCCAATGCCGCAGCAGGCGCACATACTTGACGCGGCTCTTGAGGGCGTGGTGGACCACCTCGTCCTGCCAGTCGATCAGCACGGGAAACTGCTCGTCGTGCCAACTCAGCCAGCCCTGGTTGCCATCGGCCCCCGCTTGCAAGTGAAAGCGCAAGCCCGAGGTGTTGGTCTTGCCCTCCACAGAATCCAACCCTCGACCCTTGCTACGAAAGCGCACGCGACGGGCCTGGCCCACGCACACCCGATTGGCCGCCTGGTAGGCGCGGCTCGCGAGCTTCTGCGCCATGAGGCTGTCGATGTGCTCCGCCAGCCACTTGGTGCGCAAGCGTTTGGCCGCCTCGTGCAAACCGTATTCCGAGAAGCCATAGTGCGTGCGCAAGCGAGCGAAGGCCTGTGTGCGTGCAGGTTTGTCAGAACGGGGAATACGGCGAGCAGCCTGCCAGGCCGGGTCGGCTTTCATGCGCTTGAGGCGCTTCATGGCCTCGGCGAGCAGGGAATTATAGAGCTGGCGGACGCATTCAAAATGAGCATGCAACTGGGACGCCTGCCGTGGGTTCACCGGGCCGTGGCAGGGAGAGGATAAACGAGGGCGTTGGCTTGTGTCGCATGCTCCCTCCAGATAGAACATTCTTTCCATGAGGGACTATAGCACACCCAGCAGCAGGTGTCAAGCAGAGACACAAGCACACCATATGTGGAAAGAAGCGTTTCATCCCCGGGATGGAATCCACGGGGCTTTCACGCTTCTTCTTCTGTAAAGGGTATCGTACGCCGTCTGCGTGTCAAACTGGAGCCCGATCCTGCTCATCCGCAGTACATCATCACCGAGCCTCATCTCGGGTATCGACTGAACGCTTCTCTGTGAGCAGTCGTTCAAACACCATACCCTCCACCAGGCTCAGGGAAGGGCGCATCGTGCTCTACTACATGAATAAGCGCTTCACCCGACAAAACTTCGTGTGGCCCCGTAAGAAGCGATCGCAGGTCCTGCTCTCGCGCCCATAGAACAAACGATTTGTTGGCCTCTTCCGCCGATGCTTTGTTGTCAAAAATAGTTATACCCATCACCACGTTATCCTCCAGACTCAAGATGTCGTAAGACACAAAGCCTGGTAGAGTCTTTAGTGCGGGTACCAGGCCCTCCCTGGCCCGTCGTGCTATCTCATCAGTACCGCCAAAATGCTTGCTGCGCCGTACTGTTACATACATAGGTCGCTCCTTTCTTTACTTCGTAATAGGTCTGTAGTCTATTCAATGGCACCCCTACAATGCTGTTTCCCGCAGCTCATGTATGAACTCTAATTTGGTCTGTATCTCGGCTCCTCCTGCAGGCGATTGAGAAACCGGCGAGCAGTATACTGGTCAACACGCTTACCAATACGTACCAGCAGGATGTTCCCAGGCTCCATGCTAATATCTGGCTCAGTTGTCGCATATTCCTCAAAGCCTTCTGACGCAAATAACTGCGCGATCAGTTTGCGATAGCGCGGGATTGAGATATGTAGCCCTTCAGTATCCCAGTGCCATGATAACCCCATCGCAAAAAGAATCATATCGTCTAATGCATCGAGTTCAAGCGCAAACGCTAACAGATGACGTGCGATACCCAATCCTCGCCACTGCGAACTGACCTCGATGGTTACTTCGTAGACATTCTCGAAGCCCTCCCACCAATCGCTACCAGGGGCCAATGTTACCTGACCGACAATCTCCCCGCTATGCGTATGCGCCAGGGTCAATGCGCAATCTGGACTCTTCGCAATACTGAGCAGAAGTTGGTGCTCACGTTCTGGAATCCGGGCAAAAGCATGCAGGCCACTATCTGCTCTGAGACGCTCCACCAGGGATGGTGGACAAAAATCACGCAGTAAAAGTTGTCCTGCTGGCGTCTCAAGTGTTTCGGTACGTGAAGGCGTCTGACTGCCTTGCAGGTGGAGCAAGCCATACATGTCTGCCAGTGGTGACTGGCGTTGGGTTGAAGGAAAGGCGTGACGCACAGGGGGTGGCACCACTAGATGACGCACCAGTGCAACGGTACGCCGATTCGTGTGAGTAATTGTCCATCTTCGTGGCTGAGCGGGAAAATCCTCCGCTCGATCCTGAAACATGAGAGGGAAATAAGGAGAGGTAGGCGCTTTCCCCAGTGCCTGTTGGGCAGCCTCCTCCTGCTCCTCGGAAGCCTGCCAGGCGGGTCGCCAGTGTGTCACCCACTCTTGTGGCAGTTGTTCAGGTAGGAGTTGCTCTGACATCTCAGCCCAGAGCATACCCCAGGCACGCGGTACAACGCGATAAAGATCATAACCTCCACCACCCAGAGCCACCCAACGACCGTGACAATAGCTATGTGCCAGTTGATGCGCCAATTGTATCTGCGCCTGGATACCTCGCATAGTCAGTTCCAGGTGCGTCAAAGGGTCCCAGGCATGCGTATCGCACCCATGCTGGCTGATAATGACACCGGGGGCAAACGACATGACGAGCGGAGGAAGGAGTGAGTTCATTGCCTCGATATACGAATCATCCTCGGTGAAAGGCTCCAGGGGGACATTGACGGAGTAGCCGCGGCCTGAGCCTTTGCCTAATTCAAGCACATCACCTGTACCGGGGAAGAGGTACCGCCCAGTTTCATGGAGTGAGACGGTCATGACACGCGGGTCATCGTAGAACGCACGCTGCACTCCATCACCATGATGTGCGTCAAAGTCGATATATACTACCTTGGCTTCGGTAGCACGGAGTACATGAGCTATAGCAACAGCAGCATCGTTGTAGACGCAGAAACCAGAAGCCTGCTCGGCCCAGGCATGATGCAACCCGCCAGCGGGATGAAATACATGTAGTGGCCGTTCGTTTTCTGAGTTGAATGTTCCACCTTCTGGTAGACCCATCACAGCGCTCAACGCTACCAGCGTGCCACCTGCAATACCTGCAGACACCTCGTGCATTCCTGGCAGCGCCGGGGTATCTCCTTCAGCAAAGCCATATTGTTCTGCCAGGGCATTTTCATTGTGCCCTTCTGCTGTGCCCAGCCGTTGTACAGCAGCAATGTAATCGCTCGTATGAACCAGGCCTAATTCGTCCACTGAAGCGGCACGTAAGGATAGGCACTGTCGTTCATCACTGCTGTGCCACAATCCGCTGTTTTCCAGTAAATCCATAAGAGCGACGAGGCGGCGTGGCTGCATGGGATGCCCTGAGCCAAAGTCATAATCCAGTTCAACAGGGTCAAAGATAAGGCGGGCCCTGGCGTCAGTATGTGCGTTTGTCATGTGTACCACTTTCTAACTGGGGTCCACAAACGTAAACTGAATATGCTTCTCCTGTAATCGTAAGAGCAGGGGAGCAGGATGAATAGTGCCCAGGCGCACTGTTGCAATGCGTGGGAGATTGCCCTCCAGGGGTGCGGCCAGTAAACTTTGCACCTTTATATGCAGTTCCGCAGCCAGAAGAAGCAGGTTGGCCAGGGGAGTCATATCTCCAGCAGGAAGCGATATTCTTAACTGCATCCCTGGCTGAAAGGCACCGAGAGCGCGAGCCATGGCCATAAGAATATCGCTGCGTGTAAGCAGTCCAACCAGAACTGCTGGTGGCTCACCTTCAGCGTTCTGCTCTCTACTTTCCGCATCATCATATTCCACAACCGGCAAGCAGTTCAAACCGCGCTCAACAAGTATCTGTGCCGCTGCCGCTACACTGGTCGTTGGAGTCACAGTAATAGAGGCGGAATGCATTACTTCAGCGACATGCCGCTCCTGCCAGGGTCGCTGCAGGACATCACCAGCACTCTGCGTCCCGATGGCTGCTGCCATATCGATATCTTGCGAAGTTAATAACCCTTCTAGCACAGCCTTCGACTTTTGCGTTTGTTGTTCCGTAACCCATGTCCTCTGTGTAGGTGAGGCCCTTACGACAGGCAGATGATGAAACTGGTACTGGCGTAACAGGTTTGCAGCATGGCTAAGCGTATCATCAGGTGTAACCGTTACCAATGTGGTAGTCATCACTTCGCTTACGATCATGGCTCACTTCCTTGGTTATATATGAGTTAGCCTGGCGAAGGTTAACGGTCGGGAAGCGCACCGCTCTGGGAGGCAGGTAAGGTCCTACGTCTCCAATGTGCTGACGTCACCGATTGGCTCACCGAGTTCCCTGGCTCGGACGAGACGCCGCATAATCTTGCCGGAGCGCGTTTTGGGCAGGCTCGGCACGAACTCAAGCTCGTCCGGTGTAGCTAGCGCGCCAACAACCGCGCGCACGTGTTGTTTTAGCTCTTTTGCCAACCCGTCTGAAGGCTCGATACCATTTTTGAGGATAACAAACACTTTGACACGTTCGCCTTTTACCTCGTCTGGCTTGCCGATGGCCGCTGCTTCTGCCACAGCAGGGTGGCTCACCAGGCTCGATTCGATTTCCATCGAACCCAGGCGGTGGCCACTGACCTTGATCACATCATCCACGCGACCCTGAATGCGGGTATAGCCGTCACTGTCTATCGTCGCAGCATCGCCAGCGAAGTACACATCCTCGATGGTGTTCCAATAGGTCTCGTAACGAGCTGGATCGCCAAAGATCGTGCGCATCTGAGCAGGCCATGGCTGGCGTACGATCAAAAATCCACCCTTGCCCTTGCCAACACTGTTACCGTTCTTGTCTACGACATCAGCCTCGATCGTCGGCAGCGGGCGGCTTGCGCTGCCTGGCTTGAGCGGCAGAACCGGGGTCG
>WNGN01000568.1_pt1 | contig 22877 bp, 18 predicted proteins | sample 5400561 | NCBI WGS metagenome assembly WNGN01 (sample SAMN13153379, study PRJNA577476) | soil metagenome | isolation source: 115 cm soil or saprolite under Garry oak tree replicate 2 | place: USA:California | collected 2016-06-15 | reverse complement strand
TTCGCTTGGCCCGTTCTCTTGGCCTGTTATTAAGGCACTTGATTAAGACACTTGGCCGATCCCGGTCGAAACCCGGCGCCAGCCATGCTAAGGGGCTGCGCCGGCTGAAGCTTTAGCAGCCATTTTCTGGATATTTGGACTTCGAGATGACCCTGACCGCCGCCCCTCGTGCGACCGGACCCGCCGCATGGGCGGATGCTCTGCTATTGTCGTTCGCCCAGGCAGGCTACGTCCAGGCCGAACCGGCGATCCTGCAGCCTGCCGAGCCGTTCCTCGACCTTTCGGGCGAGGACATCCGGAAAAGCCTTTATCTCACGACCGATGCCAGCGGCGAGGAGCTGTGCCTTCGCCCCGACCTCACCATTCCAGTGGCGCGGGATTATCTCGCCTCCAGCCGCGCCGGCCAGCCTGCTGGCTTCTGCTACCTCGGGCCGGTATTTCGTTACCGCGGCAATCGACCGAGCGAGTTTTTGCAGGCCGGCATCGAATCCTTCGGGCGGCAGGATCGCGCCGCAGCCGACGCCGAAATGCTTGCGCTGGCGCTTGAGGCCACCAGCGCGTTCGGGCTGACCGAGGTCGAAATTCGCACCGGAGATGTGGCGCTGTTCATCGCGCTGATCGATGCCCTCGATCTCTACCCGGTGTGGAGGCGGCGGCTCATCAAGGATTTCAACCGCAAGATCAGCCTGGAGCAGGATCTCGAACGGCTCACGCTTGCGACCGGATCGAGCCGCAACGAATATGAAGGTGTGCTCGCCGCCCTTGCCGGCTCCGACCGCAAGGCGGCGCTGGCGCTGGTGACCGATCTGATGTCGATCGCCGGCACCACCAACGTCGGCGGGCGCTCGGTCTCGGAAATCGCCGATCGCTTCCTCGAACAGTCGACATTGAAGGGCGGCGCCCTGCCGCGCGATGCGCTTGACGTGATCAAGCGATTCCTCGCGATCGCGGGCGATCCGCGCGATGCGGTGGCGCGGTTGCGCGCGCTGGCCGCCGATACCAAACTCAACATCAGCGCCGCGATCGACCAGTTCGAAAGCCGCGTCGGCTTCATGGCCGCGCGCGGCATCGATACCGGCATGACACGCTTTTCCACCTCGTTCGGGCGCGGCGTCGACTATTATACCGGCTTCGAATTCGAACTGCACGCCAAGAGCAATGGTGTCGAGCCGCTGGTGGCGGGCGGGCGCTATGATGGACTGATGACTCAGCTTGGGGCCGCTACGCCTATCCCCGCCGTAGGGTTTTCGGTCTGGATCGAAGCCTTGACGCAGCTTGGCCGCAAGCCGGCTGCAACCGGCTTGCGCGGGAGCCCGTCATGACGACGCCATTCGTTCTCGCGGTTCCGTCGAAAGGCCGGCTGCAGGAAAACACCGAGGCGTTCTTCACGCGTGCCGGACTTGCGCTGGCGAAGCCGCGTGGCGCCCGCGACTATCGCGGCACCATCAGCGGGCTCGACAATGTCGAGATCGCCTATCTCTCGGCGAGCGAGATTGCCTCGCAGCTTGCGCGCGGCGCGGTGCATCTCGGCGTCACCGGCGAAGATCTGGTGCGTGAAAGCATCGTCGACGCCGACAAACGCGTCGCGCTGATTCATAACCTCGGCTTTGGCAGCGCCAATGTCGTGGTCGCCGTACCGCAGGCCTGGATCGATGTCCGCACCATGGCCGATCTCGACGACGTCACCACCGGATTTCGCGCGCAGCATAACCGGCGGATGCGGGTTGCGACCAAATACATCAACCTCACCCGGACCTTCTTTGCGTCCCACGGTATCGTCGACTACCGGATCGTCGAGAGCGCCGGCGCGACAGAAGGCGCTCCGGCGGCAGGAACGGCCGAAATGATCGTCGATATCACGACGACCGGCGCCACGCTTGCCGCCAACGGTCTCAAGGTGCTCGACGACGGCGTGATCCTGCGCAGCCAGGCTAACCTCGTCGCCTCGCGTGAGGCTGACTGGTCGAGCGAGGCCCGCGAGACCGCGCGCGTGATCCTGGATCATATTGCGGCCCGGGCCCGCGCCAGCAAGTACCGGGAAGTCCGCACCCGATTTACAGGATGCGATGCCGCGCTGCTTGCCGAGGCCCATAATCGCTTCGGCGTGGTCTCGCCGTTCGGCGGCCCGACATTGTCTGGAATGGTAACGCTGCACTGTCCGCCGATGCAGCTTTACGCGCTCGGCAGCTTTCTTCGCGCCCATGGCGCCGAGACGGTGTCGGTGGCGTCGCTCGACTACGTGCTCGACCGCGACAATCCGCTGTTCGCCAAGCTTGAGGAGTTCCTGCGGCGGTGAGGTGGAGCGTGTTCTTGTTCATCGTTGCGACAGCAAGCAACGAGTAGCATATGCTGCCCATGTGGGCAGGTTTGGAACCTGATCGATGATGCTGGGCACGGATGTTTCTGGCCTATCGACCACCGCGGCGACGGCTGCGGGGCAAGGGCTGTCGATCGTCGTACCGCTTTATAACGAGGCGGCCGGGCTGGCATTTCTGCACGCGCGGCTTGGTGAAATGGCAAAAGCGCTGCGGCAGCGCCATGGGCTGCCCTGCGAGGTTGTCTATATCGATGACGGCAGCGCCGACGCCACGCTCAGTATTGCGCGCGGACTTGGCGCCGACGCGATTGACGTTCAGGTGGTGTCGCTGTCGCGCAATTTCGGCAAGGAAGCCGCGCTGATGGCGGGATTGGACCATGCGCGGCGCGGCGCGGTCCTGTTCATGGACGGCGATGGTCAGCATCCGCCCGACCTGGTCGAGAAGCTCGTCGGTCACTGGATCGATGGCGGCTACGACGTGGTCTATACCGCCAAGGCCCATCGCGACAATGAATCGTTTCTGCGACGTGCGGCCGTGCGCGGCTTCTACGCGCTGATCAATTGGGGCGCGCGGCAGAAAATCCCCGAAGATGCCGGCGACTTCCGCCTGCTGTCGCCGCGCGCCGCGGCGGCACTGCGCCAGCTTCCCGAGCGCAATCGCTTCTTCAAGGGCCTCGCCAGCTGGATCGGTTTCCGCCAGATCCGTGTCGACTACGAACCCGCGGCCCGCGCGCACGGCGTCACCACCTTCAGCCCCGGCCGGCTGGTCGGGCTTTCGATCGAAGGCCTTACGTCTTTCTCGGTGGCGCCGCTGCGTTTTGCGAGCCTGCTCGGCGTGGCGCTCGCTTCCGTCGCCTTCCTGTTCGGCCTTTCAATCCTCTGGGAAACCTGGGTCGACGGAAAATCGGTTCCCGGCTATCCCTCGCTGGTGGTCGGCCTGATGACCATTGGCGGCGTGCAGCTCATCATGATCGGCATCGTCGGGGAATATATCGGAAAGATTCTGTCGGAGTTGAAAGCCCGCCCGATCTATTTCGTGGCTGAACACAGTGTCAAACGCATCGAGGCGGAAACCGGCGCAAGCGCCAGCGAGAGGACCGCCGCCGAATGAACGACGCCGCGCCGCTGCGCCGGATCTGGCTGTGCGCCGACGATTACGGTCTCAGTCCCGGCGTCAACCGCGCCATTCGCGACCTGATCCAGCGTGGCCGTCTCAATGCCACGTCGGTGATGGTGGTCGGCCCGGCCATCGGCCGCGACGAAGTCAGCGCACTTCAAGCCGCCGCCGCCAACAGTCGCCGGTGCTCGATCGGCTTGCACACCACGTTGACGGCGCCGTTTCGCCCCTTGACCATGCATTTTCAGCCGCTCGATGGCGGCATGTTCTTAGGGTTTCCGAAGCTGCTGCGCGCGGGCCTGCTACACTCGCTCGATCCTGAAATCATCCGCGCAGAACTGATGGTGCAGCTTGCGGCTTTCAACGAACTGTTTGGCCGCGCCCCGGATTTCGTCGACGGTCATCAGCATGCGCAGCTGTTTCCGGTAGTGCGCGATGCGTTCCTGACGGCGGTGAAGGAAGCTGCGCCCAACGCCTGGGTTCGCCAGGGCGGACGCGATGCGCCTTTGCTCCGGCGGCTCGGCCCGCCCAAGGCGTTGTTTCTCGACATTCTGAGCGCGCAATTTCGTCGCCGCGCCTCGCGCGCCAATATCGCATTCAATCCTGGCTTCGCCGGTGCCTATGATTTTTCTCAACAGCCCGATTTCAGCGTGCTGATGCGACAATTTCTCGATGAGCTTCCGGAGAATGGCCTCATCATGTGTCACCCGGGGTTCGTCGACGAAACCCTGGTCAGCCTCGACCCGCTGACGGTCCAACGCGAACACGAACGCGCGTTTCTTGGGGGCGAGCATTTCCCGCGGCTGTTGGCTGCGAACAAAGTTACATTGGACTGACATCCGTCAACAAACCCGGCAGCCATTTTGTCGCATACACAAATTTAATCCGGGGCAGCACTACTGGCGACATAAAGCGCCCCTACATCTCCCCCCGCGCTTCGACGCAAAGGGAGAAGGCCATGACACCGCAAGAACGCCAATTGGTTGACGATCTTTTCGACCGGCTCTCCAGGCTGGAGGGCACACCGCGCGATCCGGACGCTGCCGCGGCTATCGCGCAGGGTCTTCGCAGTGCGCCCAATGCCGTTTACGCGCTGGTGCAAACCGTCCTGCTCCAGGACGAAGCGCTGAAGCGCGCCGACAGCCGCATCCAGGAACTGGAGGCCGGCGGCGCCGGCGAACAACGCCAATCCGGCGGGTTCCTCGATTCGATGCGTGAGACGATATTCGGGCAGGAGCGCGGCTCGGTGCCGAACGTCAGGCCGCCCGACATGGCCAGCCGCCCGACCTGGAACAGCGGCCAGGTGCTGCAGCAGGCGCAGGGACCGGGGCCATATAATCAGGCGCCTTACGGTCAGCCGTATGGGGCGCCGCAGGCTCCCATGGGTGGCGGTGGCGGCTCATTTCTCGGAACCGCGGCCGCGGCCGCAGCCGGGGTGGTCGGCGGGTCTCTGCTGCTCGGCAGCATCCGCTCGATGATGGGAGGCAGCCACCAAAGCTTCGGCGACACCGCGGGATTGGGCGACAAGGCCACGAGCCAAACTCCGTGGAGCGATCAGTCCGGCAGCGGTCTGGCACGCGAGGCCGGCATCAACGACATCGGTTCATCCGGACGTGGCGCCGATGACAATTCGCGCGCGGGGTTGTTCGATTCGGCATCGAACGATGACGATCACGACGACGCCGATGTCGATTCGGACGACTTCGACGGTGACGGAGACAGCGACTACGCGTGATGCGTTTCCGACACGCAAAAGAGACAAAGGAAAAACGGCCGCCCGGATCGGGCGGCCGTTTTTGATTTTCAAGCCCGCTGGAGCGGGATGAGATTGGATTGGGGTCGTGACGGCGGACCATTTTTCTCTCGTGCCCCGGACGTACCGCAGCACTTCGAGTCGGGCCTAATTCTACTTTGCATGGGGTTGTTTTCGCGATTTTGTGTCCGGGCCTGCGGTGCACCGCCCATAGCGCGTCGAAGACGCGCGTGAACGCGCTTACGAGCGCGTCGAAGACACGCGTGAACGCGCTGGCGGAGCGTCCGGGGCAGGCTTTCGCTTGAAAACGCAGGAAATCAGATGACGACGACCCGCGCGCCGACATTGACGCGGCCGTACAGATCGATCACGTCCTCATTGCGCATCCGGATGCAGCCCGACGACACGTTGGTGCCGATCGTCCAGGGCTCGTTGGAGCCATGGATGCGATAGAGCGACGATCCCAGATACATCGCGCGGGCGCCGAGCGGATTTTGCGGCCCGCCTTCCATGTGCCGCGGCAGATCGGGGCGCCGCACCAGCATTTCCGGTGGCGGCGTCCACGCCGGCCATTCTTTTTTTGCGGAAATCTGCTTGACGCCCGACCAGGTGAAGCCGGGCCGGCCGACGCCGATGCCGTAGCGCATCGCCTTGCCGTTTTCCTGCACCAGGAACAGAAACTTGTTGGGCGTATCGACGATGATGGTGCCGGCGCTTTCCTTGCCGTGATAGTCAACGAGTTGCTTGTCGAATATCGGATTGAACGCAGGCCGCCCGGCCTCGCTGTCATCTTCCTGCTGGCGCAACACGTGCTGCGGTTCAAGCTGCGGAAACAACGTACGCCGCGGCTCGTAGGATGGCTGCTGCTGATAGCGCTCACCTTGATTCTGTCCATCGCCGAACAAGAACTCGATAAAGCCGCCGCCCAGATTGGAGCGCTCGGCATAAGCCGTTCGTACCGGCGCGAGAGGCCGCGGCTCGGCGTAGATCACGGTGGGCTCCAGAGGCGGCGCGGCTTCGATCGCTGCGGCTTGTTGAAATCCGGCGCCTAGACAACATGCTCCGGCGAGGAGCGCAAAAGATACTCTTTTGAACATCGACGTACTCTGTACTGTTTCGTCATGGGGAGCCCTGATCGGCGCCCTTGCAGGCCACCAATTAAGATCAAAACCGCATCGGTTTGGTAAACAGCAACGGCCTTTGGATTCACCATGTTGCCAATTCCGCGCGGTTTTATCCGGCAGCGTTTATTTTCAATGAACGGTGGCGGCGCATGGTTAATCGTTGGTGTGCGCATACAGCTCTGGTTTTCATAAGATTTTTTGGGCGTGAACCCGATGTTAAATCAGCTCCGTGTAAAAGATGACGAGTGCAGGTCAGGAAAAATTCTCATGCCGATTCATCGCAGACGTTTTCGTATCGAACAAGCAGTCGTTGGCGACATGCCGATAGCCGCGGCCGCTGACGGCGATATCGGCCCCATGCATCACGAGATCATGTCCGAACTGCGCGCCATCCGTGCCCAGATGGGCGGCTCCGGCGCCGGCAAGAGCGTGGCAGTGGAAACGATTGGCGCGTCGGTTACGCGCGAGATCGCCGAAGCCCTTGCGCTGCTGGACACCTACCGGGCCCAGATCGAGCAATGCGAGAAACTCAAGGTCGAACTCGACCTGATTCACGATGCCATCAGCCGCACCAAGCGGGAAATCGCGGTGCTGCACGGCAAGAGCTTCAACGGCGAGGAAATGGCCAAGGTCAATGGCGAGCTCGGCGCCGTGGTCGGTGGCACCGAAGAAGCCACCCAGCAAATTCTGGAAGCCGCCGAGGCGATCGATAATGCGGCGAGCGCGCTGTCCAAGGTGAACACGCCGGATCAGCAAAAGCTGCTCAGCGAGGAAATCCAGGAACGCGTCGTTTCCATCTTCGAAGCCTGCAATTTCCAGGATCTGACCGGTCAGCGCATCAGCAAGGTGATGACCACGATGAAATTCATCGAAAACCATATCATCATCATGATGGATATCTGGGGTGGCGTCGATGCGATCAAGGCACACGCGCCGGCCATCATCGACGATCGGGAAGGCGACGCCCGGCTGCTGAACGGTCCGAAGCTCGACGGCGACGCCGGTCATGCATCGCAGAACGACATCGACGCATTGTTTGACTGAGGTTCGACGCGTGGCGGCGCCGGGTGGCAACCCCCGGTGACCGGATCGCCAGGCTGTAAGCCATCGGGCGTCAGCGGGGCGCCAACGATCGCCATTTCGAGCACTTGACCCGCAACCCGGAACATCCGTGACGGCAACGTCTGGCACCGGTCTGCATTCCGCCTTTGATGGCGGCGAAGCATCACGCCCCCGGGGGTCAGGCCGCAGCTACCAGAGCGGGCCGCGGCGATGGCGAGGGATCAGGCGCGGGCGCCGCAGCGGACATAGACCATGTTGCCATAACGGGTCGCGGCATCCTTGTCGATGAAACGGGTAACCAGAACGCGTCCGTCGAAGGAAATAATCTCGCGATCCTGCTCGCCGCCGGCCGGTCCAGGCGGACCGATATAATTCTTGCCGCTCGGGCTGCCCTTCAGCCGCAGCTCCTGCGGGGTCGCCTGGTCAGCCAGATGCATGATGACGCCACCGGAAGAACCGGCGCCGATCACGTAAGGCTGTTTGCACTGAGACCGCGCCGCGGCTTCGGTGCGCGCACGGTCGTTGGGATTCTGAAACGACGCCAGGCCCCAGCGGCCGACAATCTCGTCGGCGCGGAGCGTCGCCGGCATCTCGGGCCCAACGCCGGGCTCCTGCTCCGAAGGAGATGATGAGAATGACGGCAGGCTCATGCTGCTGCACGCCGCCAGGAGTATCGCCAGCGCCGAGGCGATCCCCAGATTGGCAAACGTACGTGCGTTACATGATCTGATCATGGTTTCCCCTCGAGCAAATTCGTGGCCGCCGTCCCGCAGCCAAGCGTAAAAACCACTGTCGGAGCAATGACGTCCAGTTAATTATGCCGGCGCTCCGATTTAGTTTCCTCAGAGCATCCTATATCAGCCTCACCAGAGGCTTAACCCGGTTGCTTGACAGGATCGGCGTCAAGCCATATTCCCGGACGCACAATTAGCACTCTGAGAGCGCGATTGCTAAGGATTGCGAGCTGTTTTGCCCCTTGGCGGTGTCGAATACGCCCGTATTCAGATCCACTTTCGACGGCAGACCAGACCCTGAAAACCGAGCCCTTCCAAAGGAACCGTCATGGCTAAATCCCAATTTCGTCCGCTGCATGACCGTGTCGTGGTCAAACGTATCGACGCCGAAGAAAAGACCAAGGGCGGCATCATCATTCCGGACAGCGCCAAGGAAAAGCCGTCGCAGGGTGAGATCACGGCGGTGGGTCCGGGCGGCCGTGACGAAGCCGGCAAGCTGATCCCGATCGACCTTAGGGTCGGCGACCGTGTGCTGTTCGGCAAGTGGTCGGGCACCGAGATCAAGCTCGACGGTGAGGAACTCCTGATCATGAAGGAAGCCGACATCATGGGCGTGCTCGCCTGAGATCAACCTGGCGAGCCGCATCGCTCTGCTGTCGTCATGCCCGGACTTGATCCGGGCATCCATCCTTCTTCAAGAACGCGATGGATTGCCGGGTCAAGCCCGGCAATGACGATCAAAAGATTTTCCAACCCATCAATCCATCAGGAGTCAAAACAATGGCTGCCAAGGACGTTAAATTTTCCGGAGACGCGCGTGAGCGCATGCTGCGCGGCGTCGATATTCTCGCCAATGCGGTGAAGGTGACGCTCGGACCCAAAGGTCGCAATGTCGTCATCGAAAAGAGCTTCGGCGCGCCGCGCATCACCAAGGACGGTGTGACCGTCGCCAAGGAGATCGAACTGGACGACACGTTCGAGAACATGGGCGCGCAGATGGTCAAGGAAGTCGCGTCGAAGACCTCCGACGTGGCCGGCGACGGCACGACGACGGCGACGGTGCTCGCGCAATCGATCCTCCAGGAAGGCATGAAGTTCGTGGCCGCCGGGATGAACCCGATGGACCTGAAGCGCGGCATCGAGATCGCGGTAACGGCGGTGGTCAAGGACCTTGAGAAACGCGCCAAGCCGGTCGTCTCGTCATCCGAAATCGCGCAGGTCGGCACCATCTCGTCCAATGGCGATGCTGCGATCGGCAAGATGATCGCCCAGGCGATGCAGAAAGTCGGCAATGAAGGCGTCATCACCGTCGAGGAAAACAAGTCGCTCGAAACCGAAGTCGACATTGTCGAGGGCATGAAATTCGACCGTGGTTACCTGTCGCCCTATTTCATTACCAACGCCGAGAAAATGACCGCGGAGCTCGAGGACGCCTACGTGCTGCTGCACGAGAAGAAGCTGTCCGGCCTGCAAGCCATGCTGCCGGTGCTCGAAGCGGTGGTTCAGTCCGGCAAGCCGCTGCTGATCATCGCCGAAGATGTCGAAGGCGAGGCGCTGGCCACGCTGGTCGTCAATCGTCTGCGCGGCGGCCTGAAAGTCGCCGCCGTCAAGGCGCCCGGCTTCGGCGATCGCCGCAAGGCGATGCTGGAGGACATCGCGATCCTGACCGGAGGTCAGCTGATCTCCGATGAACTCGGCATGAAGCTCGAAAGCGTGACCGTCAACATGCTCGGCCGCGCCCGCAAGGTCGTGATCGACAAGGAAAACACCACCATCGTCAGCGGCGCCGGCAAGAAGAAGGACATCGAAGCCCGGGTCGGCCAGATCAAGGCGCAGATCGAGGAAACCACCTCGGACTACGATCGCGAGAAGTTGCAGGAGCGTCTGGCCAAGCTCGCCGGCGGCGTCGCCATCATCCGCGTCGGCGGTGCGACCGAGATCGAGGTGAAGGAGAAGAAGGACCGGGTTGAGGACGCGCTCAACGCGACCCGTGCGGCGGTTCAGGAAGGCATCGTGCCAGGCGGCGGCGTCGCGCTGCTGCGCGCCAAGCGGGCCGTCGGCCGTATCCATCACGATAATTCCGACGTGCAGGCCGGTATCAATATCGTGCTGAAAGCGCTGGAAGCTCCGGTCCGCCAGATCGCCGAGAATGCCGGCGTCGAAGGCTCGATCGTCGTCGGCAAGATCCTTGAGAACAAGACCGAGACGTTCGGATTCGATGCGCAGACCGAAGAGTATGTCGATATGGTCGCCAAAGGCATCATCGATCCGGCCAAGGTGGTACGCACCGCGCTGCAGGATGCAGCGTCCGTCGCCGCCCTGCTGGTGACGACCGAAGCCATGGTCGCCGAACTGCCGAAGGAGCCGGCGCCGCCGATGCCCGGCGGTGGTGGCGGCATGGGTGGAATGGGCGGCATGGGCTTCTAGGGGCCGCCGGCTACCCGACATTGCCGATCGAAGAAGGCCGCCTCCGGGCGGCCTTCTTTTTTGGCGAAGAATGCCGAGGTTTGCTAGTGAAGGCCCAGCTTGGTTCCGACTCCGCCGGAATCGAGGGGGCCTGACGACCCCGCCCGATTCTGTATTTCGAGGAATTTCGCATGCGCGCGCTTCTGCTTCTCCTGATCGGCCTGATGACGGCTTCATCGGATCTCGCCTTCGCCCAAATGAAGCCCTCGCCCAAAGCCGCACCGGGCGCCAGTGAAGTCAGGTATTTCACTTCCATCGACGGATTGATGGACGGCAACGCCGACGTCGTCCTCAAGGAGACCCGTCAGGGCAAGAACGTCACCTCGGCGGTGCTCGACATCTGCTATCCGGCCGAGAAAGGTTCCGATCGCAAGGACCGCTTTGTCGCCAACCTCGCGGTCAACGGCCAGACCCTGACCGGCACGACGCAGAGCCTCGGCGATAAATTGCCCGTTACGGTGAAACTCCTGCGCAAGCCGACCGGCGACACCTTCGAATTCAAGGGTCAGATCAGCGTCGGCCAGACCCTGACCGAGGTGACCTCGACGGACAATTCCGATCTCAGTGAAAAGGAATTCCAGGACAACCAGACATCCGATGACGGCATCACGGCGGCGCCAAAGGATTTTACCGAAGTTTCTCCGGAAGCGATTGCCGTGAAGGTAAAGCTGGAGGCGGCGACGGATTTCCTGAAGGGATTGAAGGGCCAGGACGTGGAAGTTTCCCTCAGCAGCCTCTCCGTGTCGTGCGAAGCGCTGCGCGCCGGCGAACAGACCATCAACATCAATGCCGATCCGGATCGCGCCGCGGCGCTGATTGCGAAGTTCAGATCGTTGCCCGGCGTGGTTTCCGCCGGCTGGACCAGCGGCGTCGTGGAGATGGATCGCTCGGTCCGGTTTGCGGCCGCCGACTGGCGCGACGGCGACAAGCTCAGCAAGGACAGGCTGGCGACGGCGATCGCCAACGTCCTGTCCAAAACGCTGTCGGCGAAATCGTCCTCGACGGTATGGAACGCCAATACCGGAAAACTGAAATTGACGTTCAAACGGCCGAGCCAGATCTACCCCGCGCTCGGCCTCACCGAGACAATTGAGCTTTCCGCCCTGGTGGCGCCGGACAGGCCGGGCGCGTCCGACCGGCTGTTGCTGTGGATCGGCAGTCCCGTCATTTCGACGGCGGACGAAACCGCGGGCCCAAAACTCAATCTGACCGAAGAGTCCAGCGGCGACGAGGAAGGCGAACAAAAGGACGACAACGGCTCGGTCGATGCGCTGGCAAAGGCATTCAAGGCCCAGCGCTGGGATGCGGATAAATCGGTCTGGAAATAGCACGATTTCCTGCCATCTCGGCGGCTTCTGGACGCAGGTCGTGCGTTCGCATCGTGTCCCGGACGCGGTGCAGCGTTCTCTTGGCGATGCGTAGCATCGTCCAATACGCTGCTCCGCAGAGCCGGGACCCACTTGTGGCTAGACAAGATGGACGGCGGATCAGCAGCGCACCGCCATAGCGCGTCGAAGACGCGCGTCAACGCGCTTATGGCGCTGCGCAGCATCCGGGGAACGCCGTTGACGCACCCTTACCATGCAACCCCTGCATTTGACATGCCGCACCATAGCGGCAATGAACAAGGCATATCCGGCCAAGGGCTTTCAGGGTTTCAATGGCGCGCTATGACGTAGTGGTGATCGGCGCCGGCCTTGGCGGCTTGACGGCCGGTGCGATCCTCGCGCGCGCGGGACGCAACGTGCTTGTCATCGAGCGCAGCAACTCGGTTGGCGGCGCGGCGTCGAGCTACAAGTCCGGCGACCTGTTCGTCGAGGGCTCGTTGCATGAAACCAGCGATCCGCACGATCCCCGCGATCCGAAACATCGCGCGCTGACGCGCGCCGGCGTCATCGACGCGGTCAAATGGATCCCGGTCGACGCGTTTTACGAAGCGCGCGGCGGTCCGCTCGACCAACCATTCTTGCTTCCGGACAATTTCGATGCGGCGCGGCGCGCCCTGTCGGAGCGCTTCCCGGAAGCCCGCGCCGGGATCGATCAACTGCTGGAAGAAATGGAGCGCATCGCGTCCGCGGTGGGCACGCTCTCGCAAGGCAGCGGCGCCTTCAGAAAGCCGCGCGAAGCTCTCGGCGCCCTGTTGAAACTGTTATCTGCGGTCCCCGACTGGCGCCTGTCGCTGTCGCAAAAGCTGACCCGGGTGTTCGGCGACAACGAAGCCGTCAAATGCGCGCTGGCGGCCAATCTTTCCTATTATCACGACGACCCCGCGGCGCTGTGGTGGGTGTTCTTTGCGATCGCGCAGGGAAGCTATCTCCTGAGCGGCGGCCGTTACGTGCAAGGCGGTTCGCAACGGCTCTCCAGCGCGCTCGCCCGCGCCATCAAGGTGGCCGGCGGCGAAGTGCTGGTGCGCCGCGTCGTCAGCGACATCGCCCCGGGTTCGCAAGGCCATTCGAGCACGGTCACGCACACCGCGCGCGATGGCACCGACGCCCAGGCGGTGGAGTGCGTACGGATCGTCTGCAATGCCGCGCCTGCCGCACTGGCGCCGTTGATGCCCGCCGCGGCCGCGGAAAAACTGACCGAAAACGACCGACGGCACATGCCATCGATTTCGCTGTTCGCGCTCACGCTCGGCCTGTCGAAACCGCCGCGCGAATTCGGGTTCTCGGCCTATTCGACGCAACTGCTGCCGCCGGAAATGGCGCGGCTGTCCGACTATGCGCAAGGCACCGCGCTGATGGCGGAGGAACCCGGGAAACGAATGCCGCCGATGTCGATCGTCGATTACGCCGCGATCGATTCCGGGGTGCCCGCGCCGCCCTATGCGCTGTTGATCTGTGGGCCCGACCGGCTGTCGAATTGGGACAGTTCCGACATGGACGCCTATCGCGAGAAGCGCGGGCGATGGCAGCAGGCGATCGTCGGCTACCTCTCTTCGTTTTATCCTGGCCTCGAAGACGCCGTGGTGGCGTCGTCGTTCAATACCGCGCTGTCGGTGCGGCAATATCTCAATGCGCCCGACGGCGCGGTCTACGGGTTCGCGCCGACACCGCCACGCTCGATCTGGCGCGTCCCGGTGCGCTCGCCGCGCACGGCGGTGCCCGGGGTCTATCTGGCGTCAGCCTATGCCGGTTTCGGCGGCTATAGCGGCGTGGTTCAATCCGCCGGCGCCTGCGCCGACATGATTCTGCGCGAGGGCTCAAATTTTATTTGACGCGTTTTCTGGACGCGAACCGGCGGCCACCCCGGATCAAGTCCGGGGCGGGCTTCGCTTGAAAACGCTCCAGGGATTTCAGTTGGTATTGAGACGGAAGCGCAGCGGTTTCGTTCCGATGAATGAAACGAAATCGCCCTGCCGCTTCCAGGTCGCGGCCTCGCTCAATGCTGCAACCAGTTCGTCGTCGGCCTGCGCCCGCGCCGGTGGGCAGGCGCGATCCTCCAACGGACCGGCGACAAAAATCACGGTGTTGCCGGCAATTGAAAACTGGCCCTTGCCGCCCTTGCACCACAGTTCGAGCGTGGCCTCGCCGCTGTCGCCAATGTCCAGCGTCGGAAGCCGCTTCGATCCGGGCTGACGCGCCGCGTCCAATGTCATCTCCAACCCAAACGGAAACTCGTCATCGGCGCGAGCCGGGATGGGTTGAAAGGTGGCCGTTGCCAGCACCAGCACTACCGCGGCCTGCCGCAAAAATCTTGTCGCCAAAAGCATGCAACTCCCCGAACTTTTCTTGTACCCACAGCCGCGCGTCGTTCTAGAGCCTGTTCGGTTCTGATTGAATCAGAACCGAAGCTCTAGTCTTTGTTTTGACGCGTTTTCTTCACGCGAACCGGTATCCACTTCGCTCGAAAACGCTATAGCGCATGATCCACCAAAGTGTGAGCGGTTTGGCGAAAAGATCATGCGCGCTTGCCCATAATTTAAAGCGCGATGTTCCGGACCGACGAAGACGTTTGTCCCACAAAAAGCCGGATTCGTTTTTGCCGGTCATGCGATAGGCAGGCATGACCCTGCGCGGATCGGCCGCCACAAAAATTGACGGCTCACAAACAAATCCCCGCGGGCGAACGGCCGCGGGGATTTTCGCAACCTTTGGTCGGAACCGAGCTGCTACTTCAAAACCATCGCCGTGAACGGATAGACGTAGGCCTGCAACATCACGAGAAGGCCGACAAGACACGCCAGCGCGATCGAATGCTTGAACACGAAGCGCAAAATCGTGCCTTCATGCCCATACCAGTTGGTGGCGGTGGAGGCGACGACGATCGACTGCGCGTCGATCATCTTGCCCATCACACCGCCCGAGGAGTTGGCGGCGCCCATCAGGATCGGCGAGATGTTGAGTTGCTCGGAGGTGATTTTCTGCAGGTTACCGAACAGAATGTTTGACGCCGTATCCGAGCCCGTCAGCGCCACGCCTAACCAGCCGAGCAGTGTGCCGAAGAACGGATAAAGCACGCCGGTCGCGGCGAACGCCAAACCGAGCGTGGCATCGACGCCGGACAGGCGAGTCAGGGTGCCGATGGCGAGCATCGCCGAGATCGTGATCAGCGAAATCGCGCACAGCTTGATGGTGCTGGCGTACGTCGAGACCATCCTCCCCGGCGAAAAGCCGGTCAGGAAGCCGGAAATGATCGCGGCGATCAGCATGCCTGTTCCGGTGAACGACAAGTAGAAGAAGTCAAACGATGCGGCTTGCGGCGTCGGCTTCGCTGCCACCGGCGGCACCGTATTGATCATGTTGTGCAGTTCGGGGACTGGATACTTATAGAAGAAGATCGAGTTCGCCCAGTTCTTGAACCACCCACTCCCCCAGATCAGCATCACGATGCAGACGATGATCCACGGCAGCAGCGCACTCCAAAGCTCCTTTTGCGTGAGCGAGGTCTTGTCCATCAGCTTCGGCGCCGTCATGGTCGCCGCCGACTCATCGTTGCCGCGCAGCGCCGGCGACAGCCAGAGTTGCTTCGGCTGCCAGACCTTCAGGAACAGGATCAGGCAGCCCATCGAAACCAGCGAAGCGCCGATATCGACGATCCAGGGATTGATGTAATTGGAGATCACGAATTGCGGGATCGCGAACGACACGCCGGTCACCAGAATGGCCGGCCAGACGTCCTTCATGCCTTTCCAGCCGGCGAACGCCCATACCACCCAGAACGGTACGATCAGCGAGAAAACCGGCAACTGCCGTCCGACCATAGCGCCCAGGATATAGGGATCAAAGCCGGTGACGGTCGCAAGACCCTGGATCGGCGTGCCGAGCGCGCCATAGGCTACCGGCGCTGTGTTGGCGATCAAGGACAGGCCGGAAGCGGCAAGCGGGGAGAAGCCGAGGCCGATCAGAACCGCGCCGGTCACGGCGACCGGCGTGCCAAAGCCGGAGGCTCCTTCGAAGAACGCGCCGAACGAAAACGCGATCAGCAGCAGCTGCAAGCGCCGGTCCTCGGTGACGCCGCCGACCGCGCGTTTCAACAGTTCGAATTGGCCCGTTGCCACCGTGAGCTGGTAGAGAAAAATCACGTTCAGCACGATCCAGCCGATCGGGAAGAAGCCGGCCACGACGCCAAGCAGCGATGCGCGGACCGACATGCCCGCCGGCATGGAGAAGATGAAGATCGCGATCAGATTGGTCAGGATCACCGCAACGATGGCGGCGATATGCGCCTTGACCTTGCCGCTGGCAATCAGCACCAGCAGCGTGATCACCGGAATGGCGGCGGCTATCGTCGACAGCGCCGCATTGTTGAGCGGATTATAAACTTGATTCCACATTGCGATTCCTCCCCACGCCATCATGCGGCGCCCCGACCAGCGTGGGCGGTCGGGTCGGCCTTGCGTGATCGCGGAAGTCCAGCCATGCGCGAAATTGCCTGCGAATTTGGCACCCCAAAATCCGCTCACAACCTCGCGAAGTGTGATGGCCCCCCGCCCCTCGCCGTTGTCCCATGCTAGGGTCGACTCGCGGGCCGCGACAAGTGAACGCGGAACATGGAACCTACAACTTTAGTCTAGATACCTCCAATTCTTCCATTTTTTCAGGGCCTTGAAGCCCTTATCCCCGGAGACGACAATCTGTGAACAACATCCGCTCGACGCTCGCGACCGTATGGCGGATCGCTGCGCCCTATTTCCGCTCCGAGGACAAATGGGCCGGCGGCGGCCTGCTCTCGGCGGTGATCATCATTGAGCTGGCGCTGGTCGGAAACGATGTGTTGCTGAACCAGTGGCGCAGCCGTTTCTACAACGCCCTGCAGGAAAAGGACTGGGACGGTTTTGTCCGGGAAATCATCGTCTTTTCTGTCCTGGCAACCGTCCTCGTCGTGCTTTCGATCTACCAGCTCTATCTCAATCAGTGGCTACAGATCCGCTGGCGCCGCTGGATGACCACGAAATATCTCGGCGAGTGGCTGCACGATGCCAACCATTACCGCATGCAGCTTCAGGGCGATGCCGCCGACAACCCGGATCAACGTATCACAGACGACGTGAAACTGTTCGTCGAACGAACGTTGGGGATCGGTGTCGGCCTGCTGAGTTCCATCGTGACGCTGTTTTCCTTTGTCATCATCCTGTGGGGGCTCTCTGCTGCGGCGCCCTTGACGATTTCCGGCCGCGAGTTCGCGATCCCCGGTTATCTGGTATGGGGCGCGCTGATCTACGCCATCTTCGGAACGGCGCTGACGCAGTGGATCGGCTCGCCGCTGGTCAACCTTGATTTTCAACAGCAGCGCTTCGAGGCCGATTTCCGTTTCAGCCTGGTTCGGGTACGCGAAAACTCCGAACAAATCGCGCTGTTGCGCGGCGAGCCCGCCGAACGCCAGCGGTTGTCGGAGCGCTTCAGCCGCGTCGTCGAAAACTGGTACGGCATCATGAGCCGGACCAAGCGGCTGACGGCATTTACCCAAAGCTACTCTCAAGCCGCCGTCGTATTCCCTATGATTCTTGTAGCGCCGGCCTATTTCGCCGGCAAGATTCAGCTCGGCACCATGCTGCAGACGGCGGAAGCGTTTGGCAGCGTGCAATCGGCGTTGTCATTTTTCGTTTCGACTTATCGCTCGCTGGCGGAATGGCGGGCGGTGGTCGCGCGTCTCGACGGATTTGAGATGGCGATCGCCAGCGCCTCAACGCTGGCGACCGGTGCCGGTTCGATCGATGTCGTGTCGAAGGCCGGCAGCGACAAGATTGATCTGGAGCAGCTTCTGGTCCGGCTGCCCAACGGCACGCCGTTGGTCTCCGCCGACCGCTTCAGCCTTCTCGGCAATGAGCGTACCCTGGTCACCGGGCCATCCGGCGCCGGCAAGTCGACCTTGTTTCGGGCCATCGCCGGGATCTGGCCGTTCGGAAACGGCGCGATTGCTATCCCTGCGAACGCCAAGCTGATGATGCTGCCGCAACGGCCCTATTTTCCGGTGGGGTCGCTGCAGGCGGCGATCGTCTATCCTGCGGAAGCGAGCGCGTTCAGTTCGGATCAGGTGAGGGATGCCCTTATCTCGGTGGGACTGCCTCAGCTCGCGCCGCAACTGGAGGAAGAAGCGCACTGGAACCGAATGCTCTCGCTGGGCGAGCAACAGCGCCTTGGGCTCGCGCGCGCGCTGTTGCACGCGCCGCAATATCTGTTCCTCGATGAAGCGACCGCCTCGCTCGATGAAGCTTCGGAGGCGGCACTGTATCGCCTGATCGAGGAGAAATTGCCGGCAACCACCATCGTCTCGATCGGCCATCGCTCGACGCTTGAAGCCTTCCATCAGCGCAATGTGGAGTTTACCCGCGACGGCGACCGGTTTGCGCTACAGAATCGAACCGAGAACGCCAAGCCGTGATACCGCGATGGCCTTGTCCGATGCCCGATGCCCGATGCGCCTTGCGACCAGCGCTGTGGATGATCGACCGAGAGCCACTCCATGCCGCCGCCAGGGCGGCTCCGAGACCGGCAACAGCTCCCGCCAGAGTATTCCGGTCATCACGGCGGATCGCATCGGTCGCCGCCCGCAGCCAATCCGGTCTCATCTCAGGGCCACCACAAACAAAAGGGGCGGCAGATCGCTCTGCCGCCCCCTGCAGTCTCGGGAGGATATCTTACTTCAGGTTGGTCATCGCGGTCAGGTCAGCCGAGAGCTTGACGATACCGGTCGCGCCGCACCAGTTGGAGCCAGCCCCGCCCGGATTGATCGGCGTGATGCTGGTCGTTCCGGAAGCGTTGAAGGCGCTCGTGAAGGCATTGCAATTGCCCTTCGACAAGTCGGTGTCGGAGTAGCGCAGGTCCAGTGTGAACACCTTGTAGGTAAAGCCGATACCGATGTTCCAAGTGTTGTAATCAGCATACGGGATGCCGTTCGGGAACCCAGGGACAGCGTAGAAGGCGTCCGAAGTACCGAGCCACTGCCGACCGAACTCGCCGGAGATATACATGCCGACACCGCTGCTGCCGAAAGTCGTGCTCGGTGCAGTGAACTTGCCGGTGATCGAAGCGTAGTTGCCCCAAGCGCCGCTATTCAGGAAGTTCGGCGAATAGAATTCGTTGGCGCCGACCTGGAACATGTCGTTGATGGTATAATTGACCTTGGCGTAGCCTTCGTAAAAGCTGACGTCCTTCTTCATGACGTTGCCGTTTGCAAGGAAGATCGTGTTTGTGCTGACCGCGCAAACACCGCCGCCGGGAATACCGCCAGTGAGGACGTTATCGGCGCAACTCCCGCCCGGATACAGGTAACCCCAAACACCGAAATCGAAGGCGAATGCTCCGAAGGTCGGGCGGATACCACCGTAGATATCGACCTCAGCGGCGGCGCGGTTGGCGAAGGAAATGCTTTCGAACGACGAACCGACGTAGAGCTGCAGGTCCTTGGTGACGTTGTAGCGGGGCTCGAAATAGGCCGCGACCGATGGCTTGTGGTTGGACTGGGTGACGCCGCGGAACACGTAATCGTTCATGATGGCGCTGCCGAAGGCGATATCCCAGGGATCGAACGCAGCCGGCGGCGGCGCCTTGAGGGCCTTCACATGCAAGTCTGCTGCGAAAGCCGAACCCGATACCATTGTCAGCGCCGTTGCTAACAAGACCAATTTCTTCATGACGATCCCCACCACATTTTAAAAGGTCAGTCCGATTCCGGCGCCCCCCAGGGCAAACGACAACCGACTGCAGCGAAATTCCGTATCTTGATTACAATCTGGAACGCTCCACCGATTGAGTGAAGCAAAAAAGACAAGCATGTGCTGACTTTTTAGGCGTTATGGCCGTTCTATGAAATGTTGTCGGCGGGTGTTGCATTCCGACAACAATTTTGACCCATTTAAGTCGGCTGGCGCGCATTTGGGACGGAGGGCGAGCGATTGTTGCGGCACCGACACCCCGCCGAATCAGAGTGTCGGCGGCCCCGGAGGGCGATCCTGGGCAGTATCGCCCGCACAAAAGAAAGGCCGCAGCGTCGGACGCTGCGGCCTTTGAAACGCGATCCCGCGGGGTTCGGGACGTGCTCGACTATTTGTCGTCGTCTTCGTCCGAGGATGACGGGCTCGACGAACCAGTCGAGTGTCCCCATGACGGTGCGGGGCTTGCCGGGGCAGGACTGGGAGAAGCCCAACTCGGTGCCGGGGCGGGCGCAGGCTCGGGGGCCGGAGCCGCCGCAGGTGGAGCAGGCTTGGGTGCAGCAGGCTTGGGCGCCGCGGGCCGGGGTGCGGCAGCTTTGGGGGCGGCGGGAGCGGCAGCCGGAGCCGCCTGCTTTTTTGCCGAACGTTTTTTGGCGCTCGCCTTCTTGGCTGATTTTTTCGGCGCTGCCGCCTTGGACTTCCTGGCGGCTTTCTTCGCCGACTTCTGGGCCTTTTTAGCCGATTTCTTTGCAGCCTTCTTCGAAGATTTCTTCGCGGATTTCTTCTTCGCTGTCACAAGACTTTTCTTGGCTTTCTTAGCCTTCTTGCCTTTCTTGCTCTTCTTGCCTTTAGCCATCGTGATCCTCCTGTTGCCGCGGGTCCATGTCTATCGAGCGCTTCAAGTCGTCCGCTTTCCGCGCGGGGGCCAATAGATCAGCTCAATCCTGGCTTGGCACCGCCTGTCGCCCAATCGAGAAGCTCAATCGTGTGGACCACAGGAACTGACGTGCCGCCGGCAATCTGCACCATGCATCCAATATTGCCCGCGGCAATCATGTCCGGCTTGACCATCGCGATGTTGGCGACCTTTCGATCGCGCAATCTGCTCGCAATGTCAGGCTGGAGAATGTTGTACGTCCCCGCCGAACCGCAACACAAATGGCTCTCGGGGACATCTTTCACCACGAATCCGCTCTTGGAAAGCAATTCTTTCGGAAGCTGTGTGATTTTCTGTCCGTGTTGCAGCGAACAAGCCGAGTGATAGGCGACGACGATATCGCCATGTTGTTGCTGTGAAGGCCGCAGATCGATGCCGCCGAGATACTCGGTGATGTCCTTTGCCAGCGCCGAAATCCTGGCGGCGGGGCTTGCGAAATCGCGGTCCTCGCGCAGCATGAAACCATAGTCCTTGATCACCGTGCCGCACCCCGATGTCGTCACCAGGATGGCATCGAGACCGCCTCGCCCGGCCTCCTCGAGCCAGACGGTGATGTTGGCGCGCGCGCGCGCCAGCGCGTCACCGTCGCGTCCGAGGTGGTGGGTCAGCGCGCCGCAACATTGCTCGTCCTTGACCAGCACGACCTCGATGCCGTGACGCGTCAGCAGATTGATCGCGGCCTGATTGATGCGCGGCGCCAGCACCTGTTGGGCGCAGCCCTGCAGCAGCGCGACACGTCCGCGCCGCGCGCCCAGGGGCGGGAAAGTGGTCCCGCCGGATGGTCCCGATGCCGGCAGACGGCTGGGCGCGAGCGCCAGCATCGCCTTGATGCGCCGCAACAAAGTGGGCGATGGCGGCGCGGTTTTGGATATTGGCAGCAAGGCGGCGAGCGGCCGGCCCAGCCGCGCCAGTATCATGCTGGTGCGAAACAGTCCGGGCCGCGGCAGCACCCAGGCCAGCACCGCACGCAACGCCCGCTCGGCCAGCGGCCTCGTATAGTCTCTTTCGATCCTTGCCCGCCCCTGATCGACGAGGTGCATGTAGTTCACACCCGACGGACAGGTGGTCATGCAGGCGAGGCAGGAGAGGCAGCGGTCGATGTGCTTGACCACTTCCTGCGTCGGCGGCCGGTTCTTTTCCAGCATTTCCTTGATCAGATAGATTCGGCCGCGCGGGCTGTCGAGTTCGTCGCCGAGCAGCACGTAGGTCGGGCAGGTCGCGGTGCAGAACCCGCAGTGCACGCAGGCGCGCAAGATCTTGTCGGCTTCCGCAATATCGGGATCGGCGAGTTGCGCGAGGCTGAATTCGGTTTTCATGTCGCAGATCCTCGCGTCAGCCGCCCGCGATTGAGGATGTTTTTCGGATCGAAGCTGAGACGAACGCGTTCACCGAGCGCGGCAAGGCCGTCCTGCTGTGGATGAAACACGTCGACGTCGCGCCGCACCTGCGCCGGCGCGCGAATCAATGTCGCATGGCCGCCGACGGCGTTGACGCGCTGACGTACCAGTGCGGCCTGGGCGTCCGGTTTGGGCGGCAGTGCCGCCCAGATCAGCCCGCCGCCCCAGTCGTAGATAACCTCGCCGCCGGTGTCCCGCGATAGCCGCTCGCCGAGCGCGCCGCCGGAGGCTGGTGGACATACGATCCGCCACACCGGCCGCCCTCCCAGCGAACCGTTGGCCGCGAACGGTTGAACGTCGCGAACCGAACGCCAGGCCGCCGCGGACGCTGCATCTTCCAGAATTTCCGCCGTCCCAAACGGCGCCAGAACCGCGGCCAGCGCGGCCGCGCGATGGACGGCCGACGCTGTGATGCCCTCCAGCCGCAGCAAGGTGACGGCCTCTCGCGGCGATCCGAGGTCAGTCAGAGCCCCTGCCCCGGCTCGAACCGTCGAATCCGCGACATGCGCCGCCCCAGAGACATCGAACGGCGAGCCCAGCGCCGCCGTCATCGCCCGGTTTGCGGTGATGTCGTCCAGCCCGCGCAGCATCAGCGTGCGTTCGCTCTCGGGCCTCGGCATCACCTTCAACGTCACTTCCGTCATGACCGCGAGCGTGCCCCAGGACCCCGCCAGCAGCTTGCAAAGATCGTAGCCGGTGACGTTCTTCACCACCCGGCCGCCGGCCTTGAAGCTGTCGCCGAAACCGGACACCGCCTGCGCGCCCAGCAGGTGGTCGCGCGCGCCGCCAGCCTTGATGCGGCGGGGACCGGCCAGGCCGGCGCCCACCATGCCCCCAATAGTCCCCAGGTTTGGCGTGCCCAAAAGCGGCGAGGTA
>WNGN01000653.1_pt1 | contig 22889 bp, 19 predicted proteins | sample 5400561 | NCBI WGS metagenome assembly WNGN01 (sample SAMN13153379, study PRJNA577476) | soil metagenome | isolation source: 115 cm soil or saprolite under Garry oak tree replicate 2 | place: USA:California | collected 2016-06-15 | reverse complement strand
TTCCGCTGGTACTTCAACGCCGTCGCGATCGCAAGGGCGCCGCCGTAGCTCGAGCCCATCAGGTGGACCCTACCCAGCCGCAGCGCCTTTCGCACCGCTTCGACCTCCTCGACGTTGTGGGCGATGCTATAGAGCTCGGTGCCTCGCGGACGCTCGGATTTCCCGCAACCGAGTTGGTCCATCAACACGACTCGATACCCGAATTGGGCGAGGTCCTCAAGTGGCAGAAGGTAGTCGTGCGTCATCCCCGGTCCGCCGTGGAGGCAGAGCACCGTCCCCTTCGTCGGCGTCCCATACGTGCGATAGAAGAGGTTGAATCCGAGAATCTTTGCGTAGCCCTCGATCGGTTCCATGGTTGCAACGCTCGCCGCGGGATACGAACGTTGCCGGATGACTGTTTAGGTACGTCGGCAATCGGCTTCGAGCGCGAGGCGGTTACTGTTACTGCGCGGGGAAGCCGTCGTCGTCGGTCAACAGTTCTCCCTCCGGGGTCCGGTCGTATCGGAGGGAGTCCAATCGAAGCGCGACATCCGCGAGGCCAAACTCGCCGGTCGCCACGGCGAGGGCCGCGTCCTCAATTTCGATTCGCTGCCTGGTGGCAATCGGCGGGACCTTCTTGACGCGGTAATATGCGAGCAAAGCCTGGAGGACGGCGACGGCCCGTTTGATCCGAGCGTCGAAAATCTGGTCGACCGCGTCTTGTTCGGTTTCCGTCGGGTCCGCTCGGAGCATCGGAATCAACGACCGATCGGAAATCCGAGAATCCATAAATAGTATGGAGGGCCGGTTATCTAGGGAGATTATCACCGGTCAATTTTCGAAGGCGATTATCACCAATCGAAACGCGATTCTGAGTGGCGGCGTAGTATCGCCCGTTTCGCAAATGCAACCGCCGGAGACTCGCGCGACGAGATGGCTCGCGCGCGTCGTTCGTGTTGTGTGAAATCCGACACCCTTGGCCGATATGGTCCACTTTTTGTCAATCGCGTGGAGGCCAGTCCCCGGAAGGTTAAAGACACATCAAGGAATCGGTTCGCGGTATGCGGGGGAGCGTACTCGGTCTACCGTTATGGCTCATCATGGCCGTCATCGTCGTGCCGCCGATCGCCTACTCGCTGTCGCGGGCCGCCGCCGTCCCGGTCGAACTGATCCTTCCGACCGCGGTCGCGATGGAGGTCGTCTTCCTCACGCAGACCGTCCAGCAAGCCCTGCGTCGCGCCGAGGTCCGAAGGCACTTTGGGTTCGCGCTCTGGGAACTCCATCAAGAGCTGTCGCAGCATCTCGAGAGCCTCGACCGTAGGCTGGTCCTCGTCCGCCAAGGGGTCAACTCGGAGCCGAACCTGGACTCACTGCGTACGTGGGCCTCGTCCGTGGATGCGTTTGCCGTCGACGCGTGGGACCGGTTTCTCGCAATCGGCGGGCTCCACCGGCTCTTGGACAGCGCCCCCGATCAGGTGGCTTCGAACCTCTACCGCTACTATCACGGCGTCGGGACGTTCAACAACGAGGCCGCGCTCCGGGAACGGTTGCTCCAAAAGCTGTTCAACGTCACTGGCCCCGCCACGACGGGCATTTTCAAGAACGTGAAGGCCAGCGACAAGCGCCTGGAGTCGTGGCTCGCCGAGGTGCCATCCCGATTAGCCGTGTTGACGCGGGACATCCAGCATGTGCTGCGAGATCTCGGTCACATGCCCGAAGTGATCATCTCCGGGGACGACGAGAAGAGATTCTCGACCGTCGACCACCGAGATGCCGAGGCGTACAACCGATGGAGGGAGCGCCACGGCGACGTGTCCACCCCCGCGGTGGAGTCCCGGCGGGAATGGTCGGTCCGCGACGATCCGGTGCGGTGACCCCGCGTCCCCGGGAGCACGGCTCGAGGGTCGGGCATGCGCCCAAACGCTGCGCGCGTGTGTAGCTGAACGCTTTGTCGCACGTGCGGTGGCCCTTGTGAACGTGCGGTGGCCCTTGTGGACGTACCGTCCTTGACCCCTCGGCGCACATGCTGGGGCACTCGCGGCCTGTCAGAGGGGCTCGTCTTATCGCGTCGCCTCGTGCAGACTTGGCGTATTGGAGGGTCGACCGAACGACACGGAAGCGGAGCTCGGCATCCGAGGGGCACCGTCCCCAAGTCCCGCCGCCGGAGCGCTCGCGCGCCCGACCGCCCGAAAACCCTCGGAGCGCGGGAGGGCGAAGCGCCGCCGACCGTGAGGTCGAACGGTTCTTGGGACCGACGGTCGAGAAGGTCACCCGGATCGTGCTCGCGTCCCGGGCCGGACTCAGCGCCGAAACGCCCTGGCTGGAGATCTTGGGTGCACTCGAGCGCCTAGAAGGACGCCACGGGTTCGATCCCGAACTCGTCGCCACCCTCCGCTGGATCGCGCAGCCTCATTCCGACTCGAGTACGCGGTCGACCGGTCCGAGACCTTCATCCAAGCCGGAAGACCGCTCCACGAAATAGGCTTCTGATCCTTCGAATGGCGTGAGGCGAGCCGCGGGCGAGCGGATCGGCCCTACAAGACCTCGAGGACCTTCACCGCGACGATGAAGGCGAAGACCACGAGGAGCGGGCTGATCGGCACAAGGAGCGTGTGGGACAGGACCTTCGAGCGCATGCTGCCCGATTCCTCCGCGTGGGCGCTCGTCAGCTCCCGCATAATCAGGAACAGAATGAGGGCGGCGACCGCCGCGGCGCCGAAGCTCCCAGCGAGGAACGTCGACGTGACGGTGACGACGGTCGTAATCATGCGATGATCCCTTCTGTCCAATACGGTCGCAGGAAGGTTGCTCTATATAAATACATCCCCGACGGGTGTTCGTTTCGACCATCAATCGTGAGAATCGTCATGCGGCTCCTATCGCCTCCGTTTCCCGCCGCCCCCGCTCACGAGCGCCGCGATGGTCGCCGCGATGTACGCGCCAACGCCGATCCAGCTATAGCTGATCCCCAGGATGAGCGCCGTGTTCAACGCATACTGCGCCTGCGCGAATCCGTTGTCCCCTGAGCCGGGGAGCATCATGCCCGACACCCCGAGGATCAGCGCGGAGGCTGCAGCCGGTCCGACGACGTAGCGGGAGAGGAGCTTCTGCCGTTGGATGAGTCGTGATTTGCGAACGGCGATCTCCCGGTCCGTCGCCTCGATCGTGGGGACGTCCGGGATACCGCCGGGCTCCATCTCCATCGCCCGCGCGTCTCGAGCCGCGCTCGCTTCGACTTCGCTGAGGCTCTCGAGGAGCTCGTCGATGTCGCGGTCGACGTGATCTCGTCCCGACATCGTGTCGGGGAGGGGCGGCGGCAACGCGTTCGAGTTCGGGTGGTTCGACGACCCGCGCGCGAATTTCCCCTCGATCTCGCGGATCTGGCGAGCGAACGAACGACGGATGCTCAGGGCGAGGCCACCCAAGCCGACGAGGAAGATCGCCGCGACGAGCATGTACGTCGTGTAGATCCACCGCGTGATGTTTGCGTCGAACCATCCCGGCGCGGGGAGCGTGGCAGCGAACGTCCACGCGAAGTACGCGACAACGGCGAAGAAGACGCCGAAGATAATCGCGAGCGTCCTCGGTCTCATCGATTCGCCACCGACTCCACCATTCCTACCGGGGAGTCGGATATACTTCATCCCCTCCTTCTCATTTTTGATAGCCGCTCGCCCGCCGTCCAAAGGTATTTCCGGCCGGGGGTCGTGCGTCTTCCCTGAGGAGGGCCGGATTCCTTCGGAGTCGGCCCCGACGGAGGGATCCGTTGAGCGGTTTCGGGATGCGCGAGAGACGGTCGGCAGCGCGGGAACTCGCCATCGTCAGCCTCGCCGGACTCGCTTCGTTCCTGTTCCTGAATCACGAGAACCTCTACCTGAGGAGGCCGTTCGCGCTCTCCAACGCCCCGATCGAAGCGTACTTCCTCGCGACGATCGTCATCTACCTGTTCCTGCGGATGCTGATCATCGCGGCGGAAATGCGCCCGACCCGCTCGCGTGGCGGCGCGATCCACTGCCCGGAGTGCGGGCAGCGCCTCGACACCTTGACCGCCGCGGGACGCGAGGCCCACCGCCGGATCGAGCTCACGCCGAAGCCCTCCGAACGAGAGATCGTCTCCGCGGTGGCCCTCCGCAAAGCCGTGGACGCCGCGCATTTCTCGGCCCGTGCGTCCAACGTCGTTTCTCGGGACGACGTCCCGACCTCGGCTCGCGATCTGGAGAACATATCGAGCCGCGACCTGGTGGCCGCGATCGACGACCCGGAGCTGCTTGAGCGCCTTCGGCATAGCCCGAATCCGCTACGGGATCCGCGAGTCAAGCGCTGAGCCCAACGAAGACGAGAAGCTCTTCGAGGATCCGGTACGTGAATCCCCAGATGAGCCGGCTCTCATAGGTGAACGACGGCACGTTCAACTCCCCGAGGATCGTCGTGACGGTCGCCCTTCCCTGATTCGCCAGCAGGTCGGCGAGGGGGATCCAGAACACGGCGGCCATCTCGGGCCCGGCGGTCGCTTCTAATCGCTCCGTCGCCAGCGCCACGAATGGAACGACGAGGACCTCCGGCTTGTTACCGGGCGCCCGCGGAGGCATGTGTCCGAGGATCTCGGCGCGATGCTCGAGATCGATGCCGACCTCCTCTTTCGTCTCGCGGGTCGCGGTCGCGAGCATCGTCGGGTCCTCCGCCCGATGCCGTCCGCCCGGAAGGCCCACCTGCCCGGACCACGGGTCCCCCTCGCGTTTCGTCCGCTCACCCAGGAGGACCTCAAGGCCGTGAGGGCCGTCGCGCAGGATCACCATCACGGCGGCGGCGGGTTTCGCCTTCAGTTCGGCTTCGGCGAGCTCCACCGGGAGCAGGAACTTCCGTAGCCGGTCGAGGGACGGTTCGGACACCTGGAAGCGGCCTATGCCCTTTCGGAATATAATGGGATTCATCCAAGGAACATTCGTCTTGGATTGCGTGCGTCCAGCGATTGTGCGCGCTGCGTTCACGCCGGTCTCGGGACCCGCTTACGTCGCCGCTCCCGCACCCAAAGACCGAAGGCGACCATGGCGATTCCCGGAGCGATGAGCCCCGACGCGACGGTGATGAACTCGGGCTCGATTCCCGCGACCCGGTACGAGACTCGGACATCCTGCGTCGAATTCTCGGCTCCCCGGCCGTGCGCGAGGACGAGAAAATACGTACCAGAACTCGGGAGATCGATCGCGAAGGAACCGGAGGAGCCGTTTACCGAAAACAGCCCGTAGCCCCAGCCGATGAACGCGTACAGCTCGTACTGTTTCTCGCCGAAGACGTACAGGTGCACGACATCGCCCGCGAGCGCCGCGAACTGCCCGGACATCCGGCTGCTGCCGATCACTTTGATTTGATACACGTAGAACCACGCAGGTCCCGGAGGAATCGTCGCAACCGTCCCTTGCGTCCCTTGCAAGAACGAAGCCGCGAGGAGCGCTTGTCCGGAGAGAAACAACACGCCACCGACGAGAAGGAGGACCCGCGGCGCCTTCCAGAGGTTCGCCACTCTTCGGAGGCTGCCTCTCCCCTCCACCGCCCCGCTCCCGTAGAGGTAATCGGCGTGAGGCTATTTGTCCGTTCGCAATGCGCGTCGAACAGTCATCGTGAGGTCACCGGCTCCGATTCTCAGATCGGAGAATGTTATCTCCATCGAGCACCGTCCAAGAAGCTTTATGGCGCGTCCCGACATGGATTGCAGCCAAGACCCATAACCTGAGGCGTTCTCGGAGAGCAAGGGGGACTGGGCCCGTCGAAAACGATCCTGAACAAACCCCCGGCGCGTGGCGGCTTCTGATCTGGGCCGCTCTCCTCGTTCTCGCAATCTCATCCCAATCCGTTTCGCCCTCGAGCTGGGGCGGACTTGTCGCGCTCTGGGGATGGACTCCCCTTCTCGTGGGTATCGCCGCGGCGTGGATGGTCATTGGTCTCGGCGGGTACCGCGAGTGGAGGCGCCATACGGACCGCCTGGAGACGATTCCCATTCGGATTCATGTGGACGGCAGCCGCGGGAAAACCGGGACGTGCCGCCTCATCGGGGCCGCCCTCCGCGCGAACGGACTCCGGGTCGTCGTCAAGACAACCGGAAAGATGCCGGTCCTCATCGACGCGTCGGGGAACGAGAAGGTCATCGACCGTCCGCCGACGCCGACCGCGAATCTGCGGGAGCAGAAGGAAATTGTCCGCCTGGCGGCGGACCAGCACGCCCAGGCGATCGTGGTCGAATGCATGGCCGTCGATCCGGAACTCCGCCGGGCCTCCGAGAACACGCTGATCCGGGCGACGTTGGCCGTCATCACGAACGTCCGCCGGGACCACCTGGAGGTCATCGGACCGGACATTGGAACGGGCGCGCGAAATCTGAGCGATGTGATCCCACCGAACGGGACCGTCGTGACGGCGGAGCATCGATTGCTTCCCCCGCTGGAGGACGAGGCGGAGAAGCGCCACGCGAAGGTCGTGACCGTGGACCCGGAGACGATCTCCGACGCACTTCTCGAATCCTTTCCATACATCACGTTCAAAGAAAACATCGCCCTCGCCCTCGGCGTAAGCGACCTCTTGGGGCTCGACCGGGAGCGCGCCCTCGACGGGATGTTGCATTCGACGCCGGACTATGGGACGGTCCGCCTCTTCGAGCGGAAGAGCCGGGCGGGACCGTACACGCTCGTTTGCGCGCTCGGCGTGAACGATGTCGACTCCCTGCTCGAACTTCAACGCGAGCTGATCCGTCGAAAGAAACTGAACGGCGGGCCGATCGTCGGACTGTTCAACAGCCGGGAGGACCGCGCGACCCGGAGCCTCGAATTCGCCCGCATGATGGTCCGGGAGCTGGAGTTCCGGTCCGTGATCGTGACGGGTCGGCACACGAAAGCGTTCGTCCGTGCGGCCGTGCGGAACGGCTATCCTCGGGATCGAATCTCGGAGATGGAAGACGCGACGCCGAGAGAGATTCTCGAGGCGGTCGATGCCCGTGCGCCACCCGATGGCGCGGTGTTCGCCTGCGGAAACATGGTCACCTCGATCGGGTACGGTCTCGTCGAGGAGCTCCTTGGAGGAGGATCCGATGGTCACGCTGGGAGTTAGCGTCCTCGTCCTACAGACCGCCGTCTTCGTGGGCATTGCGGTGAGCATGTTCTGGTATGAACGGAGTCTGCTGTCGCCGGGAGGCGTCGTCGTTCCAGGCTATGTCGCCCTCTTCCTCTTGCTGCGGCCCGAGATCGTCGCCTACACGATCGGGATCGCCCTCGCGACCGCCGCACTCATGCGGTATGCCTCGCGGTTCACGATCCTGTTCGGACGCCGCCGTTTCGCGGTCACGATGCTGGCGGCGATGACGCTGACCATCGCCATCGAGTTGATCGTCGGCCCGTTCACCGGGCTCGATCCGGGATTCCAAGTGATCGGATTCATCATCCCCGGCTTGATTGCGAACGAGGTGTTCCGCCAGCGCGCGATCCCGACGCTGTCGACCCTCGGAATCGTGTCGGCCATCACGGCAGGCATCACGATCTTGCTCGTCGGCTTTTGGTAGGTCCGCCGTGACGCTTTGCACGACGGCCCGGACACGGTGGATCGCGATCCTCGCGGTCCCGCTCATGCTCCTGACCGGATTCTCGGCGGCCGTTGTCGGGGTCATCTCCCCGACGGGCCGTCTTCCCTCCGCCCCGACGACGTTCCACACCTACAATTCCGTCGTGTCCGAGCTGCAGAACCTCTCGCGCGACCATCCGTCCCTTCTGACCGTCACGCCAATCGGGTCGAGCTGGGAGACGACCCAAGGCCTCGCGAACCGGAGCCTGTTCGCCGTGGAGGTCAGCCTGGCCGGTGGGACCAAGCAGGACGTCCTGTTCATGGGCCTCCATCACGCGGACGAGTGGATCTCCATGGAGGTCGTGATGTACCTGCTGCGGTACGTCCTCCTGAATGCCGGGAACGATTCGCGCGTCGATGCGATCCTGGCCCGAGCGAACCTGTGGTTCGTTCCCATCGTGAATCCGGACGGCTTGGAGTACGCTCGCCAGTACGACACGACCTGGAGAAAGAACCGGCGAGACAATGGCGACGGAACGTTCGGCGTCGACCTAAACCGGAATTACGGCTACATGTGGGGCTCGGGAGGATTCGGGACGTCGACCAACGATTCGGAGTATCCCGGCACCGTTCCGTTCTCGGAACCGGAGAGCCAAGCGATTCGTGATCTCGCCCGTGCACACCCTCCGGTCCTCTCCATTTCATACCACAGCGCCGGACAATGGGTCCTCTATCCTTGGTCATACACGCGATTGCCGACCCCCGACGACGATCGGCTCAGCAACTTCGCCGTGGAAATGGCGTATGCGAATGGGTACCAGGTTCTCCAAGAGGGCAGGGCGACCCACGTAAACCCGGGGAACAGCGACGACTGGCTGTACGCGACCCTGGGCACGGCCCCGTTCACGTTTGAGGTCGGCCTGGACTTCAATTCGCAGAATGCGAGGAGCATCGGAGCCGTCGACCGGAACAACGTGGAACCGGCGCTGCGAGGCGCTGAGATGGCCCTCGGCCTGCGGAACTGGCGGTTCGACATGGGTCGGGTCACGCCCGTGGCCCTCGTGGCGGTCGCGGCCGTCGGCGGCCTGAGCTCGGTGTACTTCGTCTACCGGTGGCGCCGGGTGCGGAGAGACAATCCCATCGCGGTTCTCCACTGAGCGACCGCTGACAAAAACCGGTCCAAAGACGCCATATACACCACCGATGAACACATCATCCGGAGGGCCTGTGGGCGTGGAGCGAGGGGTCTCGGGGGGGACCTCGCCCGAGCCGATCGCGGCGTCGTATTCGCGGTTCACCGCGGGGCTCAGTCGCGTGCGGGGCTATTGTGTGACGGAGGAAGGGGACTCCCTGTCCCTGGCGTTCGAGCCATGGTTCACGGAATCGGGGAGCTCGTTCGCCGTCCCCTGCATGCGGATCATGTTCCGTCGGGAGGGGGAGCAGATTATCCTCGAACGATTCGAGATCGAGGATGCGGACGAGCCGCGGACGGTAAACATCGACGCGGCTCACGACGCCTTGCAGGCCTGGATGGACTGCATGGCGGATTAGTTGCCGGCGCCGCGTCACAGGCTCTCCCTACTGCGCAGGGACGCCGCTTCGAGCACGCCGCCGCTTTGCGAGCCAAACCTCGGCATTCGCAAGGCCGTCACGTTCGACGCGAACTTCCGGCACGCCGGGTTCGCGATGTTCCCCTGATCGGCCTTGGTCGCCGTGCGGGCCAGGGCTTACGCGCGCAACGTCGGCGAGAACGAATAGGTCCCTGAGAGCACATCGTACACTCGGACGATGAACATCGTCCCCGCGGGGATCGGGCAGTCCGAGCACGGCGCCGAGATTCGATACGTTGCGGTCCCGAGTCCACCCGATCCGTCGACGCCCGTCGTGTTCCACGCGAATACGATCGGACCCTCGACGATGAAGAATCGCGGCTCGACGGCGGCGTTCGAGGGGGAGAGGGTCACGAGCAAGGAAGCGATCCCCCCGGAGGGGAGGCGCCCATCGGGCGGCACCGAAACGGTCAGGTCGACATGGGGGACCGGTCCGTTCGCGAACGCCGTCAGCCCCGCCGTCGCCACGACGATGCCGAGGGCCACGAGGACGGCGATCCCCGGGACGCTAGGGATTGGAAGTCGCATGGGTCCTCCACCACATCCACAGCCCGATCATGAGGAACGGCGCCCAGTAGACCACGTAGCTCTGGAGCATCCGATATGAAACGAACAGGACAAGCGCCGGGAAGATCCAGAAGGTAAACTCGAAGCGCTCAAAGTGCACGTGATACATGACCACGAGAACCGCGAGGAGTCCGACCTCCGAGACGACGAAGAGATCCCGCGGCGCAACAATGTAGCCGTACGCCGCGAGCGTCGACAGTCCAAGGCCGGTCGGCGCCTGGAGGGAGATGAGCGGCGCGAACATCGCCGCGGCCCAGGCGGACGGATTCCAGGCGAGGAATGGACCATTGACGAGGAGGAAGACCCCGGCCGCGACGCCGCCGAATGCCAGGATCGTCCGGCGCATATCGGTTCGATGCCGGTGCCAATACCACAGGAAGAGGAACGGGGCCAGGAGCCACGGGGTCTGCTTGAACGCGCACGCGATTCCGTACCAGAGCCCGGCCCGGGCCGGCCGTCCGAGATCCGTGGCCATGAGCAATGCCGGGACGACCCAGAGGATGTCGGGGACGCCCCACGGCGTGTACTGGACGAGTTCGAGGGTCATCACGAGGCCGATCGGCGCGACCCCGCGGAACGCGGGCGGGGCGCGCAGGTACAAGACCGCGAGTCCGGCGAGATGGAACGCGAGGTACACGACGCGGACATCCGTCATCCCGGCCACCAGGATCGGCACGTACACCAGGAACGAGAGCGGCGGATACGGCGAGGTACCGAACAGCCCTCCGCTCTCCAAGGGTGACCAGGCATCGGCGGGAACGTGGAATGCGCTGAGAGATGGGAGCATGCTCTCCGCGTACGGGTTGCGACCCTGTAGGAGCAGCGCGGCCGAGTAGTGCGTGTACGACAGCGAGTCGATCCGGTAGAACGGCTGGAACACGATCACCGGCAGGAAATTCAGGAGGACCGCGTAGGCTGCCGCGACCAGCACTAGATATGCCTTCGGTCGGAGCTCGGCCCTCGAGACCAGTGCCAGGACGATGAGGGCGAATGCGAACGCGTACGCACCGAGGTTCATGACGAGCAGGGGAAGGTTCGTGAATATCGGGAACGAGTACGCATCGGAGACCGCGACGTGGGTGAGGATGTACGCGACGAAAAGGAATCCGACTCGCGTCAGGGGCTCGCCGACATCCTTCGAGCCGAACGCGTGCGACAGGATCCGCACGCCGGGAAGTGTCGCCTTCGGCGCATCGCCCATTCGATCCCCGGTCACCTGATCGTGATTTGCACGTCCGGTGTGATCCCGGCTTTCCAAGGAGACCACAGGACGATCACCAGCGTATACGTGCCACTCGCGGCGACCGTGTAGTCGAGTCGGGGACTCGCGGTTCCCTGGGTCGGCAGGGCCGGGATCCGTGCCCGTGCGGAATACTGGAGCCACCACCCGGTCCGCAACTCCGGCCGAATCAGGTTCCGGAAGACCTCGACGCTCAGGTTGAGGCCTCCCGCTGTCGCGGTCACCGTGAGCCGTTGCCCGAGCATGAGGAACGGCAGGTAGATGAACACCGCCGACGGGCGCGTCTCGTTGGGGAACGTCCGGTTCCCCTGCGATCCGTAGAGCGCGAACCACGGCTCGACGATTGGCTTGACCTCGATGTCGTCCACGATGAAATCGCTCCCGGTCGCGTGGAGTCCGAGTTCGAGGACTGATTGACCCGCGATCTGCGGCAGGGGGAAGACGGCCGTCCGCCAGGTCGACGTGTTCCCTTTCTGACTCCGATCGACCGTGTACCACGTCTTGTCCGCTGCCCGCCTCACGTTCAGGACGAGAAGTCCGTCGCCGGAATCCCAATACCGGACGACTAGCACCTCGGGATTGACCGGGGTGAAGACCGAGACGCGAGGCGTGTTGTTGTCCTGTTGAATCCGGAGAACCCGCTTGCCGAGGAAGATCTCCGGGGACGTGAGTCCGGCGATGCCGTAGAGTCCGACCGGATTGCCCGCGGGCACGTCGGGATACGGTTGGATTCCAACGGCGAAAATCATGCTCTTGCCAAAGATGGCCACCCAGGGGAAGTCAGGGGAGCCGAGCCATTGGAACAGCGGCAGGGCCGCGCTCGTGAATCCATTCCAATCCATCGATCTCACGAATACGTACGAGACTCGATGGGCCTGGAGGTAAGCCGACATCGCCCCCGGATCCGTCATCACGTAAAGCGGCTCCGCCTCCTGGCTGTCCAAGTAGAGCATCGTGTCGGAGACCCGCAGGGCCGCTTCGATGTAATAGACGCGATACTCGAGGCTCGCAATCCGTTGCCCCGGTTGAAGATGATCGTTGAACCACCGCCAGGCACTGGGATCGGACCCGTAGGTTTGTTGCAAATCACTCCAGAGGTTGGTCCCGGGCCTTCCGAAGTAACGGAAGTAGTCGCCTTGGCTCGTGTTGGCCCCGAAGAAGTATGCGTTGCCGCCGAAGCCGGCGACGAGAGGGAGGATGAACAAGCTCGCAAGGACGACGACCGGGATTCGGCCGACGGCCTCGGTCGCGATTCGCGCAGGGCGCGCGCGTGTGTCGACGGCGGCCCAGGACCGGAGGGCTCGGAGGGCCGCGAACGCGGCACCGGCTACCACAATCGCGGAGAACGGGATCAGAAGCCAGACGTACCGGATGAAGGGGACGGGCCCGGCGAGGATGGCGGCGAGCACGACGAAGTAGAAGCAGGCCAGCTCGAGTTTTCGGCGGATCTTTGCCGCCGGGAGGATGAGGAACGCCGGCACGGCGAAGGCGAGGCTCAACGGCGCAAAGGACGGGTTGGTCCCGAACTGAAAGAGGAAGTCCCAGTACGAGGTGGCGAGGGGGCCGGACGACGCGAGGTCCAAGGCGACGCTCCGCCACTCCATCTCCGCGAAACCCATGGTCGTCGGGGAGAGGTAGGGGCTCGAGAACAGGCCGCGGTAGAAGGGATACAGCGGGTCGCCGAGGAGGATCCAATTGCGGACGTACGGAGCGCTCCCGACAAGTGTGGCCACGAGCAGGATGAGCAACAGCCTGAGCGGCTCGGCCTGAAGGAACGCCTGCAGGCGCACGTTCAATCGACGAAGGAGCGCAATCCCGTAGAGCGCGACGACCGGGAGGACGAAGTACAATCCTTGATACGAGGTCAAAGCTGCGCCGCCGAGGAGAAGACCGCCCACGATCGCGTAGCCGGGTTGTTTCGCGTGAGTCGCCTTGAGGAGGGCCAGGAATCCGAGGGCGCCGAACATCACGAGCGTCGTCTCCTGGGTCGCCAGGAACGCGTACGAGACGAACGAGGGCACGAGGGCCGCCAGGCCTGCCGCGAGCACCCCGTGAGGACGTCCCGCGAGCCGTCGACCGATGAGGAACGTGGCATAGATGACGAGACACCAATTCGCCGCCCCGAGGAGGCGGAGGTAGACGTCGTTCACGCTTCCCGTCCACGCGTAGTAGTACGCGCCGAGGAGCGAGAAGGCCTGAGGATAGTTCGCGCTCGAACTCAACCCGACCCCACCGCCGACGATCCACGGGAGGCCACCGTGATAGTACACGAGAGCCGCGAGCGGGGCGTGATAGATCAGCGAGTCCGTCTCGATGATCCGCTCGACCGTCGCTTGATAGAACACAAGGACGGCGATGGACACGACTCCGGCCAACGCGAGCCACTCAAACGGACTTGGATGAGGCCGAAGACTCCGCACGACGGCCACCCACCGGGAGAGGGACGGTCTGATCGGCGTCCGGAAGGGGAGTGAGAACAGGACGAACGCGCTGATTTCGCCGAGCAAGACGACCTCGATCCACCCGAACGTGAAATGTCCCGTGAGGGCGAGGATCGTCCCGGTCAACCCAGTGAGACCCTCGCCGAGCCCCAGGACGAACGCAATCGCTTCCCAGGGCTCCGTGTGCCGGGGGAACAGGAACCGGTATGCCACGGCCCCGAGAGCGACCATCTGAATCGTCGCGAGAATCGCGGAGGGCAGCGCGGGAAACGGAAACGGAGGCCACGCCCACGATTGGAGGGCCGCGGGGAGGCCGGAGAGTCGAACGACATAGCTCCAATTCCATGCGAGGGCGGCGAGGGTCGCGAGGGTGAACACGAGGGTCACGAGAGCGAAGAACCCGAGACCCCAGGCGCGCTCTTCGCTCGTCTTCGGCGCGGTCACGATCTCCACGCGGGTGGCCTCGTCGGGACGAGGCTCTGGGACCCCCGGTTCGACCACGGGAGGTGGCGGCGGGAGTGCCTCGGGAGCGGGCGGCTCAATCATGATCACCGAGGTCGCGATGGCGGGCGCCACCGGCGCCGTCGACGGCGACGATTCATCTTCCGGATTCGGCCTCGTCCGGACGTCCGTCTCCGGAGTTAACGAATCGGCAGCCATGGCCGTTCAACCGCTCCTCCGGCGGCGAATCATCAGGACGATCAATAGGAGGACGACGAACGGGACTCCGACCGCGATTCCGAGGAGGGCCACCGACGTGAACGGGCCGGTGGGACCGGCAGGTGTGGCTCGCTCCCGGACCTCGACGACCCATTCGTAATTGGCCGATGAGAATCCGTCGGACACGACGACTTTGACGAGGAACGTTCCCGTCTCGTTCCGGAGGAACTCATACGAGGGGGAGGTCCCCGCGACGGAGACTCCGTTCACGGTCCACGCATAGGTGAGCGCGTCCCCGTCCGGATCGAACGCGCCCACCTGGAACGTCGTGCTTTCGGATGCATTGACGATCACCGCGGGCTGAGGACTCGTCGATTCGATCACCGGTCCTCGGTTTCCGACTTGGATCGTTTTCGTCGTCTCGTTGTACAGTCCGAGGTCATCCGTGACGATGAGACGAACCGCGAACGAACCGTGGGCCGCGAAAGCGTGTAGCGCCACGATTCCTTCCGCCGTGGTCCCATCCCCGAAATCCCAGGCATAGGAGACGATTCCGTTCTCCCGATCTGAGGACCCGGTCGCGTTGAAGGCGATGTAGACGCCCGGGTACGCCATCCCCGGGGTGGTGCTGAACGACGCGACCGGCGGCGCGTTCACCACGATGACCTGCGACGTGGAATTGGTCATCTGGTCGTCATCGAGGACCGTAAGGGTAACCGTGTACGATCCGGAGTCCGTGTATGCGTGGACGGTCGCCATGCCGGTGCCGACCGCGCCGTCGCCAAAGTCCCAGGAATAGCCAAGGATCGTGCCGTCGGAATCCGAGGAGCCCGACGCGTTGAACGTGACGTCGACGCCCGGTGAGACAAGAGACGAATCCTCGGCGAACGACGCCTCCGGCGGAGACGTCGCGGCGACAGGGAGCGTGATCGCCATCGTGGCGGTGAAACCGTGCGAGTCGGTGACCGTCAGCGCAATGAGGTAACTCCCTCCGGCGGAGAACGCGTGCTCGGCAATCGGCCCGCTCCCCGTCGCGCCATCCCCGAAGTCCCATTCGTAGCGAGCGATCGTCCCATCCGCATCCGACGAGGCGGAACCGTTCAGTGTGACGCTCTGCCCGGCGCGCGGCGAAGGCGGGGAGATCGTGAACGACGCGAAGGGGGCCGCGAAGACGTGGACATCGGCCGAGGTCGTGTTCGTGAGTCCGTCGGAGTCCGTCACCGTCAGGCCCACGGTGTATCCGCCGAACGTCCCGAACGTGTGCTGCGCAATCGACGAAACGGAAACGGTCCGGTTGGAACCGTCCCCCCAGTCCCACGCGTAGTTCGTGATGCTTCCGTCGGGATCCGTCGAGTTGGACGCGTCGAAGGTCACGGACGCGCGTTGGAAGGGTCTCGGGGGACCGAAGGCGAACGATGCGCTCGGAAGGGCGAGGACCCGAATCGACGCGGTCTGGGATCCCGTGAGATTGTCGAAGTCCGTGACGACGAGAGTCGCTTGGTACACCCCGTGCGTCGAATAGATGTGGGTCGCGACGGAGCCGGACGCCGTAGAGCCGTCTCCGAAGTCCCAAGCGTACGTGGCGATGGAACCGTCCGGGTCGTACGAGCTGGACCCGTTGAAGGTCACGAGGTCTCCGGGCAGCGGCGTGGAAGAAGACGTGGTGAACGAAGCGATCGGCGGGAGGGACGTATCGTAGAAGCGGTAGATGGTCGTCGTGCTGCCGAGCCAAATCGCCCCGTCGAGCCCCTGTTCCAGGCCGATGACCCCGTAAGGCTCGCTCGAGGGCAGGGTGACGATGACGTCATCCGAGAGGACCGTGGTGTAGTCCGGAGGCGCGAAGTGGAGACGGTGGACGTTGCGCGAGTTCCACGTCCCGAAGAAAAAGTCACCGTGCCAGGCCGCGAAACTCGGCCCATCGTAGAAGATCGCATTCGTGGGCGCGATGGGCGGCGTGTACCAGATCAGAGGTAGCACGGGATCCGGCCCGTCGCGATTCGTATTCAGCGGATCCGGCGGCGGATGGGCGCACGTGTAGTTGGCCCCCCAGCCATAGTTGCGGCCCGGGACGAGGAGGTTCACCTCGTCGTTGCACTCGGGTCCATTTTCGGTGACGTAGGCCTTCCCCGTGATGGGATGAAACGCGATCCCGAATAGGTTCCGATGGCCGTAGGTGTAGATGTATGGATTGGCGCTCGCATTGCCAACGAACGGATTGTCGGTCGGCACGCTGCCGTCGGGATTGAGCCGGAGCACCTTCCCGGCCAAGGTCGAGAGGTTCTGGGCGTTCGCGGGATGGTACGCGTCACCGGTGAGGGCCCACAGCTTGCCATCCGGACCGAATTTGATCGGACCGCCGATGTGCCATTCGCCGGTCGGAATCCGATCCAGGAGGATCTCCACGGAGCCCCCCGTATCGCCGGTCGCCTGAATCCGCACGATGCGATCGTAGATGGTTCCGTTGGCACTGTCGTTCAGGGTGTAAAACGCGTACACCCAAGGCGTGGAAGGGAAGGAAGGGTCGAGGGCGAGGCCGAGGAGACCCTGGTCATGATAGTCGCTCACGTGCTGGAACGAGTAGAACGGGTCCGGTAGGAGCGAGCCGTTCTCGATAATCCAGATTTTCCCGGTCGGTCGCTCGCCGAAGAACACACGGCCGTCGCGCGCGAAGACAAAGGCGTCTGGCTCCTTCAGCCCCGCTTGGACAACCTGGAGCGTCCCGGACACCGCAGCAGCGGGCCGCGATGAAACGAGCATCACCGACAGGAGGAAGAAAACGGCAAGCGAGACCGCGAGCGCCTTCGCGGCGCGTCCCCGGGTTCGACCGCTCACGTCAGTCGTCCTCGATGCCCTTCGGGACACGCGTTCTGTCCTCCCCGCGGGACGTAGCTCCCGGACGACCGGTCCAAGCGAACCGGCGACTCGCGAAGTAGTTGAAACCGAAGGCGATGACGATCGCGAGGAATTCGCTCACGAGGTAAAACATTCGGACGAGTTCCGTGAAGGCGAACAGGGCGACCAGGTTGACCGCGAGACCGGCGAGTGCGACGAGGTTGTACGCCAGGAACCGACGGACGAGCGACTGGGACTTCGCGATCCGGCGGAACGTCCACCGCTCGTGCAAGGCGAACGCCCAGAGGATGCTGGCCTCGATCGCGAGCGCGGCGGACACGAGGTACGGGACGCCCGCGACGCCGGTCAGCGCCCAAAGCAGGCCGAGGATCACCAGGGCGCCGGTCAGACCCACGCTCGCGAACCGGACGACCTCGGGTCCGTGGTAATCGAGCCAGGTGTGCACGAGCGCCCCCAACTCGCGTCGAAGGATCTTGGGCATCTTCCAGAGCCCGTACACCTTCGTGGCCCCTTCGCGGACCCGGTAGGACACGGGGACCTCGACCTGGCGGTATCCCATCGAGCTCGCCCGTGCGGTGAACTCGAGCCAGAAGTTGTACGGCGAGTATCGGACCTCGCGCGCCACGGCCTGGGCGACCTCCGTCCGCATGAGGCGGAACGCGCTCGTGACGTCCTTGCAGCCCGGGTTGAACAAGAGGCCTTCCAGGCGCCGTAAGAACTTCGACGGCAGGGACCGGTACAACGGCTCGGTCCGCCGCGTCCGATAGCCATTGACGATGTCTGCGTCGCCCGTGCGGAATTCGGCCAACAGGCGCTTGAAGTCGCGTGGGTCGTACTGTCCGTCGCCGTCGAGGAACAGCAGGACCGGGAACTTGTGCGGGTCGATCGACAGGATCGCGTCGCGAACGGCCCGCGGGTAGCCTTTGCGTTCCGGCGACGTCGACACGCGGAGCGCCGGCATGGAGGCCGCGATCTCCCGGAGCACCTCGCCGGTCCCGTCCTTACTCCCGTCCTCGAAGACGAAGAGGGTCACGGCGTGTGCCGCGACGATCGTCGCGGACAACTCGTCGATCACCGAGCGCACGCTGGCCGCCTCGTTGTGGACGGGCATCACGACCGCGAGTTGCGGTCGAGCGGAAGGTTCGGGCGCCGCCTGGAGCTCCATCGTCTCACGCTCGTTCGAGGAGGATACGCTCGTCCGTTGGAGCCGAAACGCTGTGGGTCGCGAGGTACCAGTCGATCGTCTTCTGGAGTCCGTCGCGGAAGGAGACCTCGGGCTTCCATCCGAGCTCGTCTCGGGCCCTTCGGATGTCCAGGGCGCGGCTCACGGCTCCGGTGGGCTTCGACGTGTCGAAGAAGATCTCTCGAGGGCGCCATCCGACGAGGTCGAAGATCGTGTTTGCGACCTCGATCATCGTGTACCGGCGACCGTTGCCGAGGTTGACCGCGCTGCCGTCCGTGATGCGCTCCGCCGCGCGAACGGTCCCTTCGACGATGTCCGTGACGTACGTGAAGTCCCGGTCCTGCCGGCCGTTGCCCCAGATCGGGTACGGGTCCATCCGGCGGACCGCCTTGTAGATCAGGGCGATGATCGCGTGGGTCTCGTTCTCCCGTGGCCCGTACGCCGTGATGAAACGGACGCTGCACCCTTTCATGCCGTACTGCCGGATGAAGGCCAAGAGCTGGATCTCGCCGAAGACCTTCGCCCAGCCGTACTCCAGGTCGGCGCTGAGGGGCTCGCCGAGCTTCCGCGGGTCGCAGTCCTCCTCGCGCAACAGATAGCTCGATCCCTCGGTGGCCTGGAGCGCCGGAGGATAGACGCACGCCGAACTCGCGAAGATCACTTGCGAGACGTCCGCCCTTCGGGCGGCCTCGTACACATGGTGGTCGATTGCCAGGTTCGAACAGACGTCCGCGGGATGGGAGTCGATGTATCCGCGGCCTCCATGGATCGCCGCGAGATGAAACAGGACCTCGCTCCCTTCGAACGCCGAGGTGATCTCCTCGATGCCGCTGTACTCCAGGTCGATCTGATGGAATTTGTAACGCCCGCGGACGCCGTCGAGGTTCTGCAGGCGTCCACTACTCAAGTCGTCGATCACGGAGACGTCCGCGCCCCGAGCGATGAGCGATTCGACCAGGTGGCTTCCGATGAAGCTCGCCCCGCCCGTGACCGCGACCTTGCGGCCGTCCCATTCCGATTTTCCCAGCACCGCAGCATCGGACGAGAGCGAGTGACCTCTCGCAGGACGTGGCTCGAACAATTTCTTTCCCCCCGGGGGCAGGGCAGGTTAGCGCAGAAGGCCAATACACGATGCGAACTCGTGAGTGGACCGCATTCCTTCCACGACTACACTCCCCCTACCTCGATAGCAATTGGAAGGGGGGTATAAGAATGATGGGCCAAAGGTTCCAGGTGCACGCGAGGTAGACTTGTCGTCGCGACGCTCGGAATCTGCGGAATGGTCGGACAACAAATTCGGGTCGGACTCAGAGAGGAGGTCCTCGGTGGAGCAGGACCTTGAGAGCCGCCTGACCGGCTCGGGACACGAGTCTAGAGGCCAGGGAAGCCGGCCAGCGATGGAACCGACGTCTGGAGTCGACTTGGGGCGGATCTGGGTGTGCGCGTACACTTTTGTGCAGCCGCGGCTTTGTAGCTGGAGCGTCTAGCCCGACCCGGTGTCCGGGATGGTGTCTCCAGACGATCGGCCTGACACGAGACGGGGTCTATTGAAAAACCTGGCTGCGGCGGGACTCGGCGCCGCGATTGCGACGGTCGCGGCTCGAGAACTCCCTCCCTGGCTGGGCGGACCGGCGCCGGGGGTGCCCTCGATTTCCCGTCCCGGGACCATGGACGCCGTGTTCAATGTACGGGACCAAGGAGCCGTCGGAGACGGAGCGGCGGACGACACCGGGGCACTCGTCGGGACAATCGGCCGTGTCCCTCCCTCGGGCGGCCTGGTTTACCTTCCACGCGGGACCTACCGCGTTACGTCGCCGATCGCGATCGAACGGCCCAACGTCTGGGTCTTCGGATCCGGCCCGGATGCCAGCGTGATCCGGCTCGGAGACGCCGCGAACGCGGACATCCTCGCGATTCGGGCCAGCGGCTGCACCGTTTCCAATCTGACGATTGACGGAAACAAGGCTCACAACGCGTCCGGGGCCGGCTTCCTTGTGGACGCAGCCGCGGCAAGCCAGCTGCTCGAGAACGTGACGGTCCGGGACCTCCGGGTCGTCCGCACGAAGGGGGCCGGGATCAAGATCCGTTCGAGTCCCTCGGGTCCCGTCAACCGGCGGAGCCTCGTCCAGTCGTGCGTCGTCGACGATACCGACGCCGAAGGAATCGCCCTGATGGCCACGGACCAGTCGATCGTGGCGAACTGCTTCGTGTCGCGGACCGGGAACCACGGAATCATCTCGAAGCAGGGAGACGAAAACACGCTCATCGGGAATCAGATCCTCCAGGCCGGGTTCAACAAGTCGAGCGGGTTCGCCCACGGCATCGCAATCGACGGGAACGGCGGTTTGAACCCAAACGGCCGACACCGGATCATCGGGAACTACATATTCGACGCGTGCGACGCGGGAATCGAGGTCGCGGACGCGGTGGACGACCTCGTGATCGAGGGGAACACGATCAACGGCGCCGGAGTTGGGGCGCTCGCGGTGAACCGGTACGGAATCTACTTCGGAGGGAGCCTCGCGGCGTCGAGCAAGGGGTCGATTCGCGGGAACACGGTCACCCGCGCGAAGGCGAACGGGATCCACGCCGCCGGTCTAAGCTCGCTCGCGCGGGCCTCGTCCCTCGTCATCGAGGGGAACCTGTGCTACGGGAACGGGGAAAATGGAATCTATCTGAAGGCGGTCGACAACTTCGTCGTCATGGGCAACGCGTGCTTCAACAACGACACCTCGTCGACGGAGAAGGATGGGATTCGGCTCGAGGGCGCTTGGGACGGAATCGTCATGGGCAATCGCTGCTACGACGATCAGGCAGCCAAGATGCAGGCCCACGGCCTTGGGATCGTGGCCGGCGCGACGAACGTCCTCGTGGCGATGAACGACCTGAGCGGGAATGCGATGGGTGCGATCGGGAACGCGAATCTGTTCGCCGGGACCTCCCGGCTGTACGAGAACAAGGGCTTCAACCCGCTCGGGGTGTCTCGGGTGACCATCGGGCCATCCCCATGGACGTACACGAACAACGATTTCGTCCGCGAGGCAGTGTACGTCCGAGGAGGGACCGTGACGGACATCACGAAAGACGGCCTCGCCGGGATCTTCGCGGGATCGAACGTGACGGTGTGGCTCGAACCGGGGGAATCGTTCACCCTCACGTACAGCTTGCCTCCGATCGTCAGTAAGGATCGAAAGTAGGCGGTCTGGGCCCCGAGCACTAGTCGGACGGCAGCTTGGGAGTGCGATGCCACCGGAGGTCCCGGGGTCGTAGAACGACCCGGAAGGCAGCCTGGATCAAGGCGGCGAGTTGGAGCATCCAGTACACGTACAGGCCCGGGATCAGCCAAAGGACCTTCCGATCCCGGGTTAGTGCGGCTTCTGCTACGACCAGGGAGGCCAGGAGGAGTTGGGACCCGAGGAGACCGTACAACCAAGCGAGAAGGGCCGCCGGTACTGTTCCTGAGATCGCGAACAAGGCGAGAAGGGCCGCCGGTACTGTTCCTGAGATCGCGAACAAGGCGAGGGACCCGAACGACAAAAGTGAGCTCACGAGGAAGACGAGCGGGGAGCAGGTATACAGAAACGCGTCGATCCGTTCCCGCCGACTCCGACCGACGCGGAAGCCACGACGGGCAGCCCGAGCGAACACCTGCAAGGCGCCGCTCCACCACCGTTCCCGCTGCCGCACGAGATGGGTCGCCCGATAGACCGGCTGGATCCAGACGTTCGCGTCGAGCATGCCGACTCTGATACCGGAGCGTGCGAGACGGAGGGAATACTCGAGGTCTTCCGTGAGGCAGGATTCGTCCCAGGGCCCGACGGCCTCGAGGACGCTCCGACGGAGGAACATCCCCGTGCCGGCGAGGTGCATGAACAGTCCGAAACGTTCCTTCGCGGCCTGCAAGCCCTGGAACCAGAACCTCGTCTCGTAGTAGTTCAATCGGGTGATCGCGTTCGTGTGTTGGTTCATGATCCGGGGGATAGCTTGGACGACACTGACTTCCGGGTGATCGTGGAAGTACTTCGCGACGCGGAGCAGGAGGTCCGGCGCATATCGCGTGTCGGAGTCGAAGACGCCGATCACGTCGCCGTGGGCGTGCGGCAGGGCCCGGTTGAGGGCGGGCGGCTTGCCTTTCGACGGGCCGCCGGAGAGGCATTGGACGTTCGGCAGGGCAGCGGCGAGCCGTTGGCCGATGGTCGGCGTCGCATCGACGGATCCGTCCTCGACGAGGAGGACCTGGAGAAGGTCTTTCGGGTACTGCAATCGATCCGCGCAGCGCAGGGCGCCCTCGATGACGATCTCCTCGTCCCGCGCAGGGATCACGATGCTCACGGAAGGCAAGTCGACGGGGTTCCGCAACGATCCTTTGTCGAACGGCTTCGGGCCGCCCCGCGTCATGCGGAGGCCGAGGAAGATCAGAAGCGTGTGGTAGCCGGCGATCACGTAGAACGCGAGGGCGAGGCCGACGAGCAGGGCCGTCCCGAGCTCGCCCAGCATCCATTCCGTATCGAACGTGCGACATAAGCACTTCGCGCCTCAAGAGACGCAAAATCGGTCCCGGGTCCAACGTCTTCGCTTCAGAAATCCCGGCCGGCCGTCGTCCGGCAGAAAGCCTTTACTACGCGTCGGGAGTCCGGAGGGCTCCGAACGGGGAAGACGCATTGGAGTACGAAGAGCGTCGGCATTGGTCGCTCGGCGATTCGGCCACGCGATTGTGGTTGGCCTCCGCCCTCCTGCTCGCGACGAATCTGATCTGGCTCCTGGCGGTCGCGCTCAACCTGCTCGGGCCCCTCGGCCCCCTGACCGCTGGG
>WNGN01001052.1_pt1 | contig 22904 bp, 29 predicted proteins | sample 5400561 | NCBI WGS metagenome assembly WNGN01 (sample SAMN13153379, study PRJNA577476) | soil metagenome | isolation source: 115 cm soil or saprolite under Garry oak tree replicate 2 | place: USA:California | collected 2016-06-15 | reverse complement strand
CCACTCCGGAACAATCGAAGAATTGTTCTGACGCAGACTTTAATCGTTGGGGCAGTTATCCAAACGACCTGGAACTCATGTTCGTTTGATTTCTGCGGTGGCGGATAACAAATCGTTGGACGCGAGCGGCGGGAGCGTGTTTCGCAACTAACTTGGTGCGGCGTAGGGTGCTTTGATTCGCGCCGCCGCGTCAACTCAACCGTTATGCAGCTATCTTCCCATGGACGCTGTAGACGAAATTCAATCGATGTGGGATGCGTGGAGAACCCAACGCTTCCCTTCGGAATACTCCGGCAAAGATGTCGCAGGAATCTGTGTCACCTCGTTGGATTCGTCTGCGGCAGGGTGTATCGACACTTTCATATTTCGCAAGGGACGCCTGGATGAACAGCGCATTGCTGTCCTGGAAAAATGCAAAGCTGATCTTGAGGTTGTTGTGAAGTCCTTGGACGGCAACGCCCAATCCTACTTCAACAACCTTCTGCTTCTGTCGACGAGAGTCTTACGATTGGTTGGTCGGTGATACGGATCATCGCCGCATAACAAATTTGGACCGGAGCGGCGGTTGCGCGTTTCGCATCATCATTGGTCCGGCGGAGCTTGAATGAGTTCGCGCCGCCCGGTCAACCCAACCGTTATGCGGCTAAGTTAAAAGGAGAAGCTAATCAATTCTATAGCTAAGTGGGTTGACTACGACGCGCCCTTTGTCCGACAGCGTTACAATCGGCTGGCCAAGTTCTTCGTTTTCTTTGAGTGGTTTTTCTTGCTCCCTCGGAACATACGCAGTGCAGCGGTCAGCCGCTTGGAACTCAAACGCGGCAGTCGTGTGCTTGAAGTCGGATGCGGAACGGGAAGAAATCTTGCGCCGTTACTCGAAGCAGTTGGCGTAGAAGGTAAGGTATACGGTGTAGATTTGTCCGAAGGAATGTTAGCAGAGGCTCAAGAGCTATGTGCCCGACAAGAATGGCGTAGTGTGGAACTGATACAAGCGGACGCGGCTGATTACGCTTTACCCGAACCTGTTGACGGCATTATCTTCAGTCTCTCCTATGCAGTCATTCCTCATCACAGGGATGCTTTACGCCACGCTTGGAAACAGTTACGTCGGGGCGGCTACCTTGTAATCATGGACGCGAAACTTCCAGCCGGCATTTTAGGCAAACTCCTTTATCCCTTGCGCGATGTTGATTACGAAGAAGCGCAGTTTGGCACATACTACATTTGTCGTGGCAGAAAACCTTTAGGTGGAAAGCAGTAAAGTCACTCGTGTCAGAACGGCGAGCGGTAGCGACCCGATCTAAGCCCAACTTGAGTGATCGATCCCATCGCTACCGCTCCGGGTTCTGACACGAGGCCGCGCGGCGATTTCTTTTGCAAATGCGGCTTGGTACTTCCACAGTTGTTTGAAATCGTAAGCGCCGCGCTTGCTCGTTTCTGTTAATCAAAAACCAGAAGCGCGTTACAATCAGTGGGCGCTCGAACAAATGTTGGACGCGAGCGGCGGGGGCGTGTTTCGCAACTTGATTCATCCGGCGATGCTTGAATGAATTCGCGCCGCCGCGTCGACTCAACCGTTCGACGGCTAGTTCAAAAATATGCGGCAAGTCTTAGCAGCGTTATTACTGATCCCTCTCTTCGTTGTTGCGGGTCAAAATTCCAAAAACAAACTTGACCTGAGCGGAACTTGGAAATGCGTCGATTCACCAAAGCACAGCATCTACTCTGGAAGCACTTTGGTAATTCTCCATCAGGATCCGCAAGTCAAAATGTCGCGCACACTCGTGGTTAACGGACAGAAAGGCATTGCTGAATTAGTATTTTTCAGTGATGGGCGTGGTGATACGAACGTGGCGGCGGCCAGGTTGCCGCGTGACGATACTTACAAGAATGGCTCCATATCCGTAACAAAGTGGGACGGGCGCAAACTATCAACGCAATACGACGTCCTTGGTGAATATCGCGAGCAGCCTTCAGGGGCTATGAGAATGGGGACTATCGAGACCACCGATAGCTGGGAGCTTTCAAAGGACGGTAATAAGCTTACGCAAACAAGAACGGTGCATATAAAAACCATTACCGGATCGCATTCCACGCCGCCATTTAATGCCCCTTGGGGCGCGATGGTATCTGAAACGAAATATGTCTATGCTCGTCAGCCTTGATAACGTTATCGCGCCGTCGAACAAATCGTTGGACGCGAGCGGCGGGAGCGTGTTTCGTAACTAACTTGGTGCGGCGGAAGGTGCTTTGATTCGCGCCGCCGCGTCAACTCAACCGTTCGGCTCGGCTCGCCTTCTACTCGCAAGATTTAAATGCCGGCATCTCTTCTTCAGGATAAGAACGTAAGGACATGTTTCTCTTCAGGACCATTACCCAGAAAGCATCGCAGTGGCTGACATTATCTGCAGCTCCTAGCCTCCGATCGCCCTTCCCCACTTCGCGATGGCCCGGAAGCCCGCTGGCCGCTGGGCTACACCGAGGCGGATCGGCCGCGGTCAATCCCGCCGTCCCGCATGCTGGCGATTTTGAGCGGGGCGGCATTTGGAGCTGGTGCTTTGAAAGCGGCCACACCTTCTCAAGTTGAAGGTTCATTGGAGAAGGTCGCCTGCCCTTTCGATTCGCGTAAAGCGCTGCTTCCAGTCACTTGCGGCCGACTGAAGGTGCCTGAAAATTACGATCATCCAAGTAAAGTCATCGAGATTGCTTTTATGGTGGTTAAGGCTCGAAAGAATATAGATCCAGAAAACCCGGTCATTTACATAAGCGGAGGACCTGGAGCACCGAGCCTGGTATATGCAGAGATGCTGGTCACAACTCCGCACATCCATGAGGTTGTTGTTGATAGAGATTGGGTGTTTTTTGACCAAAGGGGCGCTGGCCGATCAACTCCCGCGCTTTATTGCCCCCCAGGAGAAAAAATTACCTTGTTAGGATAAAAGCATGCAGAGATAATCTCATAAAGCAAGACATAGATCTTTCTCAATATAACAGTGCACGGTCTTCCAGCGACATGGAAGCGCTCAGAAAAGTATTGGGCATCAAGCAGTGGAATCTTTGGGGAACCTCCTACGGGTCCAGACTGGCATTTACCATGGCGCGCTATTATCCCTCGAGCGTCCGCTCCATCATCCATGACGGTGCCGACCTGCCTGAAGCCCAAGAGATGGTCGACGATTTTCGTGGCACCGAGGTTGTGCTGAACAAGCTGCTCTCGAAATGTGCGGCAGACGCAGCATGCTCGTCCAAGTTTCCGCAGCTACGGAGCCGATTCCTGGCCGTGCTTCCCCGGCTCAGACAGCAGCCGCTATCGATTGGGGACACGCGGTTCGACGATGGCAAGGTGCTACGCTTCATCCGCAACAACTTGTTTGGCGGCCGCGACCCTCTGATCTTTGAACAGCGCGTGCAGAACCTCCTGACTTACATGGATGCGGCGGCTCGTGGCGACGGCGAGCTCATGCTCCAGATTCAGCAAAGAATGCCAAAGGAGGTCGATCCGTTTGATGAGACGCCCGTGCCGGTTCAAGGCTTTTTTCACCTGGGACAGCACCTCTCCATTGACTGCAACGAAGAGAAGCCGTTCGAATCCATGGAGGAATATCAGCAAGCGGCGGCCAAATCCGAAGTCGTCCGTTCTCTTCTCGGAAAGGAAGGAGGGCTTGGAGTTTTTCAACAGTGCGCGTTGTGGTCCGCGGGGCGAGCCGAACCGATTGAAAACACCCATGTTTATTATGACGGGCCGCAGCTCGTTTTTACGGGGGAATTAGATGCATCCCTGTCAGGACTTGCCGGCTATAAGATCGAGATGCTCTATGCCAATTCAAGGAACGTCGTCTTCAGGAATGGCGTGCACGCTCAGGTTGAGTTAGCCAACTATCCGCCCACATCGGTAGATAATTACAGGCTGTGTGCCTTGGGGTTGGCGCGCCAATTCTTTGCCGATCCGCAACGAACGCTGGATACTCGCTGCTCTGAAACACGAAAGTTGCGCTTGATACAATGATGCGGCGCCCGCGGCGTCATCGTTACGTGCGCTTGCAGTTGCAATCCGTCGAACCATTTGAAGATGGTCAGCTTCAACTGCACTACGGCGTGCAGAACAAGCACTCTTGATGACGTGGAGCGCTACTCAAACGGAAGGGAAAAACACACCGCCGCCGAACAAATCGGACGCGAGCGGCGGGAGCGTGAAAGACGTACCCGCCCGCTACCGCAGGCGGTTCTGACACTTGTCTGGTGCGGCGAAGGGCGCTTTGATTCGCGCCGCCGCGTCAACTCAACCGTTGGGCGTTTGTCACATTCTTTGGCGAACATCTGATGAAGCGATTTTCTCTTTCCCTTGCCGGAGCCATCGTCATCCAATTTCTCGTAGTCGTGTTCTGGACAGTGTCTAAACAATGGAATTTGCCGGCGGTGTGGGACTATGTGGTTGCTCCAGGAATGCTTCCAACCAACTTTTATGTTGACAGCGGTCCACCAAAGAACGTGGTGGTCGTTTGCTTCTTGGTGAATATTGGAATCTACGCGTTGCTATCGTATGCCGCATTACGCGCGGTGGGACGAATGCGTCGCAAACTAACCACGCCAAACAAATCGTTGGACGCGAGCGGCGGGAGCGTGTTTCTCAACTTGATTCGTCCGGCGATGCTTGATTGAATTCGCGCCGCCGCGTCAACTCCGCCGTTATGCGTCTTTTCGACTCCATGATTGCCAATAAGCCAAAATACATCTCCGCAATCTGCGCGTTCCTGGGGTCAATACTTTTGATTGTCGCAGTTTACCTTTTCATCAATCGAATCATATTTCTGGCGCATGCGACTTCTTCCTCGGCGCCTATCGTGGCTGTCTCTCACGAATACGTCCCGAAAGGCAGAGGCTCCGTACTGGCGTATGTACCTACAGTCCGCGTATCAAGTCTCGACGGAAGAACGCTCGACCTTAGAGTTGACACATTCAACGAGGAACCTATTTATTCCATCGGGCAACAGCTGGCGGTGTCCTGCAATCTTACGCGCGGTTGTCTTGAAGATACCTTCTTCGCAAAATGGGGCGACGAGATAGGCAGGGAAGGGTTTCAACGTATCCTTCACGGCCGTCATGCCGCGCCGAACAAATCGTTGAACGCGAGCGGCGGGAGCGTGTTTCTTAACTTGCTTGGTGCGGTGGAGGGTGCTTTGATTCGCGCCGCCGCGTCAACTCAGACGTTATGCGCTCGCGCAGTGCCCTACGGAGGAGGAGAACGACCATGAAGATCATCAGCTGCCATTGCTGGCTCACGACGGTTCTCTGTCTGCTGTTGCTCAATACCGCACACGCACAAAACCGCACCAACCCGCCACCGCGAACGTCGAATGCTAGCCCTATTAGGCGCATTGATTTTCGCAACTTTACATACCCACTCTCCCAAAGCAGCTCTGAGCTATACGGAGTAAGATCTCTGCGGGTGCGAAATGGCAAATGGAGCAACGGATTGCCGGAGACAGATACTAATTGGCAGGCCTTCACCGTTCGAAAGGTCCTGTATGGCGACTTAACGGGTGATGGGCAGGAAGAAGCTGTGGTGCTTACGCAATGGGACCAAGTTGGTGCCAACCCCGAAAATTCGACAGGTCAGGAAGTCTACGTATACGCGTTGCGTGGGCGCGAGTCGACGCTAATCGTGGGGCCGGATGGGCTCGATTACTGGCACGACTACGATCGATATCAAAAATCTGACGACATGTGTAATAACTGGATATTCGGAATGGCTCCCGCTGCTGTGCAAAACGGACTGCTCGTCATTCATCTTGTGGCTGGTGGTCGCTTCTGCAAGCGGCCCGGCGCATATGCAGTGACAATGAAATATCGGGTCCAAGGAAATCGTCTCGTGCTTACGAGCCCACCGCTCAAGGTGTGGCGCAGACAGCCTTGGCGCGCATAACAATTCGTTGGACGCGAGCGGCGGGAGCGTGTTTCTCAACTTGCTTGGTGCGGCGAAGGGTGCTTTGATTCGCGCCGCCGCGTCAACTCAACCGTTCGACAGCGCATTCACATGACGCATCTAGCAACGCTTGGTCTCTTGTTTTTGATGCTCTTATCCAGCTGCGGTCGTTGCACGAATCCAACACCTGCCCAGCCGACTGGTCCGTTTAAGGTCGATGGCTGGAAACGGACCAAGGATTCGGCGGTTACCTACTGCGCTGTCTTATTGCTGCGAAAAGGTGAATCATCAGATAACGGAAAATTTGGAGTGCGGGTAACTAACATCCAGGAAGCGAATCCTTGCTGCGGTGACCAAAGTCCGCTTTGCGAACGGCGCGCAAGAATTCAATTCTATCGACCTTCTGATGGTCGGGTGTTGTGTGAATTGGAACCTTCCGCCGGTGCGAATACTGTCATTGACTGTGCCGACGAGATCGGTGTCAGCGTCATTGCCATACGCGCCATCAACACCTCCGAAGGTTGGGTCCTTTTCGACCTGCGTTGTTAATTCATTGGCGCTGTCGAACAAATCGTTGGACGCGAGCGGCGGAAGCGTGTTTCGTAACTAACTTGGTGGGGCGAGGGGGGCTTTGATGCGCGCCGCCGCGTCAACTCGGACGTTCGGCGTCTAATTTTAGGAGGTAATCTATGCGTTCCTATGTTGTGTTCTTCCATCCGAATGATGCTGATCAATTCCGACAACGGGTACACGCACTGGGCCCGGGTTTGCCCAACGAGTTGGTCCACGAAAAAATTGATAGCACGAATGGACAAACATTCGCCATTTTCGTTACCGAGGAAACCGCTAACAGATTTCCACAATTCGTTTCAGAATTCCCCGGCGGCGAATGGCTGCCGAACGACGTCGATTAAAAGAAATGGACAAACCTATGATCCCTCTTCTAATTTTCGGGCTGGCTGCAATTTACTTCTTGTACCTTACTCGATGGACCGATAGTTTTCTTCTGCACGAATACCACTTTGGCAGTCCATCACCGCCGAAGATACTTCCGCATTCTCCATCGGTTTCTTTTATCGTAGGTCTTTTGTGGGGCATCTTCCTTGTGGCTGGAATTTTCTGGGGATATACGTTTGTTCGTTACCCTGACTACTTGGCTGTTCGTGGCAGCGGTGCAGAGGTCGTTCTGCTCATCGTTGTGTCTATCGCAGTGGCATTGTCATATTTGGTTATGTATCGACTCGGTGAAATCCGCGGCGTCGCGCAGATGAAAAGCACGAATCTCTTTATCACCGCGCTTCGCGAGCGTGGATGACGCCGAACAAATCGTTGGACGCGAGCGGCGGGAGCGTGTTTCGCATCATGACTAGTCCGGCGATGCTTGAATGAAATCGCGCCGCCGCGTCAACTCAGACGTTCGGCATCCACACTGTCATTTGGGAAAATCATATGCCCACTTTCGCTTGGCCAGGTGATCCCGTCCAAACCATCAGCAGCTTCGACACTCGACATGCAAGTCCTGAGGCCGGCGCTCTTTTATTGTTCGCGATGTGGACCGTCGACAGTCTCTACTATCTTCAAGATCTGGACGATGAAAATAATCTTTCCCAACCAACGATTCGCGGACATAGACCCGACGTAGTTGACGTTGCGCATTTGCGATGGGCAACCGGGGCTTGCATCACTGCATTAGACTTGTGTGTGGCTGGACTGGCACGAGCCCTCTGTGGTTATGCAAAGGAACGAGAACTTAGTCTTTCAGACCTGTATCAAGATCGGTTCCTGGCCGTGCGCAATCTTCTTCCGTTTAAAGCGCTACAATGGTTAGACTCCGTTAACACAGACCAACAATACAAGCAGATCAAAACCGTGCGTAATGCTCTAACGCACGCGCGAGTCCGGCGACACTTTACTCTTCCTAGGCGTCGTCTTGAAATACAAGTTAAGGACAACCGCCTGGATATACCAACTGTCATTCGTCAAGCAAAAGATGTCGCGACCGGACATATCTTAGCCTTGCTAACGATACTGCCCGGGCTATGATATGCGGTGAAACCTTCTGGTAATCTGGCGGATGCCGAACAAATCGTTGGACGCGAGCGGCGGGGGCGTGTTTCGTAACTAGAATGACCCGGCGAAGGGTGCTTTGAATCGCGCCGCCGCGTCAACTCAACCGTTAGGCGGCCAGCTTGTCTCTGGCGGTGAAGATATGACGGCTTAATATCGGGAGGTCAGATGAGAGGACTAAGATATTTTTTAACTACACTCTGTTCGCTCGCCTGCCTCTGCCCGCCACTCTTGGCCCGGCAATCTAAGACCGCCGAACAACCAGGCGCACAGACCCGTTACGTTGACGTGGGCGGCTATAAGCTCAGGATGAAAATGGCAGGCACGGGCGCACCTACCATCGTCCTCGACTGCGGCTTCGGCGACGGTCTGGAAGTTTGGGATGAAGTCTTCCCCGAGGTCGCGCGCTTCGCCCGAGTCATCGCTTACGACCGCGCGGGACTCGGCAAATCGGAGCCGGGTCCCGAGCCGCGCTCCTTCATCCAGATTGCCACCGAACTCCACACCCTTCTGCACCGCGCCAACATCGTCCCGCCTTATGTCCTCGTCGGCCACTCGATGGGCGGCGCTAACGTCCGCGCCTTCGCGCACCTCTTTAAGGACGAGGTGGCGGGCATCGTTTTCGTTGATCCGATTAACGAGAACATCTGGAGTTTCGTGGGTCAAAAAGAGAGGGAGGCTGAGATAGCGCGGCAGGAGGCCGCGGTCAAGGACGCCCCAGCGGGCGTGAAGGGCGAGTGGCGGTTCTCGAAGGGCGAGGCGCTGAACGGCTTCCCGCAACTAAGCTCGTTCGGCAAGCCGCCCGACGTGCCGATGATGCTCCTCGTGGCCGGAAGAGATCGCCCACCTCATTGGGTGAAATCGGTGCTCGACCAGTACGGAAACTGGATGGCGGAAGCCACCGAAGGCGGTTTGGTCGTCGCGCGGGACAGTAGTCATTATATTCAGCGAGATGAGCCTTCCATCGTCATCTCTGCCATTCGCCGCGTCGTGTTTCCGAGTGTCCAAAACGCACTCGAACGGACAATCAAAGACAAAGGAGTTGATGCTGCCATCGTACGCTACCGCCAGATGAGACAACGCTATCCAACCGAGTATTTCAATGAAGGAACGCTGAATACTCTTGGCTACCAACAACTAAATGCCAAGCACATGCCGGAGGCGATTGCGCTCTTCAAGCTCAATGTCGAGATGTATCCGAAAGGGTTTAATACTTATGACAGCCTCGCCGAAGTCTTTATGACGCAAGGCGACCGTGAAGCGGCGATCAAGAATTATCGCAAATCGCTTGCGCTGAATCCGCACAACACGAACGCCGTGACAATGCTAAAGAAGCTGGGTGTCGCGCCATAAGATACGCGAAGAGCCGCCTAACAAATCGTTTGGACGCGAGCGGCGGGGGCGTGCAAGACGTACCCGCCCGCTACCGCAGGCGGTTCTGACTCATTGATACGGCGGAGGGCGCGTTGCGCGCCGCCGCATCAACTAAACCGTTATCTTGCTCTGTTGTTATCTTGCTTTCGCCTCAAGTGTCGCAAACGGCTATAATGCACCCCGTGAGCGGATGACGATCGATCCAAGTACCGGTGTTCGAGGTCTTGAGCCGGGGCGTCAGGATTTGGCTTATGCCAGTCAATCCTGTTTTCAGGAGCGCCAACCTCATTATCGCGCCGCTCACTTTCTTTATTTGCCGGCGATCACCGTCGTTTCACCCAAGCGCAACATAACAAATCTCGTTTGGACCGGAGTCCCGGTGCTCCGGGATGTTTCGCAACTTGATTGATTGAATCGAAGGTAAGGTTGGACGTAATCGCCGCGCCCGATAAACTCAACCGTTTGGCTTCGCGCTTTGTAAGTCTGTTGTTGTTCGATCCTCAGTAAGGAAAGATAGTGGTCAATATTCTGAATCGAAGGCTGTTAGCCGTTGTCTTCATAGCTTGTCTCTTCTGTGCCAGCGTCAGCGCGCAGCAATCCTTCTCGCGGGAACAATTCACTTCAGACTTCGATGATATGTGGTCAGGCTTGCGCGATAATTATGCTTACTTCGATAAGAAAGAAACCGATTGGAATAAAGTAAGAGAATTGTATCGCCCGATGCTAATTGATGTTAAGAATAGAAGTGATTTCGTTACTCTGCTTGAAAGAGTTTTGGCTGAACTTTATGATAATCATACGGGCCTCAATACTAACCTTAAAACCTCGCCTCGTTTAGTTCCAACCGGTCTTGATCTGTGGGCAGAATGGCGCCAGAGCCGAGCGGTCATCACGCAGCTACGGCACGGATTCAGCGCCGAACAGGCCGGACTCAAGGTTGGCATGGAAATCATCTCAATCAACGGATTGCCTATCGAACTAGCGGTCGCCGATCGCCTCCCTAAATCCCTAAAGGCGATCGACCAAGACGCGAGAAACTGGGCCTTGAGGGCTGTCCTGGCAGGAACGCATGATCGGCAGAGAACCGTTGCTGCCAGAAGCCGTAAGGGGTCGATGGCTGTTTATCGACTGGATTTGCCTGAACAGACTGCCGTTGACCGCTACACATTTACACCAAGAGTCGAATGGAAGATATTGCCCGGCCAGATCGGCTACATCAAAATCAACGATCTGATCTCGGTGGAAATAGTCTCGCAGTTCGACGCTGCGCTCTCTGGCGTAAGGGCGAGTCGCGGTTTGATTCTGGATATACGTGATATACCGAGGGGTGGCAATACAGATGTGGCAGAGCCGATTATGGGTCGTTTGATTGACCGCCGGATGGGCTATCAAGAAGTTGTGCCTCTGCACGAACCGAAATATGTCAAAGAGGTTTCACCTCGAGGAGATTGGACGTATCAAGCGCCAATCGTGGTACTGGTCAATCGCTGGACGGCCAGCATGGGTGAGGGGATAGCGATTGGCTTAGATGGAATGAAAAGGGCAACAATTGTCGGCACCCGAATGGCTGGTCTAAATGGCGGCATCTTCAATATGGAACTCCTGCACACGAAAATCGGAGTCACGTATGCCGGAGAAAGACTAAATCATATCAACGGTACACCGAGGGAGAATTTTTTGCCGCCTGTTCTGGTGAATTTACTGGATAGAAGATTAAGTCGCATCAATGACCCTATTTTAGAGGCTGGCTATGAAACATTGAATAAGCTAATCAAGACGCACGGCACATGAAGCTTCGTGTCGAGGTTCTCAAATCCTCCGGCAACTGCCATTGAAGACCGCGCCCTCCTCAACGATTAACGCGCGCGCCGAAACATTCCCGGTAACGCTCGCGTTACGGCCGAGTACGACTTCTTTGCTGGCGTTGATATCACCTTCAACAGTTCCGTTTATTTTTGCGACGGCAACATTTATCATCGCCCGAGTAACTCGCGCGCCGGCACTTACGATGAGCGTACCATCGCGTGAATTAACCTGCCCGCAGAAGTTCCCGTCGATACGCAGGTTCGATTTGAACGTTACTTCGCCCGTAAACTTCAAGACATCTCCGACGAAGCCGAGCCAATTGTCCTTAGCTATATTTGTCCCGCTGACACGTTCGGGACTTCTCGCAACTGCCTGACTACTCACCGCTTCCTTCTTTCTGTAATAAGATCGAGGTGGCGTTAAGGTTGGGCATGCCGTCTCCATTCGAGTTGGGGAGACAAGAAACCGTCACAATTGTCGGCACTATAACATCCGTGGGCTGTTCAGATGGTTACGATTAGATTGCCATTCAGAGACGGCTGCCATCTTCACAGGTCGACTGAGGTTGTATGTATTCGCGCGCCCGGTCAATTCTGACGTTCGCGCGCATCGCGGTGTCCGAACCGAGAGCGGTAGCGACCGGATCATAAACTCAACTGGAGCGGCAGCATCCCGTCGCTACAGCTCCGGGTTCTGACACGACACCGGGTTGATTTAGTTTCGTCAAAGGCGCGACTCTCTCGGCAGAATCTCGTCGATGTTTCTGGCGTCCGCTAAACCGGAAGATCTGCCCCAGACCTTTTTATTGCCATCAGGGCGACACAGCATTACACTCGGAGCGATTTCGATAATCCTACCAGATAGCTTCTTCCTTCAGGCGGAAGCTTTCAATGACGGAGGCACGCGCATGTTCAAATCCTTGATTGCTCAAAGAGTCCTGCTCGGTTTGTTTATTATCGTCTCAATCCCATTAATTGCATCGGCCCAGGCGACCCGAACCTGGGTCTCAGGTGTTGGAGACGACGTCAACCCCTGCAGCCGGACCGCTCCGTGTAAAACTTTTGCCGGGGCTATATTTAGAACGAGTGTGGGTGGCGAAATTGACTGTCTGGACCCAGGGGGCTACGGCACAGTCATAATTTCGAAATCGATTACGATCGATGGCACCGGGCCCTTTGGTACGATGCTCGCCGGCAGCACAAACGGGATCATTATCAACATTACGGCAGCCTCAGACACTGCAAAGACAGTGCGCTTGCACAGCTTATCTATCAACGGCCTGGGCACGGGGACTGATGGAATCAGGGTGATGTCCGCCAGCCACGTCTTCATTGATGAAGTGCTAATTGATGGTTTCAACCGGCATGGCATCAATGTTGGCGCGCCTGGCGCTTTCATCCAGGTGACGAAGTCGACAATTCGAAATGTCGCCAGGTACGGTATCAATTTGGAACTCGCTGCGGGCGGGACTGGTACAAACCTGTCGGTTGAGTCGTCTAATCTCTCGACTTGCGAAATCGGCCTGGTGGCGGGACCCGGAACAAATGCCACCGCCCGGAATTCATCTTTCATGCGCAACGCGATCGGGGTCGCGGCCGAACGATCGGATCTGCTATTGGAAAGCTGCATTGTGGCCCATGGTGGCAGAGCAGTCATGGCGCATGCGCGCTCAACAATTCGGATATCGCAGGTGACAATTACCAATAACCAGGTTGGTTTGGCCATCGATGGAGGAAAGATAATTTCGTTTAAGGACAATATCATCAATGGGAACGTCGTGGATGGTGTTCCCTCGAGTACAGTGCTGCCTATTTGAGAATTTACCTGCGCCTGGAGACCGGGTTTTATCAAACAGAAGGGATCGCCTATATGAACGATTTGGCTTTCAGCACCGGGCGCCATTTGGGGAATACAAAGAGGATCCTCTGATTGTCTATTTTGAAAAGTTTATGTCCTGATCTTTCTTGAAGATTGAGGCTATCTAACTCAAATCAGCCTTTCGGCGCGCGATATCCTTTGCGACTTCTCACGCTTGCATCAGCGCGATCGAGTTTCACTTCGACTGTGCGCCACTTTCCGTCGCGCTCGCGGTTGGTGGGTCGATACGCCAGCGTGTACTGATGACTCAACTCTTCCACAATTCCCGAGAATGCGTCACGCAAAGCCTGCCCGCCAGGAGTGGATACGTACGTACCGCCCGATTTAGCAGCAAGATTTTTTAAGATCATCGAGCCCTGAATGTCGCGACCTGGTCCCTCTTCCGACAAGTTCACCGCGTACACGGTGGCGTTCGCTTTCAGGGCATGCTCCAGAGCTTTGTCAGAACTTGCGCGGCTGAAATTTTCGCCGCCGTCGGACAGGACGATGATCGCGTGCCGCTTCTCGGCTCGTTGGGCCAGATCGTCCGCCGCGCGCAGCACCGCGTCGTTAAGCATCGTCATTCCTTTTCCTAGAAGGGTGAAAACTTTGGGCGGCAAATCACGGCCCGGCGAGAAATCCTGCCAACGCTCGACTTTGTTATCAAAGCTATAGATGGCGGCGACATCTTCTTCGCGCAAACCATCGAGAAAACGAATTGCTGCTCCGCGAGCCAGCGTCATACGCGTGTCCATGCTTCCGGACGTATCGATCAGGACCGCCGCCGCAAAGGGCGTCTCTTCGGCGCTGAACACTGCGACGTTCTGTTCCTGACCATTCTCGAAGACTTTGAAATTCGACCGCTTTAAGGCCGAAACGAATTGTCCGTTACGATCAAGAACAGTCGCATTCAAAACTACAAGATCCGAGTTGACCCGGATGACGTCGTCGTCCTGCTGCCGCGACGCCGATTGTCCGGCAACTATCGCTTGCCAGCTTTCGCTGAGTGAAGAAGCGAGAAGCAGCGCGACAACCAGCAGGGTACTTATTAGCTTTGGTGTCCACCTTATGGAGAATATGTATTGAGGAGCTGAAGGCATCGCCGGCGAAATTCGAAAGTCTGACATGGTTAATGAACCAACTTACGCAACCGCTGAATCAGACCAATCAGGTCGTTCGCGCGGTCAATGACTACTGCGGAGATAACGTGACGGGGAGTCTTCTCAACATCTTTCCGCAATTCAGTCGTGAGATCCGCGAGCCGTGTCATTACTGCTTCCAGAGTGTTCGGTGCCTCTGTTATTTCTTCTTCATTGTTGAGACCGCCGGCGTCGTTACGAATTTTCTTTACCAGTTTCTCGAGGCGGTCAAGCTTTTTGTTTTCATCGCCGCGGATGCTCTTAGTGGTTTTGTAGGCTTCCAGAAGCTGTGAGCCCAATTCTGAGGCTTCACGAGCACGCTCGAGCGTCTCCTCATGATGCTTTTGGTCGGCCTTTATCGCGAGACGCGCGCGCAAATCTTCACTCGGATCAGCACCGAAGTCCGGGTGCTCGGGTTTGTCATTCGAAATGATCGGAGGCGGGGGTGGCGATGGCGCCGGCCGTGACGACTGCGCCCGGGCAGTAATCATCGATAAGAGAACGAGTGATGAAACTAAGATCAGGTAAGAAAGAATGCGCGGCATCGTTTGCTTACTCTTCACGTCCCAGGCATGTTGCGGCAATCCTAGCCGAAAAATTATCCCTCCTCAAAGTCTTCATCGTGCAATTTGAAACTGGAAACGTAATGGAACTTTTCGTTGACTCCACTATGACGATGCTTTGATTGCAGAGGTTGGCCGGGCTCGCACGGTGCGACGCTGTTAATCTGAATATTAAGGAATGCGCTGCGGCTTCTCCGGCGAGTTGATGAATTCTCCACTGGAAGTTGGGCGCTTGATGATCACGGTCCGGCCGGCCGGAGGTGGTTCCAGAGGACGCCGTGCGCCCTGGAACGTTTTGAACGGTATTTCCACGCGGTTCTCGCCGGCCAGCACGCGGCCCACAGTGGCGGTGCTGTAGTCTTTAGCCACCAGCGTTAGCGAGTACCGTCCGGTCCCATCAGGCGCCAGATCGGTTGGATCCAACTGCACTTCTTTGGTCTCAACTGCGCCCGCGCGGCGGCGAAGCAGCATTTCGACTGAGACTTTGCTCAACGGTCCGTTTGAGATGTTATGGAGAGTTCCACCCAACACAGGCTGCTTGTCCTTGAGAATCGGGTCGTCGAGAAACACCTCGATCTTCGGCGGGACGACGACTTTTGTGTTGGCATTCGCGGCCGCTAGTCTGGCCACCTCGGCATCGTGACGCCTGCGCACGAAAATATAGCCGCCGAAAAGAACGCCGGTGAGTATAAGCGCACAGAGCACGCCCACTAAGAGCCGGCGAGTGTGGTTCTTCTCTTCGTCTTGAAAGGGAATTGGTGTGCTTTCGAGTTCGTTGAGGGTTTGCATGTCTAAAAAAACTACTGCCAGGCACCGCCCGGAGGCAGTGCTCATTTCATTTAGGGCCTTGGCTTCTCCACCGGATTCGTCCCGGTAATATGTTCGATCAGGGCGCCCAAAAACTCCTGCTCCGCCGTTCCCGTGCTCGGCAGGGTGAGCCACTCGGCGCCGGTGGGGCCATCGGTGCGGCCTTCGACCTTCGCGTTCACTGAGATGTTTGAATTGACGCCGTCGATTGGCTGCACTTCCACGATGATGGTATAGCGAGCTCGAGTCCACCCACGCGCGTCGGCATTTTCCACGTTTGCGAATCTATTCAGCTCGGATTGCGTGACGACGGCGCCTTTAATGAATGTGTAAGGCTGGCTGACGATGATTCCAAGTCCGGGTTTCGAGGCGGCATCGTCAACAATCAGTTTCCGATCTCTCATCACCTCGGCCACCGCGCTGAGGATCGAGTCTCGCCGTGCCGTTAATCGGTACGGATTTGGAATCAGCGGCGTCGCCCGCGCTTTTTCCCGGCCGAAATTTATTCCCGAGCCGGCAGTTCCCGTGTCCTGCTTCGCCCCGTTAACGCCGGGTGTCTTGCTGTTACCCGTATCGCGAACGGTGGTCGTTTGCGTGTCAACTCCTTTTCCTTGTCCGAGAACGCCAGGCGCCGTGAGCAGAATTGAAAAGACCGCGACGAGAATCAGTCTGAATTTCATAACTTCACCCCTTTGAAAGTTGCCGGCCCTGGGAAACACTTTGAGAATAAATCACCACCCAGACAAACACAAGCGAGTTGATTCTTTCCTGGATCAAGCGGGGGCAGGCCCCTTCCTGACCCCGAGACCTCCTGCTTTGCGGTAGTGACTTAGGTTGAGAGCTTTCTTAAACTCAAGCTGGCAATCTCATGGTAAGGAAGGGGCCTGCTCCCGCTCTCGTCGAGGTCCTCACTGCTCGGTACAATTTCTCATTGATTAGTACTGTTGCGTGAACGCTCCCAGGTGCGCAGTGCCTCTACGCCTTTTTCGAAGTCTCTGCTGTTCGAATAAAAGTTGTGCGCCCCATCATCGCGCGAAGGATCGCGCACATAGTAGAGATAATCCGTCGTCGCCGGATGTAAAGCAGCGTCGATTGAACTCTCGCCCGGCGAGCCGACAGGACCCGGCGGCAGGCCAACATAAATTCGCGTGTTGTAAGGCGAGCGCCGGTTCACATCACTGAGATAAACCCGGCCATCGTCTCGCCATTTGCCGGCAAGCTTTGAGGCGTACACGATCGTGGAATCAATACCCAGTGCAGTCCCGTGCTTCAGCCGATTGTAAATTACCGATGCAATCATTGGCCGTTCTTCTTTCAGCTTCGCTTCGGTTTCAATCAGGGAAGCCACAATCACGATCTGTCGCGGCGTCATGTGCAGTTCCCGGGCGCGAGCTGCGCGTTCGGGTGTCCACTCCTGATGGAAACGCTTGACCATTCCCGCGATCACCGCCGGCGCTTTCGTATCCAAAGGGAAGCTGTATGTCGCGGGAAAAAGATAACCTTCAAGGTTCTTCGCGGACGGATCAATGTCCTGAATGTCAGCGGAGTCATCCATCAATTTGAGCGCCGCATTGTCGTCCGGCAAATGCAGCTCTTCGACGTGGGCCAGTGAGGCAGCGATATCCCAGCGGGTCCACCCTTCGACTATCGTTAAGCGGCTGAGCCGCTGTTCTCCCTCTTCAAGTTTTCGCAAGACGCCGAGCGGCGTTATCGGAGAAGGGAACCGGTAGTCGCCCGCCCGGATCAGCCGTCCGCTGCGCGTTAGTTTGAGGTAAAAAAGGAATGGCCATTTCCGCCGCAGGATTCCCTCGTTAACTAGTTTCGTCGCGATCCCATCCGCCGAGGAGCCGCGCGGAATTTCAATGTAATCGTTTGCCTTAGCGTGCGCAACTGATTGATGCAGTTCGTGCCTGAGCCATAGGGCGAAGCCGCCCGCGACGAGCACGATTAGCGATAGAGATATCAGCAACCAGCGTTTCATCAAAGATCAGGTTATTTCTTAAGCTCCAATCCATTGATAAAGTCCCGGAGAATTATCGCGGCTGCTTCGCTGTCTATGCGGTCCTTGCGTTCCTGCCGGTTTGCGCTCGATGTTTTCAACTTTTCCTCTGCTGCAAACGTTGTCAGCCGCTCGTCCTGTAGATGGACCGGAATTGAAAGCGATAAGCGAAACTTCTCCGCCAGTTGGCGGGCACTGCGGGCAGCCTCGCCTTCAGTCCCGTCCAGCCGTAAGGGCAGGCCGATGACCAGCGTAACTGCTTCCAACTCTTCAACCAAACGTTTTACCTGTTGCAGCAATTGTTTCCAGCTCCCGCGCTGAATTGGGCTTAATGGATTGGCCGTAAGACCCAGTTCGTCCGAGGCGGCAATGCCGACGCGTTTGGCGCCCAAATCAAGAGCCAGGATTTTGCCCCGAGCCTCTGGTTTGGTCATATCCATCAAGAATGCCTCAAACGGTTTCACTACTTTGGTAAGCAAGATGCGAAGTTGAAAGTTTATGGTTGGTTGTCGGTGAATGGCCGCTTGCGTGCTCCAGACCGTGACGGTATCATACAAGACGTTTGGTGAAACTTCTAAGTCGCCGAATTTCAAGATCAGGTTTTTTGAGGTCCTTAACTGATGTCATTCAAAAGTAAATTCGCGCTGGTTGCGTTGTCTGCCAGCCTGGCCGTCTATGCAATTGCCGGTGGGTGGTTGGCAACCAGAGCTCAACAGCCCGCTAACGATCCCAACGCCCAATTCAGGATCTTTGATAGCGTTCTCCAGCACATTCAGAACGATTACGTCGACGAACCAAACATGGAAAAGGTTCGCGCCGGCGCCTTGCGTGGTTTGGCTTACGGGCTGGATCCCTACTCGACTTATCTGACTGCTGAAGAAGTTAAGGATTACAGTCGCGCGGAAAAGAGCGGCCGCGTCGGCATCGGCGCCGAATTATCACAGGTCGCTTCTTATCTTTATGTCATTGCACCGGAGAAAGGATCGCCCGCTGACCAGGCAGGCGTGCGCGCGGGTGACATCATTGAGTACATCGATGGCAAAGCCACGCGTGATATTTCTCTGTATGACGCGCGCCAGTTGCTTGGCGGCGCACCGGGAACGGAAGTCAAATTGCGGATCCTCCGCGCCAACACACGGCCGATGACCCTCTCCGTCCGGCGCGGAGCGTTCAAAGCACCACCGTCCGAAGGCCGGGTTGAGCCGGGCAAGATTGGCGTTCTGCGGATCAATAGTCTCGATAATGGAGAGGCTGCCGACGCCCGGGCGCGGCTGCAGGATTTGCTGAAGCAGGGCGCGCAGAAAATCGTGATCGATCTTCGCAACGTTGCCGGCGGTGAGTTGCAGGAAGGCGTGTCGGTTGCGAATCTCTTTATCAAGGACGGCATCATTGCGGAAACGATTGGCCGCGAACAAAAAGTTTTGAAGACTTATGAACCCGATCCGAAAGCAACTCTCTTCACCGGACCGGTAGTCGCGCTGATTGATAACGGCACTGCGGGCGCGGCAGAAATCGTTGCTTCCGCTTTGCTCGAGCGAAAACGGGGCGACGTGGTCGGTGAAAGAAGTTTCGGCGCCGGCGCGGGACAGGAACTCTTCACCCTGCGCGACGGTGACGGATTGCTCCTGACGACGATCAAGTGGGCATCCGCAAACGGAAAACCCTTCCTGGGAGAAGATCGGCAGCGCTCAGGCATCACGCCGTCCGTCGAAGTTAAGAAGCCCGAGGCGCCGGACACTGATGTCGACGATTTGACTAATAACAACGACGATAATCCGGCGAAGCCTAACGAGCCGACTGAGAAGCCTTTGGCAACAACGCCGCCGGCTGCGGCCAAGCCTCAGCCTGAGGATACGCAGATGAAAAAGGCGTTGGAGTTGTTGCGCGACAAGCCGGCAGCGCAACGCGGCGCATAAACTAAACTTGTTTTGGACTTCGAAGGCCGGATGACGCGCTATCGTCGACCGGCCTTTGCCCTTTTTGACGGTTGCCACAAGCTATTACTTCAATGCGTTTTTTGATCGCTCTACTGGGAGTTGTGCTGATCGTGATCGTCCTTTGGGACGTGTTTGAAACGATCGTGTTGCCGCGCCGTGTGGCGCGGCGCCTTCGCCTAACCCGTTTGTTTTATCGCACAGTCTGGGAGCCGTGGTGGGTGCTGGCAGACAGAGTTAAGAAGCGAAGAAGACGGGAATCGGTACTCGGTGTATTCGGTCCTATTTCGCTCGTATTGCTACTTGCGCTTTGGGCTGCTGCGCTCCTGCTCGGCTTTGCAATGATTCATTGGGGAATCGCAACAGCATTCAGTGGGCAGAATCATCCAGGTACTTTCCTTAGCGATCTCTATTTTAGCGGTACAACTTTCTTTACTCTTGGTCTCGGCGACATAACGCCGCTCAATCGTGGCGGCAGGATTATGACAGTGATCGAGTCCGGCACCGGACTCGGCTTACTCGCACTTGTCATCGGTTACTTTCCGGTCTTGTATCAGGCTTTCTCGCGCCGCGAAGTACACATCGCGATGCTGGATGCGCGGGCCGGAACACCGCCAACTGCGGGTGAATTGCTTCGCCGGCATCGTGATGGCGGCGGTCTTGCTCATCTCGATCAATTGTTGCGCGATTGGGAACTATGGTCGGCCGATTTGCTGGAGAGTCATCTATCGTATCCGGTGCTGTGCTTCTTTCGTTCACAACATGACAACCAATCGTGGCTGGCTGCCCTGACAACCGTGCTGGATACGTGCAGCCTGGTAATGGTCGGAGTTGAGGGCGTTCCCAAATGGCAGGCGCAACTCACTTTCAAGATGGCGCGTCACGCCGTCGTGGACCTCGCGCAGATCTTCAACACCTCGCCCGTCAAAGATGGCGGAGAGCGGCTCAGCGAAGCCGAGCTGGACCAGTTGCGCCTGGTGCTTTCGCAATCGGGAGTTGCGCTGCAGGAAGTGCCGGGCGACAAATCATTGAGCGAGTTAAGGGCAATGTATGAACCCTACGTCAAGGTCCTTTCACAATACCTCATGATGCCGTTGCCGCCGTGGATTCCTATGCCTAAGGCCGTAGATAATTGGCAAACAAGCGCATGGGAAATAACTACAGCCGCATCTGATTCGATCCGCAAATGCATGCACCGGGGCGCCACTGGTGACGCAGTACGCCTCACCAAGGCCGCGGCCCTCAAGAGTTCCGAATTGTAATCTTGCGGCGACAAGGTCGATCTTGTTTACTCAACTTGATCATATGGAATGACCACTGATCCCATATGGGGCAGACCCGGGTGTGAGGTTGTCCGCTCATTTCTTGCCGCTTTCTTGTAATTAACTTGTAAGACCCCAAAATCTGCACTCTCGTACCGAATTCGATTTAAGATTCAACGAGAACGAGCCAGGTTCTCTTGATTGAGGCATGCATGTTGCCGCTAATGGGCGCGGCGAAGGAAGTTTTTCATCAGGAGAAATCGAAGAGAAGGAGAAGAGGGATGCTTATCACAAAGAAAATGTTATTGGCTTTGACGCTGGTTGCGGCGCTGGTCGGGGGAACCATCGGCGCGTTAGTTACGCATTCAACGGTGAAGGCTGACAACGATACCGCCACCACGACAACGACAACTCCGTCAACCGACGCGACCCAGGCTGCGTACAGAAATGACAACCCAAACGCGAATCAGGTTGAGGCGAACGCAGCTCTATTCAAGACACCAGAAGAGCAGGCTGCCTATCGGCAGGGTTACAATGATTGCAGCCAGGGCCTGCAGGACAATCGCACGAATACGCTCGGGCCCTCGAGGGCCAGCTATAGCACGCGTTCGTACCGATCCGGCGGCAGCCGTCGCGTTTACTACGATTACAGCTCAACGCGTCACGGTCGTACCTTCTGGCAAAAACACCGCGATAAGCTGACCATGGCCATGGGTACTGGTGGCGGCGCGCTTATCGGCGGCTTAATCGGTGGTAAGAAAGGCGCAGGCATCGGCGCGCTGGCCGGACTTGGCGGATCGGCGCTTTACACTTACAAACTGCGTCACCGATCGCGTCGCTACTAGCTTTTCGTGAGAAGAGCAACGCCTTCGAAGGTACACGTCTTACTGCTTAGTTTGATATTTGGATTGTGGGCAGTTCCTTACGGGACTGCCCATTCTTCTTTCCAGAACACTAACCGGCGACGATCTCGCGAAGGTCAGAAGCCGGTGACCACACAATCCCCGAATGCCGAAAACCCGCGATCACAAGTTCCCATTCCTCGTCCGGTCAGTTTCCGTGATGTTCCCGGACGCGGTCTGTTGGTCAGGGCCTGGGTAAACTCAGCAGGCCCATTTAACTTTGCAGTCGATACCGGCGCCGGAGCGACGCTACTTTCTCCGCAGGTCGTCAGCGAAGCACATGTCGCCATCAAACACGATCGCGGGAGCACGATTTCCGGGCTCAGTGGCGTTACTACTTCCGCCCGTGAAGCCGGCGTCAGCAGATTCGCAATCGGGGACAGTGAAAACTTGTTGCCGGGAAAGGGCCTTGTGATAGTCACCAGCGGGCTGCCGAGCGGCGTTGATGGCGTTCTTGATCCCACCGAGGCGTTTGCGCCCCTGGGTTATGTTATCGACTTGCCACGGGGTGAACTCGAGGCTTTCGATCCTCACGTTTCGCCCGTGCAATTAAGCGAGCAACCTCAGGACGGCGCAGTCATTCAATGGGCGCGTGAAGGTCATGGCCGTCGTCCCTTTGTCTTATTAAACAGCGGGGAAAGAGCGTTACTGGATACGGGCTCAAATCTCGGATACGCGGTCAGAGAAGGACGCGCTCCAGATCAAAACCGCTCGGGATATGTAATTCACGATGTCGGCGGAGGTAGTGTTGAGGCCCGCCGCGTGGCTCCCTCGACGATTGGAATTGGCTCACTCATGTTGAGACGCATTCCGACCGATGTCGTTTATGGGGCGGAAGCCGACGCGCCCGTGTTGCTCGGGCTTAGCGCTCTTCGACCATTTAGGATTCGTTTCGATCCCGTTCATCACCTGATTGAGATCGCTCCCGCCGCCAGCCGGCGACGGACTTAATCACCCCAGCCTTCTTCCTCAACCGGGGGTGCCAAATTCCCCAGTACAATGAGCAGGTTTACCCAGGACGCGGCCCAAACGTCGCTAAGGGGTTGATTTCTTCGCAGGAATAAGTGTTGCGGGGCGGTCGTGCCCACGGCCCGATTGGGCATGCGGGGGAAGCCCTTGGGGGTGCTTGCGCTCACCGACTTCCTCAGCCGAAAATTCTCAGCCGTCCGCAAACTGGAGCGGGCGGCTTTTTTTGGTGCGCCCGGCAGGGCGCACTCACTTGGGAGTGAAAGTCTCCTATGGACCCGACAGGGGGAACCGTTAGCTGAGCGGCA
>WNGN01002443.1_pt1 | contig 22919 bp, 19 predicted proteins | sample 5400561 | NCBI WGS metagenome assembly WNGN01 (sample SAMN13153379, study PRJNA577476) | soil metagenome | isolation source: 115 cm soil or saprolite under Garry oak tree replicate 2 | place: USA:California | collected 2016-06-15 | reverse complement strand
ACGGTGCTGAACGCGGACGATCTGAATCACGATCTCCGGATTTGCAATATCGATCTGCTGAACCAGCCGTACTACACATGCGCATCCGGCACGTCGATGGCGTCGCCGCATATCGCCGGCGTCGTCGCGCTGATGCAGGAGGCGGCGGGCGGGACACTAACGCCCGATCAAGTCTTGAATGTGCTGACGGCTACTGCGAAGCCGCTGGCCGACTACGGGACGTGGGAAGTCGGCGCCGGTTATGTCGATGCCTACGCGGCGGTGATGGCGGTGAAGAGATAACTAGCGGAGAGGCTCCAGCCGCTCCCAAACCTCAGGACGTACAGCGGTCTTTACGTCTTCCCAAAGCGCATGCCAGCAGGCCTCGAGCTTCTCCAGGCTCGGGGCCTCGCCGCGTGCGAGCACTTGATGTCGCGCAACCACGGCCGATAATGCCTGCATCTCCTGATAGCTGGGCTGGCCCACCGCGCGCAGCAGGGCCTCGAAATACGCGCGTCCGCTCGCTCCCGCAGCCAGTGCCAGCGCGCGAGCTGCGGCGTGGGATATATGCGGCGGAGGGTTATAGCCCAGGCGGGCATACGGAAGCGCCCAGTTATCCGTCGCAAGCAAGCCATCGGGATTGTCGAGCCAGATCCAGGCGTGCACGACGGCGAGAGTGGGCCCGAGTGTTCCTGAATGCAGGTGGCCGACGCCTGCGTGACTGCGCAGAAAACTCTCTTCGTCGACGGTCCCCTGATGGAAATGCCAGGCCGCGGCGGGCACGGGGAGCGATGGCGGTGCGGTGTCGCTCATCACGAGCACCGCGTAGGCGACGCCGACCAGCGTCGGCGTGCCGTTGAGCTCGGCATACTCGAGCACCGGTGGCTGTGCAGGATCGGGCGTGGGCCGCAGGATCAGCGACGTGTGGATCCAGTGCCTGCCCATGCCAGGAAAGTCCGGCCCGACCGGATGATAGCCGGCCAGTCGCGCCGCTTCAGGATCCCGGAGCGCCTCGGTCCCCGCCCGGGCGCGTGCGACGAAATCCGCGAGCGCGCTATCAGTCGGCGTCTGGAGGAGAGCCAGCAGTGCGAGCGCGAGCATCAATGCACCACTTGGACCGCGGTCTGCCCGTACGCAGCGAGCAGGCGTGTGCGCAGCTCCGGAGTGAGGCCGGTCGGGAAACGGCTGAAATTGCGCACCTCCGCCAGCGCGGACCTTGGATTGATGCCCTCGGCGATCAAGTCGCCCAGCCCGTAAAACCGCCCACGCTGGATGGCACTGACGGGGACTGACACGACCCGATTGGCTGATAGAATGACGAGCGAGCTATCCTGGACTTCGAGCAGCTCGCCCTGGACGAGTGCCTTCGTCCGCAGGCGGAGCTCTGTATCGATACCATACGGTCCCTGCGCCGGTTTGAATGTCTGAATGCTTGGTCCGTGATAGCAGGCCGCTGCCAGTAACAGCGCGCCGCTCAAAGCGATGGATCGGCGCATAGGCACCTCAGCGCACGGGGATACGGGTGGCAGCGAACAGCCTCTCGAGCGAGTCCTGCGACATCCGCCAGCGTCCTAGCGCCTCCGCCAAGGCCGTATCTGACGGCGCAAATACGTGATCGGCGCGCGGGCTGCGCAGCCAGCCAGGGCGCACCCACTCCACGTAGTAGCCCTGGGCCGCCAGGAAGTAGGTCCGCGCAACGGCCCTGTTGCTGTTGCTGGGTCGGAAGACGGCCGTGAATCTCTGGCCGGGTGACGTCCGCAAATAGCGGACGTCGGCATCGCGCATACTGGCCAGTGCCGTCGCATTCGCCGCATCGCCTTCCAGCACTTCCGCCAGTGGGATCACGGTGGCGTTCGCGCGGCGGAAACGACCCGCAACGGCCACGCGATCGATACGCCAGTTGTCCATCGGGAAGCTGATCCGGACCCGCACGCTGTCACGCGTCAGTACGGGCACGACGATGGCCACGTCCTTCCATGCGATCGGCCCCGTGTCACGCAGGTGGGCCACGATGTGAGACGCGCGTCCTGTGCCGGCCGCGACGTTCATTCCCATGCGTTGCTGATACCACTGCGCGACAGCGAGCGCGGGCCCTACCTGCTTCAAGTCCTGTCCCACCCAGTTGAGCGAGCGTGCGCCGGCATCGCCCAGCATGACGTCATACAGGAGTGTCGTGTTCAGCAGCGAGTTGCGGAGTCGTAGAACGACCGCGACGCTGTCCGCGCCGCGAGGCGCGGGCGCCGTCAGCTCGATCCAGTCGTCGAGATCGGGCAGCCGCGCCTGGGCCATGGTCTGCGCGTCGGTGCGATAGACGCGACCGTCCTCCGCCGCCAACGTGCGAGTTACGTCATGACCGCGGCGATCGACGGCCCGTGAGAGCGAATGCTGATCGGAAACGACCACGAGACGGTTGAGCTCATCGACCAAGGCCATCTCCGTGCTGTCGTGGGTGAGTTCCAACAGCTCGAGCTGATTCAGATAGTGAGTCTCGAGCGCTTCGTTGCGCACCTCGAGCCGCACTGACCCATCGGGCGCCTGGCGAATGCGCAGCCGATCCACATCTCGGCTCTCGAAGATCGGCGCGATGCTGTACGAGAACCCCTCCGCCTGCAACTGTGCGGTCCCGGCGCTGTCAGCGTAGACAGTGGGGCAGGAGCCGAAAATGGCGATTGCCAGGGCACCGGCGGCCAGCGCCGTTCCGCCGGTTGCGAGCACGGAAACCACGAAGGAGGATAGACCGGCGGTTGACTGTTCGAAGGCTTCCATCCCGACGATGCTATCGAGGGGAATGCTGGTGACGGCCGCCGAGTCGCGCAGCGTGAGACTGTAGCGATTCCCGTCACCTCGGACCGTCTGGCTGTCCACCGTAACGCCCGACAGAAAGACGACCGTGCTCCCGTCGGTCAGATGCGCTTTTACGGGCGTGGTGATCGCAACGGGCGTGTGTGGATCCAGAGCACGGGTACGGATGCTCTGGTAGACGTGAATGCAGGCAGAGACCAGTAGCACCAACGGCAACGCGACACGACGATCCATGGGAGGCTCCCGTGCGGACGCTCCTACGAAACGGTGCTGCCGTCATGAGAACGTCAAGCGGTTATTTTGAGCCGTCCCGCTCGGGAGGGGTCTGGTGAGCACGAAACGCTTCATCGGCAGCGTCCTCGCCGTGTTCCTCGTGGCCGAGGTGTTCGCGATTGTCATTCACGGATTTCTTCTGGGCCCAGACTACCGGCCGTTCTACGGCACGCTGCTCCGGCCGCTGCAAACGAGTGGCGGCGCGGGCGGCTCCGCGTGGATGATCGCATTCCTGCCGCTCGCGCACCTCGCGATGGCCATCGCGTTCGTCGCGCTTTACAGCCGCTGGGTGCGTCCCGCTCCCGGTGAGGAGATCCCGCAGGGACTGCGGTTCGGGGTGCTGGCGTGGCTTTTCGGGCCCGTTCCGATGTACTTACTGTGGTTCGCCGAGCAGCCGTGGCCGTTCAGTCTCACGCTCAAGCAACTCGGTTTCGAGCTGTTCACGATGCTCGTCCTGGGCACACTCACCGCGACGCTCTACAGACCTTCCGCAACAGGGAATCATCAGCTGTGAACGATCGTCCCGCACTGCTGCTCGACCTCGATGGTACGCTCACCGACAGCGTCTACCAGCACGCCCTCGCGTGGTGCAAGGCGCTCGAGCTGGCCGGCATCACGCTGTCGGTGTGGCGCATTCACCGGCGCATCGGGATGAGCGGCGGCCTGTTGGCCGAGAGCCTGGCGCGGGAAACGGGGCATGAGTTGAGTGAGAGTGCGGCGGCGAAGCTCAAGCAGGACCACGCGCGCGCGTTCGCGGCACAGCTGGCCGATGTGCGGCCGCTTCCCGGTGCCAGGGACCTGATGCACCACCTCATGAAAATGAAGGTGCCGTGGGCCATCGCGACGAGCGGAGCGTTGGCCAGTGCCGGCCCGCTATTGAAGCTGATCGACGTGCCGTCCGGCGTCCCGATCATCACGCGCGACGACGTGCAGCACGCCAAGCCCAATCCCGACCTCTGGCTCGCGGCCGCCGCGCGACTGGGCGTGGCACCCGAATCGGCGGTCGCGGTGGGCGACAGCGTCTGGGACCTGCTCGCCGCGCGCCGCGCGCGCGCGCTCGGGGTCGGGCTGCTCTCCGGCGGGTACGGTCAGGAAGAGCTGGAGCGCGCAGGAGCCTACCGGGTCTATGAAGACCCGGCAGACCTCCTGCTGCACATCGATGAACTAGGGATTCGTGCCGACTAGCGGTTTAGCCAGTACGACGCCTTGATCAGGAACGTGTTTCTGGGATAGGCGTCGAAGAGCCGTCCAAAATCTCCGGTTACATTGCGGTTGCCGATCGTTGGCTCGAAGTCGTCGCGTCCCTGATTCCACACCAGGAACAACGTCGAGCCGGGGCGATACTCCCAGCGCACGACCAGGTTCGAGTTGAAGAACTTGCTGTTAAAGTCTTGGAAGAATGGCGACGAACCCGCGTAGGGCTGCAGCCGAGCGTCATAGGCCTCCGCCCGCGGAGTCGCGGAGAGCTCGCGAAGATTGGAGTACCGGGCCTTGCTCACGAACGGCGACGCGTAGAGCTGCACCGTGAGTGTCGGCGTCGCCGTGTAGTCCACCCGAAACGTCATCGAGACCGTTTTCTGATCGATGTGCGCAAACAGATAATGCACTCCCAGGGAGTCTTTGGGAAGCAAATCCTGCCGATCGTCGATGTCGTGTGAGACATTGCCACTCACCGATCCTCGGAACTGCGATGAAACACGCACGTCGATCTCTGGGCTCCAACTGACCGACGTCGATCGGCCGCCGTCTTTCGTTCTGTAGTTGACGAATAGGAATGGAGTGATCACGCCTCGAGGATCACCGCCGAACCCCGCCCAGGGGGCGAAGTACCCATCGACGCGGATGGCGGCGCCGCCGCGGGAGCAGAAATCGCAGAACAGGTTGCCGAACCCGCCGATGGTCCCCCCGGCATGCAGGAACCATTGGTTCTTGAGCTGCACATGGGCATTGGTGTTGAAGGCGCGGTCCGTCGGCATGCCGTCGGTCGTCCAGTACTGCCACCAGTTGAAATTCCAGAACGCCCGCTGGAACAGCTTCGTCTGTTGAGACCAGTTCAGGCTGACCCAGTTGTTCCAACTCTGCTGGTTGGCCCTGAACATGAAGCCCAAATCGTTGACCTCGAATCCGGGTGAGCGGCGCAGGTAGCTCGTTTGACCCTGAATGAACCCGCTGCGGCGCGTGAGCAGGATCTCCTCGGCGTCGCCGGACAGCGAGGTTCGCGTGCTGTCGTAGTTGATGCGATCGTCCGGGCGTTGAAACAGATGCCGAGAATTGAGCTGCGTCGCGCTGATGGCGGCCGCGCTACCGCCCACCGTACTAAGATCGAGAGACCCGTTCAATTCGTACGTCCCGCCGTGAAACCGGTGACGGAAATCGACCGCACCGACGTAGGCATGGTCGCGCAGACCCTGAGTAAATTGATCGACATTGCGGTTGACGGCGGTCGCCATCACGCCGAAGCCGCTCTGTCCGTTACGAAGATCCTGCGACAGGCGCAACACGCCATAATTCGTGAACGGCTCCAGCGTTGGGCCCCCTCCGGCGATGCCCACCCGCTTGGTGATGCCTTCTACGGCGCCGATGGTGAGGCCGCTGCCTAACCGGCCGCTGATCTTCGTGGCGCCGACAATGCGGCTCGGGTCGTGACCGATACGCCGTGAGTAGAAGAGGCCCTCTGGGCCGCAGTTCACGGCGCTGCAGTTGACGGGGAAATTGAAAATGCCCGTCCCCTCGACAAAGAACGGGCGCCGCTCTTGAAAGAAGGTTTCGAACGACGTGAGGTTCACGACCGAGGGGTCGGCTTCAACCTGACCGAAATCGGGATTGACGGTCGCGTCGACCGTGATGTTGGAAGTGATCCCGTACTTGATGTCGGCCCCGCCATCGACCTTCTGATTGTGCTGAAACCCCGCCTCAGGCACGTTCTTGGTGACCGCGTAGGGCGCGAGCTCGAGCCGGCGCGGCGCCGGGAGGCCTTCCAGCCCGACCAGGTCACCGAGCTGTGAGACAAAGCCCCGCTTGGACGGCCGGTACACGGGCCAGCCGACGCGCTCACCACCATGCCGATCGATGTCGCGCCAAATGGCAAATCCAAATACGTTGCTCGGCGCGTGCGCGTACCGCAGCTGCGACAGCGGAAAGCGGAACTCCGCGGTCCAACCCAGCGAGTCGACCTGCGTCGCGACCTCCCAGACGCCATCCCACGCGTCGTCTTCCTGTTGATCGTCACCGTACATCGCGTAGTCGCGCTTGACCCCGGCTGGATTCACGGCGAATTCAAAGCCGGTGCGACGGTCGTGGTAGGAATCGATGACGACTTTGATTTGATCACAGCAGATGCGGACGTCACGGCGGGCCAGGAGCTTCTTGATGCTGTCGGGATGGCTATCGAACGCTCGCACAAACACGTACAGGTTTTGATCATCGTAGGCGACTTTCGCCTCAGTCGGCAGGCTCGGAGCCCCATCCTCAGTCGGTTGGAACTGGCGGAAATCCTTGATGACCGGCGCCAGACGCGACCGGCAAGAGCGGCATCATGAATTGTCCCGGGAATTAGCCATTCCTTGGATGGTACGATTCGACAAATGGTTGGTTTCGTGATAGGTTCGCCGGGCCCGTTTTTGACCTTTTCCGCCGCTCCGCGAGGCAGTGCCGTGACCTTCACAAGATTGTGGGCTGATCGCCGCAGCGGCACTGATCGCCGGTCAGCGCCACGTCGGCAATCTGTCATGGTCATGAGCGAAGAGCGCCGTAGTCTGGTCGATCGCCGGCGGGGCTCAGAGCGGCGGAGCACGCTCGATCGCCGCGGTCGCGCATTGCGTGCCCCGAACGCCGAGCGGCCTGTGGAGCACGTGCGCAATGCCCTGCAGCTGCTGCGGGAAGTCGCGTTGGTCGGAGAGCTGTCTGCAGGACCGAGCGAGGACCTCGGCGCGGCCATCGAACGCCTGCACCGCGCCGTCGGTCTGCTCGAGCGTCAGAAACGGTAGGGGCGCAGCACGCTGCGCCCCTACTGCCTGCTCGTTATCTACCTGCCTACTTCTTGAACAGCGCCAGATACTGCGCGTAGCCGTCTGCTTCTAGACTGTCCACCGGAATAAATCGCAGCGACGCGGAGTTGATGCAGTAGCGCAGCCCCGTGGGCTTCGGTCCGTCGTCGAACACGTGGCCGAGGTGCGAGTTCGCGTGGGTCGAGCGCACTTCGGTCCGCTCCATGAAGAGTGAGCGATCGGTCTTTTCGTGAACGTTTCCGGCCTCGAGCGGCCGCGTAAAGCTCGGCCAGCCGGTACCCGATTCGAACTTGTCGGTCGAGCTGAACAAGGGCTCGCCCGATACGACGTCCACGTAGATCCCTTCCTTATGATTGTTCCAGTACTCGTTCTGGAAGGGGCGCTCAGTCGCCTCGTGCTGCGTGACTTCGTACTGCAAAGGTGTCAACGTGCGCCGTAACTCGGCGTCGCTTGGCTTTGGGTTCACGGTATACATCGCGTCTCTCATTTGACCCCCTGATCCCCTCTCCGTGTGACGGAGAGGGGGAACGATAGCTGAGACCTTCCCCGCTTCATCGCCCCAGATCTCCTGCAGCCGCCGGTCGCGGCCGCAGCCGGTGCGATACATCCCATAGCGGACCGGATTCTTTTTGGCGTAATCCTGGTGGTACTCCTCGGCCGGATAGAACGAGCCCGCTGTCTGAATCTGTGTGGCCACGTCGCGATGAAACCGATCGATGATCTGCTGGCGCGACGCGCTGGCGGCCCGCCGCTGCTCGGCGCCGCGCACGAAGACCGCGGTGTGATAGTTGGGGCCCGTGTCGCAGGCCTGCCCGTCCGCCTGGAACGGGTCAATGTTGTGCCAGAACGTCCAGAGCAGCGTCTCATAGCTGATCTTGGCGGGATCGTAGACCACCTGCACGGACTCGAGGTGACCGGTGTTTCCCTCCACCACCTGCATGTACGTCGGATTCTTGATCGTACCGCCCATGAACCCGGAGGTCGCCGAAATCACGCCGGGCAGATCGTCATAGGCGTGTTCCATCGTCCAAAAGCAGCCGCCCGCGAATGTGGCGGTATCGAGTGGCGCCGCGACGCTCAGCGCGAGTAAGAGTGCGATGTTCATGCGCTGATTATGACGGAACCGCTCCTTCCAGGGAAGTGGCGTTGTTCATTCTTAGAGCATTCTCATCCTTTTCACATTGCCCGCGCGGCGCAGCCAGGCGTACGTTAGCCTCGTGCAAATCCTTCTCGTCGAAGACGATCGTGACCTGCGCCGCTTTTTGAGCAAGGCGCTGCGCGAAGAGGGCTACGGCGTCACCGAGACCGACTCCGGCGATCGGGCGCTGGAACGCGCGCTCGAGGGCAGCTTCAGCTGTCTCGTGCTCGATGTGATGCTGCCGGGCCGCGACGGCTTCAGCGTCGTGAGTGAGCTCCGCAAGCGCGGCATCGCGACGCCGGTGCTGCTGCTGACCGCGAAAGACGAGCTGGAGTCGCGCGTGCGTGGGCTCGAGGGTGGCGCAGATGACTATGTCACCAAGCCCTTCGACCTGCCGGAGCTGCTCGCGCGCGTCCACGCGCTGATTCGTCGCGCCGAGTTGCGCCACAAGGACGCCACGCTGAAGGTCGGCGACGTGACACTCGATCCGCTGGCGCGGCGCGTCACGCAGGCTGACCGCGTCGTGGATCTCTCGCCACGCGAGTTCGCGCTGCTCGAGTTCCTGATGCGCAACGTGGGACGCACCGTATCGCGCTCCCGCATCGCCGAAGCGGTGTGGAATTACAAGTTCGATCCCGAAACGAACGTCGTGGACGTGTACGTCAATTATCTCCGCAAAAAGCTGAGCTTCGGCGGACGTACCGCACCGATCAAAACGGTGCGCGGCGTCGGGTATCGGCTCGAGACCAGTGCCGATGGCTGAGCGGCGCCTGAATCAGGTCCTCACCCGGCGGTTCAGCCGGCTTGCCTGGACGGCGCTGGCAGGCTACGCGCTCGTCGTCATCCTGGTCTTCGCCACCGCCGCCGAGATGGCGCTGCGCCGCTCACTCGAGCACTCCGCCGATGTCATCCAGTCGCTGCTGGGCGCCTATCGCGATTCCACCAGCGCGCCCGGGGGTGTGATGCCATCCGCGCTCGCGGATCAGCTGGTCGGCATGGGTGGCCAGGTGGTCATCACGCGCACGACGACGAACGCCGGTGGCATGCCGCAGGTCTACTACCTGTCGCCGGGGATGCCCGCCAAGCGCCTCGAGGGGTCGGGGGGGGAACTCGTCTCGGCCATTACTGAACGAGCTGGGTGGCGTGATCGCGTACTGCATCGGGTGATGGGCGAATTCGACATCTACGTCGTAGGCAGCCGGGACTCCTATCTTGTTCCGCTCGGCATCCTCGTTGCCGCCGCGGCGCTGCTGCTGCCGCTGGCGGCATTAGCATCCGCGCGCGGTGCGAAACAGGCGGTCGATGCGGGACTCGGGCCGCTGGAGCGCGTCACCACCGAGACCCGCGCGATCGGACCATCGGAGCTGGGCACCCGTCTCACCAGTCCCACCGGGCAGGCCGAGGTGACCGCGCTCGCCGACAGCATTAACCGTATGCTCGAGCGCGTAGATCGCGCGCATCGCGCGCTGCAGTCTTTCACGGCCGACGCGAGTCACGAGCTGCGCACGCCCCTGACGCACTTGCGCGCGCAGGTGCAGTGGGCTTCGGCGGACGGCCGGACGGAGGCCGAGATCCGCGACGCCCTCGGCGCGATGGAGCGAGGACTCGACCGCACGACGAAGCTCGTCGAAGAGCTGCTCCTCATCGCCCGCGGGGAGAATCGCCAGCTCGCCTTGGCTCATGGCCCGTTCGATCTGGCCGCCGTCGTCGAAGAGGTCCGAGAGATCACGGAAGCAATGGCCACGGACAAGTCGCTGGTCGTGCACGCCGAGCCTTCACCGCGGACGGATGTCATCGGGGACGCCGATCGGACCCGGCACATCTTGCTGAATCTCGCGTCCAACGCGGTGCGCTACACGCCGAGCGGCAGCGTGACATTCGCGATCATTCCCCATGGCAAGGACGTCAGTGTGAGTGTACAGGACACCGGACCCGGCATCGCACCGGAGCATCTGGATCGGATCTTCGATCGGTTCTTCCGAATCGATCAGTCACGGAGCCGCGAGTTGGGGGGAACCGGCTTGGGCCTCGCGATCGCGCGGCTGCTGGCGGAACTGCAGGGAGGGCGCATTGAAGTGGACAGCGCACCAGGCCGGGGGAGCACCTTCACTCTTTGGCTCCCCTCGGCCGAGCGCCGATAGATCCTACCGCGCCACCAATCCTACCGTACTCGCCGGCAAGCCAGCGACGTTCCCGACCGCCGTCAGATGGCCATCTGCCTCGATCCGGAAGCCGCTGATGCTGCGGTCGCCGTCGAGCTGGTACAGGTAGCGGCTGTTGCCGCTCAGCGCCAAGTCGATGTTGCCTCCGCCCACAACCGCCGTCCGGCCGTCGGCGTCGATCAAGCTGATCGAGCCGTCGTTGGCGATCGCAAAGCCGGAGATCGAGCCGCCCTGCGCGTTCGCGGTATAGCCGAACTTGCCGTTCTGAGTCACCACCGCCCAGCACGGCGCGCCCTGATGCGTCAGCACGGCGCCGCTTGCCAAGGTCAGTGAGCCGTCGTTCGCGAAGACGTAGGACGACGCGCTCCCTGCAGCTTCCGAGACGAACAGCTCATCCCGATGGCCGAAAGAGAACCCGAACGGCGTGCCACCGGCCGATGCCGTAGACGTGGCAGCGGAGGCGACGCCGTCGCCATCTACCGTGTAGACATCCAGCCGGTTCGTCGTCTTCTCGCTCACGACGAGCCGCTGCCCGTCAGGGCTGAAGGCGACCTGTGCCGGCCCGACGTTCGTTCCTGACAGCGCGCGCGTCGACCCGGGAATCGGCGAAAGCGCGCCGTCCGTGCCAACACGGAAACCACTAATGTTGCCATCACCACCGGAATTCAGGACGTACAGCACCCCGCCGTGCACGGTCAGGCTGATCGGGCGCGCGCCGCCTGAGGCGACGCGACTCGTCAGCGAGAGTCCGGAAGCAGTGACCTGAAACGCCGACACGTCATTCGAGCCAGCGTTGACCGCAAACAACCAGCGGCCGTCATCGCTCAATGCCAGCGCGCCCTGTGAGCCGAGGCCGCTGCCCGCGCCGGTTCCGCCGGTGGCCACATTGCTCGACCAGCTCAGACTGCCGTCCGCGCCACGGTCGAATATCGCGACCGCATTGCCGCTCGCTTGATTGGTGAGCGCGTAGACGGCGCCAGGTGCATCCGCTGTCAATGCGGCAGCGCTGGCATTCAACGCCACGGCGCGGTCCGCCGCGAGTCCCGTGACGCTGTGTTCCTGCGAACAGCCGACAAGCGCGACCAGCGCGCCGAGTGCTCCGAGCCTGTGCATCGAAACCTCCCAGAGAATTGGTGACGGTGAATTGCTCGGGAGAATGAACGCGCGTGGCGGGGAAAAGCGGAGGACCCTTTTCGGCTTATGAGAGACTTCTCATACTGCGTTCATGAATTGGCAATGACAGCCGGGCCTCGCAGCCAGGGGTTCGGTTGCTGAGAGTCAAGCCGCCGCCGTGCGCTTCAGCAATCTGCCGCGACAGCGCGAGCCCGATCCCCGAGCCGCTCGGTTTGGTGGTATAGAACGGGACGAAGAGGTTGGCGGTATCGGCGAGTCCCGGACCGTCATCGCGCACCCACACTTCCAGTTGTCCGTTTCGTGTTTCCCAGCCCACCTCGACGCTCCCGCTCGCCTCGAGTGTCGCGTCGACGGCGTTGCGCACGAGGTTGATCAAGAGCTGATCGAGCTGGCCACCGTCCGCTTGGATCGTGACATCGGGGCCCGCGTGTACGCTTACGGGCCGCCGCGTCTCGAGCGCGACGACGCGTCGCACCCAGTCGGGAACCACAACCGGTTCGAGACGTGGCGGGGGCAATCGCGCCAGGCGGGCATATCCCGCCATCAGCCGACTGAGCGATTCCGATCGACTGGCGATCACTCCCAACCCACTGCGCAAATCGTCGAGCGCGCTTTCCCGCGGGGGACCGTCCACAACCAGCTGGCGCAGACTCTCGGCGATCGATTTGATCGGAGCGAGCGAGTTGTTGAGCTCATGACTCAACACCCGGATCAGCCGCTGCCACGCCTGCCGCTCCTCATCGCTCAAGGCGCGACTGACGTCGGCCAGGACGAGGAGCTGATGCGGCAAGCCGCCCTGACGGAATGTGCCGCGGCGCACTTCCCAGCGGCCGGCCCCGCCCGGGAACGTCAGCGTGTCGACCCTGGGCGCGTCGCCGCTGAGGCACGCCGCGAGGCCCAGGCTCGCCGCGTCCCGGTCGAGCAGCTGCTCGGCAGGCCTGCCGAGGAGTGCCGCCCCGCGGCGATTGACGAGGCGCAACGCGCGCGCACCGTCGAACGCGAAGATCGCGACGTCGATTTCGTCCATGATGCGGCGCAGCAACGCTGTGGCCTCGAGCGCGCCGAGCCGCTGTGCCCGCATGTCGTCGCCGAGGCTGTTCAGCTCGAGGAGCAGTAGCCCGAGCGCATCCTCGGGGTTCGAGCCGCGCGCGCGTAATGTGTAATCGCGCTCGCGCAGAGCGGCCAATACGTTCGAAACGGTCTGGAGGGGGCGCACGACGCGCTCCCGAACTGCCAAGGCGCATATGAGCCAGATGGCGATCACCAGCCCGCCCAGTGTCCACTGGGCTCGCGGTGCAAAGTCGCCGATCCATAACAGCACGATGGCGAGCGCGACCGCGGGTAGGCCGCCCAGCACCGTGAGCCAAAGAACTTGTTTTTCGTGACGTGGCTTAGAGGCCATGCCGTTTGAGCCGGCGATAGAGCGCGCTGCGGGAGAGGCCCAGCGACTCGGCCGCCTGGCTCACGTTCCCGCCGGCGCGCGTGAGCGCCTTTTGGATCAAGACGCGCTCGACCTCCTCGAGGCTCATCTGATCGAGCGCGCCCGCGCCGTCGGCGCCGGTCCCAAGACCAAAGTCGCGGGCGCGCACGCCGGCGCCCTCAGACATGAGGACGGCGCGCTCGACCGCATGCTCCAGCTCACGCACGTTCCCCGGCCAGGAATGGCGCAGCAGCACCTCCATCGCGTCGGACGCGAATCCATCGTTCAGGCTTTTGTGGTAGCGTGCGGCGTAGCGCCCGAGAAAATGCGCCGCGAGCAGCGGAATGTCTTGCCGGCGATCCCGCAGGGGCGGCAGTCGAATCTCGACGGTGTTGAGCCGGAAGAGCAAATCTTCGCGGAAGCGGCCGGCTTTGACTTCGCCGTGGACGTCGGCGTTGGTGGCGGCAATGACGCGCACGTCGGCCCGGCGGGCGCGGGATGCGCCAACGCGCTCGAACTCTCCGGTCTCGAGCACGCGCAGCAGCTTCGCCTGCTGCGGCAGCGGCAGATTCGCGATCTCATCGAGGAATAGCGTGCCGCCGTCCGCCAGCTCGAACCGGCCGATGCGGTCCGCCTTCGCGTCGGTGAAGGCGCCCCGCACGTGGCCAAACAACTCGCTCTCGAACAGCCCGTCCGGAATCCCGCCCAGGTTCACCGCGATCATCGCCCGCTCCGAGCGTCCCGACGACGCGTGCAGCCAGCGTGCGATCACTTCTTTCCCCGTGCCGTGCTCCCCGAGAAGCAGCACATTCGCGTCCGACGGGCCGACGCGCTCCATTAGGCGCAGCACCGGCTGCATCGCGGGCGATTCCGCGATGACCTCGGGGAGTCCTTCTTTTCGCAGCGTGCGATTCTCGAGCTCGAGCCGTTGGCTCTTGCGCAGCGCGCGCCCCAGCTCGACCTGCGTGCGCAAGGTGGTGATCAACCGGCGATTGTCCCACGGCTTCTCGACGTAATCCCGCGCGCCGCGGCGCATCGCCTCGACCGCGCCATCGATGCTGCCCCACGCGGTCATCACGACCACCGGCGGCGCACTTTCCAGCGCCTGGATGCGCGACAGCAGGTCGAGCCCTTCGGCTCCGGACGTCGTGTCGCGGGTGTAGTTCATGTCGACGAGCAACGCATCGAAGTCGCGCGCTTCGACAGCGGCGAGCACCGCGCGCGGCGAGGTGGCGGTCTCTACGTCGAAACCCTCGCCTTTCAACAGCAGCTTGAGAGCTTCCAGGATATCCGGTTGATCGTCGGCGATGAGGAGGCGGGGGGCGGGCATTTGCTAAAGGTGACCGGGGTCAGGGGTCCGGGGCCAGGGCGTCGTTCCCCAAGCACGAGATCTATGGACTCACCAGCCAACTGCGTAGGGCAGCTGTCTCAATTCCGGCGAACATCGCGGAGGGTCATGGGCGACGCCACATGGGCGAGTGTCTCCATCATATGTCCATCGCTAACGGATCATTGCGCGAATTCGAGACCCACGTCCGGATCGCGAGCAGGTTGCAGTACCTCACCGATGCGGATCTACAGGAGATCCTGCGCAACGCCGCCGAGGTCGCCCGCATGCTCCACGGACTCGCCAATGCACTTCGGCGGCGCCGGTCCCCGAGCTCCTGACCCCAGCCCCTATTCAGTTCGCAACGCCACCATTGGATCCACCCGAGTGGCGCGACGGGCCGGCAAATAGCTCGCGATGAGCGCCACGACGACCAGACCCAGCGCGGCGCCCACGAAGGTCACAGGATCAGTCGCCGTGATTTCGAACAGGAAGCTCTTGAGCACGCGTGTGGTCGCGATTGCACCACCTGCACCCAGCACGATTCCAAGAAGAGCGAGCACCGCGCCGCGACCCACGACGAGTCGCAGCACCCGGCCGGCGTCCGCGCCCAACGCGATGCGCACGCCCAGCTCGTGGGTGCGCCGGACGACGCCGTAGCTGATGAGCGCGTAGAGGCCCGCGGCGGCCATGACGAGTGCGAGCGCCGCGAAGATTGCCACCAGCGTGGCGTAGAAGCGCTGGGTCGCAACCGACTCGGCCATCATTTGCCGCATCGGCTGCAACGCGTCTACGGGGAGCTCGGGATCGAGCGTGCGGAGCGCGGCACGGAGCGGAGCCGCGAGCGCCGCAGGATCACCGGCGGTGCGGACGATGACCTTGAGAAAGCTCTGCGCGTCGTTGGCCAATGGCTCGTAGATCACGGGCGGAGGTGCGGCCGACAGCGACATCTCGCGCGTGTTACCGACGACGCCGATGATCGTGCCGATGCGCGTGCCGTAAAAGGCAACGTGCTTGCCGATCGGATCCTGCCCAGGGAAGAAGGTGTTGACGAGAGCCTCGTTCACGACGACGGGCCGCGCAGCGCCGCCATCGCCGGGGACAAAGAGACGGCCACGTCGCAGGGGGATGCCGAGCGCACGGAAGAAGTCCGGCGTCACGGCGGTGAAGCTGCCCCAGGGAGCCTCAGGCTGCTCGGGCTGGTCGGGCACGCGGATCGTTCCGATGGCACCGACGGCGAGGGGCGTTCCGGTGCTCACCGCAGCGGCAGTAGCCCCGGGGAGTGCACCGGTGCGCTCAATCACAACCTGCGCCAGAGCAAGTTTCTGTGCCGTGGTTCCGTAGCGCGCCGCAGGCAGATTGACCTGCGCCACGAGCGCGTGCTCCGGGTCGAACCCGGGCTCGAGCGTCATCAACTTGACGAGGCTTCGCCCGAGCAACCCGGCCCCGACGAGCAGCATGAGCGTCAAGGCCATCTGCGCGATCACGAACGCTCCGCCGGCGCGGGCGTGCACGGCGCCCGTCCCCACACCCGCACCGCCCTCCTTGAGAGCGACCGTCGAGATGCCGCGCACCGATTGCAGTGCCGGCACCACGCCGAACAGCAGCCCGGTGAGCAACGCCGCCCCAACGGTGGTCGCGAGCACCTGCACATTGATGCCCACGTTGTGCAGGCGGGGTAGCGACGTGCCCGCGAGTGATACGAGCAACGGGACACCCCACGCCGCAAGCAGCACGCCCACGGCCGCGCCGGCGAGCGCGAGCAGCATCGCTTCGGTGATCACCTGCCGAATAATGCGGATCCGAGTGGCTCCAAGCGCCGTCCGGATCGCAGTCTCGCGTCCACGCGCGACCGCGCGCGCGAGGAGCAGGTTCGCGACGTTGGCGCAGGCGATGAGCAGCACGAGACTCACAGCCGCGAGCGCGAGGAGTAGCGGCCTTCGCACCTCGCCCACGGCCATATCGCGAATCGTGATCGGAACCGTTACCCTCGGTCGGCGCTCTCCGATGCTCTTAGACCACGCGCGCTCCGCGGCGTCAAGATCCGCTTTGGCGCGCGCGAGAGTCACGCCTGGCCGAAGCCGTCCGACCAGCTCGGCGGTTCCAGCCGGATCGAACGCCGCGGGAGTCGCGCCCATGGAGCGCCAGAGGTCCGTGCCCTCCGAGCGGAACCCTGGCGGCAGGACCGGGAACCCAAAGGTCGCGGGCATGACGCCCACGATTTGCATGGCCGTACCATCCAGAGTGATGGAGCGACTCAGTACCTGGGGATCTCCCCCGAAGCGTGCGACCCAGAAGCGGTAACTGAGCACGGCCGCGGGCGTGCTGCCCGGGCGATCCTCCTCGTCGGTGAAGCCGCGGCCGAGTATCGGTTGCACGCCGAGCATGGGGAAGAGATTCGACTTGACGGTATAGGCACTGACCCGCGTCGCGTCTCCAAGACCGGTGAGCACGGGACCATCGCCCCAGTACGGCGATACGTCTTCGAAGGAATGGTTCTGCTCGCTCCACGCTCGGACCTCCGCCCCAATCGGCGACGCGGCGAATTGGCCGGATTGATAGTATTGCTCGAAGGTCCACCCGACGCGCACCACTCGCCCCGGGTCTCTGTACGGCAGGGGTCGCAGCAGCACGCCTTCCACCACGCTGTAAACCGCCGTCGTGGGGCCGATGCCGAGGGCGAGCGTCAGGATCGCGAGGCTGGTGAATCCCGGTCGGTTGGCGAACGTGCGAAGCGCGTAGCGAAGGTCCTGGAGAATCGTGTCCATCATTCGGCCCTCAGCGCCACCATCGGATCTACCCGCGTCGCGCGTCGGGCGGGCACGTAGCTCGCCAGGACCGCAACGACAAGGAGGACCAGCGACACAGCCGTGAAGCTGGCCGGGTCTGTTGGGCTGACGCCGAACAGTTGGCTCCTCAGGACGCGAGTCGCGGCGAAGGCGATCACGAGTCCGATCGCCAGCCCGACCACCCCGAGCATCACGCCTTCGCGCAATACTTGCCGCAGCACGTCGGGCGACTGCGCGCCGAGCGCGATCCGGATGCCGAACTCGCGCGTCCGTTGCACGGCCGAGTAGGCGACGGCCCCGTACAGACCGATCGCGGCCAGCAGCAACGCCAGCGCACCGAATCCGCCTACGAGCGTCGCTGCGGTGCGTTGCTGGCTGAGCGATCCCGCCAGCCGCTCGTCGAGTGGCTGAATGCGATAGACCGGAAGATCCGAGTCGAGCGCGCGAACCGCGCGTTGCAGCGGCGATACCAGCGCCATCGGATCGCCAGCCGGCCGGAGATGGACGACGAGCGCCGGGTGATAGTCCTGCGTGAGGGGCTGGTAGAACGTCAGCCGGCGTTCTTCGAACAGATTGCGATACTTGGCGTCCCGGGCCACGCCGACGACCTCGAGCGGCGGACCACCCCACGTGCGCACGAAGCGCTTGCCGACCGCTTCCTGGCCCGGCCATAGCCGCTCGGCGACGGCTTCGTTGATCACGGCGACGGGCGGAGAAGTCGGCTCGTCGTGCGCGGTGAATCCCCGGCCGCGCAGGATCGTGATACCCATCGTCTCGAAGTAGCCCGGCGAGACGGAATTGCGGTCGGTGCGGTACCCCTGGTGCTCGGCGTCGATGAGGGCACCCTGGGCGTCGATGCGCGTGTCGTACCCGCCGGCGAACGGCAGATTGAGCGCGAGGCTTGCCGAGCGCACGCCCGGGGTGGCCTCCAGATCGCGCAACAGTTGGGTGTAGAAGCGCCGCCCTCGCGCTTCGTCGTATCCCTGCAAACCGACATCCAGCCGCGCAACCAGCACATTCGTGGCGAAGCCCGGATCGATCGCGTAGGCGTTTTGCAGCGTCCGTACGAACAACCCCGCGGCCACAAGCAGGACGAGCGAGACGGCGACTTGCGTGATCACGAGCGCATTGCGAAGTCGAGTGCCCCGCGGCCGCCCGATCTCTGCGCCTTGCCGTAGCTCTCCCGCGAGATCAGACCGGACGGCGTGCATGGCGGGGACCAAGCCAAACAGCACGGCGGCCGCAAGCGAGATTGCCAGGGTGAACAGCAGCACTCGCGTGTCGGGGGTGAGATCTATTTCCCCGGAGAAACTGAAGGCGGGAAGCGCCCGTAGCAGATCACTACCCCAATACGCCAGCAGTAGGCCGCCGATTCCGCCCAGCGCCGAGAGCACGATGCTTTCGGTCAAGAGCTGCCGCAAAATCCGGTTGCGTCCGGCGCCGAGCGACGCGCGAATCGCCAGTTCCCTGCGCCGCGCGGCGGACCGCACGAGGAGCAGATTCGCCACGTTGGCGCAGGCGATGGCGAGGACGAGGATGACCGCGCCCTGCAAGAGCCGCAGGAAGCGCACAATGTTCGCTTGAGTGAAAGGATCGAACCCGGACGTCATCGCGGCAGACACGCCCCAGCCCTCCCGATTCTTCGGAAACGAAGCGACCATCCGCTGCCCGAACGCCGCGAGGTCCGTACGCGCCTGCGCCAGCGACGCCCCGGGCCGCAACCGGCCGAACAGCTGCAGCCAGACGGCTTCTCGCTGGTTGAAGAAGGATCCGAACTCCGGCATCGCCACCGGCTGCACAGAAAGCGCCTTGAAAGCCGGCCGGGGCGACGCCGATCACCTCGAACGGATGATTGTCGACGCGGATGGTCTTCCCGACGACATCCGCTCGCCCACCGAAGGCGCGTTGCCACAGTCCGGCACTGAGAACAACGACATACACGGGATTGCTCGGCCGATCGTCGTCCGGCGAGAAGAACCTGCCCTGCGCGGGCGATGTGCCGAGCACCGCGAAGTAATTCCCGGATACGATCCCACCGCGCACACGCTCCGTCGCCGCCGTACCGCTGACGTGCACCGGCACCGTGGTGATGGCCGCGACATCCTGGAACACTCGTGACTGGTCCCGCAGATCGACATAGTCAGGGTAGGAAAACGTGTCGAACCCGTCGTTGTTGATCGTCCGTCCGATCAACAGCAGCTCCTCCGCCCGCGTCACATGCGGGAGATCCCGCAGCAGCAGCGCGTTGACGATGCTGAAGATGGCCGTATTGACGCCGATCCCCAGGCTGAGCGTCAGCACGACCGCCGCCGTAAAACCGGGGCTCTTCTGGAGCGTGCGCAGCGCGTAACGCAGGTCCTGAAGAATGGTGTCCACCATAGGGTGCCCTTCCTATTCCGCTCGCAAGGCCACGACCGGATCGATCCGCGTGGTCGCCCGAGCCGGGATGAGGCTGGCCAGCGCCGACACGACGATCAGGAACGCAGTGACCGCAGCAAGCGTAGCCAAATCCGTGGGAGTCACGTCATAGAGCAACCCTCGCAGCAGACGGTTCGCCAAGAGCGCGCCGATCAGCCCCAGCGCCGATCCGATCGCTGCGATTGTGAGACCGCGACCCATCACCATGCGCCGCAGATCTCCTGCGTTGGCCCCTAATGCCATCCGAACTCCGAGCTCACGGGTCCGTTGGCGCACCATTGTGGCCATTGCGCCGAACAAGCCGACTGCTGCAAGGACGACAGCGGCACCCGCGAACACAGCCAGGAGCAGCGCGTTCAAACGGGGCTGCGCCAGCGGTCCGTCGAGGTACGTCTCGAATGATGCCGCGCTCGTCAGCGCGACACCCGGTTCGGTCTCGCTGATCACGCGGCGGATAACCGGTACCTGCGCGTCCGGAGGTCCGCTCGTACGTATGGCAAGCGCCAGCGGTGCGAAGGGGAAGAACGATTGCCGTAGCGGGAAATACACGCTCGGGCGCGCCTCCCGCAGGTCGCGGTATCGCGTGTCGGGGACCACGCCGATGACCGTGACGGTCCGCTCCAAATCGGCTCCCATCCGGAGGCGCTTGCCGATGGGATCCTGGCCCGGCCAGTAGTGGCGCGCAGTGGATTGACTGATCACGACCACACTCGGCGCGTCCGCACGATCTGCATCCGTGAACGCTCGCCCCCGGAGCACGGGAATGCCGAGCGTCTCGAAGTAGTCCGGAGCGACGACGTCCATGTTGAGCATCGGGTTGGCGGCGGACTCCTCCCGCGATTGCCCTTCAGCTGCCGGCCGGCCGTCCCACGCAGCGGATCCTGCGAAGGGGACCGCCACAACCGGCGAGACGCCGCGTACACCTGGAATCGCCCGCAACTGCGGCAGCAACCGCTCGAGCAATGCGCGTTGCTTGGCGGCGTCGTTGTGCTGATCGTACCGCACGGCCAGCTCTCCGATCAGGAGGCCCGAAGGCTCTAGGGAGAGGTTGGCACCTTCAAGCTTCAGAAGACTTTTGGCGATCAGCCCCGCTGCGGAGAGGACGACCAGTGCGAGCGCGACCTGACCAGCCACCAACGCTTCGGTCGCCAGCCGGGAGCGCCGGCTTCCGCTTTGGCGCGTATCGGACCGAAGCGCCCGCTGCAGCTCGACGCGGGACGTCATGACCGCCGGCGCCAGGCCGAACAGCAGCATCGCGACGCCCGCGATTCCGATCGCCCCGGCGAGCGCCGTCGCATTCAGGTGAATCTCGTCCAGGCGGGGTAATCCGGCCGGCGCGAACGCGATGAAACTTTGGAGTGCAGCCCCGGCCACGACGATCCCGAGAGCCGCGCCTAGGGCCGCGAGGATCCCGTTCTCGATCAGCAGTTGGGCGATCAGCCGCCCGCGCCCGGCACCGAGTGCCGTGCGCACGGCGATCTCCCGGAAGCGTCCGACGCCACGGACGAGCAGTAGACTGGCCACATTGATGCACGTAATTAGGAGAAGGAGCGCGGAAGCGGCCGCAAATACGAACAACGCCGGTCGTACGTCGCCCAAGACGAGCCGCGGCAGCGTTTGCACGACCCCGCGCAGGTCACGGCCCCAGGGTGACGCCTCGGCGCGGCCGAAGAACGTCGTAAGCTCGGCCCGCGCGTCGGTGATCGTTGCGCGCGGCGCGAGCCGGCCGATCACATGGAGTGAGACAAACGGCAAACCTTTCGGGGGAATCGCCGCCGAGACCGGCGTCCAGAAGTCGGTGCCTCGTGGGTAACGCCATCCTCGTACATGATGAGCTGCCGTCCCAACACGTGGGTATCGCCGCCGAACCTCCCCTGCCAGGCGCCATAGCTCAACACCATCACCGGCGCCGCGCCGTACACATCATCAGACGGCTGCAAGGCTCGACCGATCACGGGTTGCACGCCGAGCACGTCGAAGAACTCCCCCGACACGAGCGCGCGGCGCAGGCGCGAGATCTGGTCCGCGTCGCGAATCGGTAGCGGCGCGGCGCCCCAAGAGGCAAGGATCGCCACGCGATCGAGAGATCGGGTGCGTCGTGCGAACTCGCGCGCGTCGTCGAACCCCAACGGATAGGCGAAACCCTGATCGGACTTCTGTCCCCAGAGCACGACAACGCGATCCTGATCCTGCACGGGGAGCCGGCGCAGCAGCAGGGCGTCGGCCACGGTGAACACCGCTGTCGCGAGACCGATACCCAGAGCGAGCGTGAGGATGGCGGTCAGCGCGAAGCCCGGAGTGCGGCGGAGGCTCCGGAGGGCAACCCTCATCTCTATTCATTCCTCAACGCAATCATCGGATCGACCGCGCCCGCGCGTCGGGCCGGGATGTAGGCCGCGAGCGTGGCGACGCATACCAGGAGTAGCACGACTGCTAGGAGCACCAACGGGTCCAGCGGCTCGATTCCATACAGCATCCCCTGGATTACGCGCGTCAACGCTATGGCGCCGCCCAGTCCCAACAGCGCGCCCACTGCCACCACGCGCAATGAATCGCGCAGAACCATGCCGACTATGCCCCGCGGGGCGGCACCGAGCGCAATGCGGATTCCCATTTCTCGCGTGCGGCGCTGCACCGCGTAGCTGACGACCCCGAAAATGCCGAGCGCCGCGAGCAGTAGAGCGAGCGCGGCGAAGCCCCCGAGGACCAGCACGGTGAAGCGGCGGTTGTTCACGCTGTTGCGAACCACATGCCGCATAGTCGTAAACTCGGCCGGCACGTCTGAGTCGATCGCTCGAAGGTGGGCGCGTGCCGGGCCGACCAACACATCAGGTGGGACCGCACCGTAGCGCTCGAGAGCCGGGCGGGCCGCTGGCGAAAATTCACGTACACAGTGGGTCGTGGCTCTGCGATCAGAGCGTCGTGCCGAACCGCCTCGACCACGCCGATCACGCTCAGCCACCGACCGGGGTAGATCCAAGCATCGTTCGCGAGGTTTCGAATTCGTTTCCCCAGTGGGTCCTCGCCGGGCCAGTAGCGCGCTGCGAGCGCGCGATCAATCACGGCCACGTCGTTACCTGGCCCCGTGTCGCGCTCGTCGAAGACGTGCCCGCGCAGCACCTGAATACCGAGTGCGTCGAAGTAGCCGCCGCTCGCAATGCGGTAATCGGCCACGCCGCTGGCGGGTCCCCGCCCTTCGATCTCGAAGTCGCCGCTCCACGACAAGCCACCGAACGGCGGGTGGTTTACGAGACCAACGGCTGTCACGCCCGGCAAAGCCGAGAGGTCGTCGAGCACGCGTTGGAAATACCGGCTGCGCGCTTTCCCCTTATCCTCGTCCGGATACTTACTCTCCGGGGGCGCAAGCCCCACGGCGAGAACATTTTCATTCTTGAATCCTGGATCCTGATTCAAGACCTTCCAAAAGCTGCGGATCAGTAGCCCGGCGCCGATCAGCAGCACGAACGCCA
>WNGN01000558.1_pt1 | contig 23055 bp, 20 predicted proteins | sample 5400561 | NCBI WGS metagenome assembly WNGN01 (sample SAMN13153379, study PRJNA577476) | soil metagenome | isolation source: 115 cm soil or saprolite under Garry oak tree replicate 2 | place: USA:California | collected 2016-06-15 | reverse complement strand
CAGCCGAAGGTAGAATTGGGACGTCTAGCAACCCAGGTAATGCTCGATTTGTTGCATAACCGTCCAGGGCAGAACTATGTACTGCAACCTGCTCTTATTACTCGTGCCAGTACAGCCCTGCTCGCAAGCAGGTAATGCGAGGAAAGGAGAACAGCGCATATGCATTCTCTCGTCAAGATGGGCGTAATAGGCCTTGGCCGGATGGGCCGGTTGTATGTGCGCTTGCTTGCAACTCAGGTCTCAGGCGTCCACCTGGATGCAGTTGCGGAAGTAGGCGAACAGGCGCGGTCCCAGATAATGGACGAGCTGGACGTCGCCCACGCGTTTGCTGATGCCTATGAACTACTTGCGCTTCCTGACCTGAATGCCGTCGTTATCGCTACACCAACAAGTACCCATCATGACCTGGTCATTGCTGCTGCGAAGGCTGGCAAAGCGATATTCTGTGAAAAACCCCTGGCTTTGACACTCGAGGAGACTTACTCGATGTTGCAAGCTGTCGCAAGCGCACAGGTGCCGCTTCAGGTTGGCTTCATGCGTCGCTTCGATGAGGCATACCGGAGGGCTAAAACTCTGATCGCTGACGGCCAGATCGGGCATCCGGTTACTTTTAAGTCCCTCAGCCGTGATCCATTCTGTCCACCAGGCGACTATATGGACCCTGCCAAAAGTGGAGGCTTGATTCTCGACATGGCTATTCACGATTTTGACCTCGCTCGCTGGCTCGTGGACAGTGAAGTCGAGCGCGTGACGGCGGAGGGAACTGTGCTTGTTTGCAATGAACTTGCATCAGTTGGAGATATAGACAATGCCCTGGTAAATATGCGCTTTGTGAATGGTGCGCTCGGAAATATCGAAGCGAGCCGCAATGCCTTCTATGGGTATGATATTCGAACGGAAGTCCTCGGCTCTGAAGGCGCAGTGATGATCGGGGTACACCAGCATACGCCAGTGATGTTGTTGAATCGGGCCGGTGCTCATCACGATGTAATGCCATATTTGATAGAACGCTTCGGTGATGCTTACCGCGCTCAATTACAGCACTTTATCGATTGCCTGCATAAAGGCCAGTCTCCTGCGGTGGGTGGAGCCGAGGCGCTCGCTGCCTGTAAGATAGGTATCGCCGCCACACGATCTTACCAGGCCGGACGCCCGGTTACTCTCAGCGAGTTAGAGACTTCGTCATTGTAGACCGGTTGAGATACGAACGTTGGTATCAGCGCGTACTTCCCCGGCATAGCAGCTGAGGCGTACTGCTGATGCATCGAGCTGCATAAGGAGTCGATGTATGCGCCAGTATGATGCGAATAACTTGATTGTCCATCCCGGTAACTCTAACGACTCTGAGGTCGTCGTTGAGGTGACTCCAGAGCTGGCTGGCTGGGAGTATATTTCTTTTCAGTTACGTCGTCTGCCAGCAGGGCGCTCCTGGACGTTCTCGACTGGCGGCTACGAGATGGCTATTGTCATCCTGAGCGGTTGCATAGGCGTTGAGTCAGACCGGGGCCAGTGGTTACATGTGGGCAAGCGTGACAGTGTCTTCAAAGGGCTGCCGTATGCGCTCTATCTTCCCCGGCATGCCTCGTTGACTGTCGAAGCGGAAACCGCTTGCGAGTATGCTGTGGCCCTGGCGCCAAGCGACCAGGATCACCAACCGCGCCTTGTCACTCCGCGTGACATCGAGATTGAGATACGTGGAGGTGATAATGCCACACGGCAGATCAACAACATTATCCCGCCAGGTTTCCCGTGCCAGCACCTGGTCGTTGTGGAAGTCTACACACCCGGTGGGAACTGGTCCAGTTATCCTCCACACAAGCATGATATCCATAAGACAGATCGGGCTGGAAAGATAGTGGAAGCTGACCTTGAGGAGGTCTACTTCTACAAGCTGGATCGCCCGGAGGGATTCGCCTTCCAACGTATCTACACAGAACCTGAGTCCCCGCTACACAAGGCGGGTTTCCCCATCGATGCGGTGTTGTTAGCGCGAAACAATGACATCGTACTCGTGCCCGAAGGCTACCATCCTGTGACCAGCGCTCCTGGTTATACTACTTACTATCTCAATGTGCTGGCCGGGAGCGCTCAATCGCTCGCGAACAGTGAAGATCAACGCTATGCCTGGGTCAAAGAGCGCTACCGGTCGCGCGATCCGCGAGTGCCAATCTACGATGTAGAGCAGCGTTTGTGACAGAGCAGGAGTCTCAGACATGGATGTGACCCGCAAGACATACGATGTAATCACGATGGGGCGCTCTTCAATTGATCTCTACTCCAATGATATTGGCGTGCCATTCGAAAAGATCACCAGTTTTGCAGCCTATGTTGGCGGCTGCCCGACCAATATCAGCGTCGGCACACGGCGTCTGGGCTTGCAGCCTGCGCTTCTGACAGCAATAGGTGACGACCAGGTAGGCGACTTTATCCTACACTTTTTACGCCGCGAAGCGGTAGAAACACGGTTCATCCCACGCAAGCCGGGGCGACGCTCAAGCGCCGTCGTGCTGGGTATTGAACCGCCAGACCGCTTCCCATTGACATATTATCGTGATAACTGCGCCGACATCGAACTTACCATCGATGATGTGCTGGTGGTGCCTTTTGCTGAAAGCCATGCCTTGCTGATCACTGGGACTGGCCTGAGTAAGGAGCCGAGCCGCAGTGCAACGCTTTTCGCAGCAGAGATGGCACGCCAGGCGGGCACGACGATTTTGCTGGATATCGATTATCGCCCCGACCAATGGCACGACCAGCGTGCTTTCGGTGTGACACTCCGCTCGGCGCTGCGCCTGGTCGATATCGTGGTGGGTACAGAAGACGAAATCAACGCAGCCATGCTCACCGATCCCAGTCAGATCAGCGTCGCTCATTCCCAGATTTCAGACGCGCGAGTGCGCGGTGACACCGATGCTGCAATCCAGCAACTATTGAACCTGGGCCCGCGTGCGCTTGTGCAGAAACGCGGTGCAGAAGGCTCCAGGGTTCATCTTGCACCAGGTGAAGGCGACGCGAAACGCATCGACGTGCCTGGCTTCCCGGTGGAGGTGCAGAATATTCTCGGTGCGGGCGATGCTTTTGCTTCGGGTTTCCTATATGGCCTTGTCAGTGGGTGGGACTGGTATAAAGCCGCGCGACTGGGCAATGCCTGCGGCGCTATCCTGGTTACCAAGCATGGCTGTGCCAATTTCATGCCTACTTATGATGAAGTGATGACATTCATTCAAGATCGCGGTGGGTTGTAGGGACTCGATTGTGGTAATTGACAAATTATGCGGATGATCGAGGGACGTAGTAGCGCAATTATGAGTTGTAACGACCAAAGCTGGTCGTGTCATGCTGAGCGCAGCGAAGCATCTGTGTGCCCCGAAAGCGAGACCCTTCGCTTCGCTCAGGGTGACACATATTCCCGATGGCGCTTGTGAAATTTCATTATCACGCGCACGATGCATGTTCGAAATGAGGGGGATAGCAAGCATGAGCAACCAGACAACCAGGCGGATGACGATGGCCCAGGCCGTCATCGCCTTTCTCAAAAACCAGTATGTAGAGCGCGACGGCGTTGAGCAGGCGTTTTTCGCCGGGTGCTTTGGCATCTTTGGTCATGGCAATATTGCGGGAATCGGCCAGGCGCTGCAGCAAATGCCGGAATTCCGTTACTACCAGGCGCGCAATGAGCAGGCGATGGTACATATTGCCATAGCATATGCTAAAACCAGGAATCGCTTACAGACGTTTGCCTGTACTTCGTCCATCGGCCCTGGTGCAACCAATATGGTGACGGGAGCTGCTACGGCCACGATCAACCGCCTGCCAGTGCTGCTGCTGCCAGGGGATATTTTCGCCCGCCGCAACGTGGCGCCCGTGCTGCAACAGCTTGAGTCAGAACACACCCAGGATATTTCGGTCAATGATTGCTTCAAGCCGGTGAGCCGTTACTGGGATCGCATCACGCGCCCGGAGCAATTACTGACCTCGCTGCCGGAGGCGATGCGCGTGCTGACCAGCCCCGCGGAAACCGGTGCAGTCACACTGGCTTTGCCCCAGGATGTGCAGGCAGAGGCGTATGACTATCCAGAAGCTTTTTTTCACAAACGTGTGTGGCATATTATGCGCAATCGCCCGGACCGCAAAGCGTTGGAGCAGGCGGCAGCCTGGATACGTGCAAGCCAGAGGCCTTTAATTGTTGCGGGTGGTGGCGTGATTTACTCCGGGGCCACCGATCTATTACAGCGTTTCGTTGACCAGACTGGTGTCCCTGTAGGCGAGACAATGGCAGGTAAGGGCAGCCTGCGCTATGACCATCCGCTTAACCTCGGCGCAATAGGTGCTACTGGCACCTTCGCCGCCAATCGTATCGCGAGAGAGGCTGACCTGGTAATCGGCATTGGCACACGTTACAGTGACTTTACTACCTCTTCTAAGACTGCGTTTCAACACCCCGAAGTACGCTTTATCAATCTGAACGCGGCCGAGTTCGACGCCTCTAAGCACCTGGCCATGCCGCTAGTCGGTGATGCGCAGGCGACGCTGGAAGAGTTGCTCGAACTGCTCGAACCACTCGATAAATCGGGGGCATACAGTGTCGAAGCAAGCTACCGCTCTCAGGCCGCACAGCTCCATGCTGCATGGGATGCCGAAGTCGAGCGTATCTATGCAATCCGTCACACGCCATTGCCCAGCCAGGGTGAGCTTATCGGCGCGGTGAACGAGCGCAGTGCCCCCGGTGCTATCATGGTGTGCGCCGCAGGCAGTTTACCTGGAGACCTGCATAAGCTATGGCGTGCTCGCCACCCCAAGAATTATCACATGGAATATGGCTATAGCTGCATGGGCTATGAGATCGCCGGTGGACTGGGAGCAAAGATGGCCGCCCCAGACCGGGATGTGTATGTGATGGTCGGGGATGGCTCCTATCTGATGATGAACAGTGAGATTGTTACTTCGATCCAGGAAAACTACAAGGTTATTCTTGTTTTACTGGACAATCAGGGTTTTAAAAGCATTGGTAGTCTTAGCCGATCACTCGGACAGAACGGCTTCGGTACACGCTATGCCTACCCGCGCAATGGCAATTTGCCAGGTGACGAAATGGGGCCTGTTGTGCAGGCCTTACCCGTTGACCTGGCGGCAAACGCGCGCAGCCTGGGGGCGCATGTAATCGAATGCAAGTCCCACGATGAATCGGGGACCTACGCTGATTTCGTGGATGCCCTCGAGGCGGTACGCTCAACCGACCGCACGTCGGTTATCTACATTCAGAACGATCGCTACGAGGGCGTACCCGGCTATGAGAGCTGGTGGGATGTGCCCGTCGCTGAAGTCAGCGAGATGCCCCAGGTTCAAGCAGCCCGCGCAGAATGGGAAATGATGCGGGCCCAGGAACGCTATTTTCTGGGGCAGGAGGGCGGTATTCCTGCCAGCACCGGACAATAAAAGGAGGCATAATCACTTGCCAGGAAAGGAGGAAGCTAGCAGAAAAACGCTCCCCCGCAAGGGGCAAATTCTAACACAGAGAGGAAAAAAAGGAGAACAAAATGCAACGTATCTTCAAACTCATTGCTACGTTAGTGATGCTGCTTGTCGTCCTTGCCGCCTGCGGTGGAGGGACATCCAACAACACCACCAACACCGGCCCGTCGTCGTCGGGCAATCCGGCACGCGCGAACATCAAGTTCTACGTCATCACACATGGTCAAGCTTCAGACCCATTCTGGTCGGTGGTCAAGAAGGGTGTAGACCAGGCGGCCCACGACATGGGTGTCCAGGCGATCTATGAAGCGCCGCCCACCTTCGATATGGTAGCGATGTCGCATCTCATCGATTCTGCGGTGGCAGCCCACCCGGATGGACTGGTCGTCTCGATCCCCGATCCCAATGCACTGGGTCCCTCGATTAAAGCAGCTGTTGCTGCCGGTATCCCGGTCATCTCGATCAACTCTGGCTCCGATGTCGCCAAGAGCCTGGGAGTGCTGCTTCACATCGGGCAGACCGAGGAACAGGCTGGCATTGGGGGTGGTCAGAAAATGGGCGCTGCCGGTGTCAAACATGCCCTCTGCGTCAACCAGGAGGTCGGTAACGCCGCTCTTGAACTGCGCTGCAAGGGCTTTAAGGAAGGTCTGGCGCAGACAGGCGGCACGATTACTGAGTTAGGCGTCAACCTGAGCAACCCGACTCAGACCCAGCAGACCATCGAGGCTGCACTCCAGCATGATCCCAGTATCGATGGCATCCTGACGCTTGGTCCCACGGGCGCCAGCCCGGCCATCAAAGCGCTGCAGGACCTGAACAAGCTCGGGAAGATCAAGCTGGCTACCTTCGACCTGTCGTCTGACGTGCTGAACGCGATCAAGGCTGGTCAAATGCTGTTTGCCATTGACCAGCAGCAGTACGAGCAGGGATACCTGCCCATCGTCTTCTTGACGCTTTACAAGACGAACCTGAATACCGTCGCGAACGATATCATCCAGACCGGCCCCGGCTTCGTCACATCGGCCAACGTAAGCCAGGTCATCCAGTTAACGGCGCAGGGCACGCGCTAGCCATATAGCAGGTTGGAGTCAACGAGGACGTGTTGGGGCGAGGACGTGCTCGATAAATCGGCACTCTACAGCCCTCGCCCACCATTCAATCTGCTATGGCTCCAACCGCGCTTTATGATTGGAGGAAAATATGAGTGTAACCCAGGGAAGCCCAGGCAGCGCTGCCGCCAGCGAGCGTATGCTGCGCGTCAATCCGCTGCGCCGGCTCCTGGTTCGACCGGAAACGGGAGCTGTCGCTGGTTCAATTGCTGTGTGGATTTTTTTCGCAATTGTTGCCGGAAACAGTGGTTTTCTTACCATTAGAGGAACATCGAGCTATCTGAGTGTCTCGGCTGAACTGGCCATCCAGGCAGTACCAGTGGCTCTGCTCATGATCGGCGGGGAATTCGACCTGTCGGTAGGTTCGACGGTTGGCGCATGCGGTATGATCATTGCCCTCTTAAGCGCTCAGTACGGCTGGAACATCTGGGCATCAATCGTCGTAGCACTGATCTTTGCGGTGCTTGTCGGTATGATGAACGGCTACCTGGTCATGCGCACCCGCCTGCCGTCGTTCATTGTCACGCTGGGCACCTCGTACATTCTCCTCGGTGTGACGACAGGTGTCACTACCCTTGTGGCCAATGGACTGACCGTGGTGAGCGGCATCGACCAGGCGCCAGGATATAGCGCCGCCAAGGCGATTTTCGCCACCAAGTTCAATTTCGGCATCCAGGATTTTTCAGGTTTTCCCATCGAAATTCTCTGGGCGCTGGCGCTGGTGGCGCTGGCGACATGGCTGCTCCTGGGCACCTCGTTCGGCAACTGGATCTTCGGCGTGGGTGGGGATGCCAATGCAGCGCGCAACATTGGCGTACCAGTCGCGCGGGTGAAGATCCTCCTGTTCATAGGCACAGCCCTTGCTTCCTGCCTGCTGGCGATTATCCTGGCTGTGTCCACTACCGACGCGGATGTCCTGCGTGGCCAGAACAACGAGTTCTATGCAATCGTAGCAGCGGTCGTCGGAGGAGTATTGCTCACGGGTGGCTACGGTTCGGCCATCGGCGCCATGTTTGGAGCGCTGGTCTTTGGTATAGTAGAGGAGGGCATCGTCTTCGCTGGCGTAAATGCTGACTGGTATAAGGCTTTCATCGGCTTAATACTGCTGCTCGCTGTGCTGCTCAACAGCTACGTGCGCAGATTGGCAATGGAGGTGCGACGATGAGTACGGAGATAACCACGGAAACCGTTCCCTTGCTCCAGGTGCAAGATGTCTCGAAGTACTTCGGCAGCGTGATCGCGTTGAAAGGCATCTCTATGACCCTGCACGCGGGCGAGGTGATGTGCCTGCTCGGCGACAATGGCGCGGGCAAATCCACGCTGATCAAAATCCTGTCCGGCGTGTACCAGCCCAGCGAGGGCCACTACCTGTTTGAGGGGAAAGAAGTGCGTTTTTCCTCCCCGCGTGATGCGTTGAGTGTGGGTATCGCTACCGTCTACCAGGACCTGGCGATGATCCCCCTGATGGGCATTTCGCGCAACTTCTTTCTGGGGTCGGAGCCGACACAGGGCTGGGGGCCGTTTCGCCGCTTCAATACGAATTTTGCTGACCGCGTGACCCGCGAGGAACTGGCGCAGATCGGCATCCAGGTGCGAGATACAGCGCAGCCTGTCGGCACCCTGTCCGGCGGTGAGCGCCAGTCCGTTGCGATTGCGCGAGCGGTCTACTTTGGAGCCAAGGCCTTGATTCTCGACGAGCCGACGGCGGCTCTGGGCGTCAAAGAGGCTGGCATCGTCCTGCGCTACATAGCACAGGCGCGAGCGCGTAACCTGGGGGTGATTTTTATCACGCACAACCCGCATCATGCCTATCCAATCGGCGATCGCTTCACATTGCTCAATCGCGGGCGCAGCCTCGGCACATTTGCCAAGTCTGAAATCAGCCGCGAAGAACTCACCTCGATGATGGCGGGAGGCGAAGAACTGGAGACCTTGAGCCACGAACTAGCCGAGTTCGCGCGTACCGACCAGGTTGCTGGCGCAAAGCTGGCCGAGGCCGCTCGTGAGCTTGAGGAGGAGGTTGTAGAGTTCCACGAGGCTGAGCACCAGCCAACCTCAGAACGGGAAGGGTGACCTATGATCCAAGATGGACAACTGCTCAATTATGTCGGAGGTACGTGGAAGCGCTCGCGCGCCAGTGACTATCTGGATGTTAGGAACCCCGCGACCGCCGAGACGATAGTACAGGTACCACTCTCATCACGCGACGAGGTCGACGAAGCTGTGCGCGCAGCACAAGCTGCCTTCGTCGACTGGCGGAGAACACCACCAACGGAGCGTATCCAGTACCTCTTCAAACTCAAAAAATTGCTAGAGTATCACTTCGATGAGATTGCGCGCCTGACGACCCAGGAGTGCGGCAAGACGTTGTCCGAGTCGCAGGGCGAACTGCAGCGTGGTCTTGAGAACGTCGAGGTCGCTACTGGCATCCCGTCGTTAATGATGGGCTACAATGTCGAAGATATCGCGCGCGGCATTGATGAACATATGCTGCGGCAGCCGGTCGGGGTTGTTGCAGCAATCACGCCGTTCAATTTTCCTGGCATGATCCCGCTCTGGTTCATGCCCTATGCCATTGCCTGCGGCAATTGTTTTATCCTCAAACCATCCGAGAAGGTGCCCATGACGATGAGCCGGGTTTTTGAGTTGATCGATCAGTTGGGACTTCCTCCTGGCGTGCTCAGCCTGGTTAACGGCGCGAGAGAGACAGTCGATGCCCTGCTCGATCACCCGGATGTGCGCGCCATTTCCTTCGTTGGCTCTTCTCCGGTGGCAAAGTACATCTACAGCCGCGCGGCAGCCAATGGGAAGCGCGTGCAGTGTCAAGGAGGTGCGAAAAACACGGTCGTCGTCTTGCCTGACGCTGACATGGAGATGGCTACGCGCATTGTTGCCGACTCATCCTTTGGGTGTGCCGGTCAGCGCTGCCTGGCGACATCGGTGGCGATTACGGTAGGTGAGGCCCGCTCGCCCTTCACAGAGCAAATCGCTCACGTAGCGGCGGAACGCAAGGTTGGTTACGGCTTAGATGCCGGGGTCGAGATGGGACCGGTGATCACTCCTGAAAGCAGGCAACGGATCGAGTCGCTAATCGGGAAGGGAGTGAGCGAGGGAGCGAAGGTGCTCGTTGATGGGCGCGGCGCGTCAATTCCTGGCTATGAGCGCGGCTATTTCGTCCTCCCGACCATCCTGGACGATGTTGATCCGCGCGGGGAGACTGCCCGTACGGAGATTTTCGGCCCGGTACTCAGCCTTATGCACGCGCAGACGATTGATGAAGCCATTGAGCTGGTGAATGCCACTTCCTACGGCAACATGGCCTGCCTGTTCACGAGCAGTGGCGCCGCCGCCAGGAAGTTTCGCTACGAGGCGCAGGCTGGGAATATAGGCATCAATATTGGTGTGGCGGCGCCGATGGCTTTCTTCCCCTTTTCCGGCTGGAAGGAAAGCTTCTTCGGTGATATGCATGCCCAGGGGCGCGATGCTGTCGAATTTTACACGCAAAAGAAGGTAGTCGTTGAGCGCTGGCCCAGGGAGTGGTCGCGCAAGTTTTAGCTGGCCTGAAATGTAGGGGCGGGGACGTGCTCGATAGATCGGCACTCTACAGCCCCTGCCCTTGAGAGGGACCGCATGACAGATATCCGTATTGCCAACGCACCATGCTCCTGGGGAGCGCTCGAATTTGAAGGTTTGAAGAGCGAGGAGATCCCCTACGGGCAGATGCTCGACGAGTTAAGTGATACCGGCTATGCCGGTACCGAGCTTGGGGACCTGGGCTACATGCCTACCGAGCCTGGGGCTCTCAGGCAGGAACTTGAGCGGCGAAACCTGGCGATGGTCGGCGCATTCGTGCCAGTGGCATTGAAGAACCCGGATGCACATGCCAGGGGAGAGGCTCACGCTTTGAAGGTGGCACAATTGCTTGCAGGAGTAATGGACAGCAGGGGCGGGAAGCCGGCGCCCCTGGTCATTCTTGCCGATGACAATGGCACCGACCCGGTACGCACACAGCATGCCGGGCACGTCACATCACAAATGGGTTTGAGCGCTGCGGAGTGGGATACCTTTGCTCGTGGAGCCGAGCGTATTGCGCGAACTGTGCGCAGGGAAACCGGCTTGCAGATGGCTTTTCATCACCATTGCGCCGGATATGTCGAGACACCGGAAGAGATTGCTCGTTTCCTGGACATGACCGACCCGGACCTGCTGGGGCTGGTGTTCGATACCGGGCACTTCCTATATGGCACTGGCAGCAATGATGGCTTGCGCGTCGAGGATGGACTGAAGCGTTTCGGCGAGCGCATCCGGCATGTTCATTTCAAGGATTGCCAGCCGCAGGTTGCACAGGAAGCCCGCAGTGCTGGCTGGGACTATTTTACGGCGCTGCGACACGGGGTTTTTTGTGAACTTGGCAAGGGCAATGTGCCTTTTGCAGCCGTCGCAGATTGGCTGCGCAAGCACAACTATCGTGGGTGGATCGTCGTTGAGCAAGATATCCTTCCTGGCATGGGTAGCCCAAAAGCAAGTGCTCAGCGCAACCGCGACTATTTGAGAACCATTGGGCTGTAGCACACAGGCATATATCCGTCTTGCCAGAGACGCTGGCGCGTTGTAGGAGCGGGGATACCTATCCCGGATAGGCGTCAGGATAAGGGTGGTCGAAATTGGCCTCCCGCCCCCTCCCGGGCGACCGCAAGGGTCGCCCCTACTTGGTAGGACGCAAGGAGAAGGAAGGGAGACGAGATGCCAATATCTGCACATTCGTTGAAAATTGGCCTGATCGGTGCTGGACGTATTGGTCGCCTGCATACTGAGCATCTAACCTCGCGTATTCCCTCGGCTGACCTGGTTATGGTGGCGGATGTGTTCGAGGAAGCGGCCAGGGAGTGCGCAGAACGCTACGCGATTCCCTCCTTCACCCAGGATTACCGGGCGATTCTGGATCGTCCAGATATCCAGGCGGTGGTGATCTGTTCGTCCACCAGCACGCACGCGGAGATCATCGAGGAAGCTGCGCATGTTGGCAAACATATCTTTTGCGAAAAACCGATTGCGCTTGACTTACCATCAATTGATAGGGCTCTGGAAGCTGTGAAACGCGCTGGTGTCGAGTTGCAGATCGGCTTCAACCGGCGCTTTGACGCCAATTTTCGCCGCGTGCGACAGGCCGTGGAAGAGGGAGAGGTCGGCCAACCGCTGTTAATTCATATCATCAGCCGTGACCCTGCCCCACCACCAATTGAGTATATTCGAGTCTCTGGTGGCATCTTCCTCGACATGACGATCCATGACTTCGATATGGCCCGTTTCTTGATTGGAAACGAAGTAGAGGAGGTCTTTGCCCAGGCCAGTGCTATAAGCGACCCGGACATCGCCGCAGTCGGCGATGCAGACAATGCAGTTGTCATGCTGCGATTTGCGAACGGCGTCATTGGTACAATCAGCAACAGCCGCCATGCTGTCTATGGCTATGACCAGCGTGTGGAGCTGTTTGGTAGTGCTGGGGCTGTCAGAAGCGAGAACAACTACCCGAACAACGCAATCATTAGTAATTCCCGCAGCGTACAGCGTGATCTCCCACTTCATTTCTTCGTCGAACGTTATAGCGAGAGCTTTGTTGCTGAGATAGAGGCCTTTGTAAATGCCGTACTCCATGATGAGCCTGTTCCTGTCACTGGAAATGATGGACGCATCCCAGTGGTCATGGCTCTGGCGGCGTATAGGTCTCTGGTCGAACATCGTCCAGTTCGTCTCAGTGAAATTGAGTCATGAGTAGAGGATGTAATAATGAAAGTTAAGATCACCCGGGGTAAATTTGAAGGAATGAACACCTGCGCTAACGAGCGAGGGGTAATCGCAGCCCTGGCGGTGGATCATCGCGGGAATCTCATGCAGGCCATTGCGGAGTCACGAGGCCCGGATGGCCAGGCAACAGCGGCAGATATGCTTGCATTCAAAACTACAGTCACGAATGTACTCACGCCTTATGCCAGCGCCGTTCTTTTGGATGCGGAATACGGCCTCGGCGCGATTGCCAGTCGTGCGCCGGGTACCGGGGTGATGCTTGCCTACGAAAAGTCGGGCTACGATATTAACGCAAAGGGCCGCCTGCCTGATCTACTGCCAGAGCAAAGCGTACGACGCCTGGTTGAGGCCGGTGCGCAGGCCATCAAAATTCTGCTGTACTATAACCCATTTGATGACGCGTGGATCAACCGGGTCAAGCAGGCCTATGTCGAACGTATCGGAGCTGAGTGTATTGCCCTGGACGTACCATTCTTCCTTGAGCCGCTGGTGTATGACGACGCATTTGGAGATGAGAAGAGACTGGCGTTTGCCAGGAAGAAGCCGGAATATGTTTTCCGCGCAATAGAAGAATTTTCCAGAGCACGTTACGGTGTGGATGTGCTCAAGGTCGAGATTCCGGTCAATCCCGCGTTTGTGGGCGGTACCCGTGCTTTTGCCAGCGAGCAAGCAGCTTACTCGCGCCAGGAGGCAATGGAGCACTTTCGCACCTCAGCCAGTGCAGCTTCCAGGCCCTTGATTTACCTTAGTGCGGGCACTACAGACGAGGTGTTCTGTGAAATGCTGGAGTTAGCTGCTGAAGCCGGGGTAAAGTTCTCCGGGGTGCTGTGCGGCCGCGCAACCTGGCAGGGAGGCATCCCGGTTTATGCGAATGAAGGGGTCATGGCATTGACGCGCTGGCTTGAAGAGCGTGGTGTGCAAAATATCCAGGCCATCAACAATGTACTGGCGCGCTGCGCGATACCCTGGTGGGAAATATATGGTGGCAAGGACAACTTCGAGGTCACCAGGTAAGAAATAGAGGAAAATGCTTGACAACTTGATGTTGTTCATGTTATACATTGGACAGTCACAACTACATAAAGCAAAAGCTGAGAAGGGTCGAGTAACAGTTGTTTATTGCGGCCAGAGAATGGGCGGATGGTGGAAAGCCCATACGTCGATACGCTGTGAAGAAAAACCCGGAGTTGCGAGAAGAAATCGCCAGTTGCGAAAGTAGACCTCTGCCGGATGCCCCCGATAGCGGGCTGGAGTATGTTCGTACTCGACAAGGTTGATGTCGCGAGGCATCAACGAATGAAGGTGGTACCACGAGAGCTGCGTGAAACGCTCTTCGTCCTTTAAAGAAAGAGGATGAAGGGCATTTTTATTTGTCCTTGATCCATATCAACGGCAAACGAACAATCGAATAGTGTAAAAGCTGTGAAGGGCCGAGTAGTGGTTTCTGGCTGCATGCAGAGAGCGGGCAATTGGTGGAAAGCCCGTATGTCAGCCGACCGCGAAAAAAACCCCGGAGTTGCGAGAAGAAATCGCTAGTTGCGAAAGTAGACCTCTGCCGGATGCCCCCGATAGCGGGCTGGAGTATGTTCGTACTCGACAAGGTTGATGTCGCGAGGCATCAATGAATGAAGGTGGTACCACGAGAGCTGCGTGAAACGCTCTTCGTCCTTCCTGCGATGGAGGATGAAGAGCGTTTTTGTTTATCTGACACGATGTAATCGAATTCAAAGGAGGAACACAACAAATGGCACGCTGTTCAGAATGCGAAGCTGAAATTACTGTGCAAGGTCTCATGATTGGAGAGATCATCTACTGCCCTGATTGTAACGCTGAACTGGAAGTGCTGGGCCTGGAGCCGCCAACTGTAGCCCTGGCACCCCAACTGGAAGAGGATTGGGGGGAATAAGACCATGCGACTGGCTATGATCACGTCACGAATTCGCGTCGAAGAAAAGCTGCTGATCGATGCACTGAGACGGCGTGCGATTGCATTTGACATCATTGATGATGAGGAACTGCTGCTCGATCTATCACGCCCTGATGAGCGATGGTGCAAATATGATGCCGTCCTTTGTCGCAGCCTGAGTCAATCGCGCGGTCTGGCAGCGCTCCATGTGCTGGAGCATTGGGGCATACGTGTGTATAACTCGGCGGCGGTGGCTGCTACATGTAACGATAAGCTACTAACGACACTAGCGCTGGTCCGCTCGGGTATCCCGACCCCGCGCACGCTAGTAGCCTTTGATCCCCAGGTGACCATGCGTGGTATTGAGATGCTCGGCTATCCGGTAGTACTGAAGCCGATAACTGGTTCATGGGGTCGTTTGCTGGCAAGGATTAATGATCACGATGCAGCGGAGGCAGTACTCGAACACAAGGAGATGCTAGGCTCGTACCAGCACCACATCCACTATATGCAGGAGCATATTGCAAAGCCGCAGCGTGATATACGTGCGTTCGTCGTTGGGGAGCGAACCATCTGCGCCATCTATCGCAGCAGCGCACACTGGGTGACAAATACCGCCCGCGGAGCAGTTGCCAGTAACTGCCCGGTCACCCCTGAACTTGATAGTATATGCGTTCGCGCGGCTCAAGCGGTAGGTAGTGGCATTCTGGCAATCGATATACTGGAAGATCCTGAACGTGGTCTGCTGGTCAATGAAATCAATGCCACGATGGAGTTTCGCAACAGCATAGCTCCTACGGGTGTTGATATTCCCAATGCGATGCTTGACTATGTACTCAGCATACAGGAGGCGGTAGTGTGGTGAACCGATTACGTGTTGCCATAGCCGGTGGGTCTGGCTATACCGGTGGAGAACTGGCGCGGCTCCTGCTCTTTCATCCCCAGGTTGAGTTGACGCAGGTTGCATCCAGCAGTCATACGGGTCACTACTTGCATAGTGTGCATCCAAATTTGCGCAAACTCAGTTCTCAACGATTCTGTCATCCCGATGACTTGACATCATGCGATATTCTATTCCTCTGCCTCCCGCATGGCCGGTCTTCAAGGGAGATAGAACGTTACCGGAGAATTGCGCCAAGGATCATCGATCTTGCAGCGGATTTTCGACTGCGTTCTGCAACACTCTATGAACGATGGTACGGTGAGGCTCATTGTGCCTCGCATCTCCTGGGGGAGGCCGTCTACGGTTTACCTGAATTGCACCGCGAGGAATTACCCGCTGCAACCCTCGTAAGCGGCGCCGGCTGCATGGCGACTGCAGCCATCCTGGGATTGACTCCACTCTATCGCGCAGGCCTGGTGAATAGCGCCATTCCGCTGGTGGTAGAAGCTAAAGTTGGCTCGTCGGCTGCGGGAGCGACACCGGGTATAAGTAGCCATCATCCCGAAAGAAGCGGAGCCGTACGTTCATTTCAACCCACGGGGCATCGTCATACTGCCGAACTCATGCAAGAGCTTGGGCGAATCACAGACTTGAATCGGATTCCTGCAAGTGGGCTTCACCAGCAGATTGCCTTTTCTGCTACGGCGGTCGAACTGGTACGAGGGGTGTTGATCACAGCCCATGTCTTTGTAAATGAGGCGATTGACGAACGCGTTTTGTGGAGACTTTATCGCGAAGCCTACCAGCGTGAGCCTTTCGTTCGCCTGGTTAAGGAACACAATGGCATCTACCGCTATCCTGAGCCGAAGATTTTGGCGGGGAGCAACTATTGCGATATTGGCTTTGAACTCGAAGCCCTCGATAAATCGGGCGCTCTCGATAAATCGGGGAGCTACAGGGTGGTAGTCATCGCTGCCCTGGATAACCTGATGAAGGGTGCTGCTGGAAATGCTGTGCAGGTACTCAACTGTATGTGCGGCTGGGACGAGTCGTTGGGATTGGGCTTTCCCGGACTACACCCGGTGTAGGCACAGAAGAAGAGAGTTTTGTCATGATGCTGGTAATAAAGATTGGCGGTAGCGCTGGTATCGCCACGGAAAACATCGTACGAGAACTAGCCCGCTATGTCGCTGACGGGCAGCAGATCGTGCTGCTGCATGGGGGATCTGATCTCACGAACACCCTCTGTGGCCGTTTAGGGCAGCCGGTATGCATGGTAACTTCGCCAAACGGAATGGTCAGCCGCCACACGAATAGTGAAACTTTGCGCATCTACGCAATGGCTGTTGCTGGTCAGATCAATACCGAACTGGTGGCATGTTTGCAGCAACATGGAGTCAATGCCCTTGGCCTGGCTGGGGTTGATGGGCGCTTGCTGCTGGCAAGGCGCAAATCCGTCGTGCGCTCACTAACTCCAGGAGGCCACGTACAAATATTACGCGGCGACTACACTGGACAGATCGAGCAAGTGAATGCTGCGCTACTCAGGCAATTGCTCACTGCTGGCTATACCCCTGTAATCGCTCCCCTGGCATTAAGCCGGGATGGAGAGCGCTTGAATGTCGATGGAGACCGCGCTGCCGCTGCCGTTGCCGCAGCACTCCAGGCGGATGCCATGGTCATTATGACAAACGTTCCCGGGTTACTCAGCGATCCAGGAGACGATACAACGCTTATGCGTACTATCCAGGCTGATTCGCTTACTGACCACATGAAATACGCCAGGGGGGGCATGCGTAAAAAATTGCTTGGAGCTAAAGAAGCCCTTCAGGGTGGCGTGCCACGAGTGTATATCGGTAGTACCTCGTTGGTGGGTGTACTCAATGGAGTGGGTACGACGATTACCGGTGTGAGCGCAGAGTTGGGTGTGGAGGGAGCGCTTGCGCTTGCACAAAACACCCCAAGAGAAGGAGGCTTGATATGATTGGCACAATTGACCTGGAAAACACCTACACCAGCGGCGTCTATAGTAAGCGCCCTGTGGTGATCGTATGTGGGAATGGTGCTTTAGTTTGGGATGCAGAGGGGCGCGAATACATAGATTGTACGGCCGGCTATGGAGTAGCAAGTATTGGACACGGGCGGCCAGAGCTGGCTGCTGCCCTCGCCGCGCAGGCACAACGTCTTGTCACCTGTCCTGAGATTGTGTACAACGACGTACGTGCGCGGCTGCTTGAACGTCTTGCACGTCTCACACCAGGAGGGCTCTCACGTATCTTCCTCTGCAATAGTGGCGCCGAGGCCGTGGAAGGCGCCTTTAAATTTGCGCGTGTCGCCACCGGGCGCAGTGGTATAATTGCCACGCTGCGTGGATTTCATGGCCGCACGATGGGTGCCCTTTCGGCAACATGGGAACCGCACTACCGCGAACCCTTCGCACCGCTCGTCCCTGGCATCAGCCATATCCGTTATAATGACCTCGCGGTGGCAGAGGAAGCAATAAACAAGCAGACTGCAGCGGTGATTATCGAACTCGTACAGGGTGAAGGAGGAGTGCATGTGGCTTCTGACGAGTATGTACATGGCCTTGCATCGCTCTGTCGCGAACGTGGAGCCTTGCTTATTGTTGACGAGGTACAGACAGGCCTGGGGCGTACAGGACGTCTCTTTGCATGTCAACACTACGATCTGCAGCCTGATATCCTCTGCCTCGCAAAGTCCCTGGCTGGCGGCGTTCCAATGGGAGCAGTTTGCCTGGGTCAGCGCGTGATGGAGAGTGGGCGTATCACCAGGGGCATCCACGGCAGCAGTTTTGGAGGCAATCCATTAGCCTGTGCCGCCGCGCTGGCAGCACTGGATATCCTTGAGCGCGAAGCACTACCAGAGCGTGCCGCTACTCTTGGCGCTCGTGCCCTGGAGCGACTCAGGGCAGTGCGCATCCCGCTTATTCGCGCAGTGCGTGGGAGAGGACTGTTACTTGGCATTGAGCTTAACCAGCGCGCACAGCCGTACCTCGAGGCTTTATGTGAACGGGGCGTACTCGCACTCCAGGCTGGACCGAACGTCATTCGCCTGTTACCTCCTCTGGTGATTACAGAAGAACAGCTAGAGCGGGTGCTGGATGCGATAGAAGAGGTATTGTCGGGTCAGAGTGGAGCTGGGCAAATGCAAGGCGGGCGATTGCGAGGCGGGCGACCGCAAGTGGGGCGACCGCAAGGGTCGCCCCTACGTTACGCATCCGATACCTGGTCAACCGGTGCCGATTCAAGCAATCAAGCTGAATTGAGGCATCAAGACGAGGTGGTTCTGCTCCAGGATATGCTCACCATCCCCAGCTATTCTGGTCAAGAACGGCCACTGGCCCAGTACCTGGTTGAGCAAGCGCAACAAATGGGTTTACTTGCCTGGATAGATGCTGCCGGGAATTTCATCGCCAGCACTCATCCTGCTGCAGCGAATACAGGATCGCGACCCATTATCTTACTCGGCCATATGGATACCGTGCGTGGATACATTCCCGTGAGATTGGAAAATGGAGTGCTCTACGGCCGGGGCGCAGTAGATGCGAAAGGCCCGTTGGCAGCTTTTCTTTGTGCCGCTGCCAGGCTTGTACATGATGCAGGCTGCTTCGAGCATCCGGTGATGGTGATCGGAGCCGTTGAAGAGGAAGCTGCTACCTCGCGTGGTGCGCGCACTGTCCTGGAATGCTACCAGCCTTTTGCTTGCATCATCGGAGAACCCAGTGGAAGTCAGGCTGTGGCGATTGGCTACAAAGGCAGATTGCTGGTGGAGTACTGCCTGACGCATCCGGTGAGCCATAGCGCGGGTCCGCAGCAAAACAGTAGCGAAATAGCTGTCTCCTTCTGGAATCGGGTTTATCAACAAGCCTCTGTATGGAACGAGCAGCACGCGGCAAACTCTACATTTGCTGCTCTCGTGCCATCGCTGCGCAGCATCAACAGCAGTCAGGATGGGTTGGAAGAACAAACGCGACTCTTGATTGGTTACCGTTTGCCACCGGGCTACGACGCAGCAGAGCTGCGCTCACAATTGGAGCGTTGGGCCTCTGAAGATAGTGCGCAACTGTGTTTTTCGGGTGAGGAGGTGGCCTTCCAGGCGACACGCACAACGCCCCTGGCTCGATCTTTCGTGGCTGCTATTCGTGCGAAGGGGGGACAACCTTCCTTCAAACGTAAAACAGGCACAGCGGATATGAACGTTGTAGGGCCGGTATGGGGACAGAATATCGCAGCGTATGGCCCTGGTGACTCGCGCCTGGATCATACGCCCCAGGAGCGTGTACACATCACTGAATACATCAATGCCATCGATGTACTTGAACTGGTACTGCGGGGACTCGCGCCACAAGGGGAGATGAGACCATGAGATCAGTTGCTATTCTTGACTCGACCTTGCGCGAGGGAGAGCAGTTTGCCGGGGCCTTCTTTACTCATGAGCAAAGGCTGGCGATAGCGCGTATGCTGGATGCTACTGGCGTAATGTTCATTGAGATTCCCTCGCCTATCATCTCGCCGGAGACACAGCGCACGGCTTATGCATTGAATGGACTTGGCCTGCATGCGCATATCGTGGCACACGTGCGCTGCGTGGCAGACGATGTACAGGCTGCACTGGACACTCCCGTTTTCGGACTGAATCTTTTCTATGGGACATCGACGGAGCTGCGCACATTTAGTCACGGTCGTCGTGTCGACCAGATACTCTCTGAAGCTGTACCGCTGATCCGCCAGATTCGAGCTGCCGGACGCTACGTGCGCTTCTCGGCGGAAGACGCATTTCGTAGTGACCTCATTGATCTTTTGACGATCTTTGATGCCGTTGTTGACGCAGGCGTCCAGCGCATTGGTCTACCTGATACCGTTGGCATCGCCAAACCTCGCCAGGTAGAACACCTGGTAGGCCTCTGTGCTGAACGCTATCCACAGGTGGGCATTGAGTTTCACGGTCACAATGATACCGGGTGCGCCATCGCTAATACAATTGCTGCGTTGGAGGCTGGTGCGGATTGTCTTGACGTTACAGTGCTGGGTATCGGGGAACGCAACGGTATCGCCTCACTCAGCGGGGTGTTCGCGCATCTCTATGTTCATCACCCGGAACTGGTAGTAGAGCACGATCTCACCCAACTTGCCCCACTCGACCAGTTTGTAGCAGCGTGTCTCAAATTCCCCATCCCTTTCAATACGCCGATAACTGCGCGAGGCGCTTTTACGCACAGGGCCGGTGTGCATACAAAGGCTGTGCTGCAGAACCCTCGCTCATATGAAGCGCTTGATCCAACTGACTTTGGGTTGATGCGTCACATCGATGTTGGTTCGCGCTTCACGGGTAGGCATGCTGTTGGGCACCGCGCCGCAATGCTGGGATTGTGTCTCAGCAAGAGTGAGATTTCTCATCTTACACAGGCTCTGAGAGCGCGAGCCGAACAAGGGCCGCTAAATCAGGAAGAAGCGGATGCATTTATTCATGCATGGTACCAGGAGAAAGGAAGTGTTACATGGGAACGTTAACCGAGGAAATCTTTAGTCACAAGCTGGGTCGAGCTGTAAAGGAGGGCGAGACGGTCGTGGTGGATGTTGATCGTGTGATGAGTCATGATACCACGACCCCACTGGCAATTCAGGCATTTCGCAAGTTGACCCATCAGAGTGGTGGGCGCGTTTTCAATCCACACAGGTCGCATATTGTCTTCGATCATATCGTGCCTGCGGCGACTATTGCAGCAGCAACACTGCAGCGCGATATCCGCGCTTTTGCTCATGAGCAAGATATCAGCATTTTGCAAGAAGGCATCTGCCACCAGGTGATGCCAGAACGCGGTTACGTAATCCCTGGCGATATCATTGTTGGGGCTGATAGCCATACCTGTACTTATGGCGCCCTTGGAGCCTTTGCGACCGGCATGGGTTCTACCGACATCGGGGTAGCCTATGCCACAGGACGGGCCTGGTTTCGTGTTCCTCAAACCATCAACGTTTGCCTGACGGGAACACTTCCTTCTGGCGTCTATACAAAGGATGTGACGCTTGAAATGGTGCGCAGGGTTGGCGTTGATGGCGCTAACTATCGCGCTATCGAGTACACCGGAACGCTGGTTGAGCAGATGCCGGTGAGTGAACGCTTCACGCTCTGCAACATGGCGATTGAAATGGGCGGCAAAGCGGGACTTGTTGCCCCTGATGCAACCGTGCAAACATGGCTGCGCGGTCGTACCGACCGCGACTATCCGCTGCTCAGGCCGCGTGATCCGTACTATGAACGGGTTGTGGAGATTGATGTATCACATCTACAGCCGCTAATTGCCTGTCCTCCTGATGTCAACAACGTCGTTCCCATTGAGGAAGTCGAGCAGGTGAAGATCGACCAGGTATTTCTCGGCACCTGCACAAACGGCAGGCTCGACGATCTTGCTATCGCAGCGAGCATGCTGCGTGGAAAGTTCATTCACCCCCAAATCCGTATGGTGGTTGTACCCGCTTCTCGCGAGATTTACCTGGAAGCGATGCGCCTCGGTTACCTGGAAACCTTTGTGCAGGCAGGCGCTTCGGTTGGCACACCTGGCTGCGGCCCCTGTATTGGCCGGCATTATGGTGTCCTGGCCCCCGGTGAGCGTGCGCTGACGACGATGAACCGCAATTTTACAGGACGCATGGGTGATCCCAGCGCAGAAATTTACCTCGGTAGTCCAGCTACCGTCGCGGCAACTGCCCTGACCGGGTATATCACCGACCCCAGGAATTTCTTATAGCCTGAGAATATTAATAAGATATCCTCAAGCGAAAGTATGGAAAGGAACAAACCATAATGGGCCGTATATGGATGCTTGGCGACAACATAAACACCGATGTGATCATTCCGGGACGTTACAACGTGACCACTGATCGAACGCAGCTGGCACAGTATTGTCTGTGCGAAGTGCTGCCAGTATTTGTGCAACAGGTGCGGGCGGGTGATGTGGTCATGGCTGGCCACAACTTTGGTTGTGGCTCGTCACGCGAACATGCTCCAGCCGCTTTACAGGCGTGCGGTATTCACGTTGTCATTGCGCGCAGTTTCGCCCGCATCTTCTACCGCAATGCTGTTAATATTGGCCTGCCTGTACTTGTCTGTGAGGAGGCAGTACTGGGCAGCGCCGATGGGCAGGAGATGGAAGTAGACCTGACGGGTGGTGTCATTCGCAATATGACGACGGGGCGAGTGTTCCATTCTGAGCCCTTAGACCCCTTTGTGGCCCGTATCGTGGCGGCAGGTGGTATCATCGAATACATTCGCCGGGAAGGGAAGCTGCAATGAACACCCTTGACTTTTCCTCTTCTCCGCTGTATATTTCTGATAGATAGTTCCTTGACCAGATCAACTTAAATAGTCATTTGCCTGATTGCAGAGGAGAAAGACTTTGGGACAGCAGAGTCAGGCAGCGAGCACACGCGAACCTGAAGTCTCCAGGCGCGAGGTTCGGGCACAGCGCATTCTGGATGCGGCCTCCGCGTTGATCCTGCGCTGGGGCTACCACAAGATCACCCTCGACGATGTCTCCAGGCAGGCTGGAGTAGCCAAAGGCACCATGTATCTGCATTGGAAAACGCGAGAAGAGCTGTTCGCAGCGCTCGTGAAACGTGAAAAAGTAGAGCTGGCAGAGGATCTCAAGCAGCGCATCGAGCGCGATCCGGCGGGTGCAACGCTGCGAGGGCTCCTCAAACACTCAGCTCTCGCTTTAATGAAACGCCCATTGATGAAGGCGGTTCTCCTGCGCGATATGGACGTGATAGGGAAGTTGGCACACCGCGAGCAGAGCAGTGCTGCCTACGCAGAGAGGCTAATGGGCTTCAAAACCTACCTCGAATTTCTGCGCGAACATG
>WNGN01003384.1_pt1 | contig 23085 bp, 29 predicted proteins | sample 5400561 | NCBI WGS metagenome assembly WNGN01 (sample SAMN13153379, study PRJNA577476) | soil metagenome | isolation source: 115 cm soil or saprolite under Garry oak tree replicate 2 | place: USA:California | collected 2016-06-15 | reverse complement strand
GAGAGGTCCGGCGGGAAACGGCCCCACTTATCCGACTGACCGAAGGGAGAGAACAAGATGGCGATGAGACTCGCTCCGCAAGACGAACGCCAGATCCAGATGGCCGACGACGCGGAACTGGCCGACTTGGTCCGAGCGTCCGCAGGCCCGAAACGAGACGGGGCGCTGATGGAACAGGCTCGACGGACCCTGCAGGCCGCGCAGGACCAACGAATCGAGGACGAGCGGGATCGTTTGCACCGACTGAGGGAGCACCCCGAGCCGATGAGGCAGGACCCAACAGCGATGTTGCATCTCCACGGGCACCCGCTACAGGCCGGCGAGTTGGTTGACCTTCGGCGCTACGTCGAGGCGATCGCGACCGAGATCGTCGTCGAGATACTGGGGCGACCGATCGTCGAACGGATAGTGATCACGTCGTTGGCCCCCGACTCGGACCACGGGAATGAGTCAGAGGCGGAGGAGGAGGTCGAATGGGCGAAAAGCTCGATCGAATGAAGGCAGCGTTGGAAGAGGGCCTGGCCCGGAAGGGAGACACCGTGTTGGTGGATGAAGTCGAGGAGGCAGTCAGCAAGGCGGCGACGGGCAAGTCGCGGGACGAGGTCTTTGAGTTGATCGCGAAGAGCGCCCGAGTGGAGGAGCCGGACCTCAGCAGCGCAGAGGCAATCGAGACCTTCCTCCGCAGGCATCCGGCGGTGATGGCCACCTACTACAACGCGCCCCACGTCTATCGGAAGCACGCAACTGCGCAGCCGGCCGCGGGGACCAAGGCCGCAGTCTTCGCGGAGATCCGAGCCGCAGCCATCAAGATGCACCCGAAGGAGACACCCGAGAAGGCCGTCGAACTCTACATCCGAGATTTTCCGGCGCAGTACGCGAGATACCAGGACGCGCCCACCGGATGACGTTGCTCAAAGCCCCCGTGATCGCCACCAACGGCACCACACGGCGTTTCGGGGCTGTTCCCGCCCTCCGGGCCGTGGGGGCGCATCGTGGACCAGGAACCGGGCTACGGCCAATCTCCCGGAAGGACCGGCGGCCCGTGAGACTCCGTCGGTCCGTTTCCCGGTCTACATCGTGGACCGGACACCCGGCATGCGCTGCCCGGGCAAGGGGCGGGGTCGACTCCTTTCCTCCCCGCCCCGTCCGGCCCCGACCTCGAGAAGGCCGCTGATGGCCGCTAGTGTCCGGACTCGGACCTCACGCTCGGACTTCCTTGCTGTCGCCGCGTTGGCCCGAGGCGCGAGCTTCGCCGAGGCCGCCCGAGAGGCGCGCTGCAGCGAACGGACGATCCGCCGGCGGATGACCGATCCATCCTTTCGAGCCAGAGTCTCCGGGCTCCGGGACGACATGCTGAGCAGGGCCACCGGGCTCCTGATCGAGGCTTCTGTCGAGGCGGTTGCGGCCCTACGGGCGATCATCGCCAAGCCGGAGGCCTCTGATGGCACCGTCGTCCGGGCCTCCGTCGCGATCTTGCAACTCGGAGAGACCTTGCGGGACGGATCGGAGCTCGCGTCGCGAGTCGCCGCGCTGGAGCAGGCCGTGATCGAGCCGGGTCGGAGGACTCGACTACGGGAGGTGTAGTGATGGACACCAAGACGCAGGACCCGCGCCATCCGTTCAGAGGCATCACTATCCGAGGACGGTCCCTGCAGGAGTCCGTGGCTGCCGGTTGGCGGGTCGATCCCGTCATCGTTGCGGACGCGTTCGTCGTGTTCGCCCAAGGGGACGTGTCCCGAGCCGCCGGACTCCTCGTGGCAAACGTCGGAGCTTCGCGGGCAGAGGCGGAGCAAGCGGTCGCCGCGGCGCTCGCGGAGCGGGCATGACTCCGGGCCTGCGGAGCAGGGTCGAGCGGCTAGAGGCCAGTGTCCGCCCGCAGCCGGCTCCGGTCGAGGCGGTCTATCGAGTCCTGACCGAGGAGGAGATGGCGGTGGTCATGCCGGTCTTGTCGGCGGCTGGCGCGCTTGCGACGGTCAACGAGTCGGACGAGCCCGAGGAGTATGAGGTCGCCATCGAAGAGACGGCCTGACCCCTGGCCGTTAGAACTGGAGCCGGGAGCAGGGAGACCGTGGCCGACAACCGACCCTCTGTCAGACGGGGGTCAGGGTCGGTCTTGCGTTTGAACGTAGAATTGCAACGTGAACTGGATTCCCGGTCTCTTGTTTCTGGTCGCCCTTGTTATCTGGTCTGCCCGCCGTGCAGTCCGACGCGAGGCCCGACGGAGGTATGACGCGGATCACTACTGGGAACTGGAAGGAACGGGGCGATTCAAGAACAAGATATGGGACGTGACAACCAAAACCTGGATTGATACTCGATGGCTGCGGAAAGACGACCCGCGCAGGCCGCCGAGCGAACCACCGACGGAGCCTGGTTCTCATTGAGGGTCCTACCTCGGCAAGGGCAGGGTTTCACATACCGACCGGCTGGGAGGGATAGATGAGCTTTGTGGAGGCAATGAAGCTGGGGAAGCAGATGGCCGATCTCAAGGCAAACCATCCCGACGCGTGGACGGCGGGCGAGGAATTTGGTGCTGAGTGGCTGGCACAACGGGACATCAGTCAAGTCCAAGCGTTGCGAGCGTGGAGCGAAGTTCAGTTGAATGAGTTCATCGACGATGCAGCCTCATCTACGGCCATGGTCTTTGGCGAGGCGGTTTCAGCCGGAGAGATAGTTCTCGGCGAGCCGGTGACGAAGGAGACCCTGATGGCGTTCGGCATCTCCTTCGGGACGGCACTCCGTGACACAATCGATCGAGAGCGCCGTCAGTCCTAGGTGCGTGGGGATTGGGCCAGGCCCCAACCCCCCCTAACCTTCTCGGGCGAATCTCCCTAAGCCGCGTGACTCCGCTTCATCTCTGCCGAGAGCGCCTGCACCGCCGAGGCGTAGGTGCTGCCTGCAGGCATCTCTAGTTCCGCGCAGAGATCCCAGGGCATGATGTCGCTGCAGTGCCAGAGCTGGCCGAAGAGCCACCGGAGCGATCGCGAATGCCCGTCGTAGAACACGTCACCCGGGACCTCGTCGTCCGTCGCCCCGTTCTCTACCCACTCGGTGAAGGCGTCCCTGAGATGACTACCTACGTGAGACATGACTGCCTCCCTTCCCGCCCCTCTTCGGGGGCGCTAGTTGGAAAGGGAGGGGTGTCGCGCCGAGCGGGCAGCGAACCCGTTTCCCACGTTCCCATCCTTGCCGCGATCGCCTCGCCGCTGGGACGAGGAGCCGCTCGATCCTCGGATTCTAACGCTTCCACCTGCGAGTCCGCAACGACAGGCTCTGGCGGCCCGCCCGCTGGATCGATCGGGAGATTGCGAGCCGAACCCCTACCCCCCGACTGTCCCATGAATCTGCTTGATCGTGCATTCCCACCCGGAGCTGATCGCTCTAGTCGTGCCCGCGATCGGATTGAGCCCCAGCCCAAGGACCTCGCAGGAGAGGGGGTTGAAGAAGGACGTCTTCGCATCCAGGCTCAGAGATACTTCTCCCGACACCCTGATGTTGAAGGTCCAGGGCGGGGTCGCATGGATGGTCACGGTAGTCCCGGTGCCGTCGTCGTAGGTGATCTCAGTATCGGCCGTCTGGTTCCCGGTAGGGAGAACCTCGTACGTGGCGATCGCCGACGCGGGGGGACTGGGCGACGGGCTGGGTGGAGGGCTGGGACTCTGGGCGACGATGATCGTCTTCGTACATCCGACCAGAGTGAAGGCGACGACGATAATCAGCCAGCGGACGGAACCGCCGAGCATGATCTTCCCCCCATTCAGTCGGGTCGGTACGTCGCCGAGACTCCCTCACTCGACCTCGACGGGGATTCTAGCTTCCGTGTCTGGTGGCTTGGTCGGACAACCAGGAGTGTTCACTCGGATAAGTGACGCCGGAACGCAGCGTGAGCAGGGCCGTTTCCGCAGGTCCGCTTAGCGCCTAGCCCCCGCTAGTACTACATCATCTGACCTAATTTCGCCTCGCGCGCGATGGCGCGCTCCCCCAGCTCTGCGACGGTCGGACGGGATGCATAAAATCCCTTTGTCCCTTCAGCAGATGCCCCGACGAACCGATGGTAGAGGCATGGCGATCCGAGTCGTAATCGCCGACGACCACTCCCTCGTTCGGCAAGGACTCCGCCGATACCTGGAGATGGCGGGTGACATCCAGGTGGTGGGCGAGGCCTCGAACGGGCGAGAGGTCCTCAGCATGATGGAGAACGGAGTCGGGCAGCCCGACATCGTGCTGCTCGACATCCGTATGCCCGAGATGGACGGGCTGGAGACGGCCAGAAAGATCAGGCAGCGACACCCGGAGATCGGCGTGATCATGCTCACGGCCTACGACGATCGGCAGTTCGTCGTCGAAGCGGTCCGCGCCGGCGCGAGGGGTTATGTCCTCAAGGCGCGCGACGCCGAGCACCTGATCCAGACCGTCCGGCTCGTCGCGGGCGGCAACATGGTGATCGACCCCCAGCTGGTGGTGGCCCTTGCCGATGAGCTCTCCCAGTCGAAGGAACGGGATCGCAAAGCGGAGACCCTCACGGCCCGGGAGGTGGAGGTGCTCCAGCTGCTCGCCTTCGGCCACACGAACAAGGACATCGCCGACCAGCTGTTCATCTCCCCCGACACCGTGAAGACCCATCTGGAACACATCTTCGAGAAGCTCGGAGCCTCCGACCGCACGGCGGCGGTAGCCGAGGCCTTGCGCCGGCACCTGATCGAGTAGGCCGCCCCACCCTGCCGCGGCCAGGCCTCGGGGATGACCTAACGGACCATCGGACCCCCGCCGATACCGATATCGATGCAGCTGACCAACCTTCGGGGCGGCCCTGAGGTCGCCGTACCCTCCAAGGCACCGCCGGCGAAGCTGCGCCGTCGAGACCTGCTGTACCTGGCTGCGCTCCTCGGGGCGGCGGCGTCCGCCCTTATCGTGACGATCGGCTTGTCTGGTCCAGGGCGGTGGCTGTCTCATGAGGACGGTTCGACCATTGGCCTGCTCCTTGCGACCGGAAGCTCAGCCGTCGTGTTGCTCTGGCTCTCGCCGAAGGGAGGGGCCTGGTCCGGGACGCGCGCCCTGGCAGCTGGGGTGTGTCTCTTCACGACCATCGAGAGCGCCACGGCGACACGACGCATCCTCGATCCGACGGCCGGTCAGCAAGCCGGGCTCAGCCTGGCCATCGGCGTCGTTCTTGTCGCCGTCGTGGCCGCCCTCGTCATCGACCTCGGCGATCACGTGGTCGGCCAGCGATCCGCTCTCCTCTCGGACGTGACCATGGTCGCGGTGCTGACCGGGGGGGCGGCCTTCGTCGTCCTGCGGGAAACGGACCCGCAGGTCTTCTCACTGGCTGGCTCGGTGCTCGCTGCTGTGGCGGTGGTGTCGGTGGTGGTCGTGGCGGGCCGGGCGGTCCTTGCTCTTTGGTGCCCGACGTGGGTCCACGTCGCCCTCCTGGCATTCGTGGCGGCAATGGGCGCCTCCAGCATCTCGCTCGTTCGGGCGCTCGAGCTGGGCGGGAGAGCCACGCTGCCCGCCACGCCGCAACTGGCACTTGGGCTCTCGCTGATGGCCATGACCGGCACCCTCGTCCTGGAGCCCGTGCTGAACGCCGGCGGTGCTCGCACCCCGCGAATGGCCTGGTGGACGCGGCCGGTGATCCTGGGTCTGTCGATCTCCGGCGCCGGCGCGCTCCTTCTGGCCGGCCTGCTCACCCCCGACGCGCACGTGCGCGTTGGCGAGGTGGTAGGCCTGGCCCTGGCCTTCATCGGCACGGTGGGGGTTCGAGCCATGGTCAACCAGGTGAGACTGGTCAGGACGACGACCCAGCTGGAGCGCGCGCTCGAGGAGAAGGACGAGGCGATCACGTCCCTGAAGGACGCGGCCGGCCTCGCCGCGACCTCGGAGGCTCGGCTTCGTCTACTGCTCGATTCGGCGGTGGACGGCATCGTCGAGCTGGACGCCCGTGGCGTGATCGTCCGGGTCAACGCCGCGTTCTGCTCGATGGTCCGCTTGCCTATTCGGGCGGTGATCGGCGAGACGTGGGCCCGTATGGCAGCCAACTCAGGCCCGAGTTCGGCTTCCTTGGCTGGCCTGTTGGAAACGGGCGAGGCACAGCTGGCCTCCGGGAATGGCACGACCTATCTGGAGGCCCGTTCTTCGACACTCCCCACGACGCCGCCCGGAAGGCTGCTCCTCATCCGAGACGTGTCTCCGAACAAGGCCGCCGAGCAAACGATCCGCACACTCTTCCAGTTCCTCCAGGATCGCGACGAGGATCGGACCCGCCTGTTGCAGCGGACCAACGCGGCCATCGAGGCCGAGCGGAACAGGATCGCTCGCGACCTCCACGATGGGCCCATCCAAGGGATCTCGGGGGCCGCCATGTCGCTGCAGGCCATCAAGCTGATGGTCGAGTCGGGTAACGCCTCCAGCGCAGCCGAGCTCCTTCACATCGTCTCGGGCGAGCTCTCTGACGAGGCCCTGAACCTGCGGCGGGTGATGAGCGACCTGCGGCCCCCGGTGCTGGAGGAGCGGGGCCTGTTCCCAGCGGTTCGCGAACTGTGCGCGAAATCACAGCGGGACCTGGGCGTGACGGTCTCGGTCGAGTTCGGGGCCGTCTCGGACATCCCGAGCGATCTGGAGACGCTCGCCTATCGGGTAATCCAGGAAGGTCTGTCCAACGTGAGCAAGCACGCCGAGGCCACACACGTCACAGTGCGGATCGAGGCCTCGGCCGGAACGCTCAGGGTGGAGATCAGCGACAACGGACGGGGATTCGACTCAGCCGAGGTGCGGAAGTTCCTCCGGGCGGGGAAGGTGGGACTTGCGTCCATGCGAGAGCGCGCCGAGCTGGCGGGAGGAACCCTGACGATCAGGACCGCGGCTGGCGCCGGGACCATCGTGACCGCCACTCTCCCCTACGAGATCCTCGGCGCCGCCACCTAAGCAAGCTGAGGACCGCAGGGACGATCACCGCCGACGCCGTCGGGCTGGGCGACGGTGAAGGCGAGGGGCTCGGAGAGGGCGACGGCAGCGGGCTCGGAGCCGGCGACGGCGAGGGTGTTGGGCTCACCGCACCCCGAGGAAGGGTGTTGTAACCGGAGAGGTTCGGGGCGGCGAACCCCTTGACCGGAAGCTTCGACACAGCCGATGTCATGAAGTCGTGCCAGATCAGCGCGGGGATCGATCCTCCGAAGACGCTGGAGTACCCCTCCACGTCGTGCATCGGGATCTCGCCCTTGGTGTAGCCGACCCACACACACGCCACGACCTGTGGCGTGTATCCGCAGAACCACGCGTCGACGTAGCTCTGGGCGGTGCCGGTCTTCCCGGCGGCTGGCCGCCCGATGTTCGCGGCCAAGCCGGTCCCTCGCTGGATGACGCCCTGCAGCGCGGAGGTCACCAGGTCGGCGTCGTTCTGCAGGATCGCCTGGTCGCCCTTGATGGCCGGCTTGAGCAACGTGGCGTCGTCGGAAGACTTGACCACCGAGAGCGATTGCGGAACGTGATGAAGTCCGCGCGCGGCGAGCGTGGCGTAGCCGTCGGCCATGTCCAACGGGGTCACGAGTTGTGAGCCCAGCGTGATGGAGCACACCGGAGACAGAGTCGATCCGATGCCCATCCGGTTGGCGGTGTCCACGACGTTCGCGGGGCCGACCGTCACCACCACCTGGGCGAAGATCGTGTTGACCGAATGGGCGGTCGCGTCGGCGAGGGTCATGGTGCCGGCGGACTCGTCGGCGTAGTTCGAGACGTGCCAGGGCTTCCCGTTCGTGTAGCACTCCCGGTCGGGGATAGTGATGCTGGGAGGTCCATTCCAGGTGGACCTCAAGGAGATCTTCTCGCCCATCGCGGTGGCCAACGTGAACGGCTTGAACGAGCTGCCCGCCTGGCGGTGGGCTTGGGTGGCCAGATTGAGCTTGACCTTGTTGAAGTCGCGGCCGCCCACCATCGCCAGGATTCCGCCGGTGGATGGGTCGATGGCGACCAGGGCCGACGCGGGGTCCTTCGTGCTCGGCAGTCGGCGGGCGATGGCCTTCTCCGCGGCGAGCTGGTCAGCGAGGTCGAGGGTGGTGGTGACCTTGAGGCCGCCAGCGAAAGTCTCCTCGTACCCGAGCTGTTGTTGGAGGGCCTGACTCACGAGGGACACGAAGTACCCGTGTGGGAAGGCTTGCGCCTTGGGCTTGTCGACCTTGAGGGGCTCCGCCTGGAGCCGCGTGGACTCGTCCTGGGTGAGGTAGCCCTGCTGGGCCATGAGGGTCAGCACCAGGTCGCGGCGGGACTTCGTCGTGGACGGGTTCTTGACCGGGTCGTAGATGGCCGGTGCGTTCACGACGGCCGCGAGCGTGGCCGACTGGAGGACCGAGAGCTTGCTGGCGCGGATACCCCAGTAGGTCTCGGCGGCCGCCTGGACGCCGTATGCCCCGTTTCCGAAGTACACGGTGTTCAGGTACTGGCCGAGGATCTCGTCCTTCGTTTCCTTGTGCCCGAGCTTCACCGCCAGGAGTGCTTCGCGGATCTTTCGGGCGAAGCTCCGCTGGCCGCCCGTGTAGACGTTCTTCACGTATTGCTGGGTGATCGTCGAGCCGCCCTGCTGGAACGAGCCGTGGGTCAGGTCAGCCCACGCGGCCCGCAGGATCGCCACGGGACTGACGCCGCCCTCGTGGTAGTAGTTCTTGTCCTCCACTGCAATGACGGCGTTCTTGACACCGGCCGGGATCTGGTCGAACGGGATGATGGTCCGGTTCACCTCCGCGTGGAGCGTGGCGATCAACTTGCCGTGGCGGTCGTAGAGGTACGTGGTCTGCGGACCAGGGGGCGCATTGGGAATCGTCGTGTGCGCGTACGCGTACAGGAGGGTGCCGAAGAGGCCGAGGACGGCGACGACCGGTACCAGGACAAAGACCCACCAGTAGTGCCGGAAGAAGCCTCGTATCCCGGTAGATCTCGGCTTGCCCTTCGAACGAGGGGCTCCGAAACGACCGGCGGGACGGTGCTTGCCCCCCGTGGGGGAGGAGTTGGTCACGTCCGGCGATTCTACCCAGGGCCCTGGTTTCTACTCATGAAGAAAGGGTTGCGGGCGCGAACTCAGCCCGCGGTGCGTGCGAGGAACGCCTCCGAGAGGTGGTTCCAGCAGCAGCCCGTGCAGACTTCGACGACGTAGCAGGCCCCGCCCCGCTGGCCTGCGGCCAGAGCGAGGCCTTCGCCCACCTCGAAGGCCCGGCCGTTGTTTCTCCGCAGGTCGTCGGCGTAGACGTAGGCCAGCAGGCGAAGCTCGTAGCTCTTGCAGACTGGGCAGGGACGGGAGGCGTGCTCGCCCAGGTACTTGGCCGCGCGGAGCAGCTCGGGATGGGCGTCGCAGATCTCCAGCCTCGACGTCAGGCCCCGATGGAAGCTGCGGATGAGCGCCCGCTTGGCCAGGGTGTAGTCGACCACGCCAAGGTTCGGGTTCCCAGCTCTCTTCAGCCCAGGCACGGGGGCATTGTACTCACCCGGCCCGCTCCGCTCACCCGAAATCGACGACCGCCCTCGCCCGCGCGTGGACCGTGCGATCGGACCCGACGAACACGAGGTCGACAGGCACCTCCACGTCCACGATGGCTTCGTAGGTGCCCGGCGAGCACTGGCAGGAGACCAGCGTCCCGCCGTTTCGAAGGGCGTAGTCAGCAGCCGCCTGAGGAGCCTGATCAGTCGCGAGCGCAAGCTCCCGCGCAGCAGCTAACGCGGCCGCGTCGGCCGCGGTCTGGGCCTGGCTCTTGGCCTGCAGAGCGCGCAGGAGATCGACCGAGACCAAGCTGAGGGCACAGGCTAAGAAGAGCACCGCGGCGACGAGGACCGTCACCGATCCTTCCTCTCCTCGCCTGACTCGGTCGGACTCGTGTCGAGCGGTCCGTCCACTCATGCCGTTTCCTGACGCATCGTTGCCGTCGCCGAGAGATCGACCGTCGAGGGAAAGAGCCAGCTCACGATAGGAAGGACCACGTGCGCGTGGTAGGTGACCGCGACGGTGGCCGCAGACCCCACGCCGGGTTCGCGCTCCACGGTCACGTCCAGCTGAGCTGGGTCAAGGCTCGCCGCCGCGTCGGTGGCGGCCTGGCGCACCGTCGAGTCGTCGACGCTGACCGCGGCCTGTCGAGCGCCTGCTCGAGCGGATTCCTGGACCACCAGCTGATCCTTCACCAGCAGACCCAGCTGCAGCATGGCCACCGCCATGGTGAGGACGAGGGGCAGGACCAAGGCGAACTCTACGGTCGCCGATCCTCGCTCCCCCGCCCCCCCTCTCCTCGCGGAGTTTTCGTTCACCTAGGCGTTCGCAGTGATGTCGTCGATGATCTTGTCGAAGAAGGCAGGCAACTTCCCCGAGGACTTCGCCCACGCGATCAGGACGACGGCTACCGCGGCCGCCGCCAGGATGACGAGCGCATACTCCGCAGTGGTCTGACCCTCCTCCCGGGTGAGCATCGCCTGGCCGGACGCCACCATCCGCAGCGCTCCGAGGGAGCAGCGACCGAGGACGGCACCCACCAAGCTCCTGAGACGGACAAACACGAGCATCATGTGTCTTCACCTCCCTTCCCAGCGTTGTTGTCAGTGCAGCGAACGGATGGTGGCCAGGACAACGGGCCCCACCGTGAGGAGGAGGAACGCGGGAAGGATGAGGAAGACGAGAGGGAAGAGCATCCGGACGGGCGCTCGGCGAGCCAACTCCTCCTGTCGGGCCGCTCGGACCAGCTCGTGCCCGAGTGGGCCACCGATCACCTCCGAAGATCTCTGGAAAGCCATCATCGGGCTGAGCCCTGCCGCGGTCGCGGCCACGAGCGCCTCCACCAGGTCCGGGATGTGCGCGCCGATCGCCCCTTGTCGGACCCTGGCCTTGCGCGAGAGGATCATCTCGGGCACTCGAATGCCCACGACACAAGACACTGGGGCCAGGGCAAGCGTCGGCGGAGCGAGAGCACCGAGAAGCAGCCCGAAGATCAGGCCCACCAGCCCACCCGCCACACGGATCCCCTGCCAGGCCTCCATCGATGCCGGTTGGCCGGCGAGCTCCCATCGCCGCCCGAGCTCCTTGCCCCACCCCAGCCGTCTTGCCAAGCGCGTGCGGCCGAGCCGGCAGAGCAGACTGACGGAGGGAGCAACGGTTCGGACCCGACCCGACCCGACCCAAGCCAGCCGAGCGGCGAGCCTCGGATCCTGGCGAAAAAGGATCGCCCGAGCGAACAAGAGCGTGGCCAAGCCGATCGTCACGAAGATCAAGGCCACCCTTCCACCTTCCTCAGATCTCCACTCGCAATAGGCGCCGGATCCATAAGAACGCAAGGCCTTCCATGACGAATCCGGCGACGACCATCGCGATCCCGGGAGCTGACCTATACACCGGTCCAAGCTCGCGCCTCGAGGCAGCGGCGAGGACAAGGAAGAACGCGATGGGGAGTGACCCGAGGATCGCTCCCGATACCCGGCCCTGAGCGCTGAATGCGCGCAACTCCCGACGAACGGCAATCCGATGGCGGACGGTGGAGCCGACCTCGTCAAGGGCTTCCGCTAGGTTCCCACCGCTTCGTGCGTGGATCCCAACCACGAGCGTGAACAGTCGCGCATCTTCTGTGTCGAGTGACTCCCCGAGGTGTTGAAGGGCGATCTCGAAGGGCACGCCCACCTGCTGCTCCTCAGCCATCCGCCGAGCAAGTCCGGCCATGGGCTCATCAGCTTCCTGTGTCGCAAACTCAAGGGCCTGTACCACCGACAGACCAGTACGTACCGCGAGCGACGATGACTCCACCAGGTCGGCGAGCTGCCGCTCCAGAGCCTCGCGACGGTTGCGCGAACTACGGCGCGCCACGAAGGTCGGTAAGGCCGCAGTGGCTGCCGCCCCGACGACGAACCCGACGGGACCCGCGATCCGTGTACCCAGGAGCGCCGCGGGTACCGCCAGGAAAGCTCCGAGCCGCCGGCTCATGGGTCGATGGGTCAGCCAGCCGCGGCCCGATCCCGTGTGACTCGCACTTCGGGCCTCCGTCCGTCGAGCGCCCTCAAGTTCCCGGAGCCGCCCATCCACTGCGGCCCCGATCAGACCTTCACCTGCGCTCGCCAGGACCAACAGCAGCAGCGTGGCTAGGACCACGGCAGGAAGTACCGAACTCACTCCAGCACACTCCCTAGCGAGCGAAGGGATCCGGGCCACGATCCACGCCACGATTGAGCCTTCGGCACGGAATGAGCCTGCCCTGGGGAAGCGCGAGGACTCTCGGTCAGACCTGGCTCCGCCGCGTCCGGCTGGAGCGAGTGCGAACCACCCTTGTCCGGCTGCACAATCGAGGGCTCTCCCACGGAGAGCTCGGAGAAGATGCGTGGATCGACCCGCTCGTCGCGCTCGGCGAGGAGTCGCATCAGCGATGACATCGACCCCGCTGCCTGAAATCCGGAGCGAGGTCCACGTCGCCACGAGAAGATGTCCTGGAGCACGATCGCTCCGCCCTGCAAACCTTCAACGGCCGAGACCTTGGCAATCGTTCGCCTGCCGTCCGCCAATCGCGTCATATGAATGACCACATCCAGCGCGCCGGCGATCTGCTCCCTGACATGCGCGACGGGAAGCTCGATGTCGGACATCAACGCCATCGTCTCCAGCCTCGAAAGCAGGTCACGGGGCGAATTGGCATGTGCCGTCGAAAGGGAGCCCTCGTGTCCCGTGTTCATGGCCTGCAGCATGTCCAAGGCCTCGCCGCCCCGCACTTCGCCCACGATGATGCGGTCGGGCCGCATCCGTAGCGCGTTACGAACGAGCGTGCGAACAGTCACCTCACCGGCGCCCTCTACGTTCGGGGGACGAGCTTCGAGAGAAACCACGTGTGGCTGGGAGAGTCGGAGCTCGGCTGCGTCTTCGATGGTGATGAGGCGCTCGTTCGAGGGGATGAATGAGGACAGCACACCCAAGAGAGAAGTCTTCCCCGAGCCTGTCCCTCCCGAGACCACGATGTTTGCCTTCGCCCGGACGCACGCCCCGAGGAACTCCATCATCTGCTTGGTGAGGGTTCCCATCCCCACGAGGTCCGTCGGAGTGAAGGGCCGGAGTGCGAACTTCCTGATCGTGATAACGGGACCGCAGAGCGAAAGGGGCGGGATGATCGCGTTGACCCGGGCACCGTCCGAGAGCCGGGCGTCCACAAATGGGCTCGACTCGTCGACCCTCAGACCGAGCGGGGCCACGATGCGTTCGATCAGATGGAACACCTGCCCCTCCCCCTCAAAAGGCAGGCCCTCAACCTTCTCGATCCGCCCCTTCCGCTCCACGTAGACGTCGTCGGCCCCGTTCACCATGACTTCGCTGACCTCCGGGTCCTTGAGCAACCGTTCGATCGGACCGAGGCCGACGACTTCGTCGGAAACCTGATTCACCACCTCTGCCACATCGCAAGCCGGCAAGATGGCTCGCTCCTCTCGCAGAACCGCCACGACCTCATCGCGAACGCGGAGCCGTCGCTCGGGCGGACTCAGGCGCTCGAGGTCGAGGAGGATGGACAGGAGCCTCGAGCGCACCTGAACCTTGATGTCCTCCCGGTCGACGGTGCTCGGTTGAGCTCCCACCTCACGCGCCCTTCTCGCGATCGCGCCCCCAATCGGACACCAACAACCTGGCTAGCGCGCGCAGATCCTTCCCGGCTCGTCTTGACTTGGGCGAGAGCAGCTGCCCCTTGGCCTGCGTGCGCCTAACCAGCGGATCGAAGCGAACAACGCCAGATGCAGATACGTCGAGCACGCGCTCGACGTCCGAAAGCGTCACCTCTTGGCGAGCGAGCCGGTTGACGATGACCCTGCAGCCGGCCGCGCGCTCCCGCAATCCGAGCGCAGCCATGAGTCGACGCGCCCCGAAGAGCGAGAAGAGGTCGAGAGTTACAACCAGGAGAACCTCATCGGCGAGGTCGATCGCAAGCCGGGCCGCAGCATCGATCGTCCTCGGAACGTGCAGCAGGACAACCTCGAAGGAACCCGCCAGCAGCGCGATCGAAGCCGAATACAGGCCCAGCGGGAAAGTCTCGTCCGCATCCGGCTCCGCAGGAGCAAGGAGGGCATCAAAACCGGCTGGGTGCCGATACAGCGCATCTTCGAGGTGCTCGGGTGAAAGCTCGTGCATCACGGGGACCAGGTCCGCGATCGTACGGGTCCGCTCCTCTGCTCCGGCGCCAAGAGCAACGGTGAGGTCGGCGAAGCTCGCGTCGAGGTCGACCACGGCACACTTGATACCCCGACCGGCGAAGGTGGAGGCCAGGTTCGAGGACAGGAACGTCGTCCCGGCTCCTCCGCGTGCCCCCATCACGGCAACTACCCGTCCGCGCTGAGAACGGTCGTCAACTCGCTCAACAAGCGCTCCCGCGATCGCGTCCGCGAGTTCGCCTCGCTCCTCCGGCCAGGCGAAGACTGCCACCGCGCCGAGCTCGAGGGCCTCGCGAAGGACTGGAACGGTCATCTCCTGTGCCACCAAAAGGACGGGCGAAAGCTGGCGTCTGGCCGCCGGATGCCGTAACTCGTGGGCGAGCTGAGGGCATACCACGTACAAGTCCGGCGGCCCTTGCCCCCGGAACTGCACGAACCGCTCGGGATCTGCTGCGGCCCCGACCACGTCGATTCGAGGGTCGCGTTCGATCCAGTCGAGCACTTCCTGGTGAAACCCGAGGTCACGGATGCCTACCACCACCCGCGGGCGCCGATGAGCCCCGGACACGCGCAAAGCCCGAGCTCCACGCGAATCCGAAGCAAGCAGAAGGCCTCCGCGAGAGCCCGGCAGGCCCTCCTCAGGATTGATCTCTAGTTTCACCAGCCTCCTCCGTCTCCGTGTCGCATCGCAACAGTTGCTTCCGTCACGAGCGACGACAGCTCGCACACAAACAGACAACCTTCGGGCTGTCGGGACTGCCCGACTTTCATCGGGAAGGAAACGCCGCGTGGGAAGTCCGGCAGGGGAAGGAGGGGAGGTCGAGCTATCTCGATGACACACGAGACGAGACGCAGGCTAGCGCCCGGCGTTACTTACGACAATCCCCCGCCTGGGGGATTTCGGACGTCGAGCGACCGACTAGTCGGACTCGACCGGTTCGATACCCAGACGATCCAGCCGCTGGCGATGCCCGTCCAGCATCTGAATCACGAACCGCTTGCCCGCCTCCTCGCCACCCAGCAACGCGCGCAGCCCTTCGGTCGCCCCGAGCGCGCGCGAGGTCTGCGTGAATGCTTCGCCCACGATCCGCTGCGAGAACTTACGGATACGCTCGCTCACGGCGGGGTCGCCGCGGATGGCCTGGGTCAGCTCGTCAAGTGCGAAGGTCTCCTGATCCTCGCGCTCCCGCAGAGCCCGCCGGACGACCTCGGCAGACACACGGTCCAACAGCGGGATCAAGACGTCCGCGAAGTCGGCGACCAGCGCGTCCCCGACGTAGTGGAAGGTTTGTGCCTCGATCCAATCTCTTGGCTGGGTGTGATCGAAGAACGCATCGAAGTAGGGGCGGAACCGGTCGATCAGCTCCTCTTCGCCCAGCTCTCGCAACCGTGCTTCGATCAGCTCCTGATTCTTCAGTTCCAGGCCCGCCACGTGCTGCTGCTCGGTGCGGGAGTGCGCGTCCGGAGCCAGAGACACCGACTCCAATGAGCGCTCCGCCCCGCGCAGCTCACCGTAGGCAAGGGCCGCCAGGACTTCTGCGACGAGGCTCGAGCTGGAGGAGGCACGCCGAGCCTGCGGCGAGTTCTCGTCGAGACGCTCCCATGCTCCCCCGGCCGGTTCCATCAGGGCGATTGTAGACGCATATGCGCAGGTCAGGGCTTGTCAGATGGGATGCTTAGCATCATGACATGAGCGGAATCATCGACCTCATCGAGTGGCGCCGGCTGCGAGAGGCCGAAGGTGAGCCGGAACGCCGGGAGGACGCCCCCGGAATGCCCGTACCGGACCCACAGGGCGTGGCTCGGCTCGACAGGGCAGCCGAGCGGCTTTATGAGTTGGTCTCCCGAGCGCTGGATGCGACCGGCCGGCTCGAGCCGAGCGTCGAGACCGAGCTCCTCGCCATCATGGGCGAGCTGACCGTGGGCCTGGTGACGCAAGCCGCCAGGCGCGCCGAGCGCCTCGCGGACCAGTTGGCCGGCGCACAGTAACTCTCCCCTAGCCCTGCGCCTCCGCATCCTTCGGCTCGACCCCCTCGCGAAACGGCGGCCTTGGACGCTAGGGTGAAAGGAGGCGCATCCGAGGAGGAGAGCGTGGGCGAACGGGGCGCCCGGCCGAGTCGCCGCGACCTCTTGGCCGGGGCAGTGGGAGGAGTGGCGGGCCTCGCGACCGGCGCAGGCTTGGAGGCTCTTCGAGGCGCGGCTCCCGCCAGCCCTGCTTCGGCCGACCTTCCCTTCGTGGTCGGCAAGGAATCGAGCGGCCTGCCCGAAGGCTTGGTCAGGGCCGACCTGAGGGCGTATCACGTCGGGTCCGGCTCCGATTACCACAATGCCTTCGCTGCGGCGCTCGAAGCAGCCGACGTCGTCTACATACCCCCGGGCGTCTGGGTCACCCGCCAGACGATCGCAGTAGGGACTGGCAAGGTACTGTGGTCAGACGGCGCCTATGACCGATCGACGGTGCCCGTGCAAGGCGCCATCATCCGGGCCGGGCAGGCAATGGCGGCGACCGTTCGCATGGCCGGTGCCGGGGCGACGATCTCAGGACTGGTTGTCGACGGTGCCGACAGCGCCGACGCCGCGCTGGAGTTCGCCGCCGACGAGCTCCAGTTGAACAACGTCTCGGCGCGGCGTGGGGTCATGTACGCCCTCAAGGCGACCGGCGACCGGTGCTGTACCAGAAGGGCGCCGACCTGATCATGTGGGGGTCACGCGTCAAGCGCGGCGAGATCCCGCTCTGGATCGAGGGGTCGGGGGGCGTGCTAGGCATCCTACACGTCACGGGTGTGGCCGGCACCGACGCTGGCTCGTCGGCGGCCACGGTCAAGCTCACCGGACCGCGCAACATGCTTCTCGACGTATTGTTCGACACGGCCGCCGGACCGTCGATCCTCTTGGAGGCCGGAGCCTCGGCCAACCAGTGTCTCGGGATGAACGTCCGCAATCGCTATTCGGCGGGAACCTTTCCCGTGATCCGGTGCGATGCGCGTGGGGGCCAGGTGTTGAACAACCTGTTCGATGGGTTCTTCACCGATGACGCGGGCGGCGACGGTTGGAGCTCGCTCATCGAGATGATCGGCAGCCCTGGCGACCTGGCTGGCAACATTCTCGGCAGCGGCCACGCCGACAGCTGCCGAGCCCTCTGGAACACCCGGCCCTCGCTCGTCGGGGACATCGTGAGCAACCGCAGGCTCACCAGGAATAGCGGCTCGGCGACGCTCTCCTCGGGGAGGAGGAGCCTCAAGATTCCCCACGGACTAAAAGGCGGGCCCCAGTCGGTCGCGGTGAGCCTGTCCAAGGGCTCCGCGTCGAATCCAGACCTGACATTGGGAGCGGCAACCATCGATCTCTCGTGGCCGGCGGCGCCCGGCTCCCTGGTCGTGTACTGGCGAGCGGAGATGTGACCGGGGTCAGCCCCGGCTGTCCCGGCGCCCGCTCGCCAGCCGACGGAGGTAGACCCACCCGAGGATGAGGGCGACCGTCCCGGCGACGACGGCGGCCACACTCGGGCCTGGAGCAGGGACCTGTGGCAGGCGCTCCCGCAGCCGCACGGGCCCGCGGAAGTCTCGGATCTGCCATCCGCGCCGTTCGGCCTCCCTCCGCAGTTCGCGATCGGCGTTCACTGCCACGGGGTGGCCAACCGCTTCGAGCATCGGAAGGTCCGTGATCGAGTCGGAGTAGGCGTACGAGCCGGAAAGGTCCAACCCCTGCGTAGCCGCCGTCTCGGCAATAGCCTGAGCCTTCCCCTCGCCATAGCAGTAGAACTCCAGCTCACCGGTGTAGCGGTTGTCTTTCAGCCTCACCCTGGTCGCGATGACCTCGACATCGCCGAAGTGCTCCGCCAGCGGGCGCACCACCTCTTCTGGCGACGACGAGACGATGAAGACTCTTCGTCCCCGGGCGCGATGCAGCTCCATCAGGTCGATCGCCTCGAGATAGATGTACGGGTCGATCAGCTCCGCCAGCGCCTCCCGAACCACGTCCTCGACCTGTCCCCTCTCCCAGCCCCGGCTGAGGGCCAGCATGCTCTCCTTGGCTCGATCCATCTTTTTCTCGTCGGCCCCCATGAGCAGGTACACCAGTTGGGCGTACGCTCCTTTGAGCAACGCGGAACGCGAGACCAACCCGGCCCGGTACATCGGCCGGGTGAGGGCCAGCGAGCTCGACTTCGAGATCACCGTCTTGTCCAGATCGAAGAATGCTGCTTCCATCCGGTTCATCGTAAGCCTCCGCGATGAGCCGTCCTCGGATATGGCACAGTCCGACAAACAGGGGAACGCGCTCGAGGCGAAAGGGGCTCATCCATGCGGGTCTGTCTGATGATCGAGGGCCAGGAGGGCGTGACCTGGGGTCAATGGGTGGCGTTGGCCCAAGCGTGCGAGCGCGCCGGGTTCGACGCGCTCTTTCGGTCCGATCACTACGTCTCATTCGGACATCCCACCGAGTGGGGTTCACTGGACGCATGGGCCTCGCTCTGCGCGCTCGCCTCCCGGACCGAGCGGATCCGGCTGGGCACGCTGGTGTCACCGGCCACCTTCCGCCATCCCTCGGAGCTGGCGAAGTCCGTGGTGACCGCCGATCAGGCCTCGGGCGGTCGCATCGAACTCGGCATGGGCGCGGGCTGGTTCGAGGGTGAACACCGAGCCTACGGCTTCCCGTTCCCGACGACGCAGGACCGGTTCTCCCTGCTCGAGGAGCAGGTCGAGATCGTGCACCGCCTCTGGGACCGGGACGAGGACGCGGTCACCTTCGATGGACACCACTACCGCCTGGAAGCCTGCCACGCGCTCCCGAAGCCGCTGCAGGACCCGCACCCGCCGCTCATCCTCGGCGGAGGGGCGGGAGAAAGAGGAGTGCGACTGGCCGCGCGGTGGGCGGACGAGTACAACATGAACTTCGTCGCGCCGAACGCATGCCGCGAAGGACGGAGCAGGCTTTCCGCCGCGTGCGAGGCCATCGGGCGCGATCCCGCAACCCTGGCGCTGTCGCTGATGACCAACACGCTCGTCGGATCGGACGCGAACGATCTACACAACCGAGCGGCGCGTCTGCTCAAGCGCCGCGGCGACTCCGGTGACCCGGCAGCCTATGTGGCAAGCCTGGGGCCCGAGCGGATCGTGGGGACTCCAGACCAGGCGATCGAGCGGCTCGCGGATACGCGGAGGCGGGGGTGAACCGGGTGATGATGCAGCACCTTCTGCACGAGGACCTCGAGGCCGTTGCGCTGATCGGAGAGCGCATCATCCCGGAAGCGGCGAGCCTCTGACCGAGCTGTCTATCCTCTGCCGTGGAGGCGTCAGGGCGCCTGGTGGGCCCCCCGGTCTTCAAAACCGGTGTGCCGGCGAGAGCTGGCAGGCGGGTTCGATTCCCGTCCGCCTCCGCTACCAGAAAAGGGCCGCTGACCGGCGGCTTTGGATCCGGGGCGCGTGTCGCGGGATCGCCGGAGAGGGTCCGACGGAGCGCCGAAGATCGCTTCTACTTCACAAGTCTTTCGGTGTTCCGGTCGGCCCGGGACTGGACAAGTCTTCCCACCGCGGCTCGCAGGGCTGGACAAGTCTTCAGCCGCCGTCCTCCCGAGAGGAGAGGAGGAGCGGCATGGTCCGACCCCTTGGACGGCCCCTGGCGCGGAGGGCCGTCACCCTAGACGACCTCCGGGAGGAGTTCCTGGCCCACTGCGAGGCCCGCAATCTAAGCCCGCGAACCCTGGAGTGGTACGCGGACCGCACCCGGCGGTTCACCGACTGGTGCGTCGACCGGGAGATCGCCGAGCCTTCCGACCGCGTTGAAGACCTCGCCCTTGATGTAGCGCTCGTAGGTCTCTTGATCGGCCCAGAGGTACAGACCTCCGTACGTGTTCGTCTCCGGGTCCCGGAGCCTAGGCTCTCGGGAGACCTGCTCGACGAACGGCCGGATGACTGCGTCTTCGGACCGGCCCAAGAGGCGCGTGACGGCGATGCTCGCCGCATCCGGAGCGACGGCCAAGAAAGTCTCGACCGCCGGACGTAGCTGAAAGCCGTTCGCGTTTACTTGTCGTACGCAGACGGCGACGATCCCGAGTTCACCCCAGACGTCGCCATCGACCGCCACCAGTCGGCGCCGGCCATCATGTCGCGAACCTGACTGTCGGTGAGGTCGGGATGAGCCTTGACGGTGTGTGCCTTGATACGTTCAAAAAGCTCCTCGTCGTCGGCCCCGGTGAAATCGATCCGGCCGTGCGACGGGTCTACGCAGTGGAAGCCACGCATCGCTCCTCCTTCCTCCGGCCCGGGCCCATTGCCCGGACCGCATCGGTGAGAGTGACGATACGGATGCCGCCGGCTCGTATCATGAGGGAGCTCCCTCGGATAAGGCTGGAACGAGATACACGTAGTGTGGGGGGCATGGCCGAGTTCATCGGGCGCCCGTACGAGCTCGAACTCGTTCGCGGAGCTTTGGCTCGGGCGCGCCGCGAGCGGCGCCCGACCGCCGTGGTCGTGGACGGCGAGCCTGGAGTCGGCAAGAGCAGGCTGATCGACGAGGCCTCGAGGGATGTTCGGGCCGATCGGGTTGCGGTCTCCGCGTACGAGCCGGAGATGAGCCTGCCCTTCTCCCTCGGCCACGACCTGACCCGTGCGCTCGCGCGCTCCTCGCGCGCGGCTGGGCAGATCCTGGGCCCGGTGCTCGCGCCGCAGCCCGGCGGTCAGCGGCCCGACTGGTCGTCCGTGTTCGAGGCGGCCCATCGCGCGGCCGGTGTCGGCGACTCACTGCTCATCACGATCGACGACTTCCAATGGTGTGATGAGCGATCCACGGCGCTCATCCACTACCTGGTGCGCGGGGCCCAGGCCGATGGTGATCCGCTGGCGCTCGTCGTTGGCGGTCGGCGGTCAACGGTCGTGAGCGCGCTCGTCACGTCCTTGCAGCGACTACTCGGCGACTGTTTGACGCGGGTGACGCTCGGACCACTGGACCATCACTCGACAGTGGCGCTCGCGATCGCGGTGAACCCGGCGTTGGATCCTCGGGCCGCAGCGGCGGTTGCCGACCGGTCCGGCGGCTCTCCTTTCTGGTGCGAGCTCCTCGCCGGGACCCGGAACGTCGACGCTGATGTCGAGCGCATCGTCGCCGACCGGCTCTCGACGGCGGGCACGGATGCGGCGGTACTCCTGGAAACGATCGCGGTGCTCGGGCGGCAGGCGCCGGTCGAGGATCTCATCGCCATCCTGGGCTGGCCGGAGGATCGGCTCACGGCGGCGCGGGTGGAGCTGGTGACGGCGGGCTTGGGAGTGGAGGAGGGAGCCGCGTTCCGGATCGTCCACGATCTCGTGAGAGCAGCCGTGGAGACCGATCTCCCCGACGAACGGCGCCGTGACATCCACGCTCGGGTCGCGTCTTGGCTGGAGAGCATCGCCGGCGAGAACGTGACGCTGCTGCTGCGGGCGTCGGAAGCCAAGAATCGAGCGGGGCTGGACCACCTGCCACTCACCCTCCGGATCGTACGGTCACCGATGCGCAGGCTGGTGGGCCTCGAGGGGCTACGGTCGATCGCCGCTCTCATCGACTCGGTGCCGGCCGACACGCCGCAGGAGCGCGAGCTGCAAGGCGAACTCGCATCCTTGGCCGCGGAGCTCGGTCAGCACGGGCTTGCGATGGAGCGTTGGGCGCGCATCGCTGACAGGCTGGGTGAGCCGCGTGATCGCGCGCGCGCCTGGCTGGGTGCATCCGAAGCGGCACAGCAGCTCGAGCGGGCCGATGAAGCGCGCGCACACCTCGAGCGCGCACGCGGTGCCGGCAGCGACGACCCGGTTCTGCTCCTGGAGCTCCAGGCTGCGGACGCAGCGATCACGCGGTGGCTCGAGCACCGCCCGCAGGAATCGGGGAGCGTCACGATCGCCGCGCTCGACGGCGCGCGCGCGCTCGCCGCTTTGACCGGTCCGACGGAGACACTCGAGCCACGCTTCCAGAGCGCGTACCAACGCACTCTCGTCCTCGCCTGCGTGGACGCGATGCAGGCGAACGAGCCGGAGGACATGTTGCCGTTGGTAGATGAGTTGACGCGGGTTGCAGCCGGAGCCGGCATCGAGGCATCGCTACAGGCGAGCCTCCGGCGTGGCTCGGCTCTCATGCTCCTGGGACGCCTCGCCGAAGCCGAGGAGCAGCTCGCAGCTGCCTGGCTGGAGGCGCGCCGCGCGTTCCTCCCGGGGATCGCCCTCGACATCGGGTCGTGGCTCACCAACACGAGTTACCTGCGCGGCCGCCTGATCGAGGTTCAGGAGGTGGCCGAGGAATGTGAGGCACTCGCGGAACGCATCGGCGAGCCTTCGCGGCCGGCGATGCGCACGCGGATGTGGCGGCTCATCGCCACGATCTCCGCCGGCGACCACGGCGCCGCACTCGCCGGCCTTCAGGCACTGTGCGAGGGCGAACGGGACCCTCATCATCGCATCCCGCTCCATCAGGCCATCGCGTGCTGGCGCTCGCGGCTCGACGGAACCGCGAGCGCCGACGAGGTGCACGCGCGGATCGCCGCTGGCCGGAGGGATATGGCAGAGGCACGATGCACCCGATGCGGCCTCGAGTTCATCAGGGCGGCCACCGAATCGCTGGCGCGCATCGGCGACGTAGCCGAGGCTGTGCGCTGGTTCGAGGAGGCTGAGCACGCGCCGCCGCGGGGCGACCTTCAAGCGTGGGACCATCTACGGGCCCGATCGGCCCTGGCCGCAGCGGGGCGCGGGGATGGCGCCTCGCTTCAAGAAGCCGTCGACAGGGCGGACGAACTGGAGATGCGCATCGAATCGATCTGGGCGCGCACGAGCCTCGCGCGCGCCAACGCGGCCGAGGGCGACACGGCCGGAGCGGAGACGGTCCTGTGGGACGCCTCGGCGATCGCCGAGGAATACGGGGCCGCGACCGAGCGAGCCCATGTCGACCAGCTCCTGCGCCAGCTGGGCGTCCGGACGTGGCGACGCGGGCCCCGCA
>WNGN01000553.1_pt1 | contig 23117 bp, 12 predicted proteins | sample 5400561 | NCBI WGS metagenome assembly WNGN01 (sample SAMN13153379, study PRJNA577476) | soil metagenome | isolation source: 115 cm soil or saprolite under Garry oak tree replicate 2 | place: USA:California | collected 2016-06-15 | reverse complement strand
TGATGGGCTGCGCCGTGAAGGACGGGCCGAGGTCGGGCAGGGTAATGGTCATGGGCCAGGCACGGTTGATCGCTCGCGTGACGATCTTGTCGGCCCGCGGCGGCTCGAACGGATCGCGAATCGGCACGGCGTCGGGGTACACCTCGAGACGCCAGATCCCGGACCGCACTTTGTCGAGGAAGTAGATGCCCTCTCCGTGATACTCCACTGTCGGGGAGGAGCCGTGGCCGGCGACGCGTTGCAGCGCCGCAGGATCGGGTGGCTTGGCGCCGGTCGAGCTCGTGTACAGGAACGCGTCGCGCGCGACGAGCTCACCCAGATCGCCGTCGTAGGAAATGTGGAAGTCCCCGAACCGAGTATTCTGGGGATACGATCCATACGACTGCAGTCGCGGCAACCGTCGCATCGCTTCGGCGGCGATGATCGCGCTCAGCGCCTTGCGCGGCGTGTACACCAGATTCAGGTAATGCGTCTGCCAGCCGAGGTTGCGTGAGGCGGTCGCGAGCATGTCGTAGGCGAACATCGCGGCGAACTGCGTGCCCACGGCGCGAAACGTTCGGGCCATTGCGGGATACATCGTGCCGGTGCGCAAATCCGGGCTGTCGAACTCGTAGACGATGCGCGGGAGATGGGCGAGCTCAGGGCGCAGCATGTCCGGATACGCATCCGCACCGCGCAGGTAGTTGCCCTCCAGCTCATGCCCGGCGTTGAGACCCGTCGGATACCAGCCGAATGTGACGCCCTGCGCCTTCGACCGCCGAATCGCCTCGGCGATCCGGAAGTCCTGACTCACGTTGTAGAAAATGAGCTTCCGGCACCCGGTGCTGCGCACCGCGTCCGTGAGTGCGTCGATGTAATGGATGGAACCCTGCAGATCTTCGGGGTGGTGCCACGGCTCGTTCACCAATTCGATAAAGACGATCGCGGGCTCGTCCTTGAGTGCGACGTGCGTGTACGGGTTCACATGATTGAGGATCTGGCGAAGGTAATTCACTTGCGCCGCGAGCGCGGCGGCATCGGTGCCCATGCGCCCCTTGCCGAAGTGCCTGCCAAACCCTGGTGCAGTCGTGTCAGCGAGCGCATCGGGCCAGTTGGAGCCGTACAGCTGGATTGGGCTGAACAGCATGTAGATGCCGCGCGCTTTCGCCCGCGCGATCAGATAGTCCAGCAGATCCAGGTGATCGTTGGCGATGAGATTGCCGGCGCTGTCCGACGCGTCCCAGTCGCCCCAGAACGTGAGCCGCAAACCGTCCCACCCCATGCGCGCGAACTGCGCCATGTCCTCATCGATCATCCGCTTGCGGTCGCCGTGGACGTAGCCCGCGGCGCGATAGTCGGACGCCGTCGTCACCACATAGTTCGCCCCAAACAGAGCGACCTCCTTTTGGGTATCGCGCCAACGGACAACGCCCTGTTTATCGACGTAGACGAGCTCGCGCTGCGCGTGGGCAGCGGGCGCGCATAGTGTCGCGACCGCGATGAACAGGATCGTCAGCCGCACCACAAGGCTCCTAGGGATGGTATTCGCGCTCTGTGTGGCCGGCGAGCTGCGAGCGGTAGAAGTACACGTCACGCAGCCGGCCAGACGCATAGCGCTCGGCTTCGTCGTTGAAATGTCGCGACCGCGCGTCGCCGCTCTCGCCCCCGGCCCTCACGGCCTGCGCGCGGACGCTGTCGCCGAACTCGACGACGGCGAGGAAGCTGTTGCCGCTTGTGCCGTACCATTTCTTGGTGTTGGCGTACGCTCGGGCGCCGAACGACGCGAGCGACCCCCACACGCCCGCTGTGAACGGCACGGGGATGCTCGGCTGCGCGTCGTCGAAGTGTGGCGCGATGTCGTCGTTGATCCGCTGGAACCGATTGATTTCGCCCCAGGGTGTCTTCCAGGTTCCGAAGTCGGCGGTGAGCGCGTCGACGGCAGCCGCGAGCGGTTCGAGCAGGTCGGCCGGCTTGGTGCGTGACGTGGTCACGTATTGCATGACCGAGATGCCTGCCGCGTGCGCGTCGCGACCGACCCGTCGCGCGACGCGCTCGCCCCAGAAGACCGCCAGCGACGTCGGCACCGACTCGGCGCCCCAGCGATAGTCCCAGCCCCGGAGGGCGGCGATCGGCTCGGCGAGCTTCGCTTTCAGCGTGTCGGTCGCCGGTGTCTGATCGTAGGCCGCGACGAGCGGCGGGATCATGCGCTCGAACGCGGGGAGATAGCTGTCGAACGCCGCCGCCGTGAGCTCGCCACTCGTCCAATCGCTCTTCCCCGCCAGCACGCGCAGCGCATGGTAGCCCCGCGGGGTCTCCTCCGTGCCGGTCTCGACGTAGCGCGGATAGTCCTCGCGCCGGGGACTCGATCCTGCGCCCGCCGCCGACCAGGGCCAGTTGTTCGAATTGTAGACCCAGCCGCTCGCCGGATTCACGACGTTCGGCGTCTCGTCGAACGACAGCACGCCGCGGTAGGCGGTAGCGGGATTGCTGCCGTCAACCGGTTTCGTCCAGTCGAACGCTGTATCGCGGCGCGGGATGTAGTTGGAGTGGAAGTACGCGATGTTGCCGGCGCCATCGGCAAACACGGTGTTGTTGGAGGCGTTGGTGTGCAGCTCCATGATCTGGCGAAAGCCGGCCAGATCGTGTGCTTTGGTGCGGGTGTACGATTGGATCAGCGCGTTGACGTGACTGTTCATGAGGCTGACGCTCACCAGACGATCGCCTTCCTTGCGCACGACCGGCCCGCGCGGCGAGTAGTAGACCGTGAAGGTCTTGCGCGCCATGCCGCTGTCGGTCTTGAACGGGACCGTGATCGCGCGGGAGCGCATCGACGGGGGGGACGTTTCGAGAAACTCGTCGATGTTGTCCACGCCGCTCGACGTGTGCATCCACCCGGCGGTCGCATTGAATCCTTGATAGATGAAGAACTGCCCCCAGGTCACCGCACCGTAGGCATTCAGCCCTTCCTCGCTCACCATTTGCAGCTCGGAGCGGAAGTAGAACGACGTGTGCGGGTTGATCCAGAGCAGCGCGTGATGGTTGGCGGCAAGGCGCGGCGCGATGGCGATGCCGTTCGAGCCCCCCCCCGACGGATCGCCTTCCCATTCGTCCGCGTCGCCGCTGGTGCGCGCGCCGGCGGAGTCGCCGTAGAGCGCCGCCAGGTCGCGCAGGTTGATGCTCTCGATGTCGCCGCCGATGCTCCCCTCGGTAAAGGACAAGGCCATCCAGGGCTCGAAGCGCGTGATGGTGCGGGGCTTCACCTCGGGATGCTTATAGAGGAAGTAGTTCAGGCCGTCGGCAAACGCATCCATCAGCCGCTTCAGCCACGGCGGGCTCGTCCGGTACTCGGCGCGCAGCGAGTCGGCGTCGATAAACAGCCTTTGCCGCAGGTCCTGGAACATCGCCGCTGCCCCTTCGGCTTCAGCCAGGCGGCCGAGGGAGTTCAGATAGTTCGTCTCGATACGGTTGAAGTCGTCCTCTGCCTGGGCGTACTCCATACCGAAAACGGCATCGGCGTCCGTCTTGCCGTAGACGTGCGCGATGCCCCAATCGTCGCGAATGATCGTGACTCTCGCCGCCTGCGCTTGCCAGCGAAGCACATCGCTTCGCCGCTGAGCAGGTGCGGAGGCGACTAACAGCAGACTACTGGCGAGTAGCAGTATCGATCGCAAGGGCGGATCTCGCGGCTAGGGTAAAGTGCAATGAGCCTCCTGAGTCGATCTGAACGAGACCACCGGAAATCAAATCGCGGTACGTTCCCTCGGCCATGCCGGTGGCGATGGTGGTATCCACGCCGCTGGTCTCGTTGTTGATGGCGACGAAGCCTTGGGCGCCTCGCGAGAAGGCGATCGCATTAGCGCCGTCGTCCCACCAGTGATTGATATTCGTTCCGGCGACGACGTGCCGAAAGCTCACCATACGCAGTATTGATGGGTCGCGATGTTCGCAGACCCATTGGCCGATGGTGGCGGTTTCTAGACTCGCGGCGCAGGAGACGGCAGTGGTCCAGCCGTTCACGTCGGAGGGCGGGCCCATCGAATTCCCGGCCGGGCAATCGAACGCATAGCTCGATAAGATGGAAGGATAGCCGTAGGGCTGCGCCAGCATCCAGACGTTGGCGAGGCGGAAGACAATGCCGTCACGATAGCTCAAGCCGCATTGATGCTGGGTGTCGTGATTCTCGAGGAACACGACCGCTTTGTCGGACGGCATGAGCCCCCACGCTGTTTCCGAGAACTGATTTCCGGCTGTGCCATTCGGGTTGAGCTGGGAAATGTGTTCGCCGTTCACGCCGCGAAACTTGTTCCCCACGCCGGTAAAGGTGAACTCGGTGATGTCGGCGGCGCCGCCCGAGCTGTAGCCTTCGCCGAAGTAGTCGCGTGGGGACAGCGCCTCACCGCTCCCGCCGATCACCTCGAGAAAGACGTAGGGCGGCGATCTGCCCTCAGCCGTCAGCGTGTTGTTGACTCGGGCCAGAATGTCGTCGAGCTCCACCTGCTGGATATGTTTCGCGGCGTCGATTCGGAATCCGGCGACGCCCAGGTGCGCAAGTGACAGCAAGTAGTCTGCGATCTTCTGGCGCACCGGAGCCAGCCCGGTGTTCAAGTCGGGTAGCGAGAGCAGCTCGCAGTCCTGCACGTTGGCCGCGCTCTGGTAGTTGTTCACGTCGCACGCGGTGTGGAAGTCGCTGACGGAATAGAGCCCGGGGTAGTTGTACTTCGTGTATGCCGTCCCATTGCTGCCGACTCCGGGACTGGGGTAGTTCGTCATGTGGTTGATCACAGCGTCCGCGATGATGCCTACGCCGGCAGCGTTGCAGCGATTCACCATGTCGACGAACTCGGCGCCTGTTCCCGAGCGGCTGCGGGCGATGCTGTAGCTCACGGGCTGATAGCGCTCGCTCCAATCGTACGTCGGGACGATGCTGTGTTCTTGGGGTGGCGAGATCTGTACGGCCCTGAAGCCGGCCGGACCGAGGACGTTCTCGCACTCGGCCGCGATGTCCGTCCATTTCCACTCGAACAAGTGCACGAACACGTCACCCGCGGCCATGTGCCCGCTCGCCCGGTAGGCTTGCGCGAGCGCCGGCCGCTGCGGGGCAGGACCAGCCAGCTGCTTGGAACAAGCCGCCGCCGCGAGCGTCAGCAGAGCCGCGGCGGCGGTGTTACGTCCCGACATCACTTCCAGTTCCGCTGTTCGCTAATACCCTGAGTTCTGACGCAGGTTGGGATTAGCGATCAGTTCGTTGGCAGGCAGCGGATACAGATCGCGGAACGTCGGCAAGGCCGACCCACCCGGGGTGCCGCCCTTCCACGCCCACAGGTACGCCCCGCCCGTAAACACACCGAACCGGACGAGGTCGCTGCGCCGTTGCGCTTCGAACATCAGCTCGCGGCCCCGCTCGGCGAGAATCGTGTCGACCGGAGGAAGCGCCGCGAAATTGGCGGTCGTGTTCCCATAGGCGCGCTGCCGGACGGCGTTGAGGTACGTCAGCGCATTCGCCGCGCTGCCGCCGCCGCCGCGAATGTTCGCTTCTGCGTAGATGAGATAAGCGTCGGCGAGCCGGAAGATCGGGAAGTCGGTGTCGACCATTCCTTTGGCCTGCGCGGTGTCGCCGTTGGCCTTGAGGTTCGTGAACTTGGGAGCGGCGATTCCCTTGGTGAAATCCCCGCGATCGCTCACCGAATCGGTTTGACCCGTCGTATAGAAGAAGGCGGCGCGGGTATCACCGGCAGCAAAGCGGCGGTAGGTCTGTTGTTTCATGCGATACCCGCCCCAGCAATAGTCGATGCCGTAACTGGCCGCCGACATGCTGCCACCGCAGCCCGCGTGAATCAGGAATGTCATGCCACCCCAGGTCTGGGTGCTGCGGCCATCCTGAGCGGCAACGAAAATGAGCTCCGGGGATACGTTGTTATCTGCGGTGAAGTTGCTCCTGAAGCTCGCCGGCAGGCTGTATCCGGCGTTGATCACCGCTTGGGCTTCCGTCACGGCACCGGTGAAGTTCGGCGTGCCCGTATACACACCGGCGTTCAGATACAACTTGGCCAGCAGCATGTGGGCCGCTTCCGGTGTCGCGCGCCCGTAGGTGGACGGCCCTCTGGGCGGCAGTTGCCCGATGATGTCGTTGACCTCGCTCACGGCGTAGGCGTAGATGTCGGCCCGGGTCGCCTGTTTCGGCGGTGTCGCGCCGAGCGGATCGTTCTCCGTCACGAGCGGGATGTTTCCAAAGAGATCGATGCCGTGCCAGTAGCTCAGCGCGCGGAGGAAGCGGGCCTCGGCCCGATAGAAGTGCACATTCGTGCGGAGCGTCGGATCGAATTGACCGCGCGAGTCGAGCTTGGCGTCGGTGCTTTGCCGCAGGAACTCGTTCACCAGCATGACCTGATAGAACACGCGGTAGTACATGGCGTTGACCATGCTGTTGTCCGCGCCCCAGAGCCCGGTGTTAAGGTCCGGGAGACCGGGATCGTTCCAGCCGATCACGGCCTCGTCCGTCGGCATCTCCTGCAGGTACCAGTACAGCCGCAGGTACTCGCCGAACCCTTCGTCGATACCGCTGATGTCGGGATTCCCGTCAGGCCCACGCTGGCCGGTGACGATGAGGCCACCGTAGATCTTGGCGAGGAAGGCCCGGTACGCATTGGGATCGTTGAAAACGTTGGCGCTACTGACACTGCTCTTGGGTGCTACCGTCGGATCTGTGCAGCCGATCGCCGCGAAGCACAGGAGGGCGGCGGTAACGCTGAATGTCTTGACCGTGCGATTCATGGCTCCGTCCCCCTAAAACCGGATGTCGAGCCCGGTGCTGATCGTCCGGGCACGAGGATAGATGTTGTTGTCGATGCCGTTCAGACCCGACGTGGGATCCACGCCGCTGTAGCCGGTGATGGTAAAGGCGTTTTGGATCGTGCCGAACAGGCGGAACTGCTGCCCGCGGTACGTGGCAGCGTAGCCCACCGTGATGTTGTCCATGCGGAGGAACGAAGCGTCCTCCACGAAATAATCGGAGTAGTACTGCGGCACCACGAATCCGGTCGTGAGTACCGAGCTATGCAGGTTCGCCGGCATTGCCGAACCGGTCAGGTTCTGATAGGCGCCGAGTGAAGACGCCACGTTGTTGTAGACCCAGTTGCCGAGGTATGCCCGCAGGGTCAGGCTGACGTCGAGGCGCTTGTAGTTGAAGTACGACGAGTGGCCAAGGATCCATTTCGGGTTCGGATCGTGGAAGGGGCGACGGTCGGAGTCGTTGATGACCCCGTCCGGCCGGTATAGACCGACACATCCCGGGGCGGCCGGGCAACTGACTGTGTCACGCCGCGTAGGCTGGTCTACATACATGTTTGTCAGGGTCACCGGATCGTAAATGGGCTTCCCACTTGCATCGTAGCGTTGCTGGTAGACGAAGAACGAGTTGATCGGGACGCCTGGCTGCAGCACCTCGACGTTGTTGCCCACGCCGCCCGAGATACCGCCCGTCAGGATCTTCGACACGCTGCGGTTGGGATTGATAGTGAGCAGTTCGTTGTTGTTGTGGGCCGCGGTGAGGGAAGCTGTCCAGCTCAGTCCGGTCGTGCTGCGTCTCATGATGTCGGCATTCACGCTGAGCTCGAGCCCCCGGTTCCGCATGCTGCCGATGTTGGTGGTGACGTAGTTGCCGAGGTTGGTGCCGGCCGGAATGGGCACATAGAAAATCAGGTCGCTGGTGTTCTTGGTGTACCAGTCGATCGTGCCGCTGAACCGCTGATTGCTGAAGCCAAAGTCGGCACCCACGTTGTACGCGGTCGTCTTCTCCCAATGGATGTTCGGGTCGACGGCACTGGGGCGGATCGTGGTCGTGTACACGTTGCCGAACTGCACCTGCGTCTGCCCGTCGCTGTACGTGTAGGTCGGATACTGCAGGTAGTCCTGGAAGGCCTGGTTGCCCGTCTTGGCCCAGGACGCCCGCAGCTTGAGATCCGACAACCCGCCCAACCCTTGCATGAATGATTCCTGGGAAATCCGCCAAGCGAGCGCCGCCGAGGGGAACGTCCCCCACTGGTTGCCCGGTCCAAACCGGGAGGAACCGTCGCGCCGCACGCTGAAGGCGGCGAGATAGCGATCGTTGATGTTGTAATTCATCCGGCCAAAGAACGAGATCAGCTTGTAATCGACGATGTCACGGTGGTTCTGGACTATCGTCGCCACCGGGATCCCGTTGTCGCCGAGCACGTTCGTTGTAAGGCCCGTTTCCCTCAGCCACGGGTATTCGGCGTGTGACTGCGTGTACGAATACCCGCCGACCACGTCAAGCCGTCCCGGTCCATAAGTGCGGGCGGGCGAGTAGCCGAGATAGCTCTCGAGGACCTGGTTCGTCTGGCTGTTGTTCGCGATGTAAAGCAGTCCCTGTCCTTGCCGCACCTGCGCCGCCAGGTTGTTCGGGTAGAACGTCGTGCGGTCGGCACGCGCCAGGTCATATCCCAGGTTCACGTTGGCCGTCAGCCCTTCGAGGAACGGCGCGCGATACTCCGCCTGCACGTTGCCGACGCTGCGCCACGTGGTGCCGTGGTCACGCGCCCAGGTCAAGCTCGCCACCGGATTGCTCGGCGCGGCGTTGGAGGTCTTCCAATCCCAGTATCCGGTCGAGCTCGACGAATCGAGGACCGGCTGGGTCGGCGCCATCGCGGCCGCGTTGCCCAGCACGTCGCCCGGTGTGAACTGGTCGAGCGCGCGCGAGCCGCGGACGCTGGTGTGCAGGTTCAAGCGATCGCTGAAGAGCTGCTGTGTGTAGTTGAAGCCCAGCGATACCCGCTTCGTCGAGCTCGCCCGAATTATCCCATCCTGATTGAGATATCCGAGCGACAGACGGTAGCTCATGTCGTTCGTGGAATTCGTGACGGCGAAATTGTGCTCCTGGCCATAGGCGGTACGGTCGATCAGGCTGAACCAGTCGGTGCTGGCGCCAAGGAGCAGCGTGTCCCGCGTTGGTGCGTACTGATTGAGCGCGGCGGCGAACTGTGCGGCGTTCATCAGCGAGGGCAGCCGAGTCACCGATGATGCGGAGGCGCTGCTGGTGTACTCGAATTGCGGCTTTTGATGGGTGCCGCCGGTTTTGGTGGTGATGAGTACGACGCCGTTCGCCGCGTTCGATCCGTAGATCGCGGCCGCCGACGCGTCGCGCAGCACGGTCACGCTCTCGATGTCGTTCGGGTTGAGGTAGTTGAGCGGATCGCGCCCGGCCGAGAGCCCGCCGCCCGCGCCGTTGCCGAGCGGCACACCGTCGACGACGTACAGCGGCTCGCTGCTGGCATTGACCGACGTGGCGCCGCGAATCCTGATGGACAGGCCGCCACCCGGATCGTTGTTGTCGACGACCTGCACGCCGGCCACCTTGTTCTGAATGAGCATCTGCGGGCTGATGACCCGGCCGGTGTTGAACTGGGAGTCGCCCACGGCCGTCACCGCGCCCGTGATGTTGCCGGCGCGCTGCTGGCCATAGCCGGTCACGACGACTTCCGAAAGTCCGATCGCCTGCGCGGTGAGCGCGAGGTCGACCACGCTGGTGTCGCCCGCGGTGACCATGACCGGATGGTTGATCTGGACGTACCCGATCATTTTGACGCGCAATAGGTCACTGCCGGCGGCAATGCCGCCGATCGTGAAACGACCATCGTCGCGGGTCTGCGTGCTGCGATTACCGACCGCTATGATCGCTCCTGCAATTGGCTGCTGCGTGCTGTTGTCGGTGACACGTCCGCGAACGGTACCGGTGGGTTGCTGAGCGACGAGCGGTGGCGGGGCGGTCCAGGTCATTGCAGCCCACAGGACGCCGCACATCAGATAATGGAAATGGCGCATTACGACCTCTCAGTCTGAGACGGTGGAACGCGATGGAGGCTTTCCAAAAGGCTTCCCGGTCTAGACCGTGTCAAGGATGGGGATACATTCTTGGGCGTGCGCTACGAGACATTCCGGAAAGGCCTGATCTACGCCGTGCTGGGGGGCTTCGGGACCACCCCCGAAACGCTGCGCCGCGCCGTGCTGGAACGGGCGGCTGGTACGCGTGATGGCGTTCCGCCGGAGCTGACAACGTATGTCGACACGGTGGCGCGCCACGCCTACAAGGTGACGGACCAGGATGTCGCCGCTCTGCAAGCACTCGGTCATTCGGACGACGACATATTCGAGATCACGGTTGCGGCGGCCGTCGGAGCGGCCATGCACCGGCTGGAGCGCGGCATGGCGGCGCTGCATGGGGAGGAGCCGGACTGATGCGTGTCCGCGCGGTCGAGCACGGTCATCGCCTGCCCCAAAAACTCAAGCTGGGACTGATCCGGCTGATCAGCGGCCGCCGTGTGCCTGATGTCGTAAAGACCTTGATGTACCGCCCCGAGTTCTTCGGCCGGCCGCAGTGCGAGTGGACGCAGGCGGTGATGCGCGGCCCCTCCGACTGGAGTATCGGCGAGCGCGAGCTATTCGCCGCCTTTACCTCAAAGCTGAATCACTGCGTCTTCTGAACGGAGTCGCACGCCGCGGTCGCGGCGCTGGCCCTGACGGATGAGAGGTTCGTCAAGGCGGTGGTGGATGACTGGCGCAGCGCGCCGCTCGACGCGAAGCTGCGCGCGACGCTCGGCTTCCTCGAAAAGCTGACCCTGCACCCCCACGACGTGCGTCCGGCCGATATCGCGCCGCTCCGCGCCGCTGGGCTTTCGGACGCGGCGATCGAGGACGCGATCAACGTCTGCGCGCTCTTCAACATCTACGACCGGCTGGCTGATGCACTGGGGTGGTACCTGCCGGATAAAGGCGGATACGCCGCGTCGGCCGGAAACCTAATGAAGCGCGGTTACCTGCTCTAGCTGCAGACGGTCGTTGTTTCGTGCGATGACAATTAGACGGTCTCCATTGGCGCGTTTCAGCAGCGCCATATGTCGCACTTGCCCTTCGATCACGAGGCCACTGCGCTCCATATCTACGGCGGCAAACTGGCCGTGTCCGTCGCCGTGTAACAGCAATCCGTAGCTCGCATCGTAGCGGCCCTGGACTGGCGTGACGCCGTAGAAATTCCCCGCGACCACGAGGTCGGTCTTGCCGTCGCCGTCGAAGTCGCCGGCCAGCGACGCGTAGATCGGCGCAAATTGCGCCTCGACGGCCAAGGGCCGCAGCTCGAACGTACCGTCACCACGATTCAGCGCGAGGACACTGGCAAACTGATCGGCCTCGAGCACGCGCGCCTGGCGCAGCGCCTTGCGGGGGACGATGTCCTGAATGCGGCTCGCACCGAATGCGGCGTTGGTGGGGTAGCGGCTACGCAGCGACGGTACGACTTGGAGCAGCTCGTCACGCCCCGCCAGCGGATAGCTGGCACCCTGCTGGTAACTCGTGAGGATCTGCACCAGCGAGCCGGTTTCGAACAAGTCGCCGACATAAAGACGTACCGGTTCTCCGCGCGACGCGGTGAGAATCGAATTCCATCCGAGATTGCCGAGGACGAGGTCGGGGCGGCCATCGCCATTGAGATCCGCGGTCTGAATGCTGCTCCACCAGCCGTTTGTGCCGGCGAATCCCGCTTGCTCCGTGCGATCCACGAACCGGCCGTTCTCCTGGTGAAAGACGCGTACGGGCATCCATTCCCCGACGACGATCAGGTCGAGCTTGCCGTCGCCGTCGTAGTCGAGCCATGTCGCCGCGGTGACCATGCCGATCGAGTCGAGTCCGGGAGCGAGCTGCGTGGTGACATCCCGGAAGTGCCCGCGCCCGTCGTTCTGCAGCAAGTAGCTTCGGGGCGCGATGCCGTAGCGGCGCGCGACTACGCGACTGCCGACAAACAGGAGGTCTCCGCCCGGCGCGACGCACGAGCCGTTATGAAAAAAATCAGGAAGTGCATCGGTAGCCCGACTGAAATGCCCGTGGCCATCGTTGAGATACAGGCGATCGCGCAGCGGCTCCCCCTCCCAGAATTCGTTGCCGCCGCTCACCACGTAGAGGTCGAGATCGCCGTCACCATCGGCGTCGAAGAAAACGGCATCCACGTCCTCGTGCAGGCTGTCGGCTCTAAATGCCGGCTCCGCTACAGCGTGAAACCGGCCGCTCGCGTCCTGCACGAACAGCTCGCCGGCCTGCCACTTGGCGCCGCCGACGTAGATGTCGTCCCGACCATCGCCGTTGACGTCGCCGACCGCGAGCGCTGGGCCTTCGGTCGACAGCAAATGCGGCATCAGCGGCTCGCGCCCGTAATCAAAGAACCTGTTTTCTTCGTGTTTGAAGGCGGGCGCAGTGGAACTGACGTCCGTGAAGAGCGACTTGGCCGCGGGGCGCGCGTACGAGTAGGGGCCTCCCGTGGCGTCTACTTGTGACAACGTGATCGCGCGATCCACCGCGAGGTTCGTCAACACCTGGGATCGCCGATCCGGCCACACGACGGTGAGGGAATCCACGACCCGTGCGCTCCCCAGCCCAAAATGCAGCCGCGGATCGACCGCTGATTCGAAGCCGCGGGTGGGCATCACTTCTGACAACTGATGTGTCCCGCCCGCCGCGATCATCACCTTCGCGCCGATTCCCCCGGTGTTCTGCCCAGTGCCGCGCAATGTCACGGTGAGGTAGTGACGACTCGCGGAGTCGAGCTCGCGTGCGCGATTGCGGTAAATCGCGGCTGGTGCGTTGACGTTGTTGACGACGAGATCGAGCGCACCGTCATTGTCGAGATCCACGTATGCCGCCCCGTTCGAGAAGCCGGCTGCTCCGACGCCCCCCCCCCACGCCGCGGCGACATTGGTAAACGTCAGGTTGCCGTTGTTGTGAAACAGGTAGTTCGGGTGGGCGACGTGCGGCATCTTCGCGACCAGTCGCGCGGCGGGGGGCTCGGTGCGCGCCGGAATGCTGTCCAAGGACGCGATGTAATCGAGGTCGTTCGGCCGACGATAAATGCCCGTTGTGACGAACAGGTCCTTGCGGCCATCATTGTCGAAATCGGCAAATAGTGGCGCCCAGCTCCAGTCCGTGGCCGCGATACCGGCGAGCAACCCGATCTCACTGAATCGGAGCTTGCCACTGGCTACACCGCGATTCAGCTGCAGGGTGTTGCGCGCGTACTGATAGTGATAGCCCGCCGCCAACTTCAAGTTGAGAAGCTCGTAGCTCTCGGCGGTGGATGCCGTCTTGAGGATGCGCTCGCTGTCGGGCAGCATGTCGAGCACGGCGATGTCCGGGCGCCCGTCGTTGTTGAAGTCGGCGGCGTCCACGCCCATGGAGAAGCGACTCGTGTGGCCGGTGGCTTGCGCAATCGATTCGGTGAAGGTGCCGTTGCAGTTGTTGAGATATAGAAAATCGTTTTCGGGAAAGTCATTCGCTACATAAATGTCGGGGCAGCCGTCGAGATTGACATCACTCACGACCACGCCGAGGCCGAATCCTTCCACGCCACCGTAGATGCCGGCGGCCGCGCTGACGTCCACGAAGTGTCCCCCGTCGTTGCGATAGAGGCGGTCGCCCGCTTTGGCGTTGCGGACCAGGCGGCTCGTACTCGCACTCGCGGATCGCTCGGTAAGCGTGGAGCTGTTCAGCAGATACATATCGAGGTCGCCGTCGCCGTCGTAGTCGAAGAACGCGGCCTGGGTCGAATAGCCGGCGAAGTCGAGGCCGTACTCTGCGGTGCGATCGGTGAATGTGCCGTCGCCGTTGTTGATGTACAGCACGTTCCGGCCCTGCATGCCGAGGTAGTTCACGCCCGAGACGAAGATGTCGAGCCGGCCGTCGCCGTTGACATCGGCCATCGTGACGCCGCTCTTCCAGCCGACCGAATCGGCGACGCCGGCTCGGGTCGTGATGTCCTCGAAGCGGAAGTGGCCCAAGTTGCGGTACAGCCGGTTTCGACCCAGGTTCGAGGTGAAGTACAGGTCGATCAATCCATCGCCATCGATGTCTCCCGCTGCGACACCGCCGCCGTTGTAGTAGTACAGATAGTTGACGATGTTGACCGCGGAATCTTCCGGCAGTGTATTGGCGAACGTGACGCCGCTCGACTCCGGCGCAACGGACGTGAAGAGCGGCGGGGCGGGGGCGGAACCCGCTCGACAACCCGCAAGGGCGACAATGAGCGCGAGAAATTTTCGCAAGGGGCGCCAGTATAGCGTGAAAACTTTCGTTTCGCTCGGGCTCACGTTGCTCTTCGTCACGCTCGGCTGCAGTGAGAAGCCGATCGATCAGGGCGCGCTGATTACCGCCCGGACGGTCGGCCTCGACGATTTGCAGCGTGGGCGGCTGGTCGAGGCCGAGCAGGAATTCAAGCGAGTGATCGCGATCGCCCCGCGTGACCCGCTCGGGTATGCCAACCTGGGACTCACGTATCTGCGCGGTGGTCGCAATCGCGAGGCCGAGTCACAGCTCGAGCGGGCGCGGCGGCTCGATACCGCGAACGTTGACGTCGCGCTCACTCTTGCGAAGCTCTATTCCCTGACCAGCCGGCCGGCGGACGCTCGAGCGCTGCTGACGCGGTTCACGACAGACGCGCGAGCGCTGTATGCGCTTGCGGAGCTCGAGCGCGAGAGCGGCGATAGCGGGCAGCAGCGCTACGCGACGCGGCTGGGCCAGGTGCTGGAGCGCGCACCCGCCAATCTCGCTGTGCGGCTTCAGCTCGCTGCCGCGTTGGTCACCGAGGGTCAAGGCGACAGCACGCTGCGGTATCTCGAAGAGGTGCGCCAGCTCCGTCCGGGGCCCCCGCGGGAGGCCAAGCCGCATCTCGATGCCGCGATGCAGGCGCTGCGCAGCGTGCGGTTGGCGGTGGCTAGGGCTGAGCTCGATCGCTTCCTGCGTCTGATCGAAGTCACGGCGCCGTATCAAGCGGCGCTTGCCAAAGTAAAATGGACCGAGGGACCGCTCGTGGGCCGGCCGGTGCTCGCATTCAATCCGGCATCGCTGATCACGATGCGCGGCATCGCGCCCGCTGCCGATAGCGTCATCCACTTCACCGACGTGACGAGCGAGAGCGGGTTACCGGACGTCGGCGCCGCACCGACGGCGCTCGCGTTGGGCGACTATGACGGCGATGGTGAAGACAATCTGCTGATCGCATCCCCTCAAGTCCGGCTGTACACGTTGCGCAAAGGCTTCGTCGCTGACGTCGGAACGCGGATGACCCTGCCGTTATCGGCCGGCGCTGTGAGCGCGACGTTCGCCGACTACGACAACGACGGCTGGCTCGACCTGTTCGTGATCGGGACGGACGGCCGTGGTTACCTGCTACACAACCGAGACGGAAAGCAGTTCGAGGATGTCACGGACGCCGCCCATGTGCGGGATGTGGATGGCGCGCGCCACGCCCTGTTCGTCGATCTCGATCATGACGGCGATCTGGATCTGCTACTTGTGGGCAACAACTCGCTCGCCGTCTATCGCAACAATCTCGACGGAACGTTCACGCTGGCGCCAAACGCGGACGGCATCGTCCAGGGAGGGACCGACGCCGTCTTCGGCGACGTGGATGACGACGGGCGTACCGACGTGTTCGTCACGAGCCAGGCAGGCATGGACGGCCTGTTTCACAACGACGGCGTAAGTGGCTTCACACGCACGGCCGATACGATCCGAGGTGACGGTCCGGTCGCCATCGGCGACTACGACAACGATGGCGCGCTGGACTTGTTCGTCGCGGGCAGCGGTTTTTGGCACAACGATGGGAGCGGCAGGTTCGCCCGTGATGGCCGGTCCAGGGCCGTGCTCGAGCGCATCCGCACGATCTCTCCAACTTCGGCGACGTTCCTGGACTACGACAACGATGGCTGGCTCGATCTCCTGGTGACCGGCGCCCGCGGCGCTGCGTTGTTTCACAACGATCGTGCGGGCCGGTTCGAGGACCGGAGCACCCTGCTGCCGCCTGACATGCGGCGCGATTCTATCGGACCGGTGCTCGTCGCGGACTTCGATGGCGACGGCGACCAGGACATCCTGTTCGGTGACCGCACCGGCGTCCACCTCCTGCGCAACGACGGCGGCAACGCGCACCTCGGCATGCAGGTGCAGCTCACCGCACTCCGCGCCGGCAGCGGCAAGAACAACACGTTCGGCATTGGCTCGCGGCTCGAGGTCCGCGCGGGCGAGCTATACCAAACACGCGTCGTGACCAGTCGGGTGACGCCCTTTGGCCTGGGAAGCCACTTCAAGGCCGATGTCCTGCGGGTCCAATGGACCAACGGCGTGCCGCAGACGATCTACTTCCCGGGCACCGATCAGGACGTGCTCGAGATGCAGCAGCTCAAGGGCTCCTGCGCCTTCCTTTATACGTGGGACGGCACGCACTTCCGGTTCATCACCGATATCATGTGGCAGAGCGCACTTGGCATGCCCGTGGGAATCATGGGAAACGGCAATGCGTCTTACGCGCCCGCGGGACCTTCACGGGAATACGTGCGGATTCCTGGTGAGTCGCTCCAGCCTCGGAACGGCCGCTACGTCGTTCAGGTCACGGAGGAGTTGTGGGAAACCGCGTACCTCGATCAGCTGCGCCTGCTGGCGGTCGCTCATCCGGATTCCGTGGAAGTCTTTGTCGATGAGCGATTCCCGCCGTCATCCGCCTCCGATCAACTGCACCTGTTGCCGGTAATTCGCCGGCGGCCACCGCTGTCGGCCGTGGACGAGCAGAGTCGCGATGTCCTCGCTGAGCTGCGCGATCACGACTTTCGCTACGTCTCGGATCTGACGCCGCTCGGTTACCAAGGACTGACGAAACCACATGCGCTGATCCTCGACCTCGACGCAGCCGCGGGCGCCCCAGGGACGGTGCTCATGCTGCGCGGCTGGATCTTCCCGTCCGATGCGAGCATCAACGTCGCCCTGTCGCAACAGCAGAAGTTGCGCGCGGAGCCGCCCATACTCGAGGTGCGCGACGCGCGGGGCCGTTGGATGTCGCGGGGCGGTGTCGGCTTCCCGGCCGGCAAAGACAAGACGATGGTGATCGATCTCGCCGGCATCTTCCCCACGCGTGATCACCACGTGCGGCTCCGCACGAACCTGCAGATCTACTGGGATCAGGCGGTTGTGGCGGAGCGAACGGGTGCTTCACGCATCGCGACGCTTGCGCCGGCGTCGGCGGACCTACACTACCGGGGCTTCTCGGGGATGTACCGCCGCGGCGGTCGGTACGGCCCGCAGTGGTTTGCGTACGATGATGTCCGCAAAGAATCGCCGTGGCGTCCGATCACAGGCGCGGCAACGCGGTTCGGGGACGTCACGCCGCTGCTCGATGACCACGACGATCAATACGTCATCATGGTACCTGGGGATGAGACCACCGTGGAGTTCGACGCCGGATCGCTGCGTGCGCTTCCGCCTGGATGGACGCGCACGTTCCTGCTGTACAGTGATGGCTGGATCAAAGACTCCGACCTGAACACGGCTCACGGCACGACGGTCGGCCCGCTGCCCTATCACTCAATCAGGTCGTATCCCTACGCGCCGGGTGACGCCTATCCCACCGATTCCGCGCGGCAGCGTTACCTGCGGGAGTACAACACGCGGATCATCAGGCCCCCCCCCGGAGCGCGGGAAGAGCGTTGACGATCGACGCCCGGCTCATGCCGAGCACGGCATGGCGTCGCACGAGTACATCCAGATCGACCGGGTAAAGTCCGTGCGTTGCTGGGTTCGCGAGCCCGCAGACGTTTCTCGGCGCGATGGCCCTAGTCACCCAGCTGATGAACTCCCGCTGGTCCGCGCGCGTGCGAGCGTGACGTAATCGGCGCAGGCTGGCGCGGGGCACGCCGCCGAGCTGGGGATCTCCCACCCCCAGGAATCCGGACCACGCGCACGTTTCGGAAGGACGTAGACGCTGCAGGACCTCCGTGAACGACACCATCACAAAGTAGATCATTGCCTGCGCGGCGAAGAGATCAAAGCGAGCCATCGCGTGATAGGCGCCCGCGACGAGCCAGTCTATCTGATCGGCTTCCTCGTGCAGGAGCGCGTCATAGCGAGCCAGGTCTCGCTCGCTCGGGTTACAGCCGGTCTCGAAGCACAGCGCCAGGCGCTCGATGGCGCGTAGGCTCCAGGCGATCCCTGTCGAGAAGAGCGGGTCCACAAATGCGAAGGCATGGGGCAGCATCGCCCAGCGGTCGCCGGCGGCACGCGCCAGGCGGTGCTGAATGCGGGGCCTGTAAACAAGCGGCATGAGGGGTCGTGCGTCGCCAAACAGCGCGCCGATCGTCGGGTAGCGGCGGAGTAAGTGCTCCCACACCTGCTCCGGGGTCCCCGGCACTCTGTCCCGGAGCAAAAACCCTGCGCTCGTAACCCCGTGGTCGAAGCGCAGCGAGTACATCCACCCTTCCTCTATTATGTGATGCACGGCCGCCCAATCCTCGGGGTAGGGGCCTGCCGGCAGGCCCGGGACGACGTCCGAAAACAGCCGCACGCCATCAAAGTGGCTGAACAAGAGGCCGGCGTTGGTGTGCATCCGGTGCAGCCGGGACGGGATGTCGAGCTGGCGTGTCAGAAACCCGCCCCCCCCCGCTCCCGAGGCGTCGATCACGAACTCGACGTGCAGGGTTTTGAGCATGTCCGGCGTGACATCGACGCGGTCGCGATACTCGACGCCTGCCACGATCGCGGCGCGCACGAAGTGATGGTCCACGTCCGCCCGCAGCCAATGGTTGTCGGCGACATGATCGTTGGGACTGGCGGCGACGAGCAGACGCTCCGAGCGCAGTCCGGCATTGGCGAACGGGCGTCCGGCGTGGTGGCGGTAGAACGTGAAGCCGCGTTTCAGCCCGCGGCGCAGCTCGGGGAAGCGGGCGACCCAGCGGCCGTGCGCGGCGAGGTCGTAGCAATCGTCCAGACCATAGCGACGCGAGAGCCGTTCGAGCGTGAGATTCGCCAGCGGTGTGCTCGACTCGCCGATCGCGAAGCGCGGGTGGGTCCCGCGCTCGAGCAGCACGACATCATGCCCCTGGACGGCGAGGATGCGTGCGAGCAGCGAGCCGGCGAAGCCGCTGCCGACGATGGCTACGCGCACTCGGGGCAATGCACAGCGGGCTCGAGGCGGCCGCAGAGATTCATGCGCTTGATCCGAGCAACGCGCTCCGGACGGCAGCGCTCGCAAGCGGGCAGGCGGTCCATATCCCAGACGTCCGCGGTTACGGCAGTCGCTGCAAGCGCGAGGCACTGCTCGAGCGCAGTCTCGAGCTGTGCCAGAGTAGGCGGCACGAACTCGCCGAGTGCCTGCAGTCGCTCCAATTCGCCATTGCCGCCGCGCACGGGGATGACGGCAATCCTGCCGGCGCCGCGTGTCGCCGCGTACTCCACGGTCCGGATCGTCCACTCGATCGATTCCTCGGCGGGGACGTACGGTGCGCCTAACAGCACGAAGGCCCGGAGGTCGATGTCATGATCGGTGAGAAACGCGGCCGCGCTATCGAAGCGGGCGAGCTGGAGGCGCTTGTTGAGATGCGTGATCGCAACGGGATGAATCGTTTCGAGGCCCACGGCGACCTCGAGTCTTCCCGCCAAGAGCGACGCGAATTCGCGTGTCATCGGCCCGATCATGTTGGCGTGCGATTCGACGGTCACGGCGGCGAACGCTCGCGCGAGCTCCGCGATGCGAGGCAGATCCTCGGGGGGCACGGCCCGGCGATCGAAAAAGTTGCTCGCGTTGTAGAGCTTCAGCCGGTCGGGGACGTTCGCGGGCAGGTCCGCGAGCGCGCGGTCGAGCTGCAGCGGCAGCGCACCGACCGGTGTCGGTCCCTCGAGTGTCCAGCGCCACAGGTCGCAGAACGAGCAGGTGAAGGGGCACTCCGCTCCCGCGAGAAACACGGTGACCGCGCGCTCCACGGCACCAGCGGCAGTGCGCTCTTCCTCAAGGACGGTCCCGTGCGGCTGCCAAGGATCGACGGCCGGTTTGGGCGGCCGGAGCGCCCGGATGCGCGCGTCAGGCGTGGAGTGAATGGAAATGGCGGCGATAGCGCCCCTCGTCTGAAGTGAACAGGTGGGCGGCCGTCGCCGGTGCTGCGGAGCCGTGCTGGAAGCGTCGCTTGGGATAGACCGGCATGTCGAGTCCGAGCACCGCCCGCACGCCGCGCCTCACGATCTCACCCTTCAACGCGTAGAGGCGCTCGTGCGAGCCGTTCGTGAGCCCGGCGAACGGTATCGATTCGGCGATCGCGATGACGGATGGCCGGGTGTAGGGGCTGAAGGAGACGAAGCCGTAGCGACTCGCGCAGGCGTACCCGCGCACGCAGGCGCGGCTGTAGCCGCCGGAGTAGGTCAGCGAATGCTTGAGCGAATCGACGCCCCAGCCTTCCTGGTAGAGCATGCGGTTGTTGACGACGCTTCGGATCGTCAGCTCGCTGTTCGCCTCGATCGGATAATCCTTCAGGTTCTCGTCACCGCCATCGCCGTCGACGAGCAGGCGCCAGTCGGGATAGCGCGTGCGAATCGTATCCAGCAGCGCGAGGTTCACGGCGGCGCATTCCACGTCGAGCGGCTTATAGTCCTCGATGACGGCGACCGCGCGCAGGGGATCCAGGGCGCTGGATGGCACCTCGATCGTCTCACCGAGCAGCTCGAGGTTGGTACGGCGCAGGAACTCGCGCGCCTGCCGGGCATCATCGCCGTCGCCGTCGAGCGACAGCGTGAACGCCTTGAGGCGGGCGGGAGACTGCCCCTGATCGAGTAGCAGCTTGTACAGGCACAACAGCACCGATCCGCTGTCGATCCCACCCGAGAATGGCACGCCAATCGGTGCCACTCGATCTTGCACGCCGAGCCAGCCATGCAGTTCCTGATACAGCGCCTCCACGTAATAACGTCCGATCACATCCAGATCCGGCGGCAAGGTGGCGCGGGGCGGATCGAAGAAGCGGGCGTACACGGGATTCGGATCGGGACAGCCAATCAGCCGCAGCGTCGTCACGTGGTGGGCCGGCGCCATCCGGGTGTAGGACGGATGGAATTGATCCTTCCACCCCCGCCGCTCCAGCTCCGCCGCGATCGCATCGATTCGCTCCGCGACGATGAGCACCGGACCGTCCACGGCTTTTGCCAGGAAATAGCGCAGCGGTCGCTCGAGGCTCCTCGCCAGCACTACGCGCTCGCCTTGCTGCGCGACGAGCGCGAATGATCCGTCGATCGATAGCACGCGGGCGGGATCGGCGCCGAGCAGTGCCTGGCGCGCGGAAACCAGATCGCCAGACCAGAGGTGCTGTGAGCTGTCCGGAATGAGGTCGATGACCTCCGCGATCTGCTTCATGGACGACTCCCCGCCGGGCGAATGCGAACTGCCTGGCCGCCGCCCGGCGCGAGCGAAATACGCAGGTGCGAGGCACGCGTGACGGTGCGGTGCGAGATCGCGACGGCCGTGGGATTCGTAAGCCAGTTCGCGCCCGGCCCGTCGGCGTAGATGTCGGCGACGTAGGACTTGCCAGGGTCGAGGAACGTGAGCGGCACATCGAACGTGCGCGCCTCCTCATCGGTGATGGCGCCGAGGAACCATTGCGGGCTGCTCTTCTGTTTGCGCGCGACGATCACGTAGTCGCCGATCTTGCCGTCGATCACGCGCGTCGTGTCCCAGTCGACGGCAACGTCCTTGATGAACTGGAACGCCGGCACGTTGTCGTAGTTCTCCGGCAAGTCGGCGGCCATCTGCAGGGGTGAATAGATCACCACGTAGAGCGCGAGCTGCTTCGCGATCGTCGTCCGGACACGCGGCTCCTCGTTGCTGCGCGCCGGCCCCGTGTGGGTGCGGAGGATGTCGAAAATCCCCGGCGTGAAGTCCATCGGGCCATCGAGCAGCCGGGTGAAGAAGAGAATCGTTTCGTGCTCAGGGGGATTGCCGCCCTCGCCACCCCACGCGTTGTACTCCTGACCACGGGCCCCCTCGCGACTCATCATGTTCGGATACGTGCGGCGCTCGCCGGTGTCGTGAATCGGCTCGTGCACGTCGAGCATGATGTGGTACTGCAGCGCTTTCTCGATCACGTGGCGGTAGTGGTTCACCATGAACTGGCTCCAGTGCGAGTGGCCCTCACTGGTCAGGTCCGTAACATACCCCGACTTGATCGCATCCAGGCCGAGGGAGTGGTACAGCGAGAACGCGCTGTCCATCTGGCGCTCGTAGTTCTGGATCCCACCGGATGTCTCGTTGTGGACGATGAGGTGCACGCCCTTCGACTTCGCGTAGCGGGCCAGCTCGACGACGTCGTAATCGGCGTAGGGCTGGGTAAACGAGAATGCATTGCGGTTCTGGATCCAGTCGCCGTCCCAGCCGACGTTCCAGCCTTCGACCAGCACGCCGCCAAAGCCGTTCGCCGCCGCAAAATCGATATAGCGCTTGGTATTCGCGGTCGTGGCCCCGTGCTTCGGCCCGGAGCTCCAGGTCATCGTGCCGATGTGCATGCCCCACCAGATGCCCACGTACTTCATCGGCTTGATCCAGTCGGTGTTCGCGATGACGCCCGGGGGTGGCGGATTGAGGTTCAGACCGATGACCGACGGTGACAGCTCCGTCACCTTGTCGGCCATCTGAATCGTCCGCCACGGCGTCACGAACGGGGTGTGGCCCCGCACCTTCACGCCGTCCGCCATCGGCGCGAGGTCGGCGTGCAGCGTGCGGTTGTCCATCCGTGGACCGCGGATATCCATGCGCGCGTAGTCCACGAGGTTCGCCTCGTGAATCACCGCGAACGTCTTGCCGTCCCGGAACTCCATGGTGAGGGGTGTCTGCACGCTGTCGAGCGTGCTCACCGGACCCTCAGACCACAGCTGCTCGGAGCGATCGAGCCGCGGCCGGTTCGAAGCGATCCACCAGGCGCGGGCGTTGTCTGCCATCGCGAACTCCGTCAGCTCGTCCATGATCTCGAAATCGGCGAGGCTCGGCTGCTGCGGGAACTCGTAGCGGAAGGCCACCCCGTCGTTGAACGCGCGGACGGCGAGTGTGAATTTGCGACTTGGCGCCTTCGTTTCTTCGACGCCGACCTTCAGCTCATTGTGGTGATCGCGGATACGTGAGACCTCGCCCCACGGCTGGGTCCACGTCTCGTCAAACGTGCTGCGGCTCGAGTCCACGATGCGCAGGCTGTCGCGCAGCGGCGGCGCGCCACGGAAGTCGAATCCCAGCAGGGAGGGGGTGAGGAGCGGGCGCCCGTCACGCTGCACGCTGTAGTAGAGCCTGCCCT
>WNGN01000577.1_pt1 | contig 23132 bp, 21 predicted proteins | sample 5400561 | NCBI WGS metagenome assembly WNGN01 (sample SAMN13153379, study PRJNA577476) | soil metagenome | isolation source: 115 cm soil or saprolite under Garry oak tree replicate 2 | place: USA:California | collected 2016-06-15 | reverse complement strand
GGAAGCTGTGATACAGACTAGACCAGTGGCGGCGTGAGCGGATGGAACAGACGGCAAGATCGCAAACAGTGTGAAGGCTAGAATTATGGGAAGTATGAGGATGAGGCGTTTGTTCGAACCAAAACTCAAACGAAAACCAACTCTTTACGGTTTGGCTTAACTGCTCCAGATGTATTTATCTTTGGCGTGGAATGTCTGTCACTCACAGCAATCGATAGCCATCGGCGGATATGAATAGTCTAACCCGGTTATCCAACGCTATAGAACTGGAGAACCTCTGGATTCTCGCGATAACTAGCCGACCCCAAATGGTCTTACGAAGAAAGACCCGGAATTCTTCCCCATGGCCTCGCTGTAGGACCTTTAGGCCGAGCTGAGGCAAACCTGACTATTCTACAGATATACAGGGATAGAATTCGAGGGTCAAACGGCACTTGTGCAGATCGGTTCTGGAAGTGAGTGGTTTAGTGCGGATTGGTAGTGACAGCCACGTTGACAACTAATGCCCTCTGTAGGCAAGTGTAGGAGGAAGGTCCGCATACCAGTATGTGTCCGGTGTACTGGTCTCCTTCGCAACTTGAGTCTTGGTGAGCGGGAGTGCAAGATGCAGTAACGACTATGTTGTCTGGTGTGGATCCGCAGCTGGAAAATGATGTTGGAGAGACTGTAATACTGATAATGTCGGGCTGGCTCGATGAAGCCTGCAGAGTGACTGGCGAAACAGACGGGGTACAGGTGAAGGCGTCCGGAGCGCTCCCAGAGAAGGTGTGCACCACCGAGAACTTGATGTCGAGAGGACGCGCACTCCAAGTGACCGGGAACGAAGCGGTACCGGTTAGAGTAGCGGAGGCGAAATAGTACCCGGCTCCTAACCCTCCGACCACCAATGCGACCACAACAATGGCGAGAAGCAAAGTTTTGAGGCGATTAGAGGATGCCATACGAAGACGTCCTATGCGCGAATCCGAGAGTTAAGACTTTTCTTCCAACGAGAAACGGGAGCGAACTGTAGCAAATCCAGTTATGCTGCAGATATACAAGGACAGCCTTCAAAGGGTTGGACCTGATGACTGCCTAGCCTAGGCCGGGCGTCGACGCCGCAGTCATCCAAAACAAGGTTTGCAGAAGATCCACGGCCGTACAACATGTTCGAGCAAATCGGCTCGACGCGTGTTGGGATTATCCACCGGTTGTAGGACAGGGGCACTTGTGGGTGGTGACGGCTACGTCCACGACAAGGCTCTGCTTCAGGCAGGTGTAAGGTGCAGGTCCGCACACTTGGACCGAGCCGGTGTACTCTCCATCGCAAACCGAGGAGATATTAGATATGCATGATGCGGTAACGACCACGTCATCTGGCGTAGGCCCGCAGCGAGAAAACGATGATGGAGACACAGTAATAGAAATAATGTCAGGCGCACTCGAGAAAGCCTGCAGGGTGACGGGCGAAACAGATGGACTGCACGTGAAAGAATCCGGAGCACTCCCAGAGAATGAGCCTGACGCATTGAACCTGATCATGAGAGGATTCACGCTCCAAGCGACCGGGAACGACTTGGCGGCAGAGGCGGAATAGTATCCAGCTCCCAAGGCAATGACTGCGAGCAAAGCAATTGGGACAACGAACCTCACCAGCGTGCTTCGCCGAGTCTTAGAACCCATGATGAAACGACGGAACTGTCGCGGTTCGACATTTAAGAGTTTCTCTCCGATCGGTACCATTGGATAGCTCCATACGATGATAGCTACCTCCTTCTTTCCCACTCGCTCAGTCTGGCAACAGCATCCAAGTAGCACAACCTAGATCCTACGCCTGTACAAGTTCAAGCTTCCATTCAGCAGAAGAATCGGAGGGAACTCACTACTATCCCCCAGGCAACTGGGTGAGGCACAATCTACAAGAACTAGCCTGTTCGGACGCGTTTCATCATCCTTGGCAGAGACGGGAACTGCTTTCAATGTTCCTCGGGGAACAGCGTACATTACTATCCAGCAGATAGTCTTCTACGGGACTTCCTTCTTCTACTATGTGCTCCTAGTCCGGGTTCTAAACCTCTCACAAGTCGGAGAGGTATCACTCCTGGCCGCGGCGAATTCAATCTTCACAACACTAACACAGCTGGCCCTTCCCGCGGCTGCCACTCGGTTCATGTCTTCACACGTAGGTAGCAATGACCCCGCCAGTGCAAGTGGCGTAGCGGCCACTAGCCTTAGACTACTACTAGCGATTGCAGGACCCGGATTAGTAATAGCGATTCTCGCATCTCCTTTGATTGGAACGACAGTTTTCAAAACAGCCGATTCTAGCAATCTACTCATCGCCACTTTCACGGCTTCTTTCCTCTTTGACCTCACAGCACTCTACGGCGCGTTCTTTCTAGGACTGGGACTGTACGCGGACATTCTCTACCAGAATATGCTCTTCTTTCCTCTAAGCCGAGGACTTGGACTAGCACTCGCATACAATGGTCTCGGACCCCTTGGAATCCCACTAGGATGGGCAATAGGATCACTCGCCACACTCTTACTCTCGCTTTACCTGTGGAAAGGGAAACTATCGCACTCCCGCAGATATTCCCCTCGTCCCCTGCTGGTCTTCGGCCTTCCACTCTTTGCCTCAGCCCTCGTTACTCTCGTACAGGCCTGGGGAGATATCGCGCTCCTCCAGGGCATCCTAGGCCAGTTCGGAAACACCGGAGCTTACTACATCCTCGTTTCCAGTGTCAGCTTTCTGTCCATCCTCTGGATTCCAGTCGCCGGAGCACTCTATCCAGCTTTATCGTCGAGTTTCACAAGAGAGGGAGCGACTGCAGTCTCCGCCAGACTTGCAGTAGCAACTAGGCTCATCAACCTGACAGTTCTCCCGACGGGCGTAGCCCTAGCGGCTATCGCGCCAACTGCGCTAGAGGCCGTCTTCGGAGCATCACTAGCGAATCAAGCCGTTCCGTTCGCTATACTCGCTACGACACTCATCTTCACTGCGCAGAGCCTCCTCCTGATAACAACACTCCAATCAGTCAGCAGGACCAGACATATTCTGGGAATCAGCCTCGCCGCGACAATAGTCGATCTTGTTACGGTCGGCTTCGGGGCCAGCATGCTCGGAACAACTGCAGGGGCCATAGGCAGAGCTCTACTTGCCATCACAACGATGCTACTCGCGTGGTTCTCACTCCGACGAGTCCTGAATGCTCCCGTGGCACAAGGCCTCTCAAAGGCTCTGGCTCTCACCTTTCTCACCGCTCTTCCCCTCCTAACAGTTGATAGCCTTCTAACAGTGGGCTTCCGACTCGCCCCTCTAATTCGGGTCCCGCTGTTACTGGGGGTCTTTGTCGCCTGTTTTCTCGCTACGAGTAGAGGATTCAACATCTTCAACGAGGATGATCTCGATCTTCTGAACAATGCACTACCAAAGTCCTTCTCGCCCCTTCTGAGAAGGTTTACGCATCTCTTGGTTCAGACGACTAGGAGAAAGCCTGGTGAGTCAGGACATACGAGGCAGCAACAAGGCGCAAGCTGAGGAATTCACTAAGGCTACAACTAGATCAGATCTCGGAGATCATGCGAAAGAATAGAAGGGACAATCATCTCAAGCCATCCAGGCATGAGGCTATCTGCGTATATCGTCCTAACTTCACTCCTACTCCTAGCGGTAGGGATAGAAGCGCTCTCAGCCATCGAGTGGGCCGCGTACCCTTACTTCCCTGAAAAGAGTCTACTCTTCGCTAGGATGGACGCGGCCCTCTTCTCCATCTTGGCTCCCTTCTCTCCCGAGTTTGTCATCATTATACTGTACATTTGGGTCGCCAAACTAGGCGTCTCCTTCGACAACAAGTTTTCAAAACGTTTGAAGAGCTACTTCAGCCAGCTCGCACAATCTCTGTCGTACCTCAGACCTAGAATCTCATCAGATTCCGTCAATAGATTCGCACTCACGGATCGCCCGAGATTACTGCTTGGGCTCGCAGTGATCATGGCAGTGTTGCTTGGCCTCGTACCCTATCGGCCGGAACTCAACCCTGCGATGACCCCGGTAGGAGTTGATGCTCACTACTACATCGAGTGGGTAAACGCGATGTTGCAACGATCCCCAGAAGGAGCTTTTGCCTACGCCCTCGGGAGCGCCTCCTTCGGCTCAAGACCGCTCCTCCTCATACCTATCTATTTGGTAGTCGGCACTGGAATGATCAGTACAGTTCAGGCTGTAGAGTTTCTTCCCGCGGTTCTGGGCCCATTGCTTGCCCTGTCAACCTTCCTATTTGTGAGGGAAGGTCAACAGACTGAGAGAATGGCCGGCGTGGTGTCGCTCCTCTCCATCTTCAGTTTCAATGTGACTGTGGGTATGTGGGCAGGCTTCTACGCGAACTGGTTAGCCGTCGCCGAAGCCTACCTGTTTCTCGCCACTTTAATGAGCTTCTTTAGAACTGTCTCTGTATCCAAATTCATCATTATGACAGCTTTGTCGCTCAGCATGCTCCTCACGCATCCCTGGACCGGGGTGATGGTGCTCACAGTCGCGGCCCTATTTGTTGCTAGCATCTGGAGAGACGCCCGGAAGACCATATTGGTAAAGCCGATTCTCCTTTTCCTCGCAATTAACGTAGTTGTCGATGTCGCCAAGAGCCTATTCTTCGGAGGACTGGCTGCTGCCCAAGACGTTTCAGGAGGCCTCTCTGGAGGAAGCGTTTCCCAGACTCTAGGATTCTGGTCAAACATCACCAGCGCCCTGTTCGTCTACTTTGATGGGCTTCTCGCCAACGCCATCCTTCTTGGATTCTCTCTGATCGCAATGTTGTTCATAGGATTCCATGATAAATTTGAACAACTACTGACCTCCTGGGTTGTAATAGGATCACTCCTCTTCCCATTTTTTGATGGTGGGGGTCAAGCAAGATTCATCTACGATCTCCCCTTCCCCGTGCTGACATCCATAGGCCTCCTCATTGTGATTCGTCCGATGTGGAACAAGACCTTACACTCCAACCTCGCACTTCTGCTCATATTGTTGCTTAGCGCAAACTATGCTTTGAGGACGGCGATCAATCTGGTTGCCGCACCATTTTGATAACTGCGGTTGCCCTCTCAATACATGGGTAGCGGCAGGAATACGGAGTAAGCTAAAATAACGGAACACCTTATGTATTAGCTATCGGTCGATAGCCCTCAAACGGGGCTACTGTGCCGCTATGAGAACACAAGTGAACTATGGCAGGGCTATCGCAACTATCGAGAGACCTACAGCAGAGGCCACTGACTTACGGTCTCGTCTCGAAGTTCAAGGTAAGATCGTTGCGACAGGGATTGTGGTTCCGAGTCTTGGAATGCCAAGAGAGAGGCCTACTGGACGCCGCCCTAAGCTGGCTGAACAACATAAGAAGCGAACGACTGAAACAGGTCTTGACGAGGATTCTGGCGAAACTAGCAAAGGCAATGAATTCGGTTCTGTGCCGCTTGCGCGAGCGTGGAGGGCCAATGGCAGTTCGCATGAGCGAACTCGCAATGCGATGGGAAAACCAGCTGGCCTGGAATTGGCGATTCGACGAAAGCTTCCAAGTTTGTTTAGGAGTGGGCATAGTCTGATCTACAGTTCAACCGTGGCTCAAAGAGCAGCCACGGACGCTTCGATTACGAGCCGAATAATCATTCCCTAGAGATTGAAATAAATGATGGAACAGGTCCTCGCAGAACCTCCTTCTAAGGCAGCAGTAAAGCCTCTGCACAGGTTCGTCAAGACCCAGTCAGTTATTGCATACCCCGAGCCGGTAAGAGTCTCACTCATTCTTCCCATCTACAATGAAGGCATGATATTGCTTGATAACATTCGTAACTTGACGAAAACGCTCAACCGACTGGGCTTGGTTTCTGAAATATTGCTCTGCGATGACAACAGCAACGACGGCACCAGAGATGCAGCTGAGCTAGCCTCATCAGAACGTGTTTTCCACTTACGCTTCTCAAAGAGGATTGGTAAAGGAGCAACAATCAAGAACGCACTCAACGCTGCCCGAGGGGAAATAATAGTCATTCTAGACGCGGACATACCAGTCTCTCCGCAGGAGTTGTCCGGGGCAATCTCTCTCATGGAGGAGGGACACCAATTCGTAATAGGAGTGCGCCGATCCCGACCCTTCACAAGGACACGGAGGAAATTCTTGAGCATTGGCTTCAACACGCTGACGAATATTCTCTTCAGAACTAGAGTTCGAGACCACCAATGTGGCTTCAAACTAATTCAACGTAGCGCAGCTGATAGGCTGTTCCCCTTGATTGGGACGGATTATTTTGCTTTCGATGCAGAACTGATCGTAAAGGCAAGGTCCCAGGGTATACCCATCACTCAGTTTGAGATCGACTGGCTTGAGAAAAGAAATGGGCTCGATTCGAGCCTTCCCGCTTTCAAAACCACTCTCGCAATGCTGATAGACCTCGTCGTGCTCCGGACGGCTTCAGTTGGCAGTCGGAACCTACTCGGAGTCCAGAGAGTAACCAACGGCTTCTTCAAGAATCCCATAACGGGCAAGACGCTCGCTTCAGAGATAACGCTCATCGGCTCTGAAAATTCGAGCCTTCTCAAGATTCTAAGAAGGCTCAGACTCCAGATGTCGGTTCAATCATGAACATCATCTGGCTGAATCATCGAGACCCACGGCACCCACAAGCGGGCGGTGCCGAAGTTCACCTCAGAGAAGTTGCAAAGAGGCTCGTCAAAAAGGGCTGCGAGGTCACTCTGCTATCCGAGAGGTTCCCGGGCTCACAGGAGGAAGAATTGATTGACGGCATCAAGGTTCTGAGACGAGGAGGAAGACTCGGGATACATCTCAAAGCTCCACTGCTAGTGCGGAGACTGGCCAAGGATGCGGACGTTGTCGTTGATGATATTGCTCACGCTGTGCCTTGGTGGTCCCGTTTTGTAACAAAAACTCCAGTCATCGGCATAGTTCATCATGTTCACCAGGCCGTAGCCACCCTGGAACTCGGCGTTGTCCTAGGGACAGCGGTAAAACTGGCCGAGAAGACCATCAAGTCATCCTACAACGACATCATCACGGTCTCCCAAGAGACGAAGTACCAGATTGAGAAACAACTAGGGGTTGAAGGCTCCAGAATCCACGTGGTCTACCACGGCGTCGACCATGAGACATTCCGGCCAGATGGGGAAAAATTTTCACGACCCACGCTATTGTCGCTGGGACGGATAAAGAAATACAAGAACCTCGATCATCTTCTACGCGCCTACGGCCAAGCTAAGAGGAAAGTGCCCGACCTAAGGCTTGTAATCTGCGGAGGCGGCGACTACAAAGATCACATTGTCGACCTTGCCAAATGCTTGAACCTGGACGATGTACTATTCGTGTCGCGGGTCAGAGACGAGGAGAGAGTGCGGCTCCTCCAAAAGTCCTGGGCGCTCTGCACTCCCTCGCTAATTGAAGGCTGGGGCCTCGTGATAACGGAGGCCGGGGCATGCGGGACTCCCACTTTGGCGTACGATGGAGGAGGCAGCAGTGAAGCGATCATAGATGGGGAGACCGGGTACTTGGTGAAGAACGGGGACATTCAGGCGCTATCCGAAAAAATTGTGATGCTTAACCAAGACGATCAGATGCGCCGATCCATGTCGAACGCCGCGTTCCAATACTCTAACCGGTTTGACTGGGACACGACCGCCAACGAGACGCTGAAGATACTAGAGGCGTCAGCCAACTAGGACGCTTACACAAACCTATCTTCCTCCGACCAGTTCAGATTCTCCGGTTTCGTGAATGCTTTCAAGAAGCCGTACACTTGGCCGTCTAAGAGTGATCGAACAGCTAACTCGTAGCAGTGATGGTTTCTCGCTATCGGCCGGGTCCAAGTCGACAAAGCTCGCGGATGTGAACGTTGACCAGAACAAGGGAGCCAGGCCAGACATCGTGGCAACAATCTTCCATCTGCCTTTCGGTCCGGAAATATTTGACACGATACTCTTCACAGACGTGCTACAATATTTGCCTGTAAACACGGAGAGTCTAGCATTCTTCGAACTTAAACGATGCTTGAAAAGAACTGGACGTCTAATCCTGAGCGTGCCCAACGCAATTGGTGTCTTTACACTGCTCGACCCGGACCGATGGCTACTCGGCAATCACCCTTACACGGTAGAAAAAATATCCCGGATCGTAATTGGCAACGGCTGGAGAATAGAGCATTTGACAGTCTCAGGAGGCATCTGGGAAGCGATAGGCCTTCTCACCTACTATTTCATTGAATACCCTCTCAACAGAATCCTCAGGCGGGAAGTGCATGGCCCAGTGAAACTTAGTGAGATGGCTGATACTCAATACGGCAAGGAAAGCAAGATGGGGTACACTATTTTCATGGTTTGTTCAAGAGAAGAGGAAAGTGCCCCTCCAATCTAGAAGAGCATGGAGGAAGCTGCCTTTTGAAAGTTGGAATATTGAGTTCGTTCTACCCTGAAATTCAAGGAGGCGCCGAAACAAGCCTGGCCGTCCTACTAGATGGCCTCCAAAGACTGAGCCTGGACCAGGTTCTCTTCACGCCATCCAAGGCCCAACCAAATATCCCTATTCGGGTAGTTCGAATAAACCACTTTGGAGCCATTCCCAAGAGAATGAAGCTCTTTGGGATGCCCGGGCTGAACTCAATTCTGGCCAGCCAGCTGACAAGACTGCTGAGGGAGAACCACATCCAGCTCCTTCACGCTAACGACACGTACTCGTTGCGCGCGGCTACAAAGGCAGCGGAAGCTGTGCAGATTCCTCTCGTTCTCTCATATCACAATAATTTGAACATACCCTACTCATCATATGGCATACCATATCCTTTCAGTTCTTGGCTGGATTCGAGAGAGAAGGGAATACTACAGGAAGCGACCAAATGTTCGGTGGTGATTGCTGACAGCAATTACATTGCCCAGCGACTGGTCGCAGCTGGTTTATCTCCTCCCCGCGTTAAGCGGATTTACATTGGTGGTTCCATAGGCCAATGGGGCTCCCCTCTTACCAATGATGTCCATCCCCACCTCCGAGTGCTTTCTGTCGGAGTCATGCAATATCACAAAGGGTTCCAAGACCTAATTCTAGCAGTAAAGGAGATCTCCATGGATGGCCGTCCCTTGGATGTCACCATGGTAGGCGACGGACCCTATTGCAGCAAACTGCTGAAACTAGCTGAGCGATTAGGCCTCGCGGACCGAATCAACTTTGTCGGTCGAGTGTCTCCTCAGGAGCTCATAGGCCTCTATGATTGGTGTGATGTTTTGGTCGTCCCTACGATCACACCTGAGCCGTTTGGCAGAGTCGCTGTAGAGGCGATGTCCAGAGGCAGGCCGGTCATCGCAACAGCGATAGGTGGATTAACTGAGATAATAGATGATGAACAAACTGGCTACCTTATACCACCTGCTACACCATCGATGATCGCCGAGAAGCTGCTCCTCCTTGAAAATCAACGAGAGTTAGCGGTAAAAATGGGAACCCGAGCACTTCAGAAATGCAAGATGGTTTTTGACCAGTCACTAATCACGAGTCAAGTGTTCGATGTCTACCGTAGCCTAGTTCCCGCCTAAACAGGTTTGGCGACCGAGAACCAAACTAATGGTGATGAGCCTTGAAGATACTTAACATCTACCCTTGCTTCGTCGACGATCCACGAACGCTCAAGCATTTCGAAAAGAAAGGGGGGGCCGAAAGATTTGTCGTAAACTTATGCAGGGCTCAGCGCGAAATTGGCTTAGATTCGTCCCTCATGTTATTTGGACGAAGAGAACTTGTGTCGGACGATCCTGTTAAGTCGACGATTGTCGCAAAGTCATTTCCACTAATTTACTCGATTAACTCAGGCTTTGATCCTATTCCAACTGATATTTGCTTCTCGAAGGCCCTCGCTGGTCACGATATCATCCACCTACATAGTTTTGCGGCCGACATGCTAGGACTGCTGTCATTCATAACCAGATTCAAGAATAAGCGATTGAAGCTTTTTGTCACTGATTATGGATGGAATGGATTAACGGTCATCCGCATTTTGAGAAAATTGCCAATCTTGACCAGATTGGGAAATTTCCGGCTCCTGCCATTGACACGTTTCTCGTTCTCTCGATATAGAGGATACGTCAAAGTGTACGACCCCATTTACGGCGGAGTGGATACAAAATTCTTTAGACCCGTCGATATCAAGAGGCTGAACAGTGTGATCTTCTCGGGGCGAATTGCTCCTCATAAGGGGATTGAGAACTTGGTGAAAGCCGTTTCCGAGATGCAGAGAAGACCAGATCTCGTCATAACGGGTCCTATAATCGACCACAACTACTACTCGTTCTTACGAGACTTGGTTAAGAGAGTCTCTGTCAATGCCGAATTTCCTGGGCCCGTCTCCGACGACCAGCTTGTGCGTTATTACTCATCATCCATGGCACTCGTGTTGCCTTCCGTGCATTTCGACATGTATGGTAAGTACCACCCACAGCCCGAACTATTCGGTCTGGTCCTTGCAGAGGCTATGGCATGTCAGCTACCCGTGGTAGCAAGTAGAGTTGGCGGGATTCCTGAAATCGTACGAGACGGCGTTACTGGCTTCCTAACAGAACCCGGAAACGTCTCTGAACTAAGGGATAAGTTAGAGCTTCTCCTCAACGACTCGGTCATGCGTGAAACCCTGGGCCTGGCCGGGAGGCAAGAGGTTCTCGAAAAATTCACTTGGCACCATGTTGCCCGACGGTCCCTCCATGCCTATGAGGACGCGCTATCATGACGAGCCCGTATCAGAAAGCGTATCACAAGATCAAGGCCCGGAGAGAAGAAGTAAAGCCTCAACCGATCTGGGGATCTTGGGGGCGATTTTACGATCGACTCTTTAACCTTCAAGGAAAGCTCGTCCTCGACTTCGGTTCTGATGTAGAGGCTCCGCTCTACGAGAAATTCCTGCGAGACAACGAGGGAAAAAATGGAAAATACAAAGGATACGACATCAGTGAGGATGCAATTTCATGGTTGAAAGGACAAGGGTATTACTACGACTTCTACACTGACAATTCTCTGCAAGGGTCCTTTGACATCATTATTGCCTCAGAGGTCTACGAACATCTCACTGAGCCTGAGAGGGAACGTTTCCTCTCCCGAGCACACGAATTGCTTAGCAAATCCGGCAGCCTAATCTTAGATGTCCCGTATATTTCAAATCTAAACATCGTAGAATTCTTCAAGAGGGACAGATCACACAAACCCATAGCACTCGAGGATGAAGCAGCGTATTTCGAAACATTCGGTTTCAAGGTTCAGTTGTATATCGGTGGCCGAACCGCACCCTACAGGCCCCTGCTCTGGAGTCTCTGGCGTTTCCTGGCAAACCTGGCTTTGGGCTTCTACCCTTTCCATGTAGCGTTGTTATTGGCTACCAAGATCAGTTAGGTGAGAAACAGCGCAACGTCTCTCGACTGCTATTACTCGCGCATGGCGCTGTATCATCCAGATTGGACGCGCAAGTCGAAAGGCCGCGCTCCATCTCCGGACCCTTATGACTCCAGCTTGGCGCCGGCTCATCCGACTGCGACTCCTCGGTCGAAAGACTCTTGTTCACCTTGTATTCCCGATCATCGCACTAGTCGCTTCGATCATTCTCCTTTCCCCACTGCTACTACCCCAAGGTCTTCCGTTCCAAGGCGACGAAACCTACTATATTCCGTGGACCCTCGCCACGCTCTGGAGGTACAACCTCCAAATCTGGACCCCCGGCAACGGGCCTACGGGAGGCATACTCTCGCTGCTTCCCACGTTGCTGCTCGTTGGACTGAGGGGAATTCTCGGTCAAGAACTCGGGGTCAAGGGCTACCTTCTCCTGATGGCGTGGCTGACCGCTGTGATCCCTTACGTTGCGACTCGGCAACTCCTAGCACACTGGAAGCTCCTACTTGATCCTCTCAAACTGGAACTCGCTTCGGGCGTAAGCGGCCTGGTATGCTTGCTCTTCTTCAGCAATCAAGCAACCATTGCAGGCTCAAACAGTTTCGTATGGAACTACGCCACGTTCCCCCTTCTCGCATCTTCTCTTGTCATATTCATGGACACGGGGAAGATACGTCAACTACTTACTTTTGGCGTAGCTTCAGTATTTGCAAGCCCCCAACCTTTCTGGCAGTATCTCGTTGGAATCGTTTGGCTAATCTACATAGTTTTCGCATTGGCGCGAAAGACTCGCATTCCTGGCCCAGTGAAACTCATCAGGAATTCGTCGCTGGCAGTCGCGGTTGGACTAGGATTCAACGCTTTCTGGCTCATTCCGACTATCGCAGGTTACGTTTTGCAGGCAGGAGGCTCGGCCTTTCAGATCTATGGCACTTCGGGAGCGGTCAGCTTCGGTGACCTCAGCTTTCTCAGCTTCTGGAGTCTTCAGGACATTCTGCTGATGGGTGAAAGCGCCCACTATTTCTTTTGGGATCATCCCCAGAACTACACGCTGTTTAGCATCATTATTCCGCTGCTCGCTGTAACATCAGTTCTAGTCTATCGCAGAAGCCGCTCAGTATTCTTCGTCGGGGCCATTTTGATCGTGGGGGTACTTGCCACTGCCGGCGTTAATTCACCCATAGGGTCTGTCTATTACCTACTGGCCAGCCGCCTTCCCTACGGTGCCGGAGCAATTCTGCGAAATCCTACGAAATTTGTCCCCACCGTGACTTTTGCGTACGGATTACTTCTCGGCTTGGGGGTGGTTGCAGTGAATTCCTTACTCTCCTCGAGAAGATTCCCCCCGCTGATCTCAGGTAAAAATCTTGTCCGGTACGCGATTGTTCTCGCAGTGGTCTTCTTAGTCCTCGCACCGATAACATACGGAACTTTGCTCGACCTTCAGGGGTATACATGGCCTCGCTATAGCCCTACAAACATTCCGCAACAATACGCAACGCTGAACGACTGGCTTACCGCGCAGCCTGGAGGGTACAAAGTAATGTGGATCCCCGCGGGGGGAGCATACGACTGGAAACAGTATGGCATAACCGCGTTTCCAGACTTGTTGTCGTCAGCACCGACTGTACCCTTCAACAGTATCTATCCGAATACGCTAGGGTCAACAAACAACACTGGAAAGATCCTAGCTTTCCTCGGAGTGAAGTTTGTCGTGTTCCATAGTGACTCGATCAACTTCCCGAACGACCAGATTCTGCAAGAGCTACTCAATCAGCGAGACCTTACCCCGGTCGAGTCTCTCAACGGCACCGTTGATCCAATTGACAATTCCCGTGCACCTCTCCCTATCGGTGCCCCAGGAGCATCGTTCGGGAACAGCCCGTTCCACCTTCCGATGGTCGCTCTGCCTAGAGGACAAGCAAACCTCACGATGAGCTACACGATACCACAATCTGTGATAGACCAAGGATACACGGGGGGACAGTTCGCAGACTATTTTAGCATCGCAATTCATGGATTTCCTGCCGGGTCTATTGACTTCAATAACAGGGTCTTTTTCGCCACTGTCGCTCATCAAGACATGATAAATACGACGAGTGGGTACGCCTCTTTCAATGTAGATGCATCCCTGAACTATCCGGAAACGTCGATCGACCTCTACGCCAATTATTACGACAGTGAATACAGGTCCCTAACCCCCATCTATTTCATCGACAGACTTACCCTTGTTCCAAGCGAAATAACCAATCGTTATATTATCTTCGAGAACAAAGATTTCGCCGGGCCGGTCTTCTCCCAGAACTTGGATTTGGCGAATAATGGGAACCTCACCGAGTTGGTGAGCAGTAATGCCAGTATCGTTTCGCCTCCTTCGGCCAATGTGACCAGTTATGAACAGACAAGTGGGGTCGAGCTTACAGCAACAGTCACTGTTTCATCGCCATTCGTTCTGGTTCTCACCGAACCGTACGATGGGCTTTGGAGGGCGTACGTGGGTAATGTTGAGGTCCAGCCGATGCCAATCTATGGCTTAGTCGACGGGTTCTTGATAAGCCAAACGGGAGTTCTAAACATCAGAATCTATTACACTCTACAGAACTACCTTTACCTTGGTGCAGGTCTTTCGGCCGCGAGCCTCTCTTTGTCACTCCTGGTCGTTGTTTTATTGTGGAGAAGGAACCGACGGAAAATCCCCACACAGCCAGAAACCATCGTAACGGTACCCATCCCGGCGCAAATGTTTGACCAGTCATAGCCTAAGAAGCTCGCATCAGAGGCGAATCGGGCCAGATTCCATGAGATGGATCGCGACGCCCACCCTCCGTCATCAAACCGCATAATTCAGAATCCACAAATCTAGTAAGAGGCTAATCTTGTTGCCGCGTCATGATCTAGGTCTGGGATCAGTGATCACACTGACTGTTGATGATTGTTGGAAAACTCATGCCCATGCGTTCGATCAAGCCTTTGACTCGATGTCTCTTAAAGGAGTATTCTATGTTGTGGCAGGGTTTGTGGGAAAGGAGATTAACCGTTTTCAGTTTGTCGAGTGGGATGCTCTTCGTCAGATTTCTGAATCTGGCCACGAAATAGGCTCACATTCGTTCACGCATAGAGGATCAGTGCTGAGCTTTACAACGAAAGCCACTCAGCTTCTTCGCTTGGTGAGAAGCAAAGGGCTAGTACGTTCCACCAGACTCACCCGGGCTCTTCTTGGGTTGACTGAAGAGTATCCGGTAAAGCATTTGGGACAAGGGGAGGAAGTCGCCATGTCGAAACTTGTAATTGAGAAGGAACTGGGGAGACCCTGCAAGAGTTACTCTTACCCTGGAGGAGAACCGACTCCGGAGCTCATGAACTTTGCGAGAGACACAGGTTACACATCAGCGAGAACGATTCGTCCCGGGTTCAATTATTTTCATCATTTCGAACCCTACGCACTCAGATGTCAGGTATGGGATGAATGGACTACAGCAAGAATTGCTGATAAATGGGTCAACAAGGCCATCAACCAAAATCTCTGGCTAATCGAGGTCTTTCATGCGATGAACCTGCCCCACTATCCATACAGCTGTTCCCAGTCTGCCCTTAAGGAGCACTTGTCGCACATTCGTTCAAGGCAGGGAGAAATTGACAATTTGACTGTCAGCGAGACTATTGAACAGATTCAGGGAAATCTACCGAGCGGATCACCATTCAAACGGTATCCTGAAGCGAGCGACCAGTTTAACTGAAGGTTGATGCAAGAGTTAGTGAAGGACACTAAAATGGGTCCTAGCACGCTCCTCGCTCCAACAGCTGACAAACGCTCAGATCGAGGGAGCAAAGTGGGATCACCAGGGCATCCACTCGTGTCCGTAATAATTCCGACAAAGAACTCAGAACGAACGATTCGTCCATGTCTCGAGAGCGTTTGCGCTCAAACCTACACCAACTTCGAGATCGTGGTGGTAGACAATTTCTCAAGCGATTCGACAGTACGAATAGCCAAGGAATACGCTGACCTAGTCCTTCTGGCAGGTCCGGAGAGGACTAGCCAAGTGAAGCTGGGAGCTGCCAATAGCAAAGGCGATTTCATCTACAAGATCGATTCGGACTTCGTCCTTGAACCTTCCGTACTTGAGAAGGCTGTCAGAGTTGCCTTGGACCAGAAAGCTGTTGGAGTTGTGATTCCAAACCTATCATACCCGAAGACAAGTTTCTGGTCCGAAGTACGTTTCTTCGAGCGTCTGTCCTACGTCGGCTCAAAGCAGATTGAAGCCGCGCGCTTCATCAGACACGACGCGTACAATGCCGTGGGAGGCCACGACGGAACTCTAGTGGCTTACGAAGAGCACGATCTTCACAACAAAGTATCGAAGCTAGGCAAGATTGCCCGTATCGAAGGCGCTGCCGAGTGGCACATCGGCGAACCGAAAAAACTCGCCGAAATCGTGACAACGAGCTGGTACTACGGGAAGACCGCGATTCGATACGTCAGGCTATATCCTCACATTGCTGCAACGCAGATTCTTCCAGTCCGCAAATCTCTTTTCAATCAAAGAATGGTGTTCCTGCATAGGCCCAAGCTATTGCTGGGCCTCATGGTCTACGAGACAGCAAAATATCTCTCCGGTTTTCTCGGGCTTCTAGCTCAACTCACCTGGCCCTTCTCTCCGCCCTTCCGTCAAACCACCCAAACCTCAACAATCATCAACCATCCGTTGTATCCGGTATCATCGGTTCACGATGAGCTGCTTTTCAGAGAACCGCCTCATTTATTTGGAATCACGATAATCATTCCTACCTACAACTCTAGAGTGACATTGGCTCGTTGTCTGGAGTCGGTAAGAAGCCAAAGCCGCGGCCCTAAGTCTGTTATTGTGGTAGATCGATTCAGCGCAGATGGTACTTCGGAGGTTGCAATGACTGAGGGCGCAAAGCTGATAGAAACAGGAGTAAACCGTAGTCTAGCCAGAAATATCGGACTGGAAAAATCATCATCAGACGGTGTCCTCTTTGTGGATTCAGATATGATATTGCCACCATCGTTGATAGAAGAGTGCGAGACTGGACTAGGCAAATATCACGCCCTCATAATCCCCGAAATATCGGTAGGAAGAGGATTCTGGGCGGAGTGCAAGGCCTCTGAAAGAAAGACGTACATTCGCAACGAGATGATCGAAGCTGCCCGCTGTTTTCGGAGAGATGCCCTTCTCTCACTTGGCGGATACAATCCGCGATTGGAAGCAGGGGAGGATTGGGATCTGCAGAAACGTGCAAGAGCCGCGGGTCTATCTGTTGGCCGAACAGTCGCTGAAATCGAACACGACGAGGGGACACCAACTCTGTTATCTTTGCTCAGGAAGAAATACTTCTATGGCAAGGTGTTTGGCATCTACTTGGCCACAAACCCCTACGAAGGAGTAAGACAGCTTAACCCGTTTCGACGCATACTCGCTCCCACACTCGCAACGCTTCCGACAGACCTTGTGCATGGCGTGGGAATACTAATCCTAAGAACGCTAGAATTCGCAGCCGCAGGCCTAGGCCATGTTAGCAGAATCTTACGAAAAGGAAACTGAAGACGGAATGAAGAAGTATTGGCTGCCCCTGAACACATCGGCATGAATTGGGACAACGACTACTTCCGTTTAGGTAGATCAAATGATCACGGGAAAATTGTACATGGCTTTAGAAAACCCCTGGCAGATAACGCGAAGCCCCTATTACGCGGGAAACCGATTAGCACATTAGAATGACTCTGGGGTACGGGCCGCTTCTACGGTTCGGCAGGCTTCAATTTCGCCTTGGTAGCGCAGGGAATGTGCCTGCGTTTCATGAAATCTTCTTTCAGGGAGACTACAGAAGCCTCACGATTCACCCCAATGACATTGTTCTCGATGCGGGGGCTAACGCGGGCCTCTTTTCGATTTGGGCAGCCCCGAGGTGTCGTAGCGTCATCTCCGTGGAACCAGCACCGGAAACCTTCGGTCTCCTGAATCTGAACAAGCGGATTAACAAGGCTACCAATGTATTTCCCATCAACAAGGCTCTCTCAGACCACGACGGGTATGTCACTATGCGAGGCGACGGAGCCACGTTCAAGATCGAACAGCAAGGAATTATGATACCTTCAACTACCATAGACTCTCTCTTAGCCGACCTCGACGTCTCTGTCGACGTTGTGAAGATGGACGTTGAAGGAGCTGAAAGATTGTGCCTGCCTGGCTCCTACTTGGAGCACGTTAGAGAGATCGTCGTCGAAACCCACGGCACTGAGGACAGTGTGGTCAGAATTCTCGAGAAATATGGTTTTAAGACGAGCAAGATCAATTTCAGAGTACCCCGGACAGTTGTTAACATTCTAAGGCAGCTTCCCTATTTTGTCGGTGCAGAGCTTGCGACTAACTTTATGATATCCCGCTCGACTCTGAGGGCATTTATGAAGCACGAACATCTTCTTCTTCGGGAGAGACAGCCACAGTTCCAGATAATCTACGGGCGCCAATCCTGAGTACAGGCTAGAGCCCTTTCCAGATGAGAAAACTTTGAGATTTCTCGCGGTTACAGTAGCGCAGCGACCTACCACTCTTAACTATGATGAGATGCCCTTCTATTGCCATACCCACGAACCTGTGTACTTCAGCAGGGATCAGAAAAGGGAGAGATTTGAGAAACTCGTCCGATGGTGGAACGATGGGCACAAACTTGCAATGGAATACTATCCTGAAGCAACGCACTTCATGGATGTTGGAACCTATTATCTAGGTCAGACGAAAAGTCTCCGACAGCTCGTTCTGAGATACGAAAGACTGCAATGCCCAGAGATAATTCTCGCTGGAAACGTCCTGTATAGGAAGAACCTGGGTCCTTTCCAGCTCCGTGGTACATATGATACCTTGGGATTCCCGGAGTTGGTTGAGCTATTTGGCGTAGGCCTCAAATGGTCTAGGTCTGGAAACCGACTTGTCCAGTTGAACTATGTGTCTCAACCTTTTATCTACCCAGTCGAATACTGGCAAAAGCATCCATTTCACGTAAGAACAGGCATTGAGAAGGATGAGGATATCCCCATCTGGTACATGGACTTTTGCGACGAATCAGGAGCACCCGTTTTTGTGGACTTGGGAATAAGATTCTACCGCGATGAAACTAACAGCGACGTAATCGTGAACCTGACTAAGAGAATACGAATATACGCGGGCCAGAAAATGAAAGCTAGCAGATCTAAGAACTGAGTTGAGACCGTCTGTCACACGCTTATAGTTCAATGTGCTAACCGCGACATTCAACGTAGATGTCTGGAACATTGAGCCGAGCTTGGGACCCTTGCGCTATCATTGCAAGTCAGGAGACTGACGATTCGGAATGAAGATTGCGATAGGGCCTTATGGGGGAGGCTCGGGAATCTCTACGTACACTTCGGAGTTATGCAAAGCCTTAGCGACGATACGGAATGACCTTGACATTACACTACTGACCTGGCAGGGAATCGATTATCCTGACGCGAAATTTCCTACTCTGACTCTTCCAAAGAACACCTTTCTCGGAATGTCAGATTTCACCGGCGGCCCCTTCGCCAAGGTCTTGGGCGCCACAAGGGTGGTTCGCCAGAAGATGAAGGATTTCGACCTAGTGCACTTCTCAGATTCGACCTACGGGGCCTTCATCAGACATCCCAGGCTCGTTTTGACTATGTGGGGATACTTTAGTTGGAGACTTCTGCCAAGATGGTACGCTGAAAGATTCGGATTCCCAGTCAACATACCTGGCACTGCTGCGGCTATCGAGTTTATGGCGATGAACACACTAGCTCTACGGACAGCCAGAGTGATCATATCACTCCTGCCGCTCAGATACATACCAAAAAAGCAAATTCGCGGGAACATGTTCTACATTCCCCCGCCACTCGCTCTATCGGAAAATTCAAACTCGGGCGCTAGTCTACAAGAATCCATCATAAGGACCGAGAGTGCAGATATTGTCTTCATTTTCGGTTCTCGCGACCTGTCTATCAAGGGAAAAGGCGCGCAGCTCGCGATTGACGCATTCACGAAGCTTCTCCTTCGTGATAAGACTCGAGCGGTTCTCTTCATGGTTGGTGGGAAGAAGGATGCGCTCAGTGTTCCTAACGCTGTCAGGGACAGCGTCATTTTCACGGGATTTCTGGATAGACGTGATTATTTGCGGCTCTTGGGTCCAGGCCGATGCTTTCTGGCCCTCTCTCACGGAGAAGAACTCGACTATGCTTGTCTCGAAGCGATGGCGGCTGGCTGCGCAGTCATAGTATCGCCTATTCCGGCTCATTACATGGTTAGAGACCATGAGACAGGAAGAGTCGTTTCGAGGAATGCCGACTCTATTCACTCATCCATGCTGGAACTAACTGACGATGATACGCGTCTTCAGCTGGGAAAGAACGCCGCAAAAGAAGTGAAGCAGCTTACCAGCCCTGCTGAGATTGCCAAGAAGTACTCAACTATCTATCAGAGAGTGCTTTCTACATAACTATGCTGGGACGAATTGAGATAACGCTATCGCGGGCGTCAAACTTGACGACTCAAACACTCATTGAGGCATAAGGTGGGCCAGCAGCTACGATCCCGCCAAAGGAAATCTGCTGGACCAACCTAATTGCGAATTAAGGCCCACCCTTCAGCCAGTTAACGTTCCCCACATGGTCCAGCTTGAAGGCCCAGTTGTGTTCTAAACAGTTCATGATCCTTCGAGGGAGGATGGGCGCGCGACCAGGTCGAGTGTAGGGAACACACTAGATTGCATTGGATCATAAAGGTATGACTTATCTGCGGGATTGACATACCGACCTCAATGCGGGTTTGTTCGTGAGACCTATCGGATCGAGAATCCGCCTAATCGTGGCGGTTGGGCTAGTGGGATTGGTCCTAGCAGCCATCCTAGCGACCCAGCATTTTCCGCTATCGCCGGTCCCTTCTGTAGCGATATCCGGGATAAAGGCGAACTGCACCGCTATGATCGAAGACTCCTCCTATAGTCCGGTGACCGCCGGAAGCGGCTCGATCCTGTTCGGCTGCAATGGCAGGACAGGGTGGCCTCCGAATTGGCTAGGCTGCGGTGGAGGATGTCCGAGTGCCTATCCGGTTTTCAATGTGTCGCAGACGGCAGAATATACTGCCATCTTCAAGCTCCCTCAGTATTATGCCAGTCTTTTCGTCGCGGAACCGAGCGGTTGCTCTCCCCCGTCGACCTCTGGGTCGCCGTGGCAGTTGACAAACGGGACTAAGATACAATTGTCCGGGTCTAGCTCTTCGCCGAGCTTTTTCTACTATTGCGCCAGCTATGCGAGCGTTGCATCGAGTGGCGCTACGTTGTCGAGCTTCACGGTATCGTGGGGGTCAGGATCGACAGTCTTTAGCCAGACCTTCCCATCGGTGACGGTCCCGCCTGAGACTCCTCCGAAAACTTCAGCCCTCTCAGTTGTTAGAGGAATTGACAATGGTCTCTACTACTCAACCTTGACAGGCTCTTGGAGTGGCTGGCAGTCTCTAGGAGGCGGTACTGCCGGGCCGGCTGTGTTCTGCTCGGGAAGCGGTGGGAGTGTATACTTGGCTGTCAGGGGCTCGGATAATGCCAGCATATACATCAGGAGCTATTCGAATGGCGCATGGTCAGCCTGGACGAGCCCCGGGGGCGTGGCGACTGATGTACCTGCGTGCGCTTCGATGAACGGGACTCTTCATCTTCTGGTCCGCGGGACGGATTATGCTCTCTGGTATAACAGTCTAAACGAGGTTTCAGGCCTCTGGGGTAGGTGGCAGCCGCTGAATGGCTCCCTCGTATCTCCGCCCGCCCTGGCTGCTACTCCCAGCCTCAACAGGCTCGATGTTGTTTTGCAGGGGGCGTCAGGGGGTATCTACCACAAAGCATTCATCAACGGGGCCTGGTCGCAGTCTTGGGAGCCACTGCCCAATGGCATCACTTCCGATGTTCCAGCCGTGTCGAGTGATGGACTAGTCCTTCACATGGCCGTGAGGGGTGGGAATAATGATCTCTGGTACAACGCGCTGAACTTTACAACCAGTCTATGGTCTGGCTGGGTCTCCCTCAATGGAACAACAGGCGTCACGCCCAGCCTTGCGACGGACTCGTCAGGCACTGTTCATCTATTTGTTGTGGGAGCGGACGGCCGAATAGTCGATAAGACTCTAGCCCCGGGAGGAGCCTGGTCGACGAACTGGGATGATACAGGAGGCACGACAAGCAACCCAGTCGCAGTCTCAGCGCAAGGGACGAACATTGCCGTAATGGTGAGCGGCACGAACGGCGGGGTCTGGTACAACACACTTGCAGGGTCCGTGTGGCAGGTATGGACTAATCTGGGCGGATCAACCTCCTTAGCACCAGCATTGTCCACCATTTCATGATCATTCGCCATCCGGTTAGGCGTGTTTGCCCCGATTCGTTGCAGCTTATCTGACGAATACACCTGCCTGTTCATCCAGTAATACTATGGATTTGCCGCTTTTGCTGTTCGGGTAGGAAAAGCTAGGAGGGCTCTAGAACAGATTGCAACTTGTCCTAAAGACCGCTACTTCTTTTTGACTACTTGTACTGGAATTGTGATGGTGTTAGAAATGCCTCTGCTAGAGCCTGTTACTTTGACCGCGTAGCTGCCTAGGGGAGTCGAGCCCTTCGAGTTTACCGTTAGGAGAACCGTGGCCGGTGCACCGGGTGCGATTGTTACGGTGGTGGAGCTGAGGGTCAAGAATGGTCCCTTGTTGCTGCTGGGCGCAATGCTGGCGTTGAGCGTGATGGTGCCGGTGAACCCGTAAGTGCTGTTGATGGTGACAGTGGTTGTCGCGGAACTGCCCTGTTTGACGGTTAGGCTGGATGGATTGGTTGACATTGTGAAATCGGGCTGAGTAGATGGACTGGGACCGGCGATCACCGTTACATTGTGGGAGAAATAGCCGCTTGCATAGATTAGGTTCGTTGCCGAGTTCACCGCGACGCCAAGGGTGGGAACATGCGGAACGGTGGCCGCTAGCGTGTTTGTTGCCCCATCAATGGCAAATACACTTGAGCCTCCCGAAAGGTGCCGGGGGGGCTGCCAGCAACCAGTCTGCGTAAGTTACGTTTGCGGTGACGGTGTTGGTAGATCCATCTATCACGAATATTGTGGTATACCCTGGAGGGGTGCAACAGGTGGTGGCGGGCGCAGTAAAGGCTGCGTATATCTTGTTCGTTACATGGTTGACGGCTATTCCAGCACTATTGCACCTAGAGGTGTCAGTTCCGGGGGCGCAAATGACGGGTAATCTGGCCACGACGGAGTAGGTCGAGCCGTCCATCACGTCCACAGCAGGAACGCGGTATTCCTCAACGTAGACTCTGTTAGTCACAGGGTTGACGGCGATCTGTGCCGGGCTACTGGGCAAGATAACGCGAGCAACCTGGGCTAGAGTCGTCTCATCTATGACAGTCACCGTGCGAGATGTATCGCAACAGTATATGCTTGCGTCCGTTACGAATATCTTATTGGTTTGCGGGTTGACCGCAAGTCCGTAAGTGTAGGAGTTGCCCAGCGTTGGGGACGTCGCCACCACTGTGTTGGTAGACCCATCTATCATCACTACAACATTCTTGGCAGAGTCAGCCACGAAGATCAAGTTTGACAAGGCGTCTACGTCAATGCCACTGGCAATGGGGTTCGGCAACCCCGTTCCTATGGGGATGGTGGCTACGACTGTCTCCCCACGTACCGGACTT
>WNGN01000682.1_pt1 | contig 23171 bp, 15 predicted proteins | sample 5400561 | NCBI WGS metagenome assembly WNGN01 (sample SAMN13153379, study PRJNA577476) | soil metagenome | isolation source: 115 cm soil or saprolite under Garry oak tree replicate 2 | place: USA:California | collected 2016-06-15 | reverse complement strand
GCGTAATGCTGAGCACGCAGTGGAATTGGCGAACGACTCGCAGCTTGGCCTCAGCGGCAATCTGTGGACGCGCGACATCGAGCGTGCGCGCAAGCTGGCACGCCGTATCGAGTCGGGAGGCGTCTTCATTAATGGCATGACCGCCTCCGACCCCCGTCTGCCGTTTGGAGGCGTCAAACGCAGTGGCTACGGACGCGAGCTTTCCACTTTCGGTATCCGGGAGTTCGTTAATATCCAAACGGTCTGGATCGGGCCCGCAATAGGACCCCAGATTCCAAGCGAATAGAGGAGGTAGTTATGACAGAGCATATTCAATAGGTGTAGAACGCCGTCGTGAAGACGAGGGACCTCTCATGGCCCCGCAGGGTGCAAGGAAGTGCGCCCCTACAACCGGATGCACTCGACAGAGATGTTGAGCGTATCCCATTCACAACACATTATCTTTTAGGAGGACAAGATGCACCGACTCTACAAGTTTATCGTTCTGATAGTTCTGTCACTTCTCATCCTCTCGGCGTGCGGAGGTGGGAGCCAGGCGACAGGCAGCACGTCGTCATCGTCAGGGGGCACGTCACGCAACCTCAAGTTCTATGTGATTACACATGGCCAGGCTTCAGACCCCTTCTGGTCGGTGATCAAGAGAGGCGTTGACCAGGGGGCCAAGGACATGGGGGTCCAGGCGATCTATGAGGCCCCACCCGCCTTCGATGTGGTCGCCCAGTCCCATCTGATTGACAGTGCGGTGGCAGCTCACCCAGATGGGCTGGTTGTCTCCATCCCCGATCCCAATGCCCTGGGTCCCTCGATTAAAGCCGCCGTCGCTGCCGGGATCCCGGTCATCTCCATCAACGCGGGTGCCGAGGTCGCGAAGAGCCTGGGAATACTGGTACACGTCGGACAGACCGAGGAACTGGCCGGTTTTGCTGGGGGCCAGAAGATGGGAGCTGCCGGAGCCAAACATGCCCTGTGCGTCAACCAGCAGGTCGGTGTGGCTACTCTTGAGCAACGCTGCAAAGGCTTCTCGGACGCGATGAAGCAGGTCGGGGCCACCGTCAAAGAGATAGGAGTCAACGGCAACAACCCGACGCAGACCCAGCAGACCATTGAGGCTGCGATCCAGCATGATCCCACGATTGATGGGGTAATGATGCTTGGCCCCCAGGGCTCTCTCCCGGCTATCAAAGCGCTTCAGGATCTGAATAAGACGGGGCAGATTAAGCTGGCTACCTTCGACCTGACACCTGATGTGCTGCAGGCGATTAAGAATGGCCAGATGCTGTTTGCCATTGACCAGCAGCCCTATCTCCAAGGATACCTACCCATCGTCCTGTTAACGCTCTACAAGACGAATCTCAATGCTATTGCCAACGACGCTCTCATGACCGGCCCCTCCTTTGTCACATCGGATAATGTGGCCAAGGTGATCCAGTTGACAGGGCAGGGGACACGCTAGCAAGGCTCCGTGTTGGAGTCAACAAGGCCAGTAGACCAACTGGCACAGCATTGACTCCAACACCGGCTATAGAGGAGGAAAATATGAGCGTTATCACAGGTGAGCGTACGGTGCGCGTCAATCCGCTCCGTCGTCTCCTGATTCGCCCGGAAACGGGAGCCGTTGTCGGTTCAATCGCCGTGTGGATCTTCTTCGCCATCGTCGCGGGGAGCAGTGGTTTTACTAGCTCGAGAGGCACATCGAGCTATCTGAGCGTCTCGGCTGAACTGGCCATCCTGGCAATACCCGTGGCCTTGCTGATGATTGGCGGGGAATTTGACCTGTCGGTTGGTTCGACGGTTGGCGCGACCGGGATGGTCATTGCCATTTTGAGCACGCAGTACGGCTGGAACGTCTGGGCGGCAATTGTCGTGGCTCTGATCTTTGCGGTACTGATCGGCATGGTCAACGGCTACCTGGTCATGCGCACCCGCCTCCCATCGTTCATCGTTACGCTGGGCACTGCATACATCCTGTACGGCATGACGGCAGGTTTCACCACCTTATTGACCGGGCTGACCGTGGTGAACGGCGTTGACCAGGCACCGGGCTTTAGCTCCGCGCATGCGGTCTTCGCCACCGCGCTCGGCGGGGGCCAGCAATATCCCATCGAAATCATCTGGGCGCTGGCGCTGGTAGTTCTGGCGACCTGGCTACTGCTGGGCACCTCTTTCGGCAACTGGATCTTCGGCGTGGGTGGTGATGCCAACGCGGCGCGCAACATTGGCGTACCGGTCGCCCGCGTGAAGATTCTCCTGTTCGTGGGCACGGCCCTCGGCGCCTGCCTGCTGGCGATTATCCAGGTTATGGCCTTTACCAATGCCGATGTCCTGCGCGGCCAGGGCCTGGAGTTCTATGCAATCGTCGCGGCGGTCGTCGGAGGGGTACTGCTCACGGGTGGCTACGGTTCGGCTATCGGCGCCATGTTCGGGGCGCTAGTCTTTGGCATAGTAGAGGAAGGCATCGTCTTCGCGGGCGTCGATGCTAACTGGTACAAGGCAGTCGTTGGAGTAATACTGTTGCTTGCTGTGCTGCTCAACAGCTATGTACGCAAACTGGCAATGGAGGCGCGACGATGAACACGACGAACACGCAACCTGTTCCTTTGATCGAAGTGCAGGCTGTCTCAAAATACTTCGGCAGCGTGATTGCGCTGAAAGACATTTCGATGAGCGTGAATGCCGGGGAGGTGATGTGCCTGCTCGGCGACAACGGCGCGGGTAAATCCACGCTGATCAAAATCCTGTCAGGCGTTTACCGACCCAGCGACGGGCACTACATGGTAGAGGGGAAGGAGGCGCGTTTCTCCTCCCCGCGAGAAGCGTTGAGTGCAGGTATTGCTACCGTCTTCCAGGACCTGGCGATGATCCCCCTGATGGGCATCTCGCGCAACTTCTTCCTCGGTTCGGAGCCAACAAAGGGCTGGGGGCCGTTTCGCCGCTTCAACGTGAACTTTGCGAATCGTGTGACGCGCGAGGAACTGGCCAGGATGGGTATCCAGATTCGCGATACAGCTCAGCCGGTCGGTACCCTGTCCGGTGGCGAGCGCCAGTCTGTCGCGATTGCGCGTGCGGTGTACTTCGGGGCCAAAGTCTTGATCCTCGATGAGCCTACAGCGGCACTGGGCGTCAAAGAGGCAGGCATTGTCCTACGCTATATTGCCCAGGCACGAGCGCGAGGGCTGGGAGTGATATTCATCACACACAATCCGCATCATGCCTATCCGATCGGCGATCGTTTCACACTGCTCAATCGCGGGCACAGCATGGGTACTTTCGCTAAAAACGAAATCAGCCGCGAGGAACTCACCGGGATGATGGCCGGAGGCGAAGCGCTGGAGGAGTTGAGCCACGAGCTGGCTGAGTTCGCACGCACGGATGAGAAGGCACGCGAAGCGCTGGAGGCGGCGGCACACGGATTTGAAGCGGAGGTGGAGCAACTGCACATTGAGCAACTACCTCCAAAATTTGTGGATGCGGAGCAACACTACGAGCAGTCTCTGCCAACAGATGGAGAAAGTAACCAATGATCCAGGATGGACAACTGCTCAACTATATTGGTGGTGAGTGGAGACGCTCACGCGCCAGCGAGTTTCTCGATGTGCGTAACCCCGCGACCGCCGAGACCATCGTGCGCGTGCCACTCACGCCGCCTGGTGAGGTGGACGAGGCGGTGCTGGCAGCACAAGCGGCCTGGGCCGATTGGCGACGGACCCCGCCGACCGAGCGCATCCAGTACCTCTTCAAGCTCAAGAGGTTGCTGGATGAACACTTCGACGAGATTGCACGCCTGGCGGTTGATGAGTGCGGCAAGACGCTGGCCGAGTCGCAAGGCGAGTTGCAGCGCGGCATCGAGAACATCGAGGTCGCGACCGGTATCCCCTCCTTGCTGATGGGCTACAACGTCGAAGACATCGCCCGCGGCATTGACGAACACATGCTGCGTCAACCGGTAGGCGTCGTCGCGGCGATCACGCCGTTCAACTTTCCCGGCATGATCCCGCTCTGGTTCCTGCCCTACGCCATCGCTTGCGGCAATTGCTTTATTCTCAAGCCTTCAGAGAAGGTGCCCATGACGATGAGCCGGGTGTTTGAGCTGATCGACCAGCTGGGCCTGCCACCGGGCGTGGTCAGCTTGGTCAACGGCGCAAAAGGGGTTGTCGATGCCCTGCTCGATCATCCGGCGGTGCGCGCTATCTCCTTCGTTGGCTCCTCCCCCGTGGCCAAGTACCTCTACAGCCGGGCGACGGCCAACGGGAAGCGCGCCCAGTGCCAGGGTGGCGCGAAGAACCCGGTGATCGTCCTGCCCGACGCGGATATGGAGATGGCCACGCGCATCATCGCCGACTCCTCCTTCGGCTGCGCCGGTCAGCGCTGCCTGGCGACCTCAGTCGCTATCACGGTCGGGGAGGCGGGCCCGGTCTTCAGGGAACAGATCAGCAGCGTGGCAGCGACACGCAAGGTCGGGTATGGGCTAGATGCAGGGGTTGAGATGGGGCCGGTGATCACAACTGAGAGCAAGCAGCGCATCGAGGCGTTGATTGGAAAAGGAGTGCGGGAGGGAGCTGAGGTGCTCGTGGACGGGCGTGGTGCATCGATTCTGGGCTACGAGCGAGGGTACTTCGTCCGCCCGACGGTCCTGGACAAGGTGGATCCACGGAGCGAGCTCGCCGGTGTCGAGATCTTCGGTCCGGTGCTCAGCCTGATGCAAGCACAGACGATTGATGAGGCGATCGCGGTGGTGAATGCGGCCTCCTATGGCAACATGGCCTGCTTGTTCACAAGCAGTGGTGCGGCGGCCCGCAAGTTCCGCTACGAGGCGCAGGCGGGGAATATCGGCATCAACATTGGCGTGGCGGCGCCGATGGCTTTCTTCCCGTTCTCTGGTTGGAAGGAAAGCTTCTTCGGCGATATGCATGCCCAGGGACGTGATGCTATTGAGTTCTACACGCAAAAGAAAGTCGTGGTTGAGCGCTGGCCCAGAGAATGGTCTCGCAAGTTTTAGCTGGCAACGGAGCGGCGTGGTGGATCAGGGCGACCCTTGCGGTCGCCCTGGAAACAAGGAGGATTATATATATGCAACGCGTGGCTATGTATCTGCAAGACAAACATGAAATCCGTGAAGGCATGGCATACGCGCAGTACGCAGAGCAGCGCGGTTTCGAGGCCATGTGGCAGGCGGAATCGCGCCTCGTGCGTGACGCGATTGTACCAATGGCCGCTTTCGCGGCAGTGACGTCGCGCATTAAAATCGGCAGCGGAGTGCTTAACAACTGGACGCGCAATATCGGGTTACTGGCCGCAACCTTCTTGACGTTAGACGATCTTGCGCCCGATCGCATCATCTGCGGTATCGGCGCGTGGTGGGATCCGCTGGCCAAACAGGTGGGAATTGATCGCATAAAGCCGGTGAAGGCAATGCGCGAGACCGTCGAAGTAATGAGACGATTGCTCAATATGGAGCGTGTCACCTTCCACGGCGAATTCCATCACGTAGATGACATTGAGCTTGACGTCGTGCACGGGCGCCGCGAACCACGCAATGTGCCAATTTATATAGGCGCAACGCAAATGGGCATGATGGAACTGGCAGGCGAAATCGCTGATGGCGTAGTGCTCAATTATTGCGTGCCTCCAGATTATAATCACAAAGCCTTAAAGCACATTGAAATCGGCGCGAACAAATCCGGGCGCAATTTGGACGACATTGATCGCCCGCAATTGATCGTGTGCTCGGTCGATTACGACCACCATCGCGCAGTGCAGGCGGCAAAGGAATTGATTACACAATACCTCGCGCAGCAGCCGCATATTGCTGAAGCGAGTGGCACGGCGCCGGAAACGGTGAAGAAGGTGCAGAGCATTCTCGGGTGGCCTGCGACCAAAGAACAGATTCATGAGGCCATGCAGTTTGTACCAGATGAATTAATTGAGCGTATCACAGCGAGTGGGACCCCGGATGAAGTTCGTGCAAAGGTAGAAGAGTACAACCGCTCAGGTTGTACCTGCCCGATTCTTTATCCGTTGGGCGACGATGTAAAGCTGATGATTGATACGTTTGCGCAGGCGTGACAGAGATTTGCAATGCAGAGGACGCTGTTGTCCCGCGCAGTCCAGCAGGTAAGCTCCTCAAAACGCTCATTCGCGAACCATATTGGAAAGGCGTGGGACGGAGAATCTAAACGGGTACATGTATCATGGAAAACTACCAATGACAACTCTGTATCACCTCACGAAATGGTGACCGCGACAATGCCTGTCATAGTGCCCACATAGACATGTCCAGCAGAATAGCTTGGCGTTGCAAAACGCGAGGTCTCACCCACGAACTGCGAAGCGATCACCGCGCCATTATCGCTGTTGAGGGCATAGAGTGTCCCACTGCGTTTGAGGCTATAAACGGTGTGGCCGACGACAATGGGTGAGCCGTTTATCTGTCCAGGTGCGTGCCAACCCAGTGTGAGGCGTGTTCCGGGGCCGACCACAACTTCCCGCAGGCCGTCAGTACAAGGCACGAACAGGTGCATACCAAGCGCGGCCGAGCCGCCAAAGGACCTGCAGATGGAGGTCACCCGGGCCTGCCCACCGATGCCACCCAGCGCGTTCGCGTGGAGCAGGTAGCCGAGGCCGCTCTTGCCATCGGCAAAGATCAATCCTCCTGGCAGCAGTTGCGGACCCATCGAGCCGAGGTCTGCATCTCCAGCGTTGTCTTGCGCCCACTGCTGGGGAGCAAAGCCATCCTCATATTGCAGCTTCGGTGACAAACGCAGGACGGAATCCGTCTTGTCCCAGGTTCCCCCGGTCGCCGCGCCGTTGCCGACGGCGACATAGATGTGCCCCGCCGCGTCCACGGCTGGACCCGATGCTGCCCAGATGCCGCCCTCGCGCTGGGTTGGAACCCGGTAGGAGAGCAAGGCTCCTTGCCCATCGGTACGAGAGGCGATCACCCAGCCGTGGTAGTCACCACAATCCCCATTAAGGCCACCATAGGCAACGTAGACCAGGCCCTGTGACAGCGCGAGGGCAGCACGCTGCTGGTGTGCCCGGATGTCCCCATCAGGGGATTCTACCCGGCGGCGGATCCGTACTCCGCCGGTGGTAGCATCGACGCCCACCAGAAAGTGGGAGGGTCCCCTGATCTCTGCCACAGCGAAGACCAGGTTGGTCGCCGGGTCATAGACGGGAGTGCCGGTGATACCAAGAGGATCGATATTCCCGCAAGGAAGTTGGGAGAGTGGCATAGGGGTTCCGACGTTGGTGCGCCACAGCACCTGTCCGGTGCGCGCATCGAGAGAGTACAGCGAGTCATTCTCGGTGGCGACCAGGACGTGTCCGCCGATGACCAGGGGTTCGGCGTATACAGCCCCATCCAGGTGTACTTTCCACGCTTGTGTGAGCCGTTGTGGGTCGGGCGCTCCTGCTTCGTAACCGGCGCGAGAGTTGTCGTGATGATAGGTAGTCCAGTCGTCACCCGTTGAAGCTGACGCTGTTGGAGTTGCCGTTACCTTCTGGGGCGGTAGATTCAGAGGAGTTGAATTTGCTGACGGTGTGCTCGAAGTAGACGGTGTATTGCCACATCCGGCGAGGACAAACAGCAACGCAAGAGTCCAAAGCCAGGTCATAGAGCGAGCCTGCAAAGACGGAGGTTTCTTTTCGGGGCGGGGAGTATGAGCCGTCAAGCTTTTCGAGACTGGATGGCCCTTTGTGGTCGCCCGGTTTTCTCTCAATAGAAGAATATCAAACATCTTTCAGATTTCCTTCTCGATCTCTATGAACATTCGTTAATGCTACGGTACCACAGTTTTTAGACAATTTCTCATACGCATTCGTCAAATAGCATGATAGTACCAGGGCGTGGTGAAAGTTCCTGTAGAATGATGAGATAAATGATTCCAACACCACTTTGAATTGAAGGGATGCCGTATGGGTGGTTACTGCCGCGAAGAAAACGGCAGATTCGTAAGGGCACGATAATGTATTCGAGGGCGGGACGATGCCCGCAGGCGCCTGCTGAGTAAGTAGGAGCGTGAGCATACAACGCCCTACCTGGCGGACCTCATTGATCGCCACATTCAGCAGACACCATGCGGTACTGAAACCGTCCCATATTCCATTGAGTCGCATCTTGCGGGACAGGCCACTATTCCGGTGCTGGAAAAGCAGCACTCCCTCTTCCACTAAGTAAGAGGGAGGTCGCGTTTACATGGCTGCGAAGATCGCGGCGATGCCCTGGCCACCACCGATGCACATGGTGACAAGCGCATATTTGCCTCCAATGCGGCGGAGTTCGTACAGGGCTTTTACCGTCAAGATGCAGCCCGTTGCACTGACGGGGTGTCCAAGTGAGATGCCGCTCCCATTCGGGTTTGTGCGATCCAGCGGCAAGTCCAGATCTCGCATTACTGCTAGAGCCTGGGCAGCGAAGGCCTCATTGAGCTCGATCACATCCAAGTCCTTGATGGTCAGGCCGGCCTTTTCGAGCACCTTCCTCACCGCTGGTACTGGCCCGATGCCCATGTACTTCGGATCCACTCCGGCATGTGCATAGGCTACAAGCTTCCCTATAGGCTTTAATCCGCGCTGTGCCGCTTCACTCGCTTCCATCAGTACCACTGCTGCTGCGGCATCATTGATGCCCGAGGCGTTGCCCGCAGTCACGGTTCCATCGCCCTTGAAGGCCGGGCGTAATTTCGCCAACTTCTCCAGGGTCGTGTCTTCCTTGACGTGCTCGTCTCTATCAAAGACCACCGTCTGCCCTCTGACCTTGGATTCAATTGGCAGGATTTGTTCCGTGAAATAACCTGCTTTGATCGCTGCTGCGGCTCGTTGGTGACTTTGTACCGCCAACTCGTCCTGTTGTTGGCGGGTGATGCCCCACTTTTCAGCGACGTTTTCAGCGGTAACGCCCATATGACAATCGTCAAACGGGTCGCTGAGGGCTCCCACCATGGAGTCAATCAGCTTCCCATCGCCCATGCGTTGACCCCAACGGGCGCTGGGGAGCCAATATTGGCTGCGGCTCATGACTTCGACTCCACCGCCGATAGCTACTTTGGTATCACCCATGTAAATGGTCTGGGCTGCCGAAACAATCGCTTGCAGGCCGCTGCCGCATAAGCGGTTGAGCGTCAGTGCCGGGGTCTCCTTGGGGATGCCCCCGTTGACGGCTACCACGCGAGCAACGTAATGGTCATGGACATCGGTATGGATCACATTGCCGAAGACCACATGCTCAACGTTATCTGGCTGGATCCCGGCTCGCTTGACCGCCTCGCGGACAACGGCGGCGCCCAGTTCGGTAGGTGGCTTGTCTTTCAAGCCTCCGCCATAGTCTCCAATGGCAGTGCGCACGCCGCTTAAGACGACAACTTCAGGTAGTGCCATGTTGTTTTTTCTCCTTCTGCTTTGCTAAATACATTCAGCAATACATGTCTAACGACGTAATTCCTCTTATCCTTACAGGTTCGCGCTCCATGTTGGTCGGTGATGGAACCACCAACTGCCCTACTTGAGCGTGTCTATCACACAGTGGTGTAGATAATGCACGCTCCTACTTACTATACACGGTCCTACTTACTATACACGCTCCTACTTGGTATAGAAGAAGTGTAGAGGGCTGACCTCACATTCCCATCACGATAACTGCGAATAACTATCACAAAACAATCCCTATTCTGAAGACAACACTCTATCCTGGTTGGTGATACGCTGCAACTCTCGCCGGATCCCACGTTCCAGTGCCTCGATGAGGTAGGGGCGAAGAACTGCCGATGGGATCACGTGGTCGATGGAACCGACCCTCTGTGCCCGCTGCACATTATGCGTGTGGTCGAACTCGCTCGCTATCTCGCCCACTTTCTCAGCATGTACCTTCGCGGTGGCCTCGTTCAATTTGATGCGCAAAGCCGCTTTCTGCGTCACATTTGCCTGCGCGATTTGCTCCTGCAAGTCTTTCACACGCGGGTCGGCCCTGGTCCGCGTATCGACCTCACGGGCAAAAACAACCGCAGCGGCTGGTACACCACCGATAACCGAGGCGTATGAACCTTCCAGGGCAGCTACTTCGATTTGCTCGTTCAAAGCCTTTGAGAAGTCGACGAAAGCGCCACCATGGTAGCGTGAGATCACACAAAAGATGATGGGACCCTTAAAATTGGTGATCGCCCGGCCAATCTCAGCTCCGTATTCGAGTTGTAAATTGCGCAGCGATTCTGGTGAGCCGTCGAATCCTGAGAGATTGGCTATCACGACGAGTGGGCGGTTGCCGCTTGCTGAGTTGATGGCTCGCGCTGCTTTCTTCGATGACATTGGGAATAGTGTTCCGGCTGTCCATTGCTCTGGTCCATCACCGGGTACGAAGCCACGCCGGGGAATCGGCCGGGACTCGATACCGAGCATCGCTACTGGATAACCGCCAATATGCGCATCCCATACGACGACAGTGTCTGCATTACGCATACCGCCCCAGCGCTCGAGCGGTTGCTGATCAGCATCGATCAAGGCGGCCATGACCGTGCGGATGTCGAACGCTCGCTTGCGGTCAGCATTCTTCTCATCGGAGAAGAGGTCACCTACGCAGGTGAGATCATGCTCCTCAGGCTGTGTGCTGGAATACGGGAAGGCGCGCACATCGCGTGTCGCCGGATCGCCGGTCTGTACACGACGTGGGAAGCGCTCACCGGGAATTACATAGGTGTGATCATAGTGGCGCATCAAGATTTGGCAGGCGGTACCAAGATCAGAGGCGAAGTACTGCGCCTGCCCGTTAGGACCCATAATGCGTTCATACCCGCCGATCCCGTAGTTATCCTCTGCCGAGACACCGCCGGAGTAGTCGAGGGATTGTTTGCCGGTCAGAACCATCGCTCCATTGGGGGTCATGATGAGGATGCCATGGGCATGCATGAGCATTGTGGCCTCGGCGTTCCAGTACGGCTGAGCGCCAACATTGATGCCGTTGACGATCACGTTGATCTCGCCACCTGCTTGTGTGAACTCGATGATGCGTCGTAGTGTTTTCGCAACCCAGTCCATGTTCTCTGTGCCGCTATCCATCGAGATCCTGGCCCCGGCTGAAACAGCGAACCATTCAATCGGCACCTGGAGGCGCTCGGCGAGGTTGATCGCCTCGATGATACGCCGGCATTCGGGCTCAGCAACTGATCCGAGACCTCGGCTTGGGTCGCCAAGGAGGATGACGCGGGTCATTCCTTCTGCGTACCTGGCCGTGTAGTTGCGGATGACTCCCACCACGATTCCCGTCTTGTTTTTGCCGTAGGGTCGGTTAACGGGCACCAGCTGGTTGTACTTATCCAGGTCGTACTCAGTGAAATCACCGGGTGGTACTTGCGTGCGTATGCCTTCGGGCTCTGGCGTGAGCATTTCAATCAATTCATAGGGATAGACGAGCCCGCGCTGGCGCAACTGAACGACCTTTTGCCGGTACTCACTAAGCGTTGCGATGGGTGTTTCAATTGGTGGACTTACCCTCAGAACCAGCTCGCGACCGCCGGGGTTCGAGATGTGCAGCATGCAGTCACGCAATTCGCCAGTGCCAGCCTCAGTGATCTTCGCATGCAATACAATCCTTTCCAGGCCAAGCCCTTCGGTGGCGGGCCAGAGCTTCCGCATGATTTCCAGGAATTCCTCTGGCTGTAGGCCAAGTGGAGGCCAGACGTAGAGCAGCACACGGTTCCAGGGCAGGTGCTTATCGGCGGGCAAGTGAGACTGGTAGAGACGGATACTATCGAGAGCTTCCGTCAGCATGCGTTCGAGGTGGGGGATCTGGATAACCCTGCCAGACTCATCCCGCTGTGGCGTCACATCGCGCACTTCGGCGAGCGCGAACAGCCGTTCGTCATTTGGGTTGTCGTGGGCAATTCCATGAAACAGGTATACATCCTCCACCGAAGACAACCGCTCAACTTTGAAGTTCGAGAGCCGCCATATGTGAAGTCGCTTGCCCATCATGGGGTGCAGCCCACGATAGAGCTGTTCTTCCTGGTAGCCGTTCTCTCCCGAGCGGTAGGTGAAGTGCTGGGAGCTTGCTATGCCCAGGCCTTTGCCTGCGGCGCTCACTGCCACGACGATGCGCCGCAGGGGGCGGAGGAACAAGGCGAAGCTCGTCCTGTTCAGTATGCTTCGTATCTCCTGCTCCGTTGTCTCCGCCTCCCCTAGTGGCTCCGAGCGCCAGAGGTAGAAATCGATAACGATGTCATGCTCATGCGGGATCTGCCTGATCAAGCCACCCAGGGTGGTAGCTGCTGCGGCGAGATCTTCATATCTGGCAAATGTCGTCACAGCGACAATACTTGCTCCATTGTAATCGTAAGCCGCCTTCACAATCGTTTGTCCATCAACAGTAGTGCACTCGACGTTCTTGAGCCAACGGATGCGATAATAACGACGTGTAAGAACTTCGAGCATGATCTGGCGCATCTGGTCGTCCGACTCAGGGAAGCGGCTCGTGAGCAGGTTCTGTAAGGGTTGTGGGCAATCCACCAGATGACGAATCCGTTCATCACGATCGGGAGCAAGGGGATGTTCGGAGAGATAGGCGAGGTGTGCCTGCATCTCCTCGTAGACTCTATTCATGGCTTGCTTGAACAGGGGCTCGTCGAAGTAACGAAAGCGCATCTCGCGCGCGAGGTCGTTGACAGCCTGGTAGCGCCTTTGCGTTGCCTGGAGCAGTTGATCGAGAAGGGCGCGCATGTCTTCTGTGGCAGATATGGCGAGTTCATCAACGTGAGTAAGCCGCCTCTCGAGGACGGTTATGATCGTAGCCAGTTGTTGGTTTACGTTTTGGTGCGACTTATAGATCAACAGCAGACTCTCATCGAGCTCGGGTGAGGGATGTATCTCCCCGACGCCATAGTGCGCGAGCGCGCGTCGTAGATTAACGAGAAATGTGGTCGGCAGCCGCCACTGCTGCACCGTATTGATATCGCGGAAGCGAAGGTAGGTAAGCAGATCTTGCTCTGTGCTGTGGACCTGTTCGCCCTGTGCATTGGCCTCAGCCGGGTCTAGCTCCCGGCGGAACAGTGAGCAGGTGTCGGCGAAGACCGCCAGGATCTCGTTTTCACCGCGCAGCAGTTCCTGGTCGCCAGGCGCGATGAGTTGGGAGATTGTGCTCAGCTCATTGAGGAGCTGCCTGGCATCGTCCGGACTACTATCATATCCAAGCATCTGGCAACGCAGGGCTTCAAGAACCGTGCGGCAGTGCAGCTGGAGGTTGTCTTCGCTAAGGTCTACGGTATGCCCTGTATTCCTAAATTGGACGCGGTTGGAGTCAGGTTTGTCGTCCCATGTAAAGGGTGCGATTTGTACAAGAGGCGCTCCTGCGTCGACCTGGACATTACTTGTCACAAACAGCCGGGCTACGCGGCCAGAGAATGGAGCTGTGATCGACATTTCCATTTTCATGACCTCAATGACGGCGATCTGCTGCCCTGCCTCGACGTCATGGCCGGGAGCCACGTTAACCGATACCACGACAGCAGGAGCAGGAGTTCTGACGATTCCTCCTTCTATGAGCGTCATACGATGAGGGATGCCCTCGACCTCCACGAAGTAGTCTGTCCCATCTATGACTGAGAGCACTCGATAACGGTGCCCGAAGCAGGTGATCCGGCGTTGGAACGGTCCCAGGCGCTCAACGCGTACCTCGATTCTTTGACTATCGGTTGTCACACGATAATACTGGGGACCCAGGCGCGAGACTTCGAGCCTATAGCCCTGGCTGAGGTAGCGGAAGTCGATGGGCAGGTCTAGACCCTGGCGCACCTTGGGGCGTCCACGGGCCGCGCTCGCGTAGAACTCGGCCTGCTCTACGCGTTGCTTCTCGTCGTAAGCCTCGACTGCTGCCTGTAGCAGTGCCACCTCGGCATACTGCCGTGGGTATTGACCATCTCCAGTTAACAGGCGGTCGAACCAGTTGGTGCCCGCTTGATTGGCCTCGCTTCGCTCGCCCCTCGATAAATCGGGGTCTACCGAGTCGAGCACTGGGGGGGTCAAGAGATCAAGCAAGAGTGACTTGTTGCTTATGCCTCCACGGATGACGATGGTACTCTCGTTCAATGCGCAGCGCAGCCGCGCCAGCGCCTCCTGGCGATCGCGTCCCCAGGCTGTGATTTTGGCGAGCAACGGATCGGAGTCGAAATGGATGCTGTCCCCCTGCGCATAGCCGGTATCAATGCGCAGCCCGGGTCCTCCTGCAAGTCGGAACACTTCAAGCCTTCCCTTGCTGCCTGCTGGCATTGTGCCCGGCGTAAAATCGTTATCCCAGTTCATGGCGAACAAGTGGGCTGCGATGGCGTGTCCGCTTGCGGCAGGAGGCTCACCTTCAAGGCGAACGCCACGGGCAAGGTCCAACTGCAATTTAACCAGGTCGATGCCAGCGGTGATCTCCGTAACCGGGTGTGCGGCACTAAGGCTTGCGCTAAACTCTAAGAACCAGAACGTGTTCTGATCGGGTCTAAACAGGAACACAACGCTCCCAGCGTTCTGATAGCCTGTGAGGTGGCACAGGTGAACTGCGACCTCGCGTAGCCTGCGTTCCTGCTCCGGCAAGAGCGCAGGCGAACTGGATTCCTCTAGTAACCACTGACTGTGATGCTGGACCGTGCAGTCGATCACACCTGCAACTCGCGTTGTCCCATAGCGATCGGCGATGACCTGCACCTCAATTCGGCGTGCGCTATCAATCACGCGCTCAAGGAACACAGCGGGGTCGTTGAACGAGTGGCGAGCTTCGTCCCGGGCAAATTCGAATGCGCTGGCGAGTTCAGCAGGTGACAAGACTCGATGGATACGCCCCCTCTGGCTGCCAAATGCCGGCTTGATCACTAGAGGGTATCCGAGTTGCTCGGCCTGGTGCCGTGCCTCTGCCTCCGTCTCGATCGGCTTGCCGCTCCAGGGTACGACTGGAATGTTAACCTGCTCGACAAGCCGCCTGGTACGGATCTGATCGCTCAAGAGCCGCAGCGTTGCGGCATCTGGTCCCACGAACACGATGCCGAGGCGCTCGCAGATGTCTGCTAAGCGGGGCTCTTCAGCCAGGAGGCTCCAGCCGGCCCAGGCCATATCAACCCGGGCTGTCACGAGCGCCTGCTCGATACGGTCGAGATCCAGGTAGCAGCTCTTACTTTTTCCATCGCGCTGGTCGATGAACGTTGCCGGACCGATGCACACCGCATCATCGGCCTCGTGCACAAATAGCGCCTGGCGGTCAGGCTCAGTGTACAATGCCACTGTTGCCAGGCGCAGATGCCGCTCAAAGTTCAGTTCCCGCACTGCACGGATCAGGCGTATGGCCGCCTCGCCACGGTTAACAATGGCAATTCTTTCAAGTTGATATCCTTCGAGGCTGTCCCGATCGATGAATCCTAACGGATCACTCTTGTCGTTTGCGTTTGCCATAGCTTCCTCGCTGTTCCAGATCCAGCTCAATTTGCAATCCATCGCTGCAATGCAACATCCCCAGATAGTGCCCGAAGTACATATACATAATACACTATTGAGGCGTTTTAGCACCATGAATCAGCTTCGCCTTCTTTCCCTTCTATTACGTAGGGTAATTCTGCATAGGGTAATTCGCCTCCTTCTCTCCTCTTTCCCTACCTGTATCCTGGAGCTTCCCCGTGATACAACCGTGAGATGTGTTCTTTTCTCCGAGATAGTATTGTGATATTGTAGATATATACTCTTCTTTGAGGATGCAGTACTTGCTGTACTTAGTGATGCTTTTCCCAATCCTGGGCATCCAAAAAAGTTTTTAGCAATTGAGAATGAAATGATAACAGAAATATCGAAGGGAGCAAGACAATGTTCCAGCACATCTTAGTACCCCTGGATGGGTCACAGCGTGCAGAGAGGGCAATTCCGGTTGCTGCACGGCTGGCTCGCGCCTCTGGTGGATCAATCACATTGCTGCGTATCATCGCCTCTCCATTTGAGCCTGGGTGGCAGGCAATAGATTCACCAGCATCGATGCAAGAGCCCCTGGATGCGGACCAGGTCGGTGCTGCCGAGTATCTTGCAGGTATCAGCGCTGCTGCTGTGCTGGCCGGAGTTGCGACTTCAACGAGTGTGTTTAAGGGAAGCCCTGCCACGGGCATTCTCTCGGTTGCTCGTTCCCAAAAGGTCGATATCATCATCATGTGTAGTCACGGGTACACCGCTATGACACGCTGGGCCCTGGGCAGTGTAGCAGAGAAAGTGGCATTTCATGCTTCAACCCCAGTACTTGTCCTGCGTGAAGGTGGGCCCGTGCTTGCTGCCCTCTCTCCAGATCCTCATGCGCGTCCACTGCGTGCGCTGGTCGCGTTAGATGGATCCGCACGAGCAGAGATGGGTATAGAACATGCTGCCAGGTTGATCGCAGCTTTGGCCGCTCCTACACAGGGAACTCTGCACCTGGCGCAAGTGGTGAAACCAACACCTACGGGTAGTGAGGAGAGAAACATCGGTGATGCTGAAAGTGGGGCTATCCTGCACAAGGCCAAAGAGTATCTCGATTCTACGGCAAATCGGCTTCGTGAAGGATCCATAGCGCCTGCAATGGTGGATCATCCACTCTCTGTGACCTGGTCGGTTACCGTCGAATCCGACGTTGCTACAGCCCTTATTGGAGTGGCAGAAAACGGAGAAGATGCGGAAGGGGTTGTTCTGCCCGGCGGCTGTGATATCATCGTCATGACCACCCATGGCTATAGTGGCATGGCGAGCTGGGCACCTGGCAGTATCACTGAGCGCGTTCTCAAGGCCAGCAGGCTTCCACTGTTGATAGTTCGACCACAGGATATACTGGAGAAGAGCAATCTCACCTGGGATGATACAACCTTAACGCCGATGTAGTTGTGGAACTCATAGAGAAGTTCGATTTTCCTTCAGCTCTGCATCGCTTAGAAGGTGACGAGCGTCAATCAGAACGTGCCCCGAGCCACTCTTCGATATGCGGCCATGTGTACTTCAGCGCACCGCTTCCCGCCATCATGCCGATATGGCCACCTTTGACTTTCATCAAGAGCTGATCCTCGCTGCTAACCTTCGTCATAATGCTCTCAGATTGGCAGGGCGGCGAGATATGATCGGTGAGGGCGATGACATTCAGCAGGTTCGCCCGTATACGACTCAGATCTACCCGTTCGCCACGAATGGTCAACGTCCCTTGAATGAGTCGGTTCTCCTGGTAGAGCTCCTCAATGAGCTGGCGATAAGTTGCCCCGGTCATGTCGATGAGATCGGTTACCCAGGTATTCATAGCGTGCCATGATTCCACGATACGAGGGTTACTCAGGTTGTCCCACAGAGTCAAGTATGAACCGATATAGTTCTCGACGGGCTTGAGCGCCTTAGCTCCGTAGTCGATCATTTGGCCTGGCATGTTGCCGAAGGCAGCAATAATCTTATCGGGATCGTAGTTTTGATCGTTAACCCAGCGCACGAAGCCCCCTGCCTTCTTGTCGGTGAAATCCAGCGGGGCCGTCAGCAGGATGAGGTTTTTGAGGCCGTTGTCGGGTCGCAAGGCGGCATAGATCGTCGTGAGAATTGCACCGATGCACCAGCCTAGCATGCTAAACTCGTCACTACCAGAGATCGCTTTCACTTTGCGAAGAGCGCGCGGCATGTAATCCAGCACGTAATTATCGAAGTTCAGATCTTTGTCCTCGAGACCAGGTGCTCCCCAGTCAAGCAGGTAGACATCGTAACCTTGCTTGACCATGTACTCTATGAAACTGTTACCTGGCCGCAGATCGAGGATGTACGGTTTGTTCATTAGTGCGAACACGAGAAACAATGGTATCTTGTGTCTCTTCTCAGCAGGGACGACAGGAATGTAGTGATATAACTTGGCTTTGTTGAGCGTCCAGATCACCTCCTTGGGCGTCTGGGCAACGTTAGCCTTGCTGGTACTCACCCGTACCAAGGTGCGGGTTTCCTGCTCAATCCGCTGTAATTCGCTCTGGAGCTCAGTTGGAGTCATCGGTATAGATGAAAACGCCATCATTTGACCTCCTTTGCTTTTGCTGATGTGTCTGCTGCACGTTTTGATGCCGGTAAGGCCTTTACCTTTACAGCGCGTTGGATGTCATCTAACCTGGCATCCAGCTTGTCAAGGCGCGTCTCAACGTTGGTGTCTGCCGCGGGTTGTGACGTCGGTAAGGCCTGTACGGCGCGTTGGATGTCATCTAACTTGACATCCAGGTCGTCCAGGCGCACCTCTATGTTAGTGAGGCGCTCCGCCAGGATCGTCACATCAGTGCGTATTGGCATATTCAGTCCAGTCAGTACTTGAGTCATGGTGGTATCTATTGCACGCTGGAATGGCTGTGAGTACGCCAAATAGGTATCCAACCACTGGCTTGTTGCCTGGCTGTAGGCCTCGGAATTGACGAACTCGATCATCATCTTAGACCAGCTTTCCAGGCTGGCATCACGCGCAGCGCGCCATGTTGCCATAGGATCGAATGGGTTGGTAATATCAGGTTGTTGATTCATTGTCGATGAAAGTTCCTTTCCTTCTGAGTGCCTCCTAAGTGCCTCGCCTCTCCTTGTGGTGGGTGACCTTTGTTCTGGCCACTTCGCTGTTGCGAACACTCATGCTTTTCTAAATGAAAGCGTAGCCTGCCTACCTCTCAAGGTCGTCACAAATACCCCCGGCTTTCCTTACAGAGAACGGGCTTGAAAGCCCCTGCTTTCCAAACAGGGGATGAAAAGCCCGCCCCCCGTAGGCGGAGAGTCCGCTCCCCAAGCAGGGCAATCGCATCTAATTTTGGGAACTAGCTCTGCAAGCTGCATTACAACAAGCTGACCCGCAAAGCTCTACTGTATACTCGCGCTCCACAAGGCGATGGAAAATTTAGATGCGATTGCCCTGGCTCCCCAAGCCAAACCGCTTGACATTTTGCTTAGAGCGTAGTATACTTGTTCTAGTTCTTGTGCACATTGACAACCCAATAGTGTTTCGCTGGGTTCCACGGTAAAGCGTTCCCGTGGGTAAAAGCACTAGCGTATCAACATGTTCGTGTGCACAGTGGTGATAGGCTGCGTAGAACCTCCTCGGAGGGCGCATTCCCACCTCACGGTCGGATGGCCTATCACTTGAAGCCAGGAACAGACCGTACCGGGGGGCACTCGGAAACGGGCTTCTCTTCGGAGAAGCGAACGCTTGGGGAAAAGGGACCTCTACGGCTTGAGTAGCAGTATTCAAGTGGCAAGCTCCTTCGTTGAACCAAGAACCCCCGTCATTTATGGCGGGGAGTGTCAGTGCATGTAGACCCCACCGTTCATGCTGAGAGTCTCGCCAGTATAATAATCTCCATCTACGATGAGGTAGCGCACAGCACGAGCTACCTCCTGAGGTGTGCCGGCCCGACCGAGGGGTATCCGAGCCAGAATCGCCTCCTTCAACTTGTCTGGAATCGCCTCGTACATCTCTGTTGCTATATAACCGGGACAGATAGCGTTGACCGTCACGTTGAAGCGAGCCAGCTCCAGGGCTGCCGTTTTGGTGAAACCAACAATGCCAGCTTTGGCGGCTGAATAGTTGGCCTGGCCAACGCTCCCCGTCTGGCCATTCATGGAGCTGATGTTGATGATTTTGCCGCTCTTCTGCCGCATAAAGTAAGGTAGCGCTGCTTTCACCGTGTAGAAATAGCTGTTCAAGTCAACCTGGATGACCTTATCCCAGTCCTCCGTGGTGAGATTCTTCATCGTGCGATCGATGTTTATTCCAGCATTATTGACCAACGCGTCTATCCGGCCAAACCGTGCAATGGTCTCTTCGATGAGTTTGGCTGCCTGTGCCGCATCCGACACATCCGCTTGAACTGCTATTGCCTCAGGTGATCCGCTCTCATGGAGCCGGGCTACCAGGTCCTCAGCGGCCTCCTTGCTCCTAGTATAGTCCACTACCACCCTGGCCCCTTCATGTCCTAGTTCCTCGGCTATAGCACGTCCAATTCCTCTTGATGCGCCTGTGATAACGATAACTGCTCCTGTAATCGTTCCCATCTGGAACCTCCTTTCCATTACTGTGAGAATATTCTAAAAACTCTACGGAACATGTGTTACAACCACTCAATGACTCCTTTCAATATTAGATTTGGCCATTCTTTTCAAGTATGGGGTACAACAATCACAGATCGATCACAGTAATCTTTCCTTCTATTACAAAACAATCACATACACTTCCCAAAAGACACATCTACCTCCCCCATTCAGCCAAAGTTTATCAAAGGTCGAAATTACGACAAAAAGGATACTGAAAGATGAAACGAAAGGGGCAGTCGTAAGTGGAGAGTAATAAAAATATGATATGCTAGTGGTCAGCCCGATGAGATTTCGGCCTCATAGTAGCATCGGAACGCGAAAGCCGTTTGTTTTGGAGGAGGTTCCCAGAAGCCGTGATGTCTTCGTGAGGGTGGAACATCCAGATGTGATGTAATCGTGAGAGTAGGATTATAGATTTAGCAGTAGAAGGGGATACGAAGGAGTAGCATATCTATTTTCTCCCTGGCTGAGGAGCCGAGGAGATCCAGGGTGGCCATGATACAGCGGATCCCCTCGGGACCACGAAAAAGTCAGGTGCTCTACGCCAAGTGAAAAAACAAGGAGGTATATTCATGAACCTAGTACATTGAGGCTGAATAAACCCCATGAGAAGCACCAGCCAAGTTGGGCGTACACCAGGAGCGATTATCATAGACCTGTTTACGCCTCAGTGTACTAGTGAGTCCGATTGTACAGCGTTGGATTGAAGATGCCAGGGAGGATCCGGAAGCATTTGGGGCAAAGCGGCCGAACAGCTGCCGTGGCTCCACACCTGGGATCGTGTGTTTGAGTGGACACCGCCCACGTTCCGCTGGTTCGTTGGCGGGCAGACGAATCGGTTCAGTTGCAAAAAATGTGCGCAATGAAACTGGATGACGCGACATTTTTTGCAACTGAACCGCATATCCGAGGAGGAAAAGTCATGAATACGAAGTATCAAGCGTTTCATCGTCGCTCCGTTGAACAGCCAGAAGCCTTCTGGGGTGAGCAGGCAGAGCTCATTCACTGGCACAAACCCTTTGCGCATGTGCTGGACTATTCCCGGCCGCCGTTCACGAAATGGTTCGTCGGAGGAGAGACCAACCTTTGCTACAATGCGGTGGATCGGCACCTGGCTGAACGCGGGGATCAGAACGCGCTGATCTTCATTTCCACAGAGATAGACGAGGAGAAAGTCTATACGTTCAAGCAACTGCATACAGAGGTGAACCGGTTCGCCGCGATACTGCAAAGCCTGGGCGTTGGCCGGGGCGACCGGGCATCGGTGCCATCCATTCGGTCGTGTTCGGCGGGTTTGCCTCCCCCAGCCTGGCCACTCGCATCGACGACGCCCAGCCGAAGGTGATGGTGACGGCCGACGCCGGCATGCGTGGCGGCAAACCGGTACCATATAAGCATCTGGTGGACGAGGCAATGCGCCTGTCGGAGCATCCGCCCAAGCATGTAGTGATCGTGAACCGCGGCTTGGACAAGGGAATGCCCCTCACAGCCAACCGGGATCTGGACTATGCCTCACTGCGGCAGCAGCACTTGAACGCGAGCATCCCGGTAACCTGGCTGGAGTCCAATGAGCCCTCATACATCCTCTACACCTCTGGTACGACCGGGAAACCAAAAGGCGTGCAACGCGACACCGGCGGCTACGCGGTGGCACTCGCCGCGAGCATGAAATACATCTACTGCGGCCGTCCGGGCGAAACCTACTTCGCTACCTCCGACATCGGCTGGGTGGTCGGACACTCGTACATCGTCTATGGCCCGCTGCTGTACGGCATGGCTACTGTGATGTACGAAGGCTTGCCGACTCGGCCTGATCCTGGTATCTGGTGGAAGATCGTGCAAGATTACAAGGTCACGGTGATGTTCAGTGCGCCCACGGCGATTCGGGTACTCAAGAAGCAAGATCCCATGTACCTGAAGAAGTACGATCTCAGCCACCTGCGCCATCTGTTTATTGCCGGCGAGCCACTCGATGAGACAACAGGGCACTGGATCGCAGAGTCGCTCGGTAAGCCAATCTACGACCACTACTGGCAGACCGAAACTGGATGGGCCATTTTGACTGCTGTACCGGGAGTGGAGCACGCCTCCACCAAGTTCGGCAGCCCGAGCTTCCCGGCCTACGGCTACAACGTGAAGCTGCTGCGTGAGGACACCGGCGCCGAGTGCGACGTGAATGAAAAAGGCGTCGTGACAGTGGAGCCGCCGCTGCCACCCGGGTGCCTCTCTACTGTTTGGGGCCAGGACGAGCGCTTTGTTCAGACCTATTTCACAGACTTCAAGGACAGGCTGATCTATACCACTTTCGACTGGGGTATCCGAGACAAGGATGGCTACTACTTCATCCTTGGCCGCAGCGATGATGTCATCAACGTGGCCGGCCATCGTATGGGCACCCGCGAAATTGAAGAGGCGGTGAGCTCGTACCCGACCATCGCCGAAGTGGCGGTGGTCGGTGTGGCGGATCAGCTCAAAGGCCAGATACCGCTGGCCTTCGCTGTGGTGAAAAACCCGAGCCAGGTCGAGACGACGGAGGAACGCAAGACGATGGAGAAAGAGATCATGAACACCGTGGATAAGGAGCTAGGCGCGATCGCTCGCCCGGGGCGGGTGCTCTTCGTCAGTCAACTGCCCAAGACCCGCTCTGGCAAGCTGCTGCGGCGCAGCATTCAGGCCATCGCCGAGGGTCGCGATCCAGGGGACCTCACCACGCTGGACGATCCCGCGAGCATCCAGCTGATCCAGGAGGCAGTAGCCGAGGAGAAGTAGGTCTAAGTACAGGTAATCATATATGTTTGCCGAGTTTGTGTTCAAGCTTATCGACGGTACAGGCGCAGTTGACCGGTTTGGCCGCGTGGTCGTAATAGGCGATGTAGTCGTTGAGAGAGCGTTCGAGAGCAGCAGTGCTGAGAATCTGAGCGATTTTAAGCTCCAGGTGACGGAGGTGCTTACAAGGTATGCCAGCGCTATTTTACTCGATCCTGAGTATGGGCTGGAGGCTCTGAAGCATCGTGCTCCGAACGCAGGCGTTTTTCTCGCCTACGAAAAAACCGGTTACGATACAAACGTTGGGGGACGCCTGCCTGATCTGCTCGATGAGTGGTCAGTGAGGCGTCTCGTTGCGGCCG